>OFGA01000044.1_pt1 | contig 106822 bp, 121 predicted proteins | sample 1521471 | NCBI WGS metagenome assembly OFGA01 (sample SAMEA3504086, study PRJEB24116) | mouse gut metagenome | biome: mouse gut; feature: mouse-associated habitat; material: faeces | place: Denmark | collected 2011 | reverse complement strand
AAATTAGTGCTTTATTTTAAAAAAAAGAAGTTATTAGAGAAAAATTTCCGTAATAGTGAAAGATTTATATTTGTGTAACAAAAATGCAATTTACACTTTACAAATATGGAATTTATTTTGTTTCTTTGCAGGTCAGAGTCAATAATATAACAATAGTATAGATATGAAAATCATCAATCTCAGTGAAGGCAATTCTCTCCTGAACCAATACGTGGCAGAATTGCGTGATGTACAGGTTCAGAACGACCGTATGCGCTTCCGCAGAAATATCGAAAGAATAGGGGAAATCATGGCATACGAAATGAGTAAAGCACTAACCTATTCTGTCAAGCAAGTACAGACACCACTGGGAACTGCCACGGCCAGTACGCATGATGACAAAATAGTGATTGCCACCGTATTCCGTGCCGGACTGCCACTGCACACCGGTTTCTTGAATATGTTCGATCATGCCGACAATGCTTTCGTTTCCGCGTTCCGTTTCTACAAGGATGACGAACACCGCATCGTAGATGTACATATCGAATACATCGCCGCCCCCTCTCTGAATGACAAGACTTTGCTTTTAGTCGACCCAATGCTTGCCACCGGCGAAAGCATGGAGCTTGCCTGGAAAGCTTTACTGACGAAAGGCAAACCCGCCCAATTACAGATGGCCTGTGTCATTGCCAGCCAACAGGGAGTGGAGCACATGGCGGAACTCTTTCCAAGTGACGATATCACGCTATGGTGCGCCGCTATCGATCCGGTTTTGGACGAACACAAATACATCGTTCCGGGACTGGGAGATGCAGGCGACTTGTCTTTTGGCGAGAAGCTTTAGCATCCAACAGTCATAAATAACAAATGGTTAGTAACCGGCAGTCTATTCGCTGCTTATTACTAACCATTTATCTTTTCCGACGATATGTCAAAAGTAATTTCCGTTATCGGAAATTTACTTCACTTCCCAAATATCATTGGTCATCAGTAGTTCCTGGAAATTATAATATTTCTTTTTAGCTGAAACTTCCTCTATCTGTTCGTGAACCGCATCATCATAAGTAGGAGCTTCTACATCACGGATGACACCTAATGCAATCGGGAAATCAGGGCCTTCCATCAAAGCCAATTTCAACTGCAACGTGTTGTCCATACAATGGGCATCGTGAATCAGAATATCTTTTTCAGTGATACCATTCTCACCCAACTTCACCACTTTCAGCCCGAAACCTTCCTGCATCAATCCGAACTCCTTGTTCTCGCCAAACAACATCGGTTTGCCATGTTCCAGATAAATCGCATTCTTGGCACGACCTTCCTTATTGTACACAGATTCGTGTGTACCGTCATTGAATATCACACAGTTCTGAAGAATTTCGCAAACCGAAGCACCTTTATGGTTGGCAGCTGCCTTCAACACTTCCACTGTGCCGGGACCATCCGTTGCTACAGCACGGGCAAAGAAACGTCCGCGTGCGCCAAAGCATAATTCGGCAGGATGGAACGGGTCTTCCACTGTTCCGTAAGGAGAGGACTTGCTGACAAACCCACGGGGAGAAGTAGGAGAATACTGTCCCTTCGTCAAACCATAAATACGATTGTTCAGCAGAATCATATTCAAGTCGATATTACGGCGCACAGCGTGAATAAAATGGTTACCGCCGATAGCCAGACCGTCACCGTCACCTGAAATCTGCCAGACCGTAAGTTTCGGATTAACTACCTTGCAACCGGTAGAAATGGCCGCCGCACGACCATGAATCGTCTGCATGGCATACGTATTCATATAATAAGGCAAACGGCTGGAACAACCGATACCCGAGATAACTGCTGTATCATGAGGAGCAATTCCCAATTCAGCCATAGCTTTGTGCAATGATGCCAAGAAGAAATGGTCACCGCAGCCCGGACACCAACGAGGCTGTCCTTTTTTAAAATCTTTTGCTGTATATTCGCTCATAGTTCTTACTTTCTTTACGGTTATTATTTATTTAAAATCTCTGTGAAAGCATCAACTAATTCGCTGACAACAAACGGTTGACCTTTTACTTCATTAAATTGATAAGGAACGAATCCGTCTACTTTCATACGGAGATATCCGGCAAACTGGCCCAGACTCTGTTCGGCCACTACTACCTTCTTATATTTCTTCAGCACTTCCGCCGTATTCTTTGGCAGCGGATTCAAATGTACGAAATGAGCCAAAGCGACTTTCTTTCCCGCCTTATTCATTTCTTCCATGGCCGAATATAAATGACCGTAAGTTCCGCCAAAGCCCACAATCAGAAGGTCGGCGTCGTCCACACAGCCTTGCACCTTCACATCGGGTACAGGGATTTTTGCCACCTTTTCGGCACGCAAGCGGCACATCAGGTCATGATTTTCGGGGTCGGTAGAGATAGCCCCCGTATCACTGTCTTTTTCCAGACCGCCCAAAATGTGCATATAACCCTCCTGTCCGGGACGAGCCCAATAACGCACTCCGGTCTCCGGATTACGTTTATAAGGAGTATAGCTATCTTTCATTTCGGGAGTCACATACGGCGGATTGATGGCCGGATAGCTCGCCAAGTCAGGCAACCTCCATGCACCCGAACCATTGGCAACAAACCCGTCCGTCAGCAGAACAACCGGAGTCATGTGCTCCAGCGCCATCTTACAAGCATCATAGGCAGCATCAAAACAATGAGTGGGAGAAGCTGCAGCAACCACCGGCATGGGAGATTCGCCGTTACGTCCGAACAATGCCTGCAACAAGTCTGTCTGCTCCGATTTGGTGGGCAAACCGGTAGAAGGGCCGCCACGCTGAACATTAACCACCACCAAAGGCAATTCGGTGATTACAGCCAGGTTCATCGCTTCAGATTTCAGACAGACACCGGGGCCTGAAGTAGAAGTCGCTGCCAACGCACCGGCAAATGAAGCACCGATAGCAGTGGCACAACCCGAAATTTCATCTTCACACTGAACGGTAGTCACACCCAACGACTTGTGCTTAGACAACTCATGAAGAATATCCGTTGCCGGAGTGATGGGATAAGAACCGAGGAACAACGGAAGCCCCGCCTTTTCAGCAGCAGCAATCAAGCCGTATGCTGTTGCCTTATTTCCACTGATATCCATATATTTTCCGGGAACCTTTGTCTTTGATTCCACTTTATAGGTGTGGTCTACAGAAGCATGCGTATTATGTCCGTAGTCATAACCGGCATGAATCACTTTAATATTCGCTTCGGCAATAGCCGGCTTCTTTGCGAATTTCTCGCGCAGGAAATTCTCTGCGATTGTCAAATCGCGGTTGAACAACCAGCAAACCAATCCCAACGCAAACATATTGCGGCACTTCAGCATTGATTTGTTATCCATTCCGCTATCTGCCAGACAATCCTTGACCATCTGCGAGATAGGAGCGGCAATCACATCCTGCTTGATACCCATTTCCTCAATGGGATTGTCTGTCTTGAAAGCCGCTTTGTCCAAATCCGATTTTTGGAAACAATCCGTATCAATGATGATACAGGCTGTCGGCTTAGCAAACTTATATTGTGTTTTCAACGCAGCGGCATTCATAGCAACCAACACATCACATTTATCACCGGGAGTAAATACCTTACCGGCACCAATATGCACTTGGAAACCTGATACACCTGTCAATGAGCCTTGCGGGGCACGGATATCCGCCGGATAATCGGGGAAAGTACTGATATCATTTCCCACTGTAGCCGAAATATTAGAAAATATATTTCCGGCTAGCTGCATACCATCGCCTGAGTCGCCTGAGAAACGGACCACAACCTGATCCAACTCCTTGACTATCATTTCATCTGCCATAACTTATAATTTAGGGTTACATTAAATTCATTGCACGCAAAGTTCGGAAAGTCCTGCCAAAAAACAAAATATTCCGTCATTTATCTCTGCGCGATTATCAAAGTGCACAAAATTACAGCAATATTTAATTCCAAACGAAGAAAACAAGCAGATAATTAACTGTTTAATAGCATATAATGCTATCAATATGACATCGGCACGGCATCCCCAAAGTTGACAGATTATTATTCCTACCCACATTCTACAAACAACATGAAACCTCTTCCGGCAAATCAGTAAACCAATACAGGGTTTGAAGACCTCAAAATGACAAAACAATCACCCATCCTGTTATCCATACCTTTTTCTCATATTTTTCATTCTTTCATATTGCCGTTTTAACAAAAAAGGACTACCTTTGCAGGCAAGTTAAGTTGCCCTGGTAGTTCAACGGATAGAATAGATGTTTCCTAAACGTATGTTCTTCCAAACAATGCAAAGGTAGTAAAATTTAGATTTATAGTAAATAAGAAAAGGAAGTTATAACGATAATTATTACATAAGGCTCTGTAGTTCAACGGATAGAACAAGAATTTCCTAAATTTTAGATAGGGGTTCGATTCCCCTCGGAGCTACTTTTCAAGTCCATTCCATTACGGGGTGGACTTCTTTTTTACAGCATTTACAGCAAAAAATAGGTATATTTGCGGATAAAAGTTCTACTATAGTTCTACAAAGATTATGGCTACATTCAAAGCAGAGGTGTACGCTCACCAAAAAAGGGCTGACGGCACATATAATATAAAGATAAGGGTTATACACCAAAAGAGGAAAAAGTACATCCCGACCACTTACTACGTGACAAAGGATGATTTGACACGCACGACTTTCAAATTGAAAAACCAAAAGTACATAGATGCCACCGATGATATGATAAAGAAATACCGTTCCATTTGTGACCGCATGGGGGAACGGCTTAAATCCATGACCGTTGAGCAGGTGGTAGATGCAATCACTAACGACAATGGGGAACACTTCGATTTGGATATAGTGGCTTATGCCCGTCAATACATATTGCACTTAAAGGAAACCGGGCATACAGGCAATGCGCTTTCTTACCAAGTAGCTATTAACAACCTTGTACGCTTTGTTGGCAGGGATAGCGTGAGCATAAAAGAAATCACGGTTAAGTTTGTCAATGATTGGATAAAGTGGATAAAAGAGAATCCGGCACGTTCCAAACCCGAAGCCAATCACGGAGAAAGGGCACAGAGCCTATATATATCCCAGCTAAGAGCCATACACAACCGAGCAAAGAAAGAGTTTAACGATGAGGATGCCGGGCTGATACGCATTCCCTATTCTCCTTTTAAGAGGGTGGAAATTCCCAAAGTTCCAGTTACAAGAAAAAGGGCTATTTCTACGGATTTACTTCGTAAATTTTCGGAGCTGCCTTATTCTTTGATTATGCAACCGGGGACAAACAGGTACAATCTCGCAAAGGATGTCTTTCTTTTGAGTTTCTGCTTAATCGGAATGAATGCGGTAGATTTGTACACTTGTACGGATTTGAAGAAAGGACGAATTACATACCAACGGACAAAAACAAAGAATCGGAGAGCCGACAAAGCGGAAATATCTGTGAGGATAGAGCCTGAACTAAAAGCCCTTATGAAAAAATATAAAGACCATACCGGGCAAAGGGTCTTTAATTTCTACAAGCTGTATTCAAGCGTGGATAGCTTTACGGCTGCAATTAACAAGGGTTTGAAAAAGATTGGTGATGATTTGGGAATAGATGATTTGGAGTTTTACGCAGCACGCCATACATGGGCAACCATTGCAAGCAATGAAGCCGGAGTAGATAAATACACCGTTCACACAGCTCTTAACCACGTGGACGAAAATATGAGAGTGACGGATATTTATATTGCGAAATCGTGGGACAGCATAGATGCTGCCAACCGTAAGGTATTGGATTATGTCAAGCTATCTTTGGATGATGTAACAGAAAAGAAGTATATACCCAAAAATAAGCGTGTTTTGCCTAAGCAAAATTTGTAAGCTGTTATAGTTCAGTGATTTACAAGCCTATTTTTGCTTAGGCAAAATTTTATGCAAGTTATAAGGGATAATATATACTAATATATAATATTATATAGTTAATTAAGAGTAAATATATGAAATAGGGGTGTGGGGGAAGAACAAAAAAAGGCACTTATGGAAGTGCCGTAATTTTACTTTGGTAGATTCTATTTTGTTTCTACGCTAATTATGTCCGATATATCTTTGTTGAAATGATAAGTGCAATTAGTAATTGCATATCCCCCATAGGAGTTTTTGGCTCTATATCTATGGGAAATCTCCCAAGCTAAAGTATCGTATGGATTTATACCCTTGTTTTCAAACATAGCTTTGATTTGTTCTAATTTTGAGTTAATGCTATCTGTTGGGAACTCTCCATCCGTTGCTCTTTTAACGGTTTCCACTAATGCTTTAGACATAGGTGTGACTATTCCTATTTTCCCCATATCCATACACTCATAACTATCAGGGTCTTTTAAATTATTCTCCAAATACCTATTTATTAGTTTCTCAGCTTTACGTTGCGGAGTGTCGCTATTACATCCTGTTATCAAAGCTATCAGGCAAAGCATTAGCAAAGTTTTCATAAGTGTGTATTTAACGGTTGTACTTAGCAAGCTACTGTAATACACACGAAAGCGTGGGATTACTCCGAGGATTAAGAGGTACGACCAAGCACCTAACAGCCCATACAAGAGTAATGCCCACGCAAAGCGCAGGCATTAGCAAATTGTCTGAGGGCTGTTTCTGAAATTTGGTCGTTTTCTTAATCCCTACAACAATAGCCAATGCTATTTAGTGATATTTTAATTCAGCAGCAAATATAGTGTATTATTTGTTATAAAAATAGTCTTGCAGTGTTATATTTATAATGACGTATCAAAAATATATAGGTTTTTGTTTCCAAATAAGCGGGGATTTTGTACCTTTGTAGAAAATAGTAGTTTATATGGGTAATTGGAGCGTACAACAAGAAGCTAAGAAAGAGGTCAAGGAGAAAGAAAGAACAAGTAGGGAAACGCTTGGAAAATTCTTCTACGACTTGGCTAAACTTGTATTTACGGCTATGGCTTTAGTTGGGGGCGTTTCGCTGATAATTGATGAGCCTCAGATAAAACAAGGGGTGTTGCTCGCAACAGGAATGCTACTGACATATATATTTGCTTCTATAGGTTATAACATTTTAAAAAGATAGAAATATGGATTTTATGATTATGTTTTTCTCTATATGCTCAGTAATAGGCATTGGAATCTTAATTTGGTTTAAAACCAAAAGCGGTAAAAGATGGTTAGCTAATTTATGATATGGAAATGTTAGGAGCTATCTTTACCGTTGGAATAGTCGTGACGGGTGCATTTATGATTTGGCTAAGAACAAAATCAGGCAAGAAATGGCTCGCTAATTTATGATATAGAATGTTTGTAAGAAATAGCCCTATGCAGACTAGTAATGTTTGCATGGGGCTATTTTTGTTCTTCAAACATTCTTCCAAATCCAGTAAGCAGCCATTTGGCACTTACTCCATACTCCTTAACCATAGGATACAACCAAGATAATTGAAACCATCCACGCTCCAAGTCTTTTCTTTGCGCAATAAAATTTCTTCTATCTATGTTGTTGAGCCTACAGTATGTATTTACTCCTCTTATTTTCTTCATGGCTATAATGGCATCCAGCGCACTATAGAACCTTTCCATTATTTGCTTGCTTATAACGGTATTCATTGCGATATATGGCTCTTCAAGTTCTCTATATCGGATTTTAGCAACTCCAATTCACCTGTAGGCTCATTGGTTATTATAGCCGTAGTAATAGCGTTGGATATTTCCCTTTGCGCATCTAATACCCTATCGGGGTTTACCCGGTTAATTAAAAGAACTTCTTTGTAGAGGTTTATAACCATTCTGTAATACTTTTCCATATCAATACTTTCTTTGCTTTAAACCAAACACTATACGGCATTGGCACATCCGGCAGGATTCTCCATTTGGGCACTTCCCTTTTTAAGTTCCTCTATTTCGTTTTGCAATCTGCCTATCAATCTATTCAACCGTTCTATTTCCTTATCTTTTTCTACTAACATTCCATAAGGTGCAATCAGCTTGTCATTCATCATCTTTACGACTTGTCTTGAAAAAGCGTCAGCACCAGCAAACATGAAATCTTCGGGAGTGACTTCTTTTAATATCGTATTTTGCTTTGGTGATATATCCGAATAATACTTTGAAATATCACCGAATTTAGACTGCAATATATCCAATTTCTCTTTTGAAATAGGTTTTATTCCGTTTTCTATATTTGAAATATAGTTTTGTTTACACATTAATATCTCTGCCAACTCCTTTTGAGTAAGTTTTCTATCAAGCCTAAACCTCTTTAAATCAAATCGTTGCATGTAAATAGAATATTTTTAATAGAAAATATATCCAAAAAGTTTTGTTATATTCGGATATATAGCCTATATTTGTTGCGTAATTAAATAAATGACATTACAAATATAGCCAAAAAGCGTGTTTGTAGAACATATAAATTAGAGAAAATGAAAAAAGTAACCCAAAAAGACTATCAGTCTTTTATTCAGATTTACAAAGGATTGCCTGAAAGGAGTGCTGTAAAAGCTCCAAAAACTGAGTTTGTGGAGGAAATAGCGGCTCTGTGTATGTGTAGTACCAAGACGGTACGAATGTGGATTCATGGCGTACAAAAGCCGGATGCCCTCAAACAAAAGATGATTAGTGATAAACTGGGCGTTCCAGCCGATATTTTATTTCCTGTTACAGAATGAAAGCTATAGAGTTCTACACAACCCCGGAGGGTGAAGTTACTATGCGCCCTATCGGAGAAGCCGAAAGGCAGTTGAAAGAAACTGATACCGACTTTATCCAAGCTTTCTTGGCTATACTGAGGGAGTTTTATCCCGAAGCATACGATGCGCTTATGGATATATACTCTAAAAATTCAAACAACAAGAGGTATCGGGATTTCATAGCGGTGCGTAGATTCATTAAATGCAACTTCGGTCTGTATGACAACATGATTGATGTAGATGAGAATTGGAACTTTAATTTTGAGTTTGTAGGTTGTCCATTACGTGGAGAATGCAAACATGATAAAGTTATTTGCGCTCCTAAATTCAACTCTAAGTTGTCCGATAGGCAAATAGAAGTTATGCGAATGCTCTATGATGGGAAAAACGATTCAGAAATAGCCGAAAAGCTGTTTATCTCTTTAAATACCGTGAACAACCATAGAAAAAACAGTTTCCGAAAGGTGGGAGTACATTCAATGGCTGAATTTATGCGGTATGCTATGACTAACAATCTTTTCAAATAACAAATGCAACACCGATGAAAGGAGAAACTTTAGCAAACCTTATCCAATGTGGCGTTACGCTACTTCTTGGCATTATTGCCCTTGCTGGGGCATTGTTCTGTAATGCCTCATTTCACTTCTTTACCGCTATGGCTTGTTTTTGGCTGGCATGGGTTTTCTATACCGACAATGAGTATGGGATAGTAAGTGTTAGAGAATATTTTAAGAACCGCTACAAAAAGGACTGACTTATGGCAATTCAGATGGAACTATACGAGTTAAAGAATCTCTGTATGGAAATGGCTTCTTTGGGTGCTGCCAACTATGTAAAACAGACTATCCCGGCAAAAGACCTCATTTCACAACGTGAAGCATACAGATTGTTTCAAGAGTGCCGGGTGAAACGCTGGCAAAAAGACGGCAGAGTTTCTACTATCCGTGGCGGTAGCTCTATACATTCCAAAGTATTGTATTCACGTGCCGAACTTATGGCAGTGGATAAATCAGAGAAAATCAACTCTATAATTAATAAGTGATATGCGAACAATCAAATTAAAATCATTATCCCTTGTGAATTTTAAGGGAATCAGAAGCCTAAATATCGGTTTCTCCGATGCGGAAACGCTGGTTGCTGGAGAAAATGGTACGGGCAAAACAACTGTGTTCGATTCATTCCTTTGGCTTCTTTTTGGAAAAGACAGTACGGGACGGTCGGATAGTAATTTCAACATTAAAACGTTGGATTCGGACGGCAAGCCTATTTTGCACCTTGAACACTCCGTTACTGGTGTACTATCAGTGGATGGCAAGACGGTAACACTGCAACGCTGCTATGTGGAAAACTGGGTCAAGCCACGTGGAACTACGGAAGAAAGCCTAAAGAATCATGCAACAGAGTTCTATTTGAACGGTGTTAAGTTGGCTACCAAAAAGGAGTATGATAGTGAAGTAGCTGCCATCATCCCGGAAGATGTTTTCCGAATGATAACCAACCCTTTCTACTTTACATCAATGAAGCCGGAAGCGCAAAAAGAAATCCTTTTGGATATGGTAGGAACGCTTACCGACCAAGACGTAGCGCAGACCAAGCCCGAATATTTGGAGTTGCTGGCTCAGTTGTCCGGCAGGAGCATCGCCCAATACGCCAAAGAGGTAGCCGCCAAGAAAAAGGCTTGCAAAGATGAATTGTCAGTTATTCCCTCTCAGATAGAAACGGCTCGTAAACTTATGCCGGAGGAAGAGGATTGGGTAGCCATTGATAGTGAGATTGAGGATAAAAATGCCCGTATTCAGCAGATAGAGGAACAAATTGCCGACAAATCAAAGCTGAATGAGCAGGAATATCAACGTAAGGCTTTTATCCAAAAGCAAATAGGTGAAAAACGCCTACAACTCAATAGTAGAATGAATGAAATCGCTACAGAAGCTAACAAAGGGCGCAATGAGGCATCTTTGAAGCTGAACGAATTGGAATATTCGTTGCGTACTGAAAAAGCCTCTTTAGACAGAAAAAGGCAATCGGTTGCGGATATGGATATTGAGATAGAAAAGCTTAATACCAAATTGTCCGCATTGCGTGGTGAATTTTCATTTATCAGCAAGGAGGAACTTACCTATAATGAGGGTGAATTTATTTGCCCCACTTGCAAACGTCCTTTGGAAATTGAGGATATAGAAGCCAAGCAGCGTGAAATGCAAGCCAACTTTAACGCTAATAAGGCGGCACGTCTGAAAGCGAATAAAGAGGCTGGCATGGCTAAAAAGCAACGGCTTGAAGAAATGCAAGGGCTTAAAGACCGTACCAATGCCGAAATCGAGGAGCTGGAACAAAAGATAGAGCGTATCAATGCCGATATTCAACAAGCAAAGGCTTCTATCCCCGAGGCGCAAAACGTGGAAGCAATGATAGCATCCGACCGAACTTGCATTGACATCAAGAACGAGATTGTCGAACTTGAAAATCAGCTCAAAGTGGATGCAAAGATTGTGGACGTGTCGGAACTGCAATCGGAGAAAAGAACTTTGAATGAAGCCGTGCAAGGCTTATACAAGCGTTTGGCAAACCGTGAACAAATCGGCAGGGCTGAAAAGGAAATCGCTTCTTTGGAAGAAAAGCGCATTGCCAACAATCAAAAGTTGGCAGACCTTGAAAAATGGGAGTTTACGGCACTCCAATTCCAAAAGGATAAGGATGCGGAGCTGTTGAAACGCATTAACGGAATGTTCAGATATGTATCATTCTCCTTTGTGAACGAACAACTGAACGGAGGCGAAAAACTGACGTGTGTATGCACCGTGAACGGTACACCTTTCCTTGACGTGAACAATGCCGGACAAATCAATGCCGGAATAGATATAATCAATGCCATTTGCACGGCAAAGGGGGTATCTGCACCGATTTTCGTTGATAATGCGGAAAGCGTGAATCAAATAATCCCATCACTCAGTCAGATTATCCGGCTGGTGGTAACTACGGACAAAGAACTAACCATTAAATAATTGCGATTATGACACAGCAAGCGACTACAACCATACAACAGGCTGCAAATGGTGGGCAGGTAGCTACTCAAAGAAAGCCTGTAGATATTCTTAAAAGCATGATGAATGCCGAAAGCGTACAAGAACAATTCAAAAATGCGCTTGGTAAAAATTCGGCAACATTCGTAGCCTCTGTAATTGACCTATACAACGGAGATAGCAATCTGCAACTCTGTAATCCTAAACAGGTGGTAATGGAAGCACTCAAAGCTGCCACGTTACATTTGCCAATAAACAAGGCTTTGGGCTATGCTTTCATTATCCCGTTCAAAAACTCCAAAAAGGATGAAAAGGGCAACTGGATTAAAGTGTATGAGCCGACTTTTCAAATGGGCTATAAGGGTTATATTCAGCTTGCCATGCGCACGGGACAATACCGTACCATCAATGCGGATGTGGTGTATGATGGTGAGTTGCGCAAGGTAAACAAACTGACCGGGGAAATAGCCTTTGACGGTGAAAGGAAAAGCGATAAGGTGATAGGCTATTTCTGTTACTTTGAACTTATGAACGGCTTTAGCAAGACTTTGTACATGACAGTGGAGCAAATGGCAAACCATGCAAAGCGATACAGTAAAGCCATCACAAGCGATAAGGATGTAACGGTTGAAAAGTTGCTGAATTTGGCTAATTTGCCCGTTTCTCCCGATAGCAACAAGGTTGGTTGGATGGGTAACTTTCACGGAATGGCACAAAAAACCGTTATCCGTAATTTACTGAGTAAATATGGCTATTTGTCCGTAGAAATGCAAAATGCCATCACCAATGACTACGAGGGTGACGAAACTTCACAGCGTGAAATATTGACCGACAATTACGCAAACAAACAGTTGATTGATGCGGAAGATGTTAGCTTTGAAAGCGTGTCAAGCGAGCAACAAATGGAAACTATTGACCCCGGATATTGATAGCGTATGAAACTGATTGTTCTTGGTTCAAGTAGTAGCGGAAACTGTTACATTTTGGATAACGGTAAGGAGGCTTTGATTATAGAGGCAGGCATCCGTTTCCAAGAAGTCAAGAAAGCGTTGGATTTCAATCTGAGAAAAGTTGTAGGGTGTGTGGTAACACACGCCCACAACGACCACGCCAAATATATTAAGGCAATGGTGGATAGTGGATTTCACACGTTGGCATTACGGGAGGTATGGACTGCAAAGGGCGTTTGGGATTCCCGTTCTTTGGTGGTTAAAGAGGGCAAAGGCTATAAGATGGGTAATTTTAAGGTACTTCCTTTTCCTGCTTGCCATGATGTGCCATGTGTCGGCTATCTGATAGACCACCCCGATATGGGAAAGATGGTATTTCTTACCGATAGCTGTATGTGCGAATATCAGTTCAAGGGGCTTAACCATGTGCTGATAGAGTGCAATTACTCTGATAAGAAGCTCATTGAGGCGATTACAGCCGGGCGCACGTTGCCCTCACAGCGTGAACGTCTGCTTACCTCACACATGGAGCTTACTACGTGCAAGGGTTTTTTGGAAGCAAACGACTTATCCCATGTTTCGGAAATCGTGCTTTTACACCTTTCCGAGAATAATAGCGATGAGCCTTATTTCATATCGGAAGTGGAAAGGCATACGGGGAAAGTGGTTTATGCGGCAAAGCCGGGTTTAACGATTGATTTAGATAGAACATAAGGATATGGCTAAACTCCAAGTAGAAAAGAGAAACGGGTTATTTGATTTGAAGCCTCTGTACGAATGGATGCGTAACGCTTTGGATGGTATCTATAGGATAGAGGTTAAGAAAGTCAGAAAACCACGTTCTTTAGACCAAAACGGGTGGTTGTTCGGGTGTATTTACCCTATCCTTTTAGATGCTCTTTTAGAAGCTGGTTGGGAGTTCGTTTCAGTGGAACAAGTGCATGAGTTTTTTAAGGCTCAAATGACGGCTGACAAAGTGGTAAACAAGCACACGGGGGAGATTGTAGAGTTCCCATGTTCTACAGCCACTATGGATACGGTGACATTTTCCACCTATTGCGAAAAACTGAGGGAGTACGCCAAAGAGTTTCTGAATGTGGATATTCCCGACCCGGATAAATATTGGAGAAGCCATGAAAAGAATACCTAACAGCGTGGTATCTGAGCTGATACGCTTAGTGCCCATTTTGATAGCAAATATTCCACCCGGACAAAGTACGAGAGTGGATAACGCAATAAGATTAACAAAAAAGATTATTAACAAATTAAAAACATTGAAAGATGAAAGTAGAAATTGAAGAAAGCAAGTTGCAAACAGCTTATGCAAATGCTTGTGATGGAATTAAGGATTTTATGGAAAGCCTGTTTGGAAAGAAAGTGTTTGAGGCTGCAAAGCCCACGTTGGACGATTACAAGACTATCCGCACGTATGAGGATGCTTGTGTGGCGTTAAAACAAGATGCAATAAGAGTGGATAGTGTGAATGGAGATACTACCATAGTTTTAACCAATGGAGGTGATAGGGTAAATATGCCATCCCATATTGTTGCTCTTATGAAATTAGAAACTATTAGTCGGGCTTTGTGGGGTAGAAATTTCCAACCAAAGCCGGATGGAGAGGGAAGCAAAGTGTATTGGTATCCGTGGTTTGCTTTGTATACTAAGAAAGAAATTAATGATATGTATCCCGAACAAAGAGGTGCCCTTATGTCTGCTATTGCGCTTAATGGTGCGGTTGCGGGTTTCGGTTGTCTGGGTGCGAATCATCGTTCCTCGGGTGCGACTGCGCACCTTGGGTTCCGCTTGTGCCAAGAAACGGAAGAAAAGGCTAAGTATTTCGGGCAGCAATTCATTGAACTTTGGGCTGAATATTTGAAATTCAACTTTACCGTTGGAAATCGTTTGAAATAAAAGTGTGTTTATTAAACATATTATTAACTAAAAACAAGGTGAAATGAAAGACATCATGTTAGCCGATACCCCGGTGGAACAAAGGGCACAGATTCTACGTGATAGCTGCGACCAAATTGTAGAGCGTAGCTATACACGCAAATTCGACCAAGAAGAAATCAACGAAAGGAGGGCAGACCTCGCTAACGTGGCGATTCAAAAAGCAGATTTGGAACAATCATTAGCGGAAATCAGAGCCGATTACAAAGGCAAAATCAAGCCTTTGGAGGAACGCATAGTTAAACTCCGTGACGAACTGAAAGCCGGGGGCGATTGGATTAAGGGCGACTGTTTCAAGTTTGTAGATGAGGAAGAAAAAATGGTTGGCTTCTACAGCCCGGAGGGTTATTTGCTGGAACAACGCCCCATGACACAAGACGAAAGGCAGCGTAACGTGTTCCGTGCTATCCGTGCGGATAAAACGGGTACAGACGATTAAGTATTAATAATTAAAACATTTCAAAATGGAAAATCAAGAAAAAGGATTAACCGTGAACATCGGTGAGTACAAGGGTGAAAAACCTATCGAAGTAGTGTACAGAATTGGTAATGCTCCTAAAGCATTGGACGAATTGCCCATTAAGCAACCGGAAAGTATTTCTGTATCAGGTGTTATCAGAACTCCGTTAGATTGGTTGGAAAAGCGTATTGACACCATCGACCAAAAACGTGCGAATATTAAGGTAAACCGTGAGAAAATGAGTATCACGCTTACCGTGAATGAGGATGATTATTACACCAAAAACACCTTTGTAGGTACGGTGGAATTATCGGAAGTCTTTTCAAAGTTCGGTATCAATGACGGAGAATGTGGCTGGATTCCAGCTAAACTGGGGCAGTTCCTGCGTTTGAATCGTGGCGTATTCATGCAAAAAGAGGATTGTATGAAGCTCGTTTCGGTATTAAAGAACTTCACGGCTAACGCCAAGACTGAAATTCAGAAACAGCGTGACCCGTCCGGCTCTATGGCTGAGGTGTACCGTTCACAAGTAGAAAGTAATTTGCCCAAGAGTTTCACGATAAACATCGCCATTTTCAAGGGAACTGCAAAAACACCTATTGAAGTTGAGTTCGACCACTATCTTTCTAATGGTGATGTGTTGTTGCAACTTGTTTCGCCCGGTGCTAACGAACTGGCAGAGGACTACAGAGATAAGTGTATTGACGAGGTGTTAGACGGCATTCGTACCATTGCCCCGGACATTGCTATTCTTGAAATCTAAATACTATATCGTGGGGGAGAAATCCCCCACTTATAACAGCTCATAATATGGCTAATAAAAAAATCATACCGCCTATGCCTTTCGATGCCACCGCTTGGTTATCCAACAATGCGGCTATGAGGTTGTCATTTGCTTGTAAGGGCTTGTGGTTGGATATGCTTTGCTGTATGTGGGTGAGTATAGAGCGTGGGGTTATGCTGAAACCTATTGGCGGTGCGTACACGGTTGATGAATTAGAAGCTCTCTACGGAAGTGGAACAAAGGAGCTGATAGAATCATTGATTAACGCTGAATTATTGTCTGTAAGGAATGATGGGGCTTTGTACAACGCTGATATGGTTAAGATGGAATCAATACGGGTAAAACGGTCTGAGGCTGGGAAAAAAGGTGGAGTAACTATGGGTAAACGGATATTAGCCAAAGTTGATGCGCTTGTGGAAACGCCACCGATAGAAATGCCACATACACCTTCCCCAACGGCTGAAACACAACAAGGGGCGCAAGCAGACCTATTTCCCGATGATTTGCCGGAGAATCCACCGCCACTGACTGATGAACAACAGCGGAAGATTGCAAAAGCCAAGAAGTACAATTATGCTGATTACGTTACTTTGACACGTGATGAATACACAAAATTATGTACCGAATATGGCGAAGAAGCCGCTAAAGCGATGATTGATATTCTCAACAATTACAAAGGTTCTAAGGGTAAGAAGTATAAATCCGATTACCTGACTATTAGGGGCTGGGTAAAAGATAAGTATTACGAAAATATGAATAGATATGGACAACAAACTGGTACAACGGCTGCAACAGATATTGGCAAACCAAGCGCAAAGAGGACTTTTAGGGACACGCTTTAAGATTGAGAAGTTTCCCGAACAAGACATAGCGGAAATGCTAAGGATGTGTTATCAGTCAGAAGTTGAGCGCAGAAACATGAAGTATGTTTCGGATGAAGCCACGTTGGAAAAGATAGGCAAAGCGGCTAAGTTCCTTTGCGGAAACGGAAAGTTCGGCTTGCTTCTGTATGGTACGGTAGGAAGTGGTAAAACCACGCTTGCAAAGGCGATATGCAATATTATAGGTATCTTGTACAATAGTGATTTATCTTCCGAAAGAAAGGGAGTGTACCGCATATCAGCTCTGAACCTTGCCAAGTCAATAGCCGATGACCCGACTTATTTCAACAAGCTAAAGAATCAAGAACTTTTGTTTATTGATGATGTGGGCACTGAACCAGCAAGCGTGAAAAGTTGGGGCAACGAGTTTTCCCCGGTTACTGAATTAATCTATGCCCGATATGACAGGCAGCTATTCACTATAGCCACTTCCAATTTGGCAGATGAGGAATTTGGCGACAGGTACGGAGAGCGTATTGCTGATAGAATGGAAGAAATGTTTGAACGGCTGCACTACAGCCAAAAAAGCTATCGAAAATGAGATTTGCGCTCAGAAACAAAACAAAGCTCATTAATGCTTTCGGTGAAGCGTATTACAACGAACTTATTGCAAGCATTAATAGCTTTCAATCTAACTACACGCCCGATTGCCATTATTGGAACGAGGCGATACAAAAAGAAATGCTGGATATGCCAAGTAGTACCCACCCGGATAAGACATTTTCGTTTGCCATTGTGAGCGAAATGTGGGATGTGATAACGCTTGCTTATTATTCAGCGAGTAATACACCAAGTAAATAATAAAGCTATGCAACACCAAAAATCAGAAAAGAAAAAAGTGGTTGTGACCTTATGCCGTGTATTCCCGGTTACACATTCTTTGGCTGGAAAGCCTACAGAGTTTGAGGGCAAACTAAAAGAGCATAAAAAGATACATACTATACGCTACAATAAAAATGGCGTGTGGGATAAGAGATATAAAGATATTGCATCCGGTAAAAAATATCTTTCAGTGCGTGAATGGACGGGCAGACCGTACAACTCAGAGCAACGGGAATTTGCCCAGTATGAGAAGATAGGTTTACAGCATATTACTATGACCTATGGAAGCGATGATGCCGTACCCCAAGTATGGATTGACAATAAGAAAGTCCCCGTTGAAGTTGTGGCAAAGAATGACGGTTTGAGCGTTGAAAATTTTGTAGAGTGGTTCTTTGGGAACTCCAAAAGCAATGTGTTTGAGGGTGTTATCGTACATTTTTCTTCGTTCAGATATTAAGCCTATGAAAACAGATTTAGGAAAGCCTCAATATTTGGAATATCTCACTTATCTGGATTGTAAAAAGCGGACGAAAAAACAAGTGGGATTGTGTGATAAAGACAAAAACGATGAGGTTTTAGTGCGTACTATCCTTGCTAATAGTAGTATAGTGGAGCATGAAAACGAACGTTCATATAGTCGTGTTTATGATGCCGTAGATTTGATTTGCAAACAACTTTGTCCCGGGCAATGGTGTACCCGAAGCCACTGCCAACATTATAGTTCAAGTAGTGCATGGAATTGCGCAAAAACACGTCCTGCGGTATGTAAAATATATAAGAAATATATTGAAAAACAGAAAATTAACAGGGAAAGAAGTAATTATGGGAACGAATAAAACAAAAAATACAGACCTCTTTTTGATTGACCCCCGTAATATCGTGGTTGTGGACGGCTTCAATGTAAGACGTGATTTTGACCTTGACGAACTGAAAGAGCAAATAAAGGCAAAGGGTGTCTTAAATCCTCTGACGGTTATAGCTTTTAAGGATGATGAGGGCAACGAGAAATACAAATTAGTGGATGGTGAACGTAGATACAGGGCTACCATGTTGGCTATATCCGAGGGTGCGGATATTCCTTATGTTCGTGCCATGAAAGCCCGAAAGGACGCTTCTACTGAAGAATTGTATATTCAACAGATGATGCGTAACGAGGGTAAGAAATTTACCGAATACGAGTGCGCTATCATGTTCAGACGTTTCAAAGAAGAATTTGGATATAGCCAAGTTGAGATAGCGGATAAGTTCAAGAAAAGCCCGGCTTTCATAAGCAAATGCCTTTCCTTGTTGGATTTGCCCCCGTACATTCAAGAAAGGATTATGAAAGGGGAATTGTCGGTTAAGGCAGCTAAGGAGATTGCCGCCAATTATGGCAGTGAGAAAGAACAGGTAAAGGCTGCAAAGTCGGCTGTGGATAACGCCAAAGAAAACGGTAGGAATACAGCTACCAATAAGGAGGTTCTTAATTCTCTGAAAGATTCTAAAGAAGCAAAAGCCATTGCGGAAGCTCTGAGAAAGGTTTGGGCTTATTTGGATGGTGAGGTTATCGTGGACGTGGATAAGCTGGCAAGGCTACTGGATAAGACGGAAAGCCTTAGCCAAGCGATGAGAGAATACAAGAAAGGGGGCATAAAATGAAAATGAGAAAACAGAAAAAGCAAATTCCTGCGGATTTCCGCAAGAATTTGTATGAGAATTACAAAGCCAATATGACTTTCTACGGTAAACCAATTCTCCCGTACAAACAATGGCTGAAAGAGGTGTTTAACACTAAATTACCTTGTTGTGGTAAATAGATGGCATGAAAACGCTGATGATTGACATAATGCTGAATGACCGCTTTTATGCGGCTTTCAGATACAGGTATTGCCCGGCTTTCAAATTCGATATTGAGGATATGACTAACAAAGTTTATGAGCGATACCCCACCCTGCGAAAAATGGCTATGAATGGCGAAAAAGTAGTATTTGCATTTTAATGATTTGAAGATATGGAAATTAAAAAGAAGATAGTAGTGCCTACGGGCGAAATATATACCGCTATAGGTGAAAAGGGAATGTTGGAGTTCCTTACGGTTGGAGATTATGGTAAGAACGCTAATATCAAAGCGGACTTTTTGGGGATTACCCGTGATTTGAACGGTGTACCCAATGGCGAGCCGATGCCTCTTACTGAAAAATGGGTGATTACCATTTCCACACAGTACGGTTGCTCTATGGGCTGCAAGTTCTGCGATGTTCCAAAAGTGGGTATTGGGAGAAATGCCACTTTTAATGATTTGAAAGGAGAAGTGCTAACGGCTATCAAGCAACACCCGGAAGTGAAGCACACGAACCGCCTAAACATACATTATGCACGTATGGGAGAGCCTACATGGAACGAAAATGTGTTGCTTCATGCAATCAGTATAAAGAAAGACATAGAGCCGTTTATAGGCGATTCTTTGGTACACCCGGTTATAAGTACAATGCTGCCAAAGAGAAATAAGAAGCTGGTTGAGTTCTTACATAAGTGGTGTTACATAAAGAACGAGTTTTATAAGGGTGATGCCGGACTTCAATTCTCCATCAATACAACGAATGATGAAGAAAGAAATTATCTGTTTTCGGGTAGTTCGCTTTCACTTGGTGAAATATCAGAAATTGGAAAATCGCTGCCTATGCCTGTTGGCAGGAAATATGCCTTAAACTTTGCTTTGGCAGATGATACACATATAGACGGCAAGTGTTTGAGAGAGCTTTTCAACCCCGATAAATTTATGTGTAAGATTACCCCATTGCACCGAACAAATAGCTGTGATGAGAACGATTTGCACACAAGTGGAGGCTATGAGCTGTTTACCCCATATAAAGCCGTGGAGGAAGATTTGAAAGGCAACGGATTCGATGTTATTGTGTTTGTCCCCTCTTATGATGAAGATAACGGGCTTATCACGTGTGGAAACGCTATCCTATCCGGGAAAGTTCCTACTTCAAGTTACCAAGAAACAATATACTGATATGGCTAAAATAGTAGATAACCCCAAAAGGTTTAAGGTGATTGAGTTGAGCCGAAACGAGTTGGCTAAAATTGGCGGTATTGGTATTTGCGATAGATGTAACGGTACTTCTAATACTGGCTATTATGTAGCCGTGCTAAATTGCTGGTTTTGTCCTAAATGCTACAATGAATGGTACGGATGCGCCACTCATTACCCGGAAGATATAAATATAGAAAATAAGAATTTTGAGTATTATAAAAATTTATTTGACCTATGAGCAAAGAAGAATTGCAAGCAAAATTGGCGAAAGCCAACGAAGAGAACAAAGGTATGGTGGTTTACCCTGAATACTTCAAGAAGAAAAAGAAGCGTATGCGCCCCGACTTCATAAAGAAGCTGGAAGAAACTGCAAAAGCGGATTTTACCGATGTGGATGATTACGGAGTGTATAAAGTTGGTTCTTTCCTCTATAAGAATGCCTTTGTAACCATATCTAAAGAGGATGGGCTATGGACGTTGCACGTGATAAGTGAAGCCCCGATAGGTTTGCCGCTCATTAAAGAGGTGAGGTACAAATATCTGCCTAATAACCTTATGATGGCTCAGATTTTCGGAGATAGAGCCGAAGCAAACGAGATTAAGGGCGTTATTCTGTATCAGATTCCCAACGGAGAAATGGAGGCTGAATAATGATTTATGTAGGGATTGATACGGGTGTAAATACCGGGTTCGCTGTTTGGGATAGCAAGCAGCGTTCCCTACTTCAAGTATGCTCTTTGCCTATACATAAAGCGATGGAGCGTGTACGTTCCTTGTATGATGAGTATAAGGCTGGTATAGGTGACAAAGTGATTGTAAGGGTGGAAGACCCCCGGCAAAGAACGTGGTTCGGAACGGAGCGTATGAGCCGTGAAATGGAACGTAAGAAGTTGCAAGGTGTAGGCTCTGTGAAACGGGATGCCTCTATATGGGATGATTATCTAAAAGAGTTGGGCGTGGAGTATGAAATGGTTGCCCCGAAACGCAATGTAACCAAGCTGACACAAGAACGGTTTAAGGCTTTGACTGGATGGCAAAAACAGACAAATGAGCATGGACGTGATGGTGCAATGTTGGTTTATGGCTTTTAGTATTCTTTTTACGGTTAAATATGTGTTTGATAAACGCATATTTAGTATATTTGCAATATGATTCACCAAGTAAACAAATAAGCTATGGGTATGTATATTCTTATCGGATTAACGCTGTTTTTTTTAGCCTTGTTGCTCATGTCTGAGTATATAGGTAGGAACTTTTGGAGGTTTGCCCCAAAAGAGCATTTGAAGCAAGGGGAAAAGATACACGTTTATATCAATGGCAAATACGATAGGCACGCAACCATTACGAGCGTGTCCGATGATTCGGTTAGTATCTATGGTGCGGTGGCATTGCCCGTTGATTACCGGGGTTCTTTCTATGCTATTGGCAAAGATTCCGTAGGTGCAAAGCTGGTATATGTAAAGTACCGCAGGCGTTACCGTTTTGTGAAGCTCTGTGAACTTTTTAGAAAGGGCTTCTGTGTAGAAGATGATGAGGAACAATTAATGCCGGATTCCCATTCTTCGGAGAATGACGAAATCAAAGACGAAACGGAGGTTGAGAATGAAATGTAGTGAGATTACATACAAGAAAGTTTCGGAGCTGGTTTTGTTGCCTGAAAATCCCCGTACCATTACGAAGAATGACTTTGAAAGGCTGGTGGATTCCATAAAGATAAACGGCTTTTGGAAACACCGACCTTTGGCGGTTATGGAGCGTGACGGTAAACTGGTGGTATTGGCAGGAAACCAACGCTTGAAGGCTGCAAGAAAGCTGAAACTTGCCGATGTGCCCGTTATTCTTTATTCGGAACTGACCCCGGATGAGGAAAAGGATATTATTCTGAGGGATAATATCAACAATGGCGATTGGGCTTACAATGCCTTACAAATGGATGAGTTTTGGAAAGATGTAGATTTCGGCTTTATTGGGCTTGATTTTCCATCTGATGATGAGAAGCCCGGAAAGGGTAAGAAGAAAGCGGTTAAAGAGGCAGAGGAAACGGAAGCCGACCAAAGCGCAGAGGAAGAAATGGACGATGAGGAACAAAGCGAGGAAGAAGCCGAAAAGGAATCTTTCTACCGTTCCATGTTTAAGGACGTTCTTTATGAAAGCGATAACGTCTTTGAAATTCCCAATCTCTTATTGGATATGCAAGCTGGAAAGGTAGAATTGCCTTTATCTCCGTGGGGTGCTAACAGCCGTTTGCGTAAAGATGTGGCGACATATCATTTCTATGTGGACGATTATCGCTTTGAGGCTCTTTTCAAAGACCCGATAAATTTACTCACAAGCGGATGCAAGGCGGTGGTAGAGCCGAATTGTAGTTGCCACGACCAAACGCCTGTAGCGTGGGGCATTCAGCTTATCTACAAGAAACGTTGGCTTTCTCGTTACTTCCAAGAATGCGGAATCAAGGTTTATGCAGACTTGAATGTTTCTCACAAGTTTATTGAGTACAACAAAATGGGTATTCCCAAAGGATATAATGCTTTCTTTACCCGTGGGCTGGACGGTTGGATGGAAAGCCTTAAATCTGATTTGCAAGTAGCCCAAGAAATAAGCGGGCTTGAAAAACCAAACCTTATCGTTTATGGTGGGGGTACGGAAATTCAGAAGTTCTGCCGTGAACATGGGCTGTTGTACGTCACAGATTTTATTAACGCAAAAAAGAAGTAAAGTATTATGGGACGAAATTCAAGTGGAACACGTGGAGGACTGCAACCGGGTGATGCAACATATAAAGGCTCTGTTGGTAAGCCTGAGCCTTTGGTAAACATGAAAGACCCGGCTCTGTATAAGGCAACCAAAGAAGCTATTTCACGCTATCATTCCGTACTTGGTGTAAGGCAAAAGAATGTAAAGTTGGCAGAACTATCGGCTGGCACTTATGGCGTACACGTTACGGCTAATGGGAAGTCAGAGGGTGTTTACCTTAACAAAAAGCATTTCATGCAAACGAAAAAAGCTGTGGAAGCCTCACACAAGAGAGGCTATGCGAGTGGGTGGAGTACGAAAACCAACAAAGCGGTAGCCCATACCGTAACGCATGAGTTGGCGCACGCTACATGGAATGCAAATATGACAGGGGCAAACCAAAAAGCGGCTGGAAAGGAAGTGAATAAATTATTTAAGTCTTGGAAGAAAGACAATAAGAAATCCGGGTATGGAAAGTATGCGGAAACCAATGTGTCGGAGTTCTGGGCTGAAACCGTTACTAAAGCGATACATGGTAAAAGTGATAAATATACCAAGAAAGTAAAGGAAATCTGCAAGAAATACAAACTATAGAGGTATTTTTGCTTAAATTAATTCAATGCAACATGGAGAAGATAGAATTAACCGCTGATGAGATTAAGGTAATCAAGCAGCAATTAAATGGTGAAATCGAGGTTTGGAATGCTGATGATTATCAGCAAAAGCATCTCACTTCGGTAATTGACAAGGCAAACGCCCTTTTGGAGGAATTGGATGCCTACGATGAAATGATAGACGAAAAGGGCGGTGATACCATCCTTTGGTTTTGGGATAAGTACAAGGCACAAGAGAGTATCATAGAATAATTAACCGGGTAAAGGGAATCGGACGGTATCACGCTATCCGATTTTCTTTACTTCGTAAGTGTGTTTATAGAACACATAAACCAACGATAAATCAACGGATGGCACTTTTTGAGAAAGGAAATAAAATAGGGAATAGATTTTCATCTGATAACCAACCCAAAAATTCGGGTAGGAAGCCGTCCGTGTATAAATACATCAAAGATATTACGGGCAAAAAGGTAGCTCCGGAAATGAGCAAAGAGGACTACTATAAGGTTATCCGTTTCTTGATGGAAAGTACGCCCGAAACTTTGGAGGGGTTGGTTAAGAACAAAGACGGAACGCCCAACAAGAAAACGCCCGTGTGGGTGCTAAATGTGGTGTCTGCCATTAACGCAGATATTCGCTATGGTAGGACTTATACGGTAGATAGTCTGTTTGATAGGGTTTTCGGTAAACCCACCCAACAGATAGAGAGCGAAGTAAACGCACAAGTAACCAACAACAGCATGGATTTGTCGGCTCTTACTACGGATGAGTTGCTACAATACAATTCCTTGCTGGAAAAAATAAAGGCAGGCAATGGCACGAAGTAAGGTTACAGACGTGCCGATGGCACTTGCAGTGAAGATTGAGCTTTTCAAGCGTGGTTGTTTCGACTTCATCACCGTAAAGGATGGTTTGAAGCATGAGAAGCAAGAACACGCTTTGAAGATACTTACCGACAATGAACACGTTGAACTTTTGTACGGAGGTGCTGCCGGGGGTGCAAAATCATGGACGGGTGCGGTGTGGCTTCTGTTTATGTGCCTCTGTTATCCCGGTTCAAAGTGGTTTATCGGACGTGCCGAGTTAAAGCGTATCACACAATCTACACTTATCACATTTTACAAGGTTTGCAATCAGTACGGGGTTGATGATACCTTGTACAAGTATAACGGGCAATACAATTATATCGAATTTTTCAACGGTTCACGTATTGACTTACTGGACTTGCAATATAAGCCGGGAGACCCTCTGTATGAGCGTTACGGCTCAATCGAATATACAGGCGGCTGGATTGAAGAGGGTGGCGAGGTGAATTTTGGAGCTTATGATACATTGAAAACACGTATCGGGCGACACCTTAACAATGAACTGGGGTTGAGGCGAAAGTTATTCATTACGTGCAACCCTAAAAAGAATTGGATGTATGATACATTCTACAAGCCGGATAAGAAAGGGGAATTGCCCGAATATATGTACTACCTTGCTTGCCTTGTACAAGAAAATCCATTCATAGACCCCGATTATATAGAGGGCTTGAAAACCACAAAGGATAAAGTAAAGCGTGAACGTCTTTTGAAAGGTAATTGGGAATATGACGATAACCCCAACGCCCTTTGTTCACATGATGCAATCTGTGAGATATTCGGGAATAAGATTTCAATCAAGACAGGTACAAACTATATTACAGGCGATATTGCACGCTTCGGAGCTGACTATGCCCGTCTTGCCGTTTGGGACGGTTGGCATATCATAGAGCTACAATGTTTTCCCGTGTCTAAGACTACCGACATTCAGACGTGGATAATCAACAAGCAAAAGAAGTATAGAATACCCAACCATAAATGTATCGTTGATGAGGACGGTGTAGGCGGTGGAGTGGTGGATAATTGCGACATTCAGGGATTCGTGAACAACTCTACCCCTTTCAATGGTGAAAACTACCAAAACCTACAGACCCAATGCGGCTACAAGCTGGCAGACCACATAAACGCTACGGAAGTGGGGATAGATGAGGATTTGATAAGCACTGCCGATAAGGAAGAAATCATAAGGGAACTGGAACAACTGCAAACATGGAAAGCTGATTCGGACGGGAAACTAAAATTGAAACCCAAAGAAGAAATCAAGATGGATATTGGTTGTTCCCCGGACTGGAGGGATATGTTTCTGATGCGAGCATGGTTTGACTATAACGAGTATGATATACCCGATGATATAGAACGCAGATTAGGTATAACCGCTTAAAAACAATAAAGCAAAATGGGATTATTAAACATTATTTCTAACGAGGTAAAGGCGGCTATTGGCTACCAACAAAACTTTGCCGACCTTTTGACGGCTAAGGATGTGACCCGTGCTCTTTCCATGATGAAAGCCCATGCGGAAGAAGCCGCCAATAATTTACGTGAGTATAAGATTGACACTCACAAAGTGATGGAGCGTAAGGATAGAGCCGTTTACGATAAAAAAGGCAACTTTCTACGTTGGAGTAAACGGTGGAAAATCCCCATTCCTTACCCTCAATTCATCAATGAAATTTCTTTGGTGTTTCTCTATGGCAGACCCGTAAAATGGCAACAGCTTTCAACGGGTACGGATTATGCTTTTCAGAACTACAAAGATTGGCTGAATGAAATACATTTCAATGCCAAAGTTAGAGAGGCTAAACGTTTGGCTGGTGCGGAGGGCATTTCTGCCATTCTTTACCATGTGTACCGGGATAGTGATAATAAACCATCCCTTTTGCTGAATGTGTTGAGCCGGGAAAACAACGATGATATTTATACCATTCGTGACCAATACAAACGGATTACCGCTTTTGCGTGGGGTTACTATCTGACAGAGGCAGGCAACAATACCGTTTACCATGTGGATATATACACTAAAGAGACTGTATATCGTGCCAAACGTGGCAAAATGGGTTGGGAGGTTGAGATAAAGGATAATCCAATAGGGAAAATTCCCGTGCTGATATTTGAGCAAACGCCCGAACATAAGGAGGTGCAACCCATGATTGAACGCTCTGAAATAATGGAAAGCACCGATGCAGATACTAATGACCGCTTTTCTAACCCGGCAATGGTGGCTACTTCTGAAATCCTCAATAGCTTGCCAAAGTCGGAAGAAGAAGCCAAACTGTTTATTCTCAAAAATGGCGGTGATGTACGCTACCTTACATGGAATGAGGCGAGCGAAAGCAAAAAGAATGAGTTTGAAAGATTGGATAAACACATTCTTTCAAAGTCTTTCACGCCCAACATTGATTTTGACAATATGAAATCATTAGGCAACCTTTCGGCAAAGGCTATACGCAAAGTGATGTTGCTTGCCGTTATCAAGGCAGAACGCCACAAGGAAAAGCACGATGATTATATGAAACGCCACGCTAATCTTATGATAGCTATTTTAGGTAATGTGCTTGACTATCGGCATAAGGCTGAATATGATGCCTTGCTGTTAAGGCATGAGTTCCAAGAGCCTTTCGGGGAAGATGTGAGCGAATTGCTTGCCGACCTATCTAAGCAATACAATGATGGGGCATTGAGCCGTGAAACCTATGTAGAATTGTCCTACCTTGTAAAAGATGCGAAACAAGAAATAGAGCGGCTAAAACAAGAAGAAGCGGAACGGATGGAGCAACAAATGGAGTTAAACAAAATGGACGTTTTCGGAGGGGCTGAATAATGGAAATAAAGACAAAATACAATGTTGGCGATAAGGTTTGGATTATGCGCAATAATAAGCCGGAGAAAATCCAAATTAGCAATATTGAAGTGGAGGTAATAGGTGATGTACCTGTAGGTACTTGTTCCCTTTCGGGGGAGTATTATACCAAAATTATATATGTAGAGGTGCAAAGAAGTGAATATAGAAGTTTTGGTGATAAAGACCCAATTTGTAAGCATAATGAATGTAATTGCTTCAATACTAAAAAAGATTTGTTATACAGTTTCTTAGATGATAGCGACTATGGCAAAGAAGAAACAGACATCAACGCAGAACTACCATTGTAGGGACTGCAAACACGCTTTCGACTTCCACGAATTGAACTGGAAAGGTGAGCCGTTCTTATGCAAATGCCCTTTCCATAAATACAGCAAGTTTTTAGATAAGGACTATTGCGCCAACTTTAAACTAAAGTAGTGGCATGGCAAAGAAGAAGTACATAGACTATAAGAAGATGCAAGCGGAGCTTTTCAAGAGAACGGAGGGTTACGCTGCCAATGTCCGTATCATCTACCAACAAGTATTTGAGCGAATAATTAACTTGGTAAAGGGTACGGAGTTGGAGGATGGGAAGCCTTTCTCTTTTGCCGACTATGGGTATAGTGAGGAAGTTACGCCCATTCTTAGGGATATGTACAGCCGTGTTTACCAAATTATCCGGGGCGGTGTAGAAAAGGAATGGCTTGCATCTAACGAGAATAACGATGCTTTGGTTAAAAGTGTGTTCGGTGAACAATCAATAAAAGATAATCACTTTGCCCGTTTCTTCAAGCGCAACAAAGAGGCTATGGATGCTTTCTTTGCCCGTAAGAGTGGTGACGGTGGTTTGAATCTCTCTCAAAAGGTTTGGCGATATACGGGTATGTTCCGTGATGAGCTGGAAAATACTTTGGATTTGGCGATTGGTGAGGGTGTTCCGGCTAATCGTTTGGCGGCTCAGATAAAGAAGTATCTACAAGACCCCGATAAGTTTTACAGGCGTTTCCGTATCAAGGTAGGGGAAGATGAGAACGGGCAACCTATCTATGGTAGAAAGTGGAAACGCAGGGTTTGGGACAAAGAAGCCAACTCCTACAAATGGGTGGATGATAGCCCGAAACATTTTCATCCGGGGCGGGGCGTGTACCGTTCATCCGCACGTAACGCCCAAAGGCTTGCACGGACTGAAACCAACATTGCGTATCGTACAGCCGATTTTGAGCGTTGGGCGCAACTCGACTTTGTGGTAGGCATTGAAATCAAGTTATCCAACAATCATCCCGTATCTGACATTTGCGATGATTTGAAAGGTGTGTACCCTAAAACATTCTGTTGGAAAGGGTGGCACCCGAATTGCCGTTGCTATCAAGTACCCGTACTGGCAAAACAAGAAGAATTGGACGAAATGCTGGATAAGATTTTGGACGGGGATAATCCGGCAACGGTGGAATGTGAGGAAAAGGTAAAAGAGCTGCCATCTCAATTTACCGGGTGGATGCAAGACAATGAGCAACGCATCAAGGATGCAACGGAGAAAGGGACTTTGCCCTACTTCCTACGGGACAATGAAAAGGTTATCTATCCACCGACTGCAAAAGAGATAGCGAAAGCCCGGCACGAAGCCCGGACGGAAGCGGAAGCAAATGCCATCCGGCAACGGTGGAATGTGAGAAAAGCGACCTATCACTATGGTAATAATATGCTCCGTGTTATGGGTGGTATTTCTGACGTTGATACTACGGCTTTAGCTGAGGCTCTAAAACACCCTGATTTGTCCGCTATCATGTTGGAAGCCCGTAAACTGAAAGTTATAGGCAAGGATATTTATTCACTGGGTTACATAGATAGCCCTATGGAGGTGGCTAAAAAGTTCTCTTTAGCCGATGCAAAAGCCGTAAACAAGGCGGTTGCTGATAAGCTGGCACAATGGGATAGCCTTTCTTTGGAACAACAATTAAAGAAACTGAATTTTGAAGCATACGACTTCTTAGGTGGTAACTATCACAATGTACAACAGAAGTACCCAACGTGGCAGGTGTCACAACAAGCCTATGTTAAACAGATTGGCATTGTTCAAGATAAGATAGATTGGAAAGCCATCAAGGATAACTATGCCGACCTATCTAAGTTCTCTACCAAGTCCAAGCCTTACCAATCGCTCATTGCACAGCTTGAAAATGCAATCAACGGCAATGATAAAGCAATGGCACAACAAACCATTACGGAACTCAATGTAAGGAAAGAAAGCATTGAAAAAGCCGCTGCCAAGCGTAAATCAAAAGTAAAGGAGGTTAAGTTTAAGGATTCCGATTTTACGCAGGAAAGAAAGGATGAGGCGAAATGGTTTATTCATAGTTCAGATGCAAACGATTATTTCTTTGATAATGCCGTGGATATGTGGAAACTTGCAAGCACCAATGAAAAGGCGGCTATGTATCAATATACGGCTGGTAGTAGTTATATAACAGAGCCTTTGCGTGCTATTAAGGGATATTATCACTACTATGGTAGTAGATTGTCCGAAGCTGAAAAGCATATTGCCGATATGACCCAATATATAGCCCGAAGCACACTTAAAGATGATGTTTGGGTAAAGCGTGACGAAATCAGTGCTTTTGTAAACTATCGGTTTGGGCTGTCTGATTTGGATGCTTATATATCTGACCCGTCTAAGCTTGTTGGCAAGGTTGGTACGGATGATTCCTTTATGTCGTGTGGTAATTGCCGGAATACGAACTTTGGAAGTAAGCCCGTTTGTCTGAATATCTATTGTCCGAAAGGTACACAAATGACCTACGCAGAGCCTTTTTCTGCATTTGGTTCAAGCCATGACAATGGGGACTATTGTCCGGGTAAGAAGTGGAACGGAACTTCTAAGCCTACAACAACGGGGGAAAATGAAATCATCCTACAGCGTGGCACTAAATTCAGAATAACCAAAGCTGAATATACAAATGGTAAATGGTATATAGATATGGAAGTTTTGGAACAAAGCCCAAAAGAGATAAAGGAAATGGTTACTACTTCGATGGGATTCTATTGCAAGTATTGACACAATAAAGGCGCACCGTTACTGATGCGCCTTTGCTTTTTGTTTAGCCTTTGATATAGGTGGATTGATACAGGTCTTTGAAGCCCTCTATATCCGTCCTTTCGGCATACTTGCAGTATCTATTGAAAAGTACCGCTTTCAGTGTGATAGGCACACCATCGTACATTTCAAAGTTGGATAGCCCGGCATTTGTGTACTCTTTTAGGATGGGGGCAATACGTTCACACCCGGCATCGCTTGCAAGTTCGGTTTGCTCAGTCCACCATTTTTCACCAAGCCAAAACATTTGTTTGTCGGCTTCTCTGAAAGGGCATTCTTTCTCTCCTTTGTAATAGATGCAAAGGTGAGTTAATGAGTTGTTTTTTGTTTTTGTCATAACAACTTGTTTAAATTACTTCGATTTTAGTGTTATAGAAGCATCCAATAACATTACGCATATCATCAGGAAGTATTCTTAGAGCATTCCAAATGAAACTATCTGGTATGCCCCAAAGTGCTTCTGCCATTGAGCCTACTATTGCCCCTATCGTGTCGCTATCACCACCCCATGAAATTGCCCGTCTGATTGCATCCTCAAAAGAGGTGCTTACACGAATAATTTTCAAACAAAGCGGCACAGTGCCTTGACACGTTTCATCAAATATTCCAGCATAATAATCGTTTACCATGAATTGAGGATAGTACGATTGCATTATATTCTCATATACTTTCTGATTGTGGGTTGTCCTCAAATAATAAATGGCGTGTGCGACTGCTACAGCTCCTTTAACTCCCTCCGGGTGATTATGGGTTACTATAGCCGTTTTCTCTGCCTCCATCAAAACCTTATCTAAGTTGTCATAAGCCCATGCAACCGGGGAAACACGCATTGCAGAGCCATTGCCGAAGCTGTTATATGGTTGTGGGTTGTCTGAGGCTATCCAGCGGGCAAAGCTGCCACCGTATGCCCCTTTCGGATTGGGGTATGCCCTACACCATTGGAGAAACTTTTCTTTGTAGCTTACGCCCGTATTGATTGCATCCGCTACCGCTATAGTACAAATTGTATCGTCTGTAAACGTGCTATCCTTTGTGAATAGTTCAAAGTTGTAGTTATCTGTATTGTTGAACTCAAAGCGTGAGCCTACAATATCGCCTATAATTGCTCCTAACATATTACTTGAAATTTTGATTGAAAAAACGCTCTGCTTTAATTCTATGATATTTAGCTTCACGGTACTTATGTTTGTAGTACCATCGTGTAACAAATGAAGATTCTGCCAGTTTAATGAGCATTGCAGATTCTCTTAAAAAAAGAGCCGATACAATATGCTTTTCTGTAGATTCTATTGTAGATGCACAAGCCTTTTGAAAATCTTCTAAAGATTCATTCATGCCCTCAAATGCTTTCAAAAGGGATTTTGTCATTTCTTTCGTAATACATTCATCCATTGTTAGCCTCCTTTCTTTTGCCTCTGTTTGATTGCTTAGTATGAAGTGTGCCATACCTAACAATCGCCTTTCTTCCCATGTGTTCACCATTCCTTAAAACATTCCAAAGAGATTCTTTAGACACCCCTACTACTTCGGTTGGCAATAGCTCATATATAGCCGTAATGCTTCCAAAGTAGTAGTGACGTTTACCCTTGTATGGCTCTTTCAATTCTACATGAATAACTTTTCTTTGCTGTTTCATTGCTATATGTGTTCTATAAACGCAAAATTACTATATTATATTTAATAAAACAAATGTTTACCGAGTTTATTTTATTATACAAGGTTAATGCGGTCTATCTCCATTGTGTTTATCCTTTTATTCGTCCTAAAAAAGACAATTTTAATATATCGCATTCCAAACCTATAACGGCAAACTCCAACATAGCATTATCATCAGAAAGGTCATTAACCTTTAGAATTGGATAATCTTCTCCGGTACTGGTTACATATCCCTCTTGTGAAATATCATCTGTTATGTGCTCATCGCTGGTATTACCAAAATATGAATCAAGACTTTTGATGATATGCTTGTTTAAATAATCCTCACTATACACAGAGGCTATTTTAGCTTGCTTCCTAAGTGCGTACCTCATTCTTCAATTCCTTTCTGATTTATTATGAGGGGGTATACAATTCATATCCATCATCCCAAAGACTATCACTGCGAAAATTAAAAAAATCTTCCAAAGAGATACGTACGCCATCTTCTAAAAGAAGAAATCCATTTTCAATAGTCATCCATTCGTCAGAGGAAAAGAAACGGTGCGTAACCTTCTTACCCTCTTTCATTGCTTGTATAGCTTCTTCTTTACTCATATCTATATTTTTTTTGAATGTTATCCATTATACAGCCCAACACTATCACGTTTACTTCTTATCACAACTTTAGCTATCTCATCAATATTAGCACATAAAAGTTCAAAGAATTTTCTTGTACATATACCCTGTTCTTCATGCGTCATTTGTCTATCAACAACAAAACCTATTGTTTCATCCATGCGGTCAGTTATATTATTTGCTATCCAGTCATGTACATCAAATGTACCTTTCGGGTATTCATCCTCTAAGCCTCTGATAGTCCACAAGCCGCCATCCATAAGTATGTAATGACACAATATTTTGCTTATATATAAATGCAAATCAGCCCTCTCTCCACTTCCATAACCGGGCATATTGACAAGAATATATCTACCGATTGTTTTATTTAGTATCATCCATAAAAGATGCTTTTCTCTTTTTGTCATATTAGCTCCTTTCTCTAATTATTTATAACTTTGATAGCCATTGTTCGTAAACTCGTGTAGCCACTTGCGCCATCATAACAGGCGGTACACTCATACCGCAAATGTAGTGCGGTGAAAAGCCGCAAAAATCGTAGTCTTGCGGGAAAGTAGAAGCGTTGCACACCTCAGATTTTGATAAATACACAGGCTTATTAAAAGGAATCGTGCTGTCTGCATGAGCCGTAAGCGTGTTGCAAATTTTATCCTCATACAAATAACATTGATTGAAAAATCCTCTTTTGCCTGTCAGCTTCCGATAAGCATTTGACATATCAATATCCCCATGTGTTCTATTATCAAACATTTCTTTCATGCGCTTGCCGTATGGTTTGCCCATGTAATCCGCAAATTCTCCGTAGCAAATCCCCGGCTCGTTGAAGTCCATGCTAATATGCGGCTCAACATTGAAGAGGTCAGACACTTTCAAGAAATTCACGCCCAAATCATGCCTAATACATACAAAGAACACCCGGTTTCGCATTTGTGGTACTCCCATTTTAGAAGCATCAAGTAAGAAGTGTTGGCAATAATACCCAGCATCTTCAAAGTCCTTGTAAATGCGCCTTACATAATCTATGGCATTACCCATAAGCAAGCCTTTCACATTTTCCGCTATCACAACCTTTGGTTGCAGTGCTTTTGCCAAAGCAATGAAGTCGAAGAAAAGTGTATCAAGAACTTGTGCCGTTTGCCCCTCTCTGAACACCTTTTCTTTGCCCCAATCCTTTTCACGGTTGCCGGATAAGGAGAAAGTGGAACATGGGGGTGAGCCGTCCAAAATATCCAAGTTATAAAGTTCGGGCGGTAGCTCTCTCTCTCTCAATTCTCTTATATCCCCTAAAAAATTGAACCGTGGTGCATGGTTGGTTACATACACCTGATTCACTTTAGGGTCTATTTCATTGCAACCTATCACATCAAACCCTGCCAACTTGTAGCCCATAGTTGAACCGCCACCACACGCAAAACAAGAAAACACTTTGCCTTTGTCTTTAGTGAAATTGGCTTCTGCCAGCTTCCAGTTATAAGGGAATTTATGAATTTCCATTATTGCACCTCCTCATCTTTACACATAACGACATCGCCACAAATATAATCCCAACCAAAAATAGCATTGTGTTTATGCGCTATTTCCGTGGCTGTTTCGTTGGAATCTAAAACGTCTTTCCCATTATCATTGATTACGAGAATATCCCCATTGTGTAGGTTTATAATATCAATGTAACCATCTACGAACTTTTGCAGTTCATCCAGTTGGAAGCCCAGCCCGTTTTGAGGTTGGATTTCCAATTTACTTCCGTCTGTCTTTATCAGTGTTGCCATCTTATTTTGCCTCCTTTCGTTTTAGTTGAAGTTTTACCTTTTCGGCATCAAACTCATAGTTCATACACTCAGTAAAGTTTCCCATTATAAGCATTAGAGGGAAGAGCATACCATGCTTACATCCTCTTCCTAATTCGTCTGATGCTGCCTTGCATGAATCACATCTATAAATGTCTTGTACTGTTACTATTGCCATTGTGAGCCTCCTTTCTTGCCTTGTGAACGCCTTTAGTATAATTGCGTTCAACACGTCTAACGTCATTGTATTTTGCTTGCGCTGTAGATTCTATCATGTGGGGTTTTTCGTTTCCCACCCAATGAGCATCCGGGTGTTCCTGCTGTATTGCCGCTAAAATTGCATCTTTCAATATTCCCATATCCTAAAATTTTATTGGTTGATACACACGCTTGTTGGAACGATTAATTTATAAGTCGCACCATTTGGGAAACCATCTTTAATGGCTTCTTTTATTTCTTTTGCGGATGGAACGCTGTTGCGCACTCCAAACTCAATCTTTCCCAAACGTCTGCCGTTATGGTCGAAAATGATATAAGTGTATTCATTCATAATTTTGAAATTTACTTGGTTACTACTGTTACAAATTGGCACTTTGCCCAAAGTGTAAAATCATTGCTGCTTATGTACTTCTGATTTTTGGCTTCAATGGCTTTAGCTTGTTTTTCGCTAATCTCTTTGCCTTGCAAATAATATTTTTTCATACGGTGTTGCATTGTGTAGGGGATTGCTACCCTACTGGTTATTACTTTCTTAAAATTTCGTCTAATAGTTCTTTGTCTAATTTCCAAAGGTTGTACCCTTTGGCTATTTTTCTTCTGAGATACTCTCTTTCTCCAATCATAGCTATTGCTTTTTCTCTTAAATCTGATGCACTCCACTTTTCGGCTTGTTCTATAAGAAAGTTTGCAAGACATTTGCGTTCTTCGTAAAGTTCACGAACTAACACCGTTTTTTGCTCTATTTCTTTCAGAGCTGCCGGGTTTTTCATCCACAACTTACAAAACGCATCTTTATCAAGGTCTGTATTCATGTAGCAAGTTTCAACCTCTATATAGTTGTCCGCTGTTAGCTTCAACCCGGTTCTTTCTTCAAATTCTTTCTGTGTCATGGCAATATGTATTATAGTATTGATATTTCTTTTTGAGCTAATTTGCTGTCTGTGAGGCACAGCACTTCATATTTCATTTTTTTGTAGTTGTAAACTACCTCTAATGTGTTTTGCCCTCTGCCGTCTGCCCTTTCGTCATAAATGGTTTTGATATGCTGGTACATGATATTACCCATCATAAAGTTTACACATCCCGAATCATAGAAGTAAAATGCTACCGCATATTCCAATGTTTTCTTTTTATCAATACTCTTAGTTGCCATAATCTGAAAATTTAGTGTTGCATTATTATTTTTGTACTTTGTATATTTCAACATCAGGTACTACTTTCTCTACTCTGTTGCGTATGAAATCGGTAATAATATCTTCGTGGCTCCACTCTTTAGAATAAGACATTGTATCATGGTAGCCATCACAGATTACGCTTCCATTGCTGGTTACGGACAAGCTAAAATAGATAGCCATTTCTGCTAAACTGTGGCACTTAAAATGCTTGTTTCCTTTTATTAGAATATAATTCACATCCATATCACATATATTTTAAACGTTATCAATCTTATTACGATGCAAATATAGGCTATATATTTAATATAACAAAGTATTTGGATATATTTTTGGATATATTTTCAAAATACCTATGTGATAGTTGGTTTTGATAGTCTTTTAGTGGTAATTTCCTTTATTTAAGATGGGTGAAAATGCTCGAATGGATATATTTACTGCAAAACAGGATATATTTTGTGCTTTTTGAGGATATATTTTTGTTGAGTGAAAAATATTATTCCTATTGTGTTAATCAAACACATATTTGTTATATTGAATATAGTAAATGAAAAATCGCTTTTACGTCTTGTTTTTAAGCGTAAGATGCTAATAGGCAAGTAATTTACCGAGTAAAATATGTGTGTTTATAGAACGCATATATGATTTTATTTCATATCTTTGCTCTGTAGAAGTTCAACTTACTAAATAACAAAAGCAACAATGAATAAGAAACTCTTTGAGAAAGTCAAAGGCTTGTGTAAAGACACTGGTCTTTCGGAGAAGTACCTTAAAGCGATAACCGAAAAAATGGGTGGCAGCATTGAGGATGATTCTACCGATGATGAGGCAATAGAAAGTACGGCAAATCTGATTGCGGAAGTGGCTAAGGAAAGTCAAGGTGAAGCAACCCGATGGGCAAACAAAAAGAAACCAACCCAAACCGAGGATGAGGAAGAGGAAGAAAGAAAGCGTAAGGAAGAAGAATCTAAACGTAAGGGCAAGGTGGCTTTGGACGAAGCGACTGAAAAGAGGTTAAAGGAAATGGAGGAAAAGATTGCTAACTACGAAGCCAAAGAAAGCAAAGAAGCCCGTGCGAAGGAAGTAGTTAAGGCTATGGAAAAGCACAAAATCCCGGCTTATCTCCGTGACCGTTTGGCAAAATCAATCTCCGATGATGAAGATATTGAGGATGCCGTTTCCGCTTACAAACAGGAGCTTATTACAAATGGGCTTGATGATGAACACTCAGGGGGTTCTAAGGCGGCAAGTGAAAAGCAAATTGATGAAGCTGCTGATAGCTTGCTGGAATCAATAACCGTAAAATAAAAGATGAAATGAAAAGAAAGACTGCTTCATTTACCGGGATGCGACCCATTTTCACGGGTTCGCCCTCTATCGTGCAAGGCGGCTTCAATCTGGACGTGGAAAACCAACATTTCGCTGTTGGCGATACCGTGCCTGCCGGAACGCTTGCTATCAAGGATGAGGTGAAAAGGACGGTGCAAGTCATCAAGACTGCAAAAGTGGTGGAAGTGGATGCAGAAAACACCAAGAAAGTAAGCCTGTACGTGGATGAGTTCTACGAGCCTTGCTTTGCCGTTGGTGATTTGGTGCTGAAAGACGGCACAGCCGCTACAGCCATTGCCGATGTTCCCACAATCGAAAAGATTGAGCGAAACGGAAACAATTACATTGTCACTCTCTCCAAAGCCATTGCCGGGCTTGTAAAGGATGATGTATTGGTAGAGGTTGTTTCGGACGGACAAACTGCCGCAAAATCAAAGGAGCGTGGCACTTCCAACTCCGTACTGATTGCCGATGTGGAAGTAGGCGAGTTTGAAACCTCTGTAGATGTTTCTGCCGACACCATGCAATACGCAATGTACGAAAGACGTGTGCCGCCTATCCCTGCCGGGCAAAAGGACACTACGGGCGATTACTTGAAAGGGAATCCCCACGTGAAATTAACGAAATCACACTAACTAAAATTAGCGTAACGACATGAAATCTATTTTTTCAACATTCAAAGGGCTTCACAAGGACGGCAAACCGCTTGACTTTTTGGCAACGTGGAAAAAGACTTTTGATAAGGCTTCCGAACGTGAAACAACCCTTTTTCAGAAGATGTACTGTGATAGCTGGTTTACTACCAACACGCCCCAAATGTCATTGACTGCCGAGGCACTTGTAGGTAAGTACAACTTGCGTATCATGGCTACATTGATTGGTGATGAATCACCTACACCTATGAGGCGTTCTGACGGCTTCGATGTGTGGACTAAGGAAATCCCCCGTGTGGGTCACAAGTTCCCCATGTACGCACGTGATTACCGTAAACTGATGGAGGTTTACGAAAATCCCCGTTTGAGTGAATCCGCTAAGGTGAAGCAAATTGAAAAGCTCCTTACCCACGACATGAAAGATGCTTATTTGGGCTGTAAGGACGTGATGGACTTTATCGCTCTGATGGCATTCTCTAATTGGGGTGTGGCTCAGTTCGTGCCGGAAATCAACAATCCGGGTGGACGTAAGTACGAGGTGGATTATCAAATGCCGGAAACAAACAAGCTGGTATCAGCTTTCTTGTGGAACTCTGCCAATACCAAAGCTGGCAAGTTGTCCCCCGTTTTGATGTTGTCGGCTATCTGTAGTGACCTGCGTAACCGTGGCATTGAGCCGGGCGAAATCCTTATGAGCCAAGACCTCTATTTTTGGTTGCGTATGGACGAAACGACCCGTTTGTTGGTACATGGTAACGATAAAAAGGCTCAGACCGTAACAACGGCTCAGATGGCAGATTTGCTTGCTGGTAATGAAATCCCCCCTGTAACGGTGATTACCCGTAAAATGGGTATGGATATGGACGGTAAGCGTAAATCGCTTGAACCGTGGAATCACAACTTTATCTGTATCAAGCCTGCCGGGGTTATCGGTGAAATTCAGCCCGCCATTGAAGATAGCGAGTTGATAGAGGAAGAAAACGTGGACTACATGAACGCTGGCGGTGGTATTCGTATCGCCAAGTGGCGTACCGGGGAATCCACTGGTCAAGTTGCAGCCGAATATACACAAGGCTCTGGACGTTTGTTGCCTCTTATCACTGAAATTGGTGCTATCATCTGTTTACAGGTGCGTGGCTTTGAGGAAAAGGAAGTACCAGCCGATGCAAATGGTGTGGCACGTACCTATTGGACTAAATCCGAATTTGAGAGTGCAACAGCTCTTGAAGTAGGCTAAATCTTTTGCTTATGGAACTGGCAGTAAAGAAAGCGTTTATAGACAAAAACGACAAAGGCAAAATCTACAAGGTAGGTGAAACCTTGCATACCGATGAGCTTAACCGAGTTAATGATTTGGTTGCAAGGGGCATTTGTGTGATTAAGTCTTTGGAAAGCAAACAGGCTGAAAAGGTCACTTTCCAAGACAATGAATATGATTTGAATGTGGTAAAGGATGCTTTGGAATCCATCAATGCCCCCGTTGCCAAAAATGCCGGGGTTAAAGGTGTAACCAAAGCGATTGAAGCCCTTTCAGATGAGAGTGTAACGGCTTTGAAAGAAGCCCTTGAAAAATAGTAGTGATGGGAACTTTGACAAAATACAATGCGTTGGTGGGTGAGCTTGAACCCTATACCCCAAGCCGCCTTGCTTTGCAAAAGGCACTTGCTGATGTGAAGATAAGCGACTGGGATAGTGAGTACAATGCCGACACAGACCAACGCACGATAGCCATAGCCGCTATAAAGGTGCTAAAGCGGATGATTGTGCTTACCAATGACACGTTAGGTAAGTCCTCACAAGGCTACAGCGTGGAGAAGTTGGAGAAGCGCATTAAAGACCTTTGCAACGAGAACGGTTTGGACGTTTCGGATTTTGTCGAAGTTTCTTCCATTACGGACGGCTCTAATTTGTGGTGATATGGCACGGAATAACGGAACTTTCAGATACACCGCTTTGCCCCTTGAAGCAACGAGGGATGAAGCAACGGGATTTTACACGGACGATGATGCGCCCGTGTGGGTGAAAGGCTGTGAGTGTCAAGTGGAGAAATTCATACCTGCCAAGCAACGATTGGGAACGGACGGGCAAATGTATTCATACACCTTTGATGTGTTTTTACCATCCTACTTTGAGGGTGATTTGAGTATAGGCGCACGTGTGGAAGTGACTTTGGAGCGTGGAGGTGTGGATGAGTTCACCATTTCGGGAATAGATGATACAAACCCTAAATACATAGAGATATGGGGATAATGCCGATGTTTGACAAAGGGGCTATCTTAAACCCCGTGGCTGCTTTCCAAAAGCAACTTGAATTGGCTTTCGTAACCTTGTTAAAATACATGGGCGAAAAGCTGGCTAAGTATGCTAAGGATAGCCACAACTACCAAGACCAAACGGGCAATTTAACCAACTCTATAGGCTATGCCGTGGTACAGAATAAGGAAATCGTTTACTATGGTGGGTCAGACCAGCCCGGAGAGGGTGCGAAAGCCATGTTGGAGGCTGCAATGAAGTATGCCGCCACGCTGCCAAACACTTTTTCCCTCATTATAGTAGCCGGAATGAATTATGCCGCCTACGTGGAAGCCAAAGGGTACAACGTGATTCTACCTGCCGAACTGAAAGCCAAAAGCGAACTTCCTGCCGAGATTAACAAGTTGGTGATGAAAGCTAATAAGAAAGCAATCGAATTATTCGGGAACGCAGCATGATAACGACTGAGGAAATAGCAACAAAGGTTTACGCCATGCTTCAAGCAAGCGAGGTGAAAAACTTCATTTCGGGTGTGATTGATTACGAGCGTAACGACTACACCAAAGAGGATGTGATAATTGTCCCTCATACGATAGACGGTGAAGCATCCGTGCGCTACGGTCAGATAAACGTGAATATTCATGTGCCGGATAAGGTGATAGCCAAAGGCAAGGGGCAAGCCGTTTACAGGACACATTTTAAGAGGCTCATAGAGATAAGGGCAAAGGTGGTTGAGGTGTTGAAAAACCATTATGAAAGTGGGAAAGGCTATAACTGGAACATAGGGCGGTTTAACCCACCGATTAAGGAGAAAGACCAAAACGAACATTTTGTTTCCCTTGCTTTGGAGCTTACAGTAAGAGAAAAGAGTATCAACTAATAAAAAATTAAGATTATGCCGATTTTAGCAACAATGGGGTTGAAAAAGATTTATATCGCCCCTGCCATGACCGATGGAAGTATGCCCGCAAAAGGCAACCAATGGCTTGATTTGGGCGATGTGTATCAAGACACTTGCAACTTGAAAGATGATTCTCCCGAAATCACGGAACATAAGTCGGAAACGTCAAGCAAGGTTATTACGTTGGTGGGTGAAACACCTACAAATGTGGAGCTTTCTTTGATGGACCCGGATTTGGAATTGCTTGCACGTTATTTCGGTGGTACTATTGCTGGAGAAAAGGGCAAGCGCACTTGGATTCGTCCACGAAAATTGGAATACAAGGAGTGGGCGTTATGGATTCAACCGGAAGAGGGCTTGTTTATCGGGTGTGCCAATGTGCGTATCATCCCGACATTCGAGATTACCTATTCTTCAAAGGGTATCTGCCTTGTGCCTATGACTATCAAGTTCCAATCAAACTTGCAAGCAAGCGAGGAAATGAGCGACCCAACAGTAGCATGACACTGAAAAAGTCTGAGAACCGATAGCCTCCTATCCCCGGATGGGGGGCTTTTTAACTTTTAAGACAAATGGAACAACTGAATAATGAACGTGAATTGACCCGTGAAGAACGCTTGGAAATCGAAGAAAAGGCGATACAGGCACTTGTGAACATGGGAGTGAAATTCAATGTACCGCTTAAAATTAACCCGGTAAAACCGCCACGCTTCATCCGTTGGTGGAATAAGCATTTTCCGAACCATGTAAAGATGTGGCGTGACAAACGTATTCCCAAAGGCTGGGATGTGTCCGAAACAGAAGTACCCAATGCCGCTTTGCAAACTATGGAGCGTGTATATATGCGCCACTTCCATTTGAAGCCTCTTTATTTGGGTACGATGGATTGTTTGAGGCGGTTGTATCTGAATATAGAATACGATGAGGAAAAGATACAAGCCGAACCCATACAGGAAAGCAAACGCCTTTTCAAGTATATTCCTCTGATGGCTGAGATTGCAGCCGTAGCCGTGCTTAACAATCCCGTGGTAGCTGACCCCTCTAAAGACAAAGAGGTGAAAGCCTTGAAAGCGTTTTTCATGGAACACCTTACATCTACCCGGCTTGAAAAGCTGGCAGACGTGATAAGCCAAATGATGAATCCCGGGGGTTTTACGTCCTCTATTCGGTCAATACGGGAGATAGGAACGACCAATCCGAAGAAACTCAAAGCAAACCGAGTAGAGTAATCGGGCTAAATAGCCCGTGGGGTAATCGTGGGGAAATTATCAAGTCCTTTGGCTGGACTTACGATTATCTGCTTTGGGGTATCAGTTGGCTAAACGTACAAATCATGCTGGCAGATGCGGCACGTGTGGAACAAGAGCCGGAGCAAACGGACGGAAACAAAGATGGTGGGAAGCCGCCTGTACAGCTAAAGACAAAGGATGATATTAAGAATTATCTGAAAGGAATAATGTAATGGATAATATAAACGGAGCGTTGGCGTTCAAAGCCACCCTTGATATAAATGATTTCAACGTGTCGGCACAAGCGATGGAAAGGAGTATCAAACAGGTTTCATCCACAGCCGTATCGGAATCGTCTGTGATGGATAACTCCATTCAGAGCTTTGCGCAAAATGGGGCGAAATACATTGTTTCCTACCTCGTTGGGCAGGGTATGGGGACTTTGCTTCAAAGTATCGTGCAAACACGTGGGCAGTTTCAACAGTTGGAAATTGCCTTTACAACCATGCTCAAAAGTGGTACGCAAGCAAAGGGCTTGATGGATAGGCTTATTGATACAGCCGCCAAAACTCCGTTTGACCTTTCGGGCATTGCGAGTAGTGCCAAACAGATGCTTGCTTACGGCTCAACCGTGGATAATGTGGTGGATGAGCTGGTAATGCTTGGTAACGTGGCTTCGGGCGTGGGTGCGCCACTACAGGATATTGCCTACCTCTATGGAACGCTACGGACACAAGGCAGGGCATTTACCGTGGATATTAGGCAGTTTGCCGGGCGTGGTATTCCCATCTATGAGGAACTGGCTAAAGTGCTTGGCGTAACCAAAGATGAAGTTTCCAGCCTTGTAACGGAGGGTAAGGTTGGCTTTGCGGAAGTAGAAAAGGCTTTCCAAAACATGACGGGTAAAGCCGGGACTTACTACAACCTCATGCAAGAACAAAGCAAGTCCCTAACGGGTATGATTTCCAACATGGGTGATGCGTGGGAACAATCGTTAAACAAGTTGGGTGCGGATAACCAAGATGTTTTTGCCGGAGCTATTGAAAGTGCTACCTATATGGCAGAGCATTTGGATGATATTTTGCGTATTTTGAAAGCCGTTGCTATAGGCTATGGAAGCGTGAAAGCCGCTATTGTACTGAATACATTAGCCACAAAGGGATATACGGGCGTTGCTCTTTTGGATAACACGGCAAGGCAGGCTAAGATTTCCTTAATGAAGTTGGAAGCCGTTGCTACTGGGCAGATGGTAGCTCAGACAAAAGCGATGGTTGCAGCCCAAAACAGCCATGTCGCAGCATTGCAAGCGCAACTGACGGTAGAGGAACACGCCAACATGGTAAAGCAGTTACGCATTGCCACCATTCAACAAATGCTTACCATCCAACAAGCAGAATACCTTTCCAATTTGAATCTAACGGCTTCTTCTGCCAATTATGAGGCGGTGGCTCTGAGTGTTCTTACCGTTGAACAAAAGCAAGCTCTAAGCAAGTTAGACTTGTCGGCTAAAAGTGCCGTGTATCGTGCCGCTTTGGAAAATGAGGTTGCCGTTAAGACACAAAACAGTGCGGCTACCTTAAATGCCATGCGTACCGATGTCAAGGCAGCAGCCGTAAAGATGGAATCGGCACGGGCTGATGCACTGGCGGCAAAGGCGGCTGTAGAACGTGCCTATTTGGAAGTGTACAGGGCACAACAGACTGGGAACGCTGAAAAGATAGCCATTGCCACTAAGAAGATGGAGGCAGCGGAGGATAACGCAGCTATCGCACGAAAGACGGCTTTAGCCACCCAATCCGATTTTTACGCAAAGAAAAAACTACTTGAAGCTACAGCCACCAAGCAATCCACAGCCGCTTCCGTGGCAGATACTACGGCAAAGACAACACAAGGGGCTGTAACTTCCGTACTGACTGCAATCACGACAAAAGCAACGGTAGCGGTGAAAGCTCTTTGGGCTTCCATGATGAGCAATCCTATCGGCTGGGTAATGGGATTGATAGGTGCATTAGTCAGTGTAATTACTCTTTTTACGGGCAAACAAAAAGAAGCGACCACGGCAACGGGTGAATTTCAAGATACCACGAAAAAAGAGATTGACGATTTGAATTTACTTTTTGCCGTATTGCAAAATACGGAGAAAGGAACTCAAACACATAAAAATACGATTGAAAAAATCAATGCCGTATGTAAACAATATAATAAGACATTGCTTGATGAAAACGCTACACTTGATTTACAGCGTCTTAAATATGAGGAATTGACTACAGCCATTCAGCAAACTACAGCCGAAAAAATCAAGGCTAAATATACCGAACAAGCTATGCAAGAACTGGTACAAAGCCAAACGGATGCACTTGATAAGCTGAAAGAGAATGCCGAAGATGCAACCTACAAAGAAATTCAAGAAGTTATGGAAACCACCCCGGAGGGTGTAACCGTTATGATGAATAAGGTTGTTGATGTGGCTTCAAGTTCTATTCGTGGAGCTTCGGGGGCTGTATGGGATGCGGTAGAATCTATGGCGGTAGAATCCGCAAACCAATTGAAAGGGCTAACAGGTCAAGCCTATACCGATGCGTTCAACAACTCATTGGATAGCATTGTTTCTGCCGTACAAAAGTCCACCGGGGCTACAGGTAAAGAAATGGATGCTTTCAAGGAAAATATAAAAACTTATCTTGAAAGTGTCGCACAATCAGCAAAAAAGGCAGATGAAACCATAGGCAAGGTAGATAGGCAACTTGAAAAATTCTATGGTAAAAAAGATACGACTTCTGTAACAGAGAGTACCGACTATGTGGCTATGTCGTTTAACGAGCTGGATAAGAAAATAGGTGAAACTCAGAAAAGTATTGATACCCTCAATGCCAAAAAGGTAAAGGTGGAAGCCGATAATACCCAACTGAAAGAGCTGAAAGACTTGTTGGATAAATTGAATGGTGCTGTAAACACCAAGAATACAAACCTTAACACGGAAAAGGGAATATCAGACCGTATCAAGCAGCTTAAAGAATTGCGTGAAGCTGCCATTATCGGTAGTTCTGACTATAAGAGTTATGATACGCAAATAAAGAAGTTGGAAGCCCGTTTACCCAAGCATACCACGGGGGATAAAGCGGATAGTGCCGCCAAGCAACTACGTGAAAGGCAACTTGAAGCTGACCGCAAATTGGAGGCTGACCGTATTGCAGTCTTGGAAGAGGGCTACGAAAAACGCAAGCGCACCCTTTCGCTCCAACACAAGGAGGCATTGGATAATATAGACAAAGAGGAAAAGGCTTTGGCTAAAGCTCGTAAGGATGCCGGAAAAGGTGGCTTATCTAAGTCTGAAAAGGACGGCTTCGATGAAAGGCGAACACTTGAAAACAAGAAATATGACAAAGCCCAAAACAAACTCTTTGACGGTGAAATAGAGTACAAGAAACAGCAATATGCCTTGTATTTCCGTTGGGTGCGTAACATGGGCGAAGATGTAGCCAATACCCAATTTGCCACGCTTTTAAAAGGCGGTAAATCATACAAGGAGTATGTGGAAAATGAAATCAAGGCTCTAAAGGATAAACAACAAGCCGGAACACTCACAGAGGGAGAAAGTAACCAACTTATTTCCCTTAATATGCAATACAATGAAATCACGGGGGCAAAGTCCGCTATGGATTCTTTCAAGGAATCTGTATCTAAGACCATTCAGCAAGCCCAAACACTTGCCGAGAAGTTGGAAGCCATAGCCGATGCAAAAGAGAAGCTGGCTAATGGAAGTTCCGGGCTTGTGGGTGCTGACGAAAAAGCGGAAGCCACTTTGTTTGTTTCAGAAGAAGATGAAAAGTTACAGGAAGAAGTACAGCAAAAGATACTTTCCTCTTACAGAACCTTTGAGGAACAAAGAAATGACATCCAAAAGGAATACGCCTTGCTGCGTGCTGCCGCTCAAAAGACGGGCGACCAAGAACGGATTAACCAAGTAAACAAGTCGGAGGCAGAAGCGTTAAGCACCCTTACCGCCAATATGTTAAAGCAATCGGATAGTTGGAAGAAGTTATTTGGCGATTTGGATAGCCTTTCTGTAGCTGAAATAGATAAGTTGGTGGCTGATATTGAAACAAAGCTAAAAGATGCGGATTTGAAACTGAATCCCGTAGATTACCGTGCTTTGATTGATAGTTTGAATCAAGCAAAGGAAACGCTTATTTCAAAGAATCCCTTTAAGGCTTTAGGCACGTTCTATGATGATTACATTGAAGCCAAAAAGAAGCTGGCAGAAGCCAAAGCGAATGTTGCTGCCGGAAAGGGTACGGATGAGGATGTGAAAAAGGCAGAGGCTGACATGAAGAAAGCCGCCAAAGGCGTAACCAAGTCCATTGAAACGATTACCGATACGGCTACCACGTGCGGCAATGCCATTGCATCCATGTTTTCTGATTTGGGACAGGATGATTTGGCAAACGGCTTAGGCACTGCAATGGAGTTGTTCGGGCAGTTGGGCAATGCCGCCGCCTCTGTAGGTAAAATGATGAGCGGTGACATATTGGGAGGCGTTACGGGTATGGTAAGTGCCGTTACTTCTGTAGTGGGCATATTTGCCAAATTGCATGATTCCAAGTATGAGAAGAAAATTCAAAATCTGCAAAAGGAAATAGATGCGCTGGAACAATCCTACAGCCGTTTGGAACGAGCCTACAATAATACTTATTGGGTGTTCAATGATAGCCAACGTGAAGCCTACGAAAAGAATATCCAACTGATTAACGACCAAATACGGGCTTTGGAACAAGAAGCCAACGTAGCAAAGAAGAATTGGGATTTTGCCCGTTACGCTCAACTCAACAAGGAGATTAAGGAACTCAACAAACAGTTGAAGAATGCGGAAGAAAACGGAGATATGTTTTCTATCTATGAGGCTCAGAAAAAGAACCTCAAACAGCAACAAGAGGATTTAAGAAAGCAAATTCAAGCTGAAAAGGATAAGAAGAAAACCGATAACGGAAAAATCCAACAGTGGAACGAGCAAATAGAATCCATTACCCAACAGATAGAGGATTTGGATAGGTCAATGATGGAAACGCTTGCCGGAACGGATGTAAAAACCGCCATTGATGAATTTGCCGATGCGTTGGTAGATGCTTATTGCAAAGGTGAGGATGCAGCGGAAGCATTGGGCGAAAAGACAAAAGAAGTCCTTAAAAAAGCGGTTGTGGAAGCGTTGAAACGTGAGTTTTTGGCAAAGGGAATCAATGATGCCGTTCTCTATTTGGGAGAATCCATGAAAGACGGGAAACTGACCGATGTAGAGAAGCGAGAATTTGAAAGGATGGTGAACGCTGCCGGGGATTTGTTCAATTCCGCATTGGAGGGTATTGGTGATTGGATTAAGGATGTGGAGGAAGAAACCGTACAGCAAGACCCCCTTACGGGTGCGGTTACTTCCATGAATGAGGAAACGGGCGGTGTGATAGCCGGGCGGTTGAATGCCTTTGTCATAAACCAAAGCGACCAAACCTCTATTATGAGGCAGGCACTTGTTTACCAAGCCGAAATAGCCGCCAACACGAAGTTGAGTGCATCAGAGCTGACGGAGATTAAAACTACTTTGAAGCGCATTGAAAATAAAGATAGTTCACTTTTATCACAAGGAATAGCATAGTTATGGAACTGGTACAACAACTTAAAGAGGATGGCAAGGCAAAGGGGCTTTGCCGGATGTGGCAAATGAAGCTAAGAACGGGGCTTGACTATGAGCAACTGATACAGCTTTACATTAAGGGCATAGATTTCTGTATATCGGAGAATTACCCCACGCTTGACTTTATACGGGAACACTTCAAAGGCAAATGCGAGGTTTACGGGGTGTTTGTGGATGATGAGGTTACGGATAAGGTGAATTTACCCGATGTGGTGCTGAATGGTGACTGCAAAGCTATGTTGGAGTATGACGGCTATTCTGTTTCACGGGTATATGCACGGCATGATTCCCATAGTGCCGTAAACGTGTCGGACAATGCGATTGTTACCATAGACGCTTTCGATAACTCGTATCTGTATGTGGCGGTAGCCGGAACGGATGCAAAGGTGCTTGTGAATCTGTATGGCAATGCCAAAGCGGATATAGAGGGAGTGGGGATAGAAGTTAGACAAATGAATAAAAATACTTACTGATATGGATAAGAACATGATTTTACACCTGCCTTTCGATGACCCGGACGGTAGTATAGCTTACGACTTTTCACAGTACCGCAACGATGCCACCTTATCGGATGGTGCGGATTTTTCTAAGAAATCTAAAGTGGGTAAATCACTTGCTTTGAATGGTACGGGCGAATGCGAAACAGCTCGTTCCATACCCTTTAGCGGTAATTTTACACTTTGTTTTTGGGTGCTGCCTGTTTCTCAAAAGTTAGGCTGGGTGCTGAATATGCCCGGTATAGACAATTATAAAGAGCAATGGCTTGATGTAATGCCCGATGGCTGGATTTTCTTTGCTTTCGTTAAGTCCGGCAATATGTTTACCGTCTATGAGAACACGACCCGGATATTCAGTGAAATATTACCAAAGACACCAACGGGGCTTTCCATCAACGACCAATCACTTTTTGGGACGAAAGCCTTGCTGGACGAAGTGAAACTGTTTGACGTGGCGAAAGAACCCCGTGAAATATTCGAGTTGCAGAAAGATACGGATGTGGAATATTTCATAGACGGAAAGAACTTCAAGGAGTTTGGGGTATTCGTTTCCAAAAGTGCCGGATTGGTTGGACGGTTGGAGCGCAAAGAAGCCTTGCAAGTGAACTGGGACAATTACCACGGTATTGTAAGGGATAAGAAGCGACCACGCTACAAGGAACGCAACATTACACTGGATTGCTTTATTGAGGCTTCGGGACGTGCCGCCTATGTGGAATGGGTAAACCTTTTCTTTTCCCAATTCGATGCGGAGGGGAACCACCGTTTGCGTGTGGACTATGACGGAAAGGCAAAGCCTTTGGTATATGAAGTGGAATTGCTGGATGAGGCAGACCCGGAAAAGAGCTGGGGACAATATAGCAACGATTTGATGGTGGGTACATTCCGTTTAAAGCTGGTGGAAGATGAACCTGTGAAAAAGGTGCTTAGATATATAGGTGGAACTGCAAACGGCAAGGCTACGATTACCGTCACTTCGTCCAAGCTGCTTAATATCTATTGGGGTGACGGCACGCACACTTACGATGTGTCCGGCAGCGAACAAACGATAGAACACACTTACGTTACACCCGGTGAATACGAGATAATCGTTTCGGGCGTGATTGAAGACATTGAAAAATTTGAAACCAATGCTATTGTGATATGGGAACTCTTGAAATAATCAGGCGCAACGGTGAAAAGGTACGCTTGTTTTCCAAAGAGCCGTTTTGTACGCTGAAATCAGCCGCTCAAAACAGTTCCTTAATGGGGGATGATAACGTACAGCTTTCCATTGTTTCCTCTGAGTTGCTTAATTTAGGCAAGGGAGATAAAATCATAGTGGAGGGTGAAGAATACACCATCCGTACTAAGGTGAACCGTGAAATGCTTTCGGACAACCATTATGTGCATGATGCCACTTTCTACGGAGTGATGTACGAGCTGATGAAAAGCCTGTACCGAAACACCGATGCAAACGGGAAATCCAGCAAAAGCACGTTTGACCTCACTTATAATATCCGGGACTTTGTAAAGGTGCTTATCTACAACGTGAGCCGTGACTATCCGGGCTTATGGGCTTTCGATGAAGCTAATTGCCCGGACACAGAACCACGTACCATTTCCTTTGCCCGTAACAATTGCCTACAGGTTTTGCAAATGCTTTGCAGTGACCGTGAATTTGATTTGGAGTTTCTCATTACCCAAAAGGACGGGGTGCGTACCATCCACATAGGAAAGTTCGGTGCAAAAGTTGTGCCCCCGGGTGGCAACGCTTTCTTTGAGTGGGGCAAAGGCAACGGCTTGTACAAGCTCAAAGAGCAAAAGGTAGATGATAAGACCATTATCACAAGACTTTGGGTGGAGGGTGGCACGACCAACATTCGGAGTGATTACAGGGACTATTCAGAACGCCTACAGCTTCCGTTTCCAGTGCGTTTGAACAAAAAGGAACACAAACTATGGGACGGTACAATAGTACCGCCTCAGAGCGAATATATAGGCATATCCGATGATAACAAGCGTTATTTGGAGGATGGCGATTTGAGGGATGCACTGGGTAGTGATGAGGATGCTGTGACGTATGATAATATTTTCCCGAAACGGACGGGTACGGTTACTGCTTTGGTGGCTGATGATATAAACAGCTTCATTGATGATACAATGGACTTTGACCTGAACGAGAAAGACGATAAAGGTACAAAGTATCTGATTAACGAGGTATCGGCAAAGATTAATTTCATTTCGGGTAAATTAGCCGGACAACAATTTGAATTGGCGAAAAAGGGAGGATACGACCATGCAACAAAAAGGTTTACGCTCATTCCATTTACGGACAACAGGGGGCTAACTATTCCTACCACTGAAAGCGAGGCTTACCGAATAACGGAGGGTGACACGTATAAGATTACGGATATTCACCTGCCTAAATCTTATGAAGATGATGCAGAGGAAGATTTATGGTATGCCGGATATAACGAGTTCAAGCCACGCACACAGGCACGGGCGCAATATCAGCTTACCTTTGAACGTTCCTATTTTTTGAACGCTTTGCCAAGCGATAGCGAAACAACCGTCTTTCATGTGGGTAACTATGTACCCGTGAAAGATGAGCGTTTCGGTATTGAAAAGAATATCCGCATCCAAAAGGTGACAAAGAACCTGCTTGTGGAGCATGACTATACACTGACCCTTTCGGACATTACAGCCATTTCCCCAATCACTCAAACGGTTGTGGATGTTGGACGGCACGAAACAATCATAGAAAACAATCGGCTTCGGGACTTGACTAAGGCACGGAGGGGATGGCGTACAACAGAGGAACTGCGTACAATGGTGTATGATACGGACGGTTATTTTGACCCCGAAAACATCAAGCCCAATTCCATTGACACCAATATGCTTACGGTGGGGTCTAAGAGCCAACAATTTGTTTTGATAGATGTGATACTGCAAGCCAACGTAAACGGAATATCCAATCGTTTTGATGCTTCTGCCGGGGTATTGGCTCACTTGACTATTGATGATGAGATAATCAAGCATTGGAACATGGCGGCTGGCTCATTCACTCTATCAAGCCCAAAGGGGTACTATGTGTTTGCCAAGTGTTCCAAGAAAAGCACGGATGGCATTTGGTATGTGACACAGGAACAACTAAAGGTTGAACCAACCGAAGACCCGAATAACTATTATTTCCAAGTGGGTATATTGGGGTCAGTGCATTCGGATGATGATTTCAGGGACTTTACCACCACCTACGGATTTACCCGTATTAATGGGAACACTATCACTACGGGTAAGATTATAACAAGCGATAAGGAGTGCTATTTGGATTTGGACGGCAACAAGTTCCGTATCGGTGATTCTTCAAGTTCTATTGATTGGAACGTAACGGCAAAACGCCAATTAACGTTGCACAACGTCCGTTTGCTTTCTGATAGTGGGGACACCTCACATATCGGGGTGTTCCGTGGCACATATAACCCGAAGTACGTGTACTATGCCGGGGATGAGGTGGCTTACACGGTGAATGGTGAAACGTGTACCTACCGATACACTAACCCCACACCAAGCATGGGCAACCTGCCTACCAATTCCGTATATTGGTCGGTTGTGGCGAAAGGTTCTACCGGGGATAAGGGAGAAAGCGGTTTATCCGTATTCTATACCTATAATGACAGTGAAACCAAGCCTGCCACCCCTACGGGGGATGGCTCTACGGGAGGTTGGCACAGAACTTCGTCCGAAAACGTGGTTTGGATGAGTATAAAGAACGCCAAGACTGATACGGAGGGTGCGTGGGGTATTCCTTTTCGTGTGCGTGGTGCTGATGGTACTTCAATCAATATCAAAGGTTCTAAGGACAATGTTTCACAACTGCCTACCGTTGGAAATTCAGAGGGCGATGCTTATCTAATCGGGGGCAACCTCTATATTTGGGATGGCACGAACTGGAAAGATGTTGGAGCTATTAAGGGGGAAGATGGAAAGAGTAGCTATCTTCATAAGAAGTATTCCGATGATGGCGGCAAAACGTTCACAGCCGGAAACGGTGAAACACCCGGAAGATGGTTGGGTTTGTATGTGGATATGATACCCACCGATAGCGACAAACCAAGTGCCTACAAGTGGAGCGACACGAAAGGACAAGACGGAACGCCCGGTTTACCCGGTGAAGATGGGCGTACTCCATACTTCCATATCAAGTATTCGGACAACGGGGGAATGTCGTTCACTGCAAACAATGGTGAAGAGCCGGGCGACTACATAGGGCAATACACCGACTACGTGCAGAAAGACAGTGATAATCCGATGGATTACACTTGGGCTTTGATTAAAGGCGAATCGGGTACAGGTGGAACGGATGCCGGAGCTGGTGAATATTACGAGTATCGTTACGCTAAAAATGGCTCGACTTTAGTACCGCCCGATTTGGATGTTAATTCTTCCAACCCTACCGGGTGGAGTACGGAAATGCCGAAAGTAGGAGCGTTGGAATATATTTGGTGTACAATGGCTAAGAAGTCCGGGCTTGCAGACCGTACCAAATTTCATTTGCCCATTGAAGCTAACGACACTTCAAGCATTGCCGATATTTCGGGTAACGGTTATAATGGTGTGCTGGGCGGTGGGACGGTAGTAAAAGACGGAACGAGATATGCCCTCAATCTGAGTGGTGGAATGGAGAGCCGTATTCCTTATGATTTACCCTTTGGGGAAAGTTTTACACTCTGTTTTTGGATGAAGTCAGACCAAAATCAAGTCAAGTGGATGTTGAACGGATATAACGGTAGGCACTATGTGGAAAAGAGTATTGCAATCACGCCTAATACGTGGTTTCACCTTGCATTCCGTTTTAATGACCGTACCGTTACGGTATTCAAAAACGGAGAGCAATTACATAGTGGTAGCGTTAATATCATGGCTGTAGGCTTTGCTATTTACGATGATGATGTATTCGGTTCTGCCGTGTATTTCGATGATATACGTTTGTTGATGGGGGCTTTACCTGTGAATGACATTGCTTCCGTAATGAATGGCAAAGCAGACCTGATGATACAGAAATGGAGTACCCCTATTCGTGTAAATCCTTATGATGGTGAAGATGGAAAGCATGGTGTTAGTGTGACATTGGCAGATGTGGAATATGCACAAAGCACGTCAAATTCAGTTGCGCCTACTACGGGGTGGCAGACAACCGCCCCGACATGGATAAATGGGAGGTATATATGGAGTAGAACGAAAGTATCTTATTCAGACAACACGACTACCTACACTAAGGCGGTTTGTATTACAGGCGGCAAAGGCTCTACGGGTGATAGCGGTGTTGGCGTAAGTTCTATTATTGAACAATACTACCTATCCAGTTCGGCAACCTCATTACTTAATGGCTCATGGAGTACAACACGCCCAACTTGGAAAGACAAATGGTATATATGGACACGCTCGGTTATCACTTATACGAATGGAACGAGCGACACTACGGCTGCAATATGTGTAACGGGGTCGAAAGGTGATAAAGGTGAAGATGGAAAGCCGGGTGATAAGGGGGAGAAAGGCGATAGCCCCGTACTTGTTTATAGGGGTATTTATGATTCATCCAAGACTTATTACGGAAATAGCAAACGGTTGGATGCTGTAAAATACAACAATCAATACTATATAGTCCGTATTGATGCAGGAACATTCTCAAATGTCACTCCCACGACAACAAGCAAATGGAATACGTTTGGAGCGCAATTTGAAACTATTGCCACAAACTTGTTATTGGCTGAGGGGGCAAACATTGGAGATTGGTTTATTAAGGGCGGTAAGATTGTTTCCACTATGGGTAATGGTAACAGGGTAGAGCTGGATGCTTCAATGGCTCGTATTTATATTGAATCTTCAAGTGGTGGTGGTGATTATGCGCTCGTTGATTTTGGCGCAAAAATGACAATAGATGCCAACCGTGGAATTTTTGAAACAAGGGCTAAAAATGCTCCTAACTATTCTAATGCGGTTTCCTATATGTCACCAACGGGAATATTCTCAAATATGGCAGGTACGGACGGTATGCCAGCAAGTAGCGGATATACGCACCGTGGGGCTATTGTTGGGCTTGGTTTTGCAAATGTTCCGGCAAGAACATGGGCTATAAATGCGGTAGATACAATCGTGGCAGGTGTTTATGGTCGGGCTTCTAATTCGGGGACTGCACCAGCCTTTGGCGGTTTCTTCTATGATTTATTTGCCGGAGGCTTGATTTTTGGTCGAAAGTGTATTACAGGAACGTCGAATAACACATGGTATTTGAATAGAGAAGATACCGTGGTAATAGGGTACACGTCTGCCGCATCAGTAGTGTATCTTCCGGCTTCTCCTAAAGAAGGACAGGTTATATTTGTAAAGCAGTGGTGGAGAGGCTATATGAGATTCAGACCAAGAAGCGGCTACCTAATCTATGATGATACTTCGGTAAATGACTACTACGATTTTGGAGAGGGTCAAGGTGGTATGTTTGTATATACCGTAGGATATGTAGATGGAGTTAAAAAACAAGCATGGTTAGTAAGTAGATGGAAATACTAAAAATATGGAAGAAAGAGTATTATACGGATATATGGATGGCGACTATCTACAATGTATAGAAATAGCCCCTATTCCTCAAAAAATCAGAAATGAGAAAACGGGGGAAATAACAACACGCATGGTATCGGTTATTGAACAGGTGGCTGAACTGCCAACCATATATAAGCCAGTGGATGCAATAGATGAAAGTAAACAAAACACAGATAAGGAGGGCTATGTTGTGCGCATTGTGCCATACGATGCCGGGGACAGGATTTCATTCAGATACATAGAAGTCCCCGACTTTCAAAAGGTGGCACATGAGATTGAACGCTCAAAGGAGGTGTTGGCAAGTAGCGATTATAAGATAATCAAATGCTACGAAGCCGCCCTAATGGGGTATGCAATGCCGTATGAGATAAAGGCATTGCATAATGAAAGGCAGTTGCTAAGAGATAAAATCAATGAACTTGAAGCACGTTATACCTCATTATCTGATGATATACTTTAATTATAATCATAAATGTGTTCAGCAAACACATTTATGATTATATTTGCAGTTAAATAAACTTGATTTACTCAGTGAATTATGGAAACAACGATGTACAGCCTACGGATTCTTTCCAAAGGTAAGGTTACAGACCTTTCCAATGGTTTTGCTTTGGGTGGTGTTCCGTTTACCGTCTTTGTACGACCTAAAGAGGTTACGATGGAAACAAGTACGCTGCTTAAATGCAAGCTCATTTGTGATAAGGAATTTAGTATGTTCCCCGTACCTATCGGGGATTGGACGCCCGGAGCGATAGCCGTAATATCCCCAAACGGTATCGACCTTTCGGTATATGATGTGTATTGGGGTGCTGGTGAAACTATTAAATAACTTATAGCTATGGGATTATTATTGGGAAGCGGAAACACGAAACCGCAATATCCTTACGACCAATGGTATGGGGTGCAAGGTGATTTCAACTCACAGGACTACAAACTAAAGCGTGTGGGTAATTTGGATTTGCACCGTACATTACCCATTCAAGCGAAGCTGAAACGCTTTGTGGAAAACCCTGACGGCTCGGTTAAGTATTACCTTAACCAAAATGACAGCCGTAAAAAGGATTCGGGTGCAACGGCTTTGATTGACAGCACGGACGGTAATGTAATGCTTGAAAAGCCGGAATATTACTTCAAGTTGGAAATAGAGGGAACGAAATGGATTCGTGCCTATTCCGAATATCCGTTGCCCGGCTTTATCAAGATGGAACGAAAGACGGTAAGCCCGTGGTATGCAACGGTGGATATTACCAACTCTGTAGCCGTTTCGGGATGTTGGCTCACTTGGAATGGCGATGAAATTGCAAGGGATTCAGACGGATTTGTTATACTCAAAGCGAATGCCGCACAATTCAGAGGTGGTTCGGGTGCTGGTGATGCCGCTAAGGATGGTACTTACAACTCCATGTTGGGTATGCCTCGTACTTCCATTTCAAAGGCTGGTGTTCGTCCTCTTTGCAAGAACGGAACACACCACGGGGCGTACAGGGTGTACAATGAAATTGCTTGGTTGCAACGTGTGGAATATGCCTCATTGCACTGCCAAGATGCTTACACCGAAACGCTGACTGCTGACGGATTCCATCAAGGAGGCTTAGGGAGTGGTCCGGTTGTTAATGGTACGGAGTGGAATACATGGGGAGGTTACAGACCCTTTGTGCCTTGCGGTGTTACTGCAACGCTGGGGAACAACACGGGTAAGGTGTCCTACACCATCAAGGGATGGACTGGTGGCGATAAGGTGGTACAAATAACCTCTTACCGTGGCTTGGAAACTCCTTATGAATACTTGTGGATGCTTGCTGATGATGTACTAATTTGGCATAAAGCGGATGTATCTATTGCCTATGTATGCGAAGACCCGACAAAATTCACCTCTCATTCAGATAGTGCTACTACCGTACCTATCGGATATGAAGCCATTACGGAGCTTCCACGAACTGAGGGCTATGTGCTTTCTATGGCTCATTCCACTAAAGGTTATTCCTTTGCCGAAAAAGTAGGAGGTTCAAGTAATAAAGGGTATTGCGATTACTATTGGACTCCCACAGGTGGTAGTACGTGGTCTGCTGTAGGCTGGTATGGTGCCCTTTTGTCTGCTAATGCGGCTAATGGTGCGGTTGCGGGTTTCGGTTGTCTGCTTGCGACTTATCGTTCCTCGTATGCGGTTGCGTACGTTGGGTTCCGCTTGTGCCGTTTTTGACGGACTGCAAAACTCGGTGAACGGAGCAACGAAAATGGCGTTGGATTGAAAAAAATAAAAATATAACAGGGTTGTGGCGGCTGGTGCCCTTTTGTCTGCTAATGCGAATAATGGTGCGAATGCGGGTTTCGGTTATCTGAATGCGAATAATCGTTCCTCGAATGCGAATGCGAACATTGGGTTCCGCTTTTACCGTGGTTTCAACTTATAACTGTTGCTGCCACGCCCTTACCTCACAGGGACTATCGGCACGTCTGATAGTTGGTAAAATAATATGGATTAGGACGGTGCAAGTAAGTAATTGAAAGCTCTGTTTTAGAACAACGGCACAAATGGGTGTAGTAAAGACTGAATACGGGTTATGTTATACGGCTGATACCTGCTTTAATCAATACTCGGATTTTGAGGATTGCGGTTTATATGTCGGTGATACAGGAAAGATATTCATTTCCCAAGCTAAGAAAATTAAGAATGTTTATCACCTGATATATGAATGCTCCAACCTCATACGGGCGCAATATAAGGCACAGCAAGGCAAAGGAGAGCGTACCGAAATATCCAAGTTCAATGAGAACATTTTGGAGAATTTGGATAGCTTGTACTGGGACTTGCGCAATGAAACTTATACCCCCGGTGAATATCGGATTAAGGTTATATATGAGCCGAAAGAAAGGGTGATTATGATTGCCCCGTTCTTCCCGGACAGGATAGTACACCATTGCATTATCAATGTGTTGGGGCGTTACTGGACTAACTTCTTCATTGCGAATACATACGCTTGTATCAAAGGGCGTGGTATTCATAAATGTATGGAGGATGTGCATACGGCTTTAATCATAGACAGAAAAGGTACAAGGTTCTGTTTGAAGATTGACATCAAGAAGTTCTATGATAACATAGACCACGCAGCATTGAAAAGGATAATCCGCTACACTATAGCGGATGAACAACTGTTAAGGCTGTTGGATAAGATAATAGATAGTAACGGTAAAGACAAGGGGCTGCCAATAGGCAATTTCACAAGTCAATATTTGGCTAATCTCTATTTAGCATATTTCGACCATTGGGTTAAAGAAGAACTGGCTAAGATAGTGATGAAGCGTTTTGGGGTGAAAATCTACTACTATCGCTATATGGATGATATGGTGATACTATGCGCTGACAAAGAGGCACTGCATTTCGTACTCGACATGATGGGGCTTTACTTGGGTGGCGAATTGAAAGTAGAGATTAAAAGCAACTGGCAGATATTCCCGGTTGATGCTCGTAGCATTGATTATGTGGGATTCAAACAAAACCATTACGGCATATTGCTAAGAAGCGGTATTCTGAAAAGGTTTTATAAGAAATTCCACCGCACCATCAATAAATACGAAATCAAAGATGAAACGGATATTAAACACTTCTTCCCATCTGAATATGGCTGGATAATCAGATGCTCGGAGGAACACAGTAAATTCATTTTTAATAATTGTTTGAACGATGGAAGCAAATGTTTTGACTACAGGGCTGCTGGCTAAGACTAAGCCGGAGGTGATAGATTCTCTTAATAACGGGCAGGGAACGTTCCTTTATAACCATAACATCAAAGAGGTTAAGGTTATTGCAGACAAAGAGGGTGGCATTGAGATTACGACTGATGCGGAACGTGCCACAGGCACGATGTTCCAATATGACAGCGTGAGGGTGGAATATCCAAAAACGGCTGATAATATTTTCAGCACGTTGCTTACTGCAAGATACCCGGCTAAGACAGAAAGTAAGCTGGTAAACGAATATCAGTCTGCCATGCTGGGCTTGCTTGCCGAAAGTGCGAAATCCCCCTATGAGAACTTTTTGAAAGACCGTTTGGCTATCCGTGAAATGGTGGATGCCGATTGTGAAACCTATAATATACCGATAGACTTATGAACGAGGTAATGGACTTTGAGGAAACCGAATCCTTGAATGAAGATATTTTCGATTGTGAATACACCTCAGTAGATGCCGTGATTAATGAGGTCACGGTGTTTACGGGATGTAAGGAAAGACAGACAGAGAACGGAACGAGAACACTAATCGCCTATGGCGAGGGTATCGGTGCATCCGCTTTCTATACTGATAGTAAGAAGTTGAAAGATGTTGTTTTAGACCCGAAGCGCAAATATCCATTTCGTGCCGTAATCAAAGTGGTACGCTATGGAACGATGTACGGGTTTAAGTTCTTTCCACCGAATACTCCAATCACGCAGGAGGATAGGGATAACTTTGAGTATTACAAGCGAAACAAGTATAAGAAAAACCGATGATGGAAGAAAGTTTGAAAGTAGCACAAGGCATAAGCGATTTTGGCTTTATGGTGATAGTGTGCGCTGTGTTTCTCTGTTTGGCGGCTGCACTTATGGTAGCTTGTTTCAAGTGGTTCAAGTCTATCATTAACGACATGATTAAAAGCAATCAGTCTATGGTAGCCGAACTTCTGACGGAAACCAAAACCCAAAATGATATGCTCACTGACATTGCAGAGGGGTTAAGACCCGAAACGCAGTTGCGGATAAAAAACATATCAAGCATTTACTTTGACCTTGCCGTTGAGAGGGTTTGCCGTATAATAAAGAAAGTGCGTGAAGAAAACCACATCGCAGACCGTGAAGCCACGAAAGCGAAAGTACACACCTTGATTATGAATATGCACGAGGACAGAAACAGCCGATTTGATGCACATTCGTATCGAGGGAAACGATTGTCAAGCTACACTTCGCCCGAATGGATTGAATGGGTAGAGCAATGTGTGTTGTCAGAGGTTTATGCGGAAACGGTGAACAATGGCAGAGCTTATACCAATGTACAAATGGTATATGACAGAATTAAAATAGATTTTTACCATAAATTGAATCAAGAATGAAGATACTTATAGACAATGGGCATGGAGAAAATACACCGGGTAAACGCAGCCCGGATGGAACTTTCAGGGAGTATGCCTATACAAGAGAAATTGCGGATGAAGTCGTGCGTGAACTGGCTAAACGTGGCTATGTAGCGGAACGCATTGTTAAGGAGAACTTGGACGTGCCTTTGGCTGAACGTGCAAGGCGTGTGAACGAGATTTGCGCCCGATATGGAGCTAATAACGTGTTGCTTGTTTCCATCCACTGCAATGCTGCCGGGAATGGCGAATGGATGAATGCCCGTGGATGGTCTGCCTATACCACTAAGGGCAAAACGAAAGCTGACGAACTGGCAAACCGAATGTATGATGCTGCCGCTTGCTTTATTACCGGGCAAAAGATTAGGCGTGACTATTCGGATGGCGACCCGGATTGGGAGGAAAATTTTTACATCCTTTCCAAGACGAAATGCCCGGCTGTATTGACGGAAAATTTCTTCATGGATAACAAGGAAGATATTGCTTACCTTACATCTATGGAGGGGAAACAAAACATTGTGAACACCCACGTAGAGGGTATAATCCAATACATCAAGGAATATGAGAAATAAAGCGTTTTTGATATTAATCGCCCTCTGTGGGCTTTTGATGGCGGCTACCTTTGGGCTATGGGCTTATTGTTCCAAGTTGAAATCAGAAAAGGAAAGATTGGATGGCAACCAAACCGCCTTGTTGGAGAAAATTGAATTTTACCAAACAGAATCCGGAAAATCCGCTGCTTCTGTACAGGCATTGACTTTATCCAAGTCTGAGGTGGAAAAGCATTGTGCCGACTTGACGAATACCGTTAAGGAACTTGACTTGAAAGTAAAGAGGTTACAAGCGGCTTCCACGAATGCAACAAAAACGGAGGTGGAGGTACAAACCATAGTTAAGGATAGCATTATATACCGTGATACATCCTATCTTAAAGTCCAAGCGATACGATGGAAAGACCCGTGGATAAATGTTGATGGCTTAATCATGCCCGATAAGAAACTAGATTTACGCATACAATCTGTAGATACCCTATTTCAAGTAGTGCATAGAGTGCCTAAGCAATGGTTGTTTTTCCGATGGGGAACAAAGGCTATTAGGCAAGAAGTTGTAAGTAGCAATCCCCATACCAAAATAGTGTATTCGGAATATATAGAATTGAAGAAACGGAAAAAGAAATGATTAGGTGTTAGTAATAGAGTAGAACTTTTGTTCTGAGCCGGGTTCGCTGTGAAGTGCGCCCGGTTTTTCTTTGTCCTTTGAAATAAAAGTCATATCTTTGCAGTACCGATTCTGAAAATCGGTGTTGCATTGTACCCCTGTATTCTTCTTTTGGAGAGGCAGGGGTATTCAACAAAAATGCAAAAGTTCTACTATAGTTCTACGAAAAATTGAAATAGTCTCGCAAGTGACTGATACTCAAAGTTAGGTTAGAAGTTTCCTAAACATTAGATAGGGGTTCGATTCCCCTCTGGGGTACCACACAGGTCAAAACACACTTCACTCTCCCTTTTTATCCCCCTTTATGGACAATTACTATCCCATTATCGGAAAATATATACCCCTATTTTCGGAACATGTCCTGTATCTTTGACCTCGAAATAAAACTCATTCTAATCTTAAATTACATTTATATGAATACACGCTTATTATTTATACTCTGCTGCTGCCTGTTGCCCTTTACCCTTAAAGGAGCGGGCAAAGAAGACATGAAATGGTTTACCGATGCCAAATTCGGGATGTTTATCCACTGGGGGCTTTATTCACAAACGGCCGGCGAATGGAAGGGACACCCCACACAGGGCGGCGAGCATTTTATGCTTTATGAACGGATACCGGTAAAAGAATACGCTTTAATCGCCAATGACTTCAACCCGACCGAGTTCAACGCCCGGAAATGGGTAAAGACCGCCAAAGAAGCCGGCATGAAATATATCGTCATCACCTCCAAACACCATGACGGGTTTGCCATGTATCACTCGGCATGCAGCGATTACAACATCGTTACCCGCACACCGTTTGCACGCGACCCGATGAAAGAACTGGCCGATGAATGTCGTAAGCAAGGGCTGAAATTCGGCTTCTATTATTCCTTGGGAAGAGACTGGGAAGACCCCGATGTCCCCACCAACTGGCCGACCAAAGCCGGCCGAAGCAACACTTGGGACTTTCCCGATGAGGACAATAAAAACCTTCAGGCATATATTGACCGCAAGGTGCTGCCGCAATTAACCGAACTGCTGACCAATTACGGAGAAATAGCCATGATGTGGTTTGACACTCCCGAAATGGTGACCAAGGAACAAAGCCGTTCCATCCGCCAGCTCATTGAACGCCTGCAACCGCATTGCCTCATCAACAGCCGCATCGGAAACGGTCTGGGCGACTATCGCATCATAGAACAGAAATTAATGAATGAGATAGACCCGAAACCTTGGGAAGCATGCCTCACTATGGGCGCCAACTGGGGTTACAATAAATATGATACTGTCTACAAGAAGCCCGACATGATGATTCGCAATCTGGTAGACGTGGTCAGCAAAGGAGGCAATCTGTTGCTGAACATCGGCCCCAACCCCAAAGGCAGTTTTCCGGTACAAACCGAGCCCGGACTCAAAGCTTTCCGCCAATGGATGAAAACAAACCGGGAAGCCATCTACGGCACCTCTCCCTGGCATACTTACGGCGAGACTTCTCCCCTGGCCAATGGAAAAAGCGAAGAGGTAAAAGAAGGGTTCCACGATGCCGTATTCGACGGTACACCCGGCAATGCCATTCCCGATTTCAGATATACTGCCAAAGGCAACCATATCTACATTATTGTACGCCACGTGCCTGCCGGCGAGTTTACGCTCCGTGCCTTCAAGGGATACACCGACCGTATCAAGCGCATCACGTTGCTCGACAACAAGAAAGCCGTCGAATGGAAACAGACCGAAGAAGGACTACGAATCAGCCATATCCAACGCCCTTCCGACGCTTTTCCTGTCTATGTGCTGCAGGTAGAAATGCAAGCAGAATAAATACTCTCTCTTACATAAAGTTTCTTTTGCCGGTTCTTACTGCTTATCCTACGCGTCTAGTGATAAAAAGCAAGAACCGGCTTTAAGCATTCCCCGCCCTATGAATAAGCCTTTCACTCCCCAAGCATAAGCTTTTTCTTCCTTACATATACTACAGTCCATTGCTGTAGACTATACAGTCCGCTGCTGTAGACTATACAGTCCATTGCCGTAGACTGTACGGTCCACTGTGGAAGTCTGTAATAACCGACAGGAAGAAAAGACGTAGCTGACAGCAAGAAAAGGCTTAACACATAGGAAGAAAGGACATAAGGGGAGGGAGAAAGAAGACTGCCCCCGTAAGCGGCAGAAACAGGCGGAAAACACAAAAAAAGAAGGGAGAATGCCAAAACGCTGAGACATCGCCCTGTTATGGAACGACAGTAGTCAGAGGTTTGGCACACTCCCTTATCAATCATCCTTTCGGATGAAAGGCGGAACGGATGATTATTTAATCACGCCCAATTCTTTACCCACCTTGATAAATGCGGCAATCGCCTTATCCAGATGTTCGTGTTCGTGACCGGCAGACAACTGAACACGAATACGAGCCTGTCCTTTCGGCACAACCGGATAATAGAAACCAGTTACATAAATACCTTCTTCCTGCATCTTGGCAGCAAAGTCCTGAGACAGTTTTGCATCATACAGCATCACTGCACAGATAGCACTCTGAGTCGGTTTGATATCGAAACCGGCAGCCAGCATCTTATCGCGGAAATAAGTTACATTGTCCATCAACTTCGTGTGCAGCGCATCGCTTTCTTTCAACATCTTGAACATTTCAAGGCTGGCGCCCACAATGGCAGGAGCAACAGAGTTAGAGAACAAATAAGGACGAGAACGCTGACGCAGCATGTCGATGATTTCTTTCTTACCTGTAGTGAAACCACCCATAGCACCGCCGAATGCCTTACCCAATGTACCGGTGAAGATATCCACACGTCCATACACATCGTATTGTTCGGCTACACCGTGACCGGTCGGACCTACCACGCCTGCCGAGTGTGATTCGTCCACCATTACCAGTGCATCGTACTTCTCTGCCAATTCGCAAATCTTATCCATCGGAGCCACGTTGCCGTCCATAGAGAACACACCGTCAGTAGCAATGATGCGGTGGCGCTGAGCCTGAGCTTCCTGCAAGCAGCGTTCCAAATCAGCCATATCTGCATTGGCATAACGATAACGTTTTGCCTTGCACAGACGTACACCATCAATAATGGAAGCATGATTCAATGCGTCAGAAATGATTGCATCTTCGTCGGTCAGCAGCGGTTCGAACAAACCACCGTTTGCATCAAAGCAGGCAGCATATAATATTGTATCTTCGGTTTTGAAATAATCAGAGATAGCAGCTTCCAGTTGTTTGTGCAAGTCCTGAGTTCCACAGATGAAACGTACAGATGACATACCAAAGCCATGAGAGTCCATTGCGTCTTTCGCTGCTTGGATCAAACGCTGGTTGTTTGACAATCCTAAGTAGTTGTTCGCACAGAAGTTCAACACTTCTTCTCCTGCATTTACTTTGATATCAGCCTTTTGGGGAGTTGTAATGATACGTTCGTTTTTATACAATCCGGCTTCTTTGATGCCAGCCAATTCCTTCGTGAGGAACTCTTTCATTTTACCATACATAGCTTTGATTTTATTAAGTATTAAAGATTAAGTTCAGATATTTCTCTTCGACGGACAAAGTTCTTATTTTTTTTTGAATTTCTGCAAAAATATAAAGAAAACTTTGATAAAATCTGAATGCTTCTGCCTATCTTTGCTCGCAAATAGCAAACTAACGTATTATTATTACACTATGAAAAATGTATTAATTATCGGCTCTACCGGTCAGATTGGCTCAGAGCTAACAATGAAATTAAGAAGTATTTATAATGGTAACATCGTAGCGGGATACATCCCCGGTGCAGAGCCCAAGGGCGAACTGGCAGAATCAGGTCCGTCGGCTATCGTTGATATCACTAACGAGCAGCAGATTGCCGAAACTGTATCAAAGTATCAGATTGACACTATCTACAACTTGGCAGCTTTGCTGTCGGCCGTAGCGGAAGCCAAACCGCAGCTTGCATGGAAAATCGGTATGGGCGGTTTGTTCAACGTACTTGAAGTAGCCCGCACTATGAATTGTGCCGTATTTACTCCGAGTTCTATCGGTGTGTTCGGCAACAACACTCCGAAGGACAAGACTCCGCAGGACACTATCCGCAATCCGCGCACTATGTATGGTGTAACCAAAGTTTCCGGAGAGTTGCTGAGTGACTACTACAACATCCGCTTCGGTGTCGACACTCGTTCGGTACGTTTCCCGGGCTTGATTTCTTACGTGACTCCTCCGGGCGGCGGTACAACCGACTATGCTGTAGACATCTATTATTCAGCAGCCAAAGGCGAGAAATTCGTTTGTCCTATCGGTAAAGGTACTTACATGGATATGATGTATATGCCGGATGCCTTGCGTGCCGCTATCGAAATCATGGAAGCCGACCCGAGCAAGTTCGTTCACCGCAACTCATTCAACATCGCTTCAATGAGCTTCGATCCTGAAATCATCTTCAACAAGATTAAGGAATACGAACCTAATTTTGAAATGGAATACAATGTAGACCCATTGCGTCAGGCTATCGCCGAATCATGGCCTAACTCACTGGACGACACTTGTGCCCGCGAAGAATGGGGCTGGAAACCTGAATACGACTTGGATACCATGACTAAGGACATGCTTGCCAAGCTGAAAGAACGTTTCAAGAAATAAATACTGTCTTAGGAAACCCTACAGCCTTCATAAATCGGTCTTGCCACCGGCTTGTGAAGGCTGTTTTCATAAGTAAAACAAGCTATGAACAAGAAACCGATTGCAACAAACCGGAAGGTCGTTACATTTGGAGAAGTGATGCTCCGTCTCACTGCTCCCGACTTCCGCCGTTTCTCCCAAACCAACGAATTCATTGCCACGTATGGCGGCAGTGAAGCTAATGTGGCTGTATCGCTCGCCAACTTCGGAATTCCCACAGAGTTTGTCACCCGACTGCCCGACAATGCAATGGCTCAGGCATGTATCGCATCGCTCCGTGCCAACGGACTGGGCACGGAAGGAATCGTACTCGGAGGAAAACGTATGGGGCTGTATTTTCTTGAGAGTGGCGCTTCGTTTCGCAACTCCAATGTGGTGTACGACCGTGAAGGGTCTTCTTTTGCCACCCTGCGCCCCGGCATGATAGACTGGGAAAAGATATTCGCCGATGCCGGTTGGTTTCATTGGTCGGGCATAGCCGCTTCATTGTCGCAAGAGGGTGCCGACGCCTGTCTGGAAGCCTTACAAACGGCCGACCGTATGGGCTTAACTATCTCCTGTGACCTGAATGTGCGCAAGAAATTGTGGAATTACGGACGTTCGGTTGCCGATGTCATGTTGCCCTTGGTGCAATATAGTGATGTAATCTTCGGTGCAGAGCCCGAATACCAAGAAGTTTTCGGCATCACTCCGGTAGGATTTCAAGCAGTGGACACTGCTTATCCGTTGGAGTTGGAAGGGTTCGAGGCATTCGGACAAAAGATATCGGATATAGTGCCGCGCTGCCGGAAAGTATTTTTGGAATTGCGCAACACCGTTACTTCCAACCATAATCTGCTTGCAGCCGTACTTTATTCCGACCAAACATTAAAATATACGGGTATTTACGATATTACTCACGAAGTCGACCGTGTAGGTACCGGAGATGCCTTTGTAGGAGGAATGATATACGGTTTACTTACATATCCCGACAATGACCAAAAAGCATTGGAGTTTGCTCTTGCCGCATCTGCACTGAAAAATACCGTATACGGTGACTTCAATCAGGTGACTGTGGAAGAGGTGGAAAGTCTGATGAAAGGAAATACATCGGGAAGGGTAGCCCGATAGAGAAGAGAAGAAGAAATAGATAAAAAAGAAAGGAGATTCCTTAGTAGGGAATCTCCTTTCTTTTTATCTATTGACAATTATAATTCTTATTATGCCTTCTTTTCTTCTTCGGGCATCTTGTGACCCAAGGTCAGGTAAGCTACCGGAGCGGCAATGAACAATGAAGTCAAAGTACCGATAACGACACCCAGAATCATTGCAAATGCGAAACTGCGGATACTGTCTCCACCCAATACGAAGATACACAACAATACAATCAATGTACTCAGTGAAGTATTGATAGTACGGGCCAAAGTAGTATTCAGTGAATCATTGAACAACTGCATACGGTTACGTTTCGGATACAAGCCGAAGAACTCACGGATACGGTCGAAGATAACCACCTTGTCATTGATAGAATAACCGATAGCAGTCAGGATAGCACCAATGAATGTCTGGTCGATTTCCAATGAGAAAGGAACCCAGCCATAGCACAATGAGTAAGCACCGATAATCAAAGTGGTATCCACAGCCAATGCAACCGTTGCACCGACACTATATGCCACATTGCGGAAACGCAACAGGATATACAAACCGATAGCAACCAACGCAAGCAATACAGACCAGATAGCGGAAGTCTTGATATCGTCAGCAATACTGGGACCCACCTTCTGAGAGCTGATGATTGAACCGCCTGCACGGTTATCACGGTCGATAAATATTTCCAGTGTAGTGCCTTCGCCTAGCAAGTTACCGTCTTTCAAAGACTGATACAGGAACTCTTCAATTTCAGAGTCGATTGTAGGAGAGTCTTCAGTGATACGGTAGTTGGTAGTGATACGGATGGTTTTCTTGTCTGTACCCAAAGCGATAGCCTGTACGTTATCTTCAGTAATCTTCTGTTTCAGCAGGTCGCGAACAGTTTCCGGTTCTACTTGCTGTTCAAACTGAACCACAAAGTTACGTCCGCCGGTGAAGTCGATACTCTGAGCCAAACCGCGGAGAACGAATGAAACCACACACGCTACAATAATGATACCGAATACAGTGAACGAACGTTTCATCATACCCATAAAGTTATAATGAACATTCTGCATCAGATTCTTAGAAATGCCTGTCGTAAATGTCAATCCCAACCATTTGTCTTTGTTCATGAAGTGTTCGTAAACCACACGTGTCAAGAACACGGCAGTAAAGAATGAACAGAGGATACCGATAATCAGTGTGGTAGCAAAACCGCGGATAGGACCTGTACCGAAATAGAACAGGATGATACCGGTAATGATTGAAGTCAAGTTAGAGTCAAAGATAGCTGAGAATGCATTCGAGTAACCGTCAGCCAAAGCAGCCTTGACACCCTTTCCTGCTCTCAATTCTTCTTTTGTACGTTCGTAAATCAATACGTTGGCATCCACTGCCATACCCAGTGAAAGCACCATACCGGCAATACCCGACATTGTCAATGCAGCCTGGAATGAAGTAAGGATACCCAGCGTAAAGAAGAAGTTCACAACCAAGGCACAGTTGGCAACCATACCCGGAATCAATCCGTACATAGCACACATGTAAATCATCAACAGAATCAATGCCACTACGAATGAAATGATACCTTGATTGATAGATTCCTGACCCAATGACGGACCAACGATATCTTCCTGAACGATACGTGCGGGAGCCGGCATCTTACCAGACTTCAATACGTTAGCCAAGTCCTTTGTTACTTCGGGAGTAAAGTGACCGGTAATCTGAGAATGTCCGCCGGTGATTTCACCGTTTACGTTAGGAGCACTATATACATAGCCGTCCAATACGATAGCGATAGCCTTATTTACATTATTCTTAGTCAAGACAGCCCAGCGACGAGAACCGTCAGTGTTCATAGACATACTTACGCAAGGTTTGCCAAAACTGTCGAACTCATCCTTGGCATCAGTAATCACGTCACCTTCCAACGGAGCGCGTCCATTACGTTCGCTTGACTTGATGGCATATAATTCGAAGATACGTCCGGTCTTGTCGAAATCAGCACCTTTCACGCCCCATTTCAGGCGAAGGTCTTTCGGCAACATTTCTTTTACCTCTTTCATGGCAAGGTAAGTATTTACCTGGGCAGTATCTTTATAATCAGCATAACCTACCACACAGCTACCATTCGGGTTCAACTGAAGAATAGAAGCCAACGGGTGTTCTTTCTTCATTTGTTCCATAGCAACAGTGTTGTTTGCAGATTCACCCTTCAATGCAGCAGCCAGACTGTCGGCAGCAGATACCGTCTTTGTATCGGCAGTCTCAACGGCAGTAGAGTCAGTAGCAACATCATCAGTAGCAAGGATAGCACGCAATCTGTTATCGGCAGCAGTCAGATAAGGATAGATTTCTTTAGCATCGAAAGTTTCCCAGAACTCAAGGTTAGCAGAACCCTGCAAGAGTTTTCTCACACGTTCCGGTTCTTTGATACCCGGAAGTTCCACCATGATACGTCCCATCTTGCCTTCCAAAGCCTGGATATTAGGCTGAACCACACCGAAGCGGTCGATACGGGTACGCAATACATTATAAGAGTTATCAATGGCAGCTTTGACTTCTTCGCGCAATACCTTTTCTACGTCAGCGTCAGAGCTGCGGGTATTTACTTTGTCTTTCAACTGCTGAGTAGCGAACAGTTCAGCCAACTTTCCTTGTGGAGCTTCTTTCTTGTATTCTCTGACAAACAGAGTAATAAAGTCGTCCTGACTGGTAATAGACTGTTTGGCAGCTTCTGATATAGCCTTGTTGAAAGCTTCATCGGTTTTGTTGTCGGCCAATGCCTTCACCACATCCGGTACAGAAACTTCAAGGATAACGTTCATACCACCTTTAAGGTCCAGACCCAGACCAATCTCCATCTCACGACACTGTTTCAGCGTATAACTACCCAGATAAACTTTTTCATTCTGCATAGAATCAAGGTAGTGTGCTTCACCCTTCGGATCTTGTGCCGCTTTGTTCATGTGATAGCGGGTCACAAAAGAGAAAGAAAGATAAAACACACATACAAGGGTAAGTAATACCGCAAAAACCTTTACAAATCCTTTGTTTTGCATGTTACTTTGAAATTTATTATTTTTACTTTTTGATTAATTCTTAGTTTATACAAGGTTGCAAATATAGTTTTTTTTTCACATTCGCACGGCATGAAACACAAATATTTGAATTTCAAACAAGAAAAAAGGCTGCAAAAGTATATTTCGCAGCCTAATTTATTCTATTTCATGGGGTATTTTATTTCAGTCCTCTGTTTTTAAGCAATGGTTCCAAGCTCGGTTCGGCACCGCGGAACGTTCTGTAAAGCACCATAGGATCTTCTGTTCCACCCTTTTCCAGAACATTCCGGCGGAAAGAGTCTGCGGTATTTTTATCGAACAATCCATGTTCCTTGAAAGCTTCAAAGGCATCTGCGTCCAATACTTCCGCCCACAGATAACTGTAATATCCGGCAGCATAACCGCTAAGAATATGGTTGAAGTAGGTGGCACGATAACGGGGTGCGATTTCAGGAATCAAGCCCAGCTTGTCCATCACCGTCTTTTCAAAGGCCACTACATCCAGATTTTCGGTGTCGGTCAGATTATGCAATTCCATATCGAGCAAGGCGGCTGCCAACAGTTCGGTTGTCATAAATCCCTGATTGAAGGTATCTTGGTCCTGTATCTTCCGAATCAATTCATCGGGAATCACCTCACCAGTCTTATAGTGCTTGGCATATACCTTCAGCACTTCCGGCTCCATAGCCCAGTGTTCCATTATCTGCGAAGGCAGCTCCACAAAGTCCTGAGCTACATTCGTACCCGATACGCCCAAATAGTTACATTTGGTCAGCATTCCGTGAAGAGCATGTCCGAATTCGTGGAACATTGTCTCCACTTCGTCCAGTGTCAGCAACGAAGGCATATCGCCTGCGGGCTTTGTAAAGCTGGCCACATTATAAATCAATGGCCGCACATCGCCTGCCTGCTGGCGGAAGTTATCCATCCAAGCTCCCCCACGCTTGCCTGCACGAGGGAAATAATCGGCATAGAACAACCCCAAATAAGAGCCGTCGGCATCTTTCACCTCATAAACCTTCACATCCGGTTCGTAAACAGGAATATTATTCAGTTCTGTCAAAGTAATGCCATACAATTGATTGGCAACATAATACAAACCGTTGCGCACATCATCCAAACTGAAATAAGGCTTGATTTCATCCTCATTCAGATTATATTTCTGTTGACGAAGTTTTTCGGCATAATACCACCAGTCCCATGCGGCAAGCTTCTCTCCTTTTCCTTCTTTATCCATGATTTTCTGCAATTCGGCAGCTTCCGCCTTTGCATTTTTCAAGGAATATCCCCACAGATTATTCAAGAAATCCATCACTGCCTTAGCGTTCTTTGCCATATTCTCATCCAACACGAAATTGGCATAGCAATCAAAGCCTAACAAATTGGCTTTCTCTAAGCGTAAAGAAATAATTCTCTTCAGAATCTCTTTATTATCGTTGGCATCCCCATTATTGCCGCGATTGACATAGGCCTCATAAATATTCTTTCTCAGCCCGCGGTTGTCGGCATACTGCAATAGCGGCAAACGGCTTGAGTTCTGCAAGGTAAACAGCCACTTACCTTCTTTTCCGGCAGCCTTGGCCTCTTCCGCCGCACCTGCTTTTACCCATTCCGGCAATCCTGCCAGTTCTGCTTCGTCCTCTATAACCAGCTGGTAAGCATTATTTTCATTCAAGACATGATTGCTGAACGTAATAGCCAGTGTAGACAGTTCTTTATTTATCTCCCTAAGACGGTCTTGCTTCCCAGCATCCAATCCTGCGCCCGCACGCACAAACGCTTTATAATATTTATCCAAAAGGCGATGTTGCTCTGTGGTCAGCGTTATTTTGCCTTCTTGCTCCTGTTGCTGCACAGCAGCCACACGCTTATATAAATCCTGATTCAGATAAATATTATCATTATGTCCGGAAAGCACGGGAGCAATCTTTTCGCTCAATGCACTCATCGCATCATTCGTGTCGGCCTCCGTCAATGCAAAGAAGACACCCCTGACACGTGCCAGTGTCTTTCCGCTATTATCCAACGCTACAATCGTATTCTCGAAGTCGGGAGCTTCCTGATTCTCCACAATTGCTTTTATCTCGGCATTCTGTTCTTCTATGCCTTTTAAGAATGCAGGCTCATAGTGCTCTATCTTGATTTTATCAAAATCGGGAGCGCCATACTCTGTCTGAAACTCCGTAAAGAACGGATTCGTTTCTGTCTTTTGTTCACATGCACACATTATACAACAAGTTGCTAACGTAAATACTAGTTTCTTCATACTCATATTAAATTAAAGGTAAACGAATTATTTCTTTGCCACAAAACACCAGATGGGATAATGATCCGAACTCTTTATTGTCTTGTCTACCGTACATTGATAAGATTCCAAATTCTTACTCAACAGGATATGATCGATACGAAAATAAAAATGGTTCTGATTATAAGATATCCCGAATCCGTTGCCCGACTGTACAAAAGCATCATTCAGCTCCTTCCCGATTACCCGGTGGGCATAAGATAAAGGAGAATCATTAAAATCACCGCAGACAATCACTCCCCCACCTTTAAAACCGGCAACCAATTTTGCTATGGAGTCAGCTTGCGAAGCGCGGATAGCCGAAGCCTCCGCCAGTTTGCCTATCAGCAAGCGAGAGCCTTCCGACACTTTGGCCTTATCCGGGTCTTTTATCATCTCCCGATAGACAGCCTTGTCTTTCTCCGTCAACTTATTGGATTCCAGATGATTATTAACCACCAGCAAGGTGTCTCCCTTCACATTTATCGTATAGGCTACAGACCCATTGGTGCGGCTTTCATAGTCGACCGGATGCGCCGACAAGATAGGATAGCGTGAGTAACACCCCACCCCATTGACACCGGTCAGCTTATAGTAATGCTTATACGGATAGTCCCTCAAAGCATAATCCACATCCTTTTTAGTCAACCGATTGCTCAATATATATTCTTGCAGACAAATAATATCCGCATTACTGTTTCGCAGATATTCCAATACCGAATTAGGGTTATCCTTCAAGTTAGGATGTCCCTGTTCAAACGCCATCGTATTGTATGACAATATTTTAATGGCATCCTTAGGAGGTTCTTTTCCGAACAGATTGACAGGCATATAAGTGCGGATAGCGCCAAAGCAACAGAAAAAAGTCAGGAGAGACAGCAAAGCATACCTGCGGTATACCACCAGCCAAAAGAGAAAGAATAAAACATTCGCTATTAGAAAAGCCGGAAACGCAAGGCCGGCACACGACCACACAGGGTGCTCCACCGGATTGATGTAAGAACTATACGCACAAATCAGCAATAATACCGCCATGCATATATTTATCCCCAATAATATCCAACCTAAAAGCCGACCGATATATTTCATATTCTATTTTTTACTTGCATCAAACAAGCTTTTCTTCTCATCCGACGTAAGACTGTCATAACCAGACTTCCTCAGTTTGTCCAATATGCGGTCTATCTCGTCACTATTCTGCTTCTTACGGGCATTATAGTCATAATCCTTCGCCTTATCGCCATAATGCACTTTCATTTTGGGCTTCTTCGGAGAACGACGTACCGTAAATCCGCCTGCCACCCAATCGATAAAACGGTTAATCCACGCCGTTGCATCATGTCCGCGAGTCAGCCCGGAGGCAAACCACCATCCGGCCAATGCCCCTCCCAAGTGTGCAATATGCCCGCCGGCATTGCCCGAGGTCATAAACAGCAAATCAGTCACCACCATAAACAGGGCCACATATTTCAACCGCACCGTTCCGATAAACATGAAATGTACCGGATAGTCAGGCTCACGGACAGCCGTTGCCACCACAATAGCCAATACAGAAGCCGAGGCCCCCAATAAATAAGAATAATAAAGTGAATCACTGAAATATGGAAAGACATTGTAAGCCAACATATAAAGCAAACCGCCACAAAACCCGCCTAAGATATACAAGCCGCGGAAATGCCTGGCCGAGAAGAAAGAAAGGAACAACTGTCCGAACCAATAGAGCCACAGCATATTAAACAGCAAGTGCAACACTCCGGCATGCATAAACATATAAGTAAACAGAGACCACGGCTGCCTGATAAACTGCACCGTCCATGCAGGCAACTCCAGATATTGCAGAATAAATGCACCGTTACGGTTAAACAGCATCCACAGAATTCCCAAAAGGGATGTCAATACAAACACCCCCACATTAATATATATAAACTGGATATATATATTACCCCGATTGAAACTGTTCTTTAAATCAGTAATAAAACTGCCCATTATTATTCTTTTTTCTCCAATACATTATTAATATAAAGCCAAATATCATTCCTCCCAAATGAGCGAAATGAGCAATGCCGTCAGCCGAGCTTCCGAAACCCAAGTAAATCTCCAACGCTGCATATCCCATCACAAAGTACTTCGCCTTGATAGGAAACGGAATGGGAAATACAAACATCTGACTATTGGGAAACAACATACCGAAAGCCAGCAAAATAGCATATACGGCTCCCGATGCCCCCACAGTAGTCATCAAATTGAGATATTCCGCCATCGGAATCACAGCAATTCCCGTATTGACCCCCTCATAATTGACCAACTCAGTGGCATACTGGATATATTGCACCCCCTCCTGCACCAGACCGGCACCGATACCGCACAATATATAATAGAACAGAAAACGTTTCGGCCCCCAAACCAGTTCAAGCGTACGCCCAAACATCCACACAGCAAACATGTTAAAAAATATGTGTTGAAAATTGGCATGCATAAACATATATGTAATCAACTGTGCAGGGTTAAAATCAGAAGCCAAAAAGAAATGCAGTCCCAGCAAGTCATTTAAGTTAATCCCATATTTTGTGGCCACCACACTTCCGAAAAAGCATAGCACGTTTATTATCAATATATTCTTTGTTACAACAGGTATACTATTCATATTCTTTTCTTCTATAATTCATTGATTGCTTGCAAATTTACAATTTTATTCTGTTATTCAGCAGAAAAACCCCATTCTCTTACGTTTTTTTGATTTTTGGCTTATCTTTTTTAGGCTATCTGTTTGATTTCTAATTTTGAAACTTTATATTTGTCCTTGATTTTGAAAATTCTTTTGTGTTACATTAATAATTAATCATTTTCATTATGAATAAGGCAGATCTTATCAGCGCAGTAGCCGCTGAATCAGGCTTGAGCAAAGCCGATGCAAAGAAAGCTGTTGAAGGAGTGGTTTCAGCAGTTTCAAACGCTCTGAAGAGTGGTGACAAAGTATCTTTAGTTGGTTTCGGTACTTTCTCTGTTGTAGAAAAAGCAGAAAGAATGGGTATCAACCCGGCGACCAAAGAGTCTATCACCATTAAAGCAAGAAAAGCAATCAAATTCAAGGCTGGTGCTGAATTATCGGAAGAAATCCAATAAATTGCTTATTTTAAACGTAAAGGACTTAAGAGAGGGGCGCCAGCAATAGCGCCCTTTTTCTTTAAACAACTGACAATCTATGAATATTACGAAAACAACCTTATTGAGATACCTCATTGGCACAGCTCTCTGTGCATTCTCAGCACAAACCATCAGTGCAGAAGGGAGTAAACTTCCTTATTGGAAAGATATCCAAACTGTAGCAGTAAACAAAGAAGCCCCCCGCACGGCTTTCATGTCATACGACAATCCGGACCGGGCACTGACCGGCAAATACGAAAATAGCCCTTATTATAAATTGCTAAACGGAAAATGGAACTTCTACTATGTAGATGCTTATAAAGATTTACCTGCCAACATCGAACAGCCCGGTGCCGGCATTGCATGGAAAGAAATCAATGTTCCCGGCAACTGGGAAGTACAAGGATATGGAACAGCCATCTATACCAATCAGCCATACGATTTCCAGCCCAGCAACCCGCAACCGCCGCATTTGCCCGAGGCCAATCCGGTAGGCGTCTATCAGCGCGACATCGAGATTCCCGCCGATTGGGACGGACGCGACATATATCTCCGTCTGGAAGGAGCTAAATCAGGCGTCTATGTATACCTCAACGGGAAAGAAGTCGGATATAGCGAAGACTCTAAGAATCCGGCAGAGTTTCTGATTAACAACTATTTGCAACCGGGAAAGAACTCATTGGTGGTGAAGTGTTTCCGTTACAGCACCGGTTCTTATCTGGAGTGCCAAGACTTTTGGCGTCTGAGCGGAATTGAAAGAGATGTATTCTTATTCTCACAGCCGAAGACTGCCGTTCAGGATTTCGAAGTAATCTCTACCCTTGACGATACCTACAAGAACGGTATCTTCAAACTGGACGTAAATGTGACTAACCATACCGCCGCCAACAAGAACGTAACCGTAGCTTACGAGTTGCTGGATGCCGATAAGAAAGTTGTCACCTCTGCCGAGACACCTTGCAGTGTCAGCGCAGACGGAAAAAACACCGTTACCTTCAATGCTGCATTAAATAATGTAAAGACTTGGACTTCCGAACAACCCAACCTTTATAAATTATTGATTTCTTTAAAAGAAGGCGGAAAAACAACAGAAGTTATTCCCTTCAATGTCGGCTTCCGTCGCTTTGAAATCAAACCGATTGACCAAATCGCAGGAAACGGCAAACCTTATATCTGCTTCTTTGTCAACGGTCAACCGTTAAAGATGAAGGGCGTGAACATTCACGAGCACAACGAAGCAACCGGCCACTATGTTCCCGAAGAACTGATGCGCAAAGACTTTGAGCTGATGAAGCAGAACAATATCAACACCGTCCGTCTGTGTCACTATCCGCAAGACCGCAAGTTCTATGAGCTCTGCGATGAATATGGCCTTTATGTATACGATGAAGCCAATATCGAAAGCCACGGCATGAAATACGACCTCCGCAAAGGCGGCACATTAGGCAACAACCCCGAATGGTTGAAACCCCACATGGACCGCACCATCAATATGTATGAACGCAACAAGAACTACCCATCTTTAACCTTCTGGTCATTGGGTAATGAAGCCGGAAACGGATATAATTTCTATCAGACTTACCTTTGGGTGAAAAACCGTGAAACCAAAGGCATGAACCGCCCTGTGAACTACGAACGCGCACAATGGGAGTGGAATACCGATATGTTCGTTCCTCAGTACCCCGGTGCAAGCTGGTTTGAATCGATAGGCAAAGAAGGCAGTGACCGTCCTATCATGCCATCCGAGTATGCACACGCCATGGGTAACTCCACCGGTGGCCTGTGGGCACAGTGGCAAGCCATCTATAAATATCCCAACCTGCAAGGCGGATATATTTGGGACTGGGTAGATCAGGGTATTTTGCAGAAAGATGAAAACGGACGTCCGTTCTGGGCATACGGCGGCGATTTCGGAAAAGACGCACCTAGCGACGGCAACTTCCTTTGCAACGGTATTGTCAACCCCGACCGTAATCCACACCCTGCCATGGCAGAAGTGAAATACGCTTATCAGAATGTAGGTTTCGAAATGACCGATGCGGCACAAGGCAAGTTCCTTATCACCAACCGTTTCTACTTCACCAACCTGAAGAAGTATATGATTGTATATGAGCTGAAAGCCAACAATAAGATTATAAGAAGCGGAAAAGTCTCGTTAGACATTGCTCCGCAGGCCTCCAAAGAATTCACGGTAAATGTAAACGGTTTGAAAGCCAAGAAAGATACCGAATATTTCGTCAATTTCCATGTCATTGCCGTCGAACCTGAAATCCTGATTCCGGCAGGTCACGAAATTGCACGTGACCAATTCCAATTGCCTATCGAGCCTTTGAAAGACGAGTTCATGGCAGGCAAGGGAATGAAAGCAGTGAAAAACGGAGACGAAATGGTAGTTTCGGGCAACGGAATGCAATTTGTCCTGAACGAAAAGAGCGGCATCGTTACCTCTTATAAAGTAAACGGCACCGAATATTTCAAAGACGGCTTTGGCATTCAGCCCAACTTCTGGCGTGCACCGAATGACAATGATTACGGTAACGGCGAGCCCAAGCGCACCCACGTGTGGAAACAGTCAAGCAAGGACTTCAAGGTGGCCCATACTTCATTTGCCGACAACACTCTGAGTGTCACTTACGCATTGCCTGCCGGCAACCAATACATTGTAAATTATACCTTTGGCAAGAACGGCAGCCTACATGTAGGTTGTGACTTCAAGGCAGCAGACATCAAAGCAGAAGTACCTCGTATCGGTGTACGTTTCCGTCTGCCGGCAGAAATGAACCAAGTAACCTACTTCGGTCGTGGTCCTGAAGAAAACTACATCGACCGCAAGGCAGGAACCATCGTCGACCTCTATAAGACAACAGCCGATGCTATGTATTACCCTTACGTCCGTCCGCAAGAAAACGGCCACCACCTCGATACCCGTTGGGTGTCATTGAGCAAAAAGAACGGTAAAGGATTACGCATCACATCCGACAAGACATTCGGTTTCAATGCATTGCGCAACTCAGTAGAAGATTTTGACTCGGAAGAAACCACTAATCGTCCGCGCCAATGGAACAATTTCTCAGCCGAAGAAATAGCCAATCGCAGCGAAGCTAAAGCAAAAGATGTTCTCCGCCGCCAAACTCATATCAATGACATTACTCCGCGTGATTTCGTAGAAGTATGCGTAGACATGCAGCAACAAGGCGTAGGCGGTTATGACAGCTGGGGAGCATGGCCCGAAAAATGGGCTTTGATTAACCCGAACCAGGCTTACAGCTGGGGCTTCACTATCACCCCGATGAAATAATCTTTTAAACTCTGCCATGGGATATTGGAAAGAACCCCATGGCAGGGTTTTAGATATTCCCCTTTCATTAAAGTTCCCATATCAGCCGGATTATTTCTTCACACGTATATACGCATCGGGCTACACGTACGTACGCATAAGCCTATGCATATATGTCATTTGATTAACGCAACCTTCAGCTAATAACAATCTGCCGGTCATTCAGGATGTCACTACATCTTGCGGTTGCACCAAGGTGAGTTACAGCAAGGAACCATTTTAATAAGATGATAACCGTGTATTGAAATACAAAGGCATCCCCGCTTCGGTTAATGATAGCAGGGAATGCCAAATAAATAAAGTTTAATTTAGAGAAACCCTTCCTTCCCTTGGGTTTCTCCTTAAAGAAAGGAGGATTAGTCCGATGCAAAGTTAATGGAAATAATCAGAATCTACAAGTAATGTATTTGCTTTTTCTGCGGTGGAGTTCTTTCCGACAAAAGATGAAAACAAGATTAATGAATCATCGAAGAATAAAACGAAGATGAAAAAGAATATTTTGAAAACAACACTGGTTGCGACATTTGCTCTGCTGGCAGGGTATAATGTGTACAACTCTCAGAAGTCGGATGTGATGTCTGAATTGGTTTTAGCTAATGTGGAAGCATTGGCTGATGACAATGAAATTGAGAATTATCATGGATTTGCTCTTAAATCATATACAAATGGATGTAAAATTTGCCAACGCGAAGACAGTAGCATTTGCAACGTCCATAATCAGGTTCCCTGCTAATTAATATTTAATTGCTTATTTATATGATTTTATCTTATAAGATTAATAAATAAGCAATTATATCACATAATAGAAATATGAAAAAAATATATATTATATGTTTAGTGATGGTTTTCCTCATGTCTTGTAAGAATGAAAACAATCATGCATCTCACTCTAATGCGACTACTATTACCATAGTGACAGAATCTGAAGATGTTTTAAACATGTCTACTTTTGTAGATTCCATTGAATTAGTTCCTCTAGAAACCAAAGATGATAATCTTATTGGCTGGATTCCACGTATCATTGCTACTAAAGACTACTATTATCTTCTTTCCGCAAGTGGATGGAATTCTAAGAAGCTTTTTATATTTGATAAAAAAGGTCACTTTATCAGACAAATAAGTAAAGAAGGAGAAGGACCAGGGGAATATATAGAGTTACGTGATTTCACAATAGTTGGGGACTCTATCATAAAAATAGCAGAAATCTATAACATGATGAATTTCGATATAGAAGGAAATCTGTTATCCGAACGAAAGCAAAGAGACACTTCTGATAAAATAGTTTATTTAAAAGGGAAAAGCATTACCTACAATATTGGAGCTCGTAACCGTAATAATTTGCTGCTAACATTACATGACAGTGAAGACCGCTATATAAAAGACTTTTTAGAGGTTTCACCATTAGAAGCTCGAATTAACGATTGCTTTGGTCGTGGAGAAGCATTCGCGTTTGATGAAAATTATATTTATTTCAATCATCCATTTAGCAATATAATTTACCGGATTGACATATCCACACAAGAATATCTCCCATTCTATCAAATAAATTTCAAAGATAAGAACCTTTCTTGGAAAATGTTTGCTGAAGATGGAGATGTTAATAGCTGGGCAAATATGTTAGAAAAGAGTGAGTGTTTTCTAGCAATAGATGAGATATTAGACATGAATAATTATTTTGTTATTAATGCTGTAGATGAAAAATATCATAGCTGTTTCTCTATATACTCAAAGAGAACAGGTAAAGTCTTAACCGGACGGCAAATCAAAGATGATTTATTTTTGAAAGGTAACCTAGTCAATTTAAAGCCTATGAAAACTCCCCATTACAAAGACGGGGACTATTTGTTATGGGTAATCAGTCCGCAAACGCTATTAAACGGATTCAACTCTTATAGAGAACTTTTGGGAGAAAAGAAATGGGACTTGTTTTGCAAGAAATATCCACATTTAGTCGAGGTATGCAGTCAATTGGATGAAGAGTCTAATCCTGTGTTGGCGAGAATTAAAATAAAAGATTTCTAAAGACGTAAATATCATGTATCATGAAATTGATAAAAGCTAAAGATATAATTATTATTTTAGTTCTCTCTCTTGTCTTTTTATATTATGGAAAACAGCGAAATCATCAAGAAAATTCCAATATAGAGAGACAACAAAGACTATTAGAACAGCGTGTTGACAATCTGCGGATACTATCAAAACTACAACATTATGGTGAAGGGAAGAGTATAAAAGACATCTATCTATATACTTTAAATAAAGATAGTGTATTATTCAGTAGGCTAATAGGAAATGAAAATAAATTAGGATTTCAAGATATTTAAAAATGAACATAAAATAGAAGTTCCAGTATATCGTATTAAAACTAATCTTGGTCTGTACCCGGAATATAATGATTATGCTTTAGCTTTTCTTATTTCCGAAAGAATGATTATTGATAATCTTATGATAATAGATTATAGCAACAGAAATTATATAGATGATTACCTGGCTATTTTAGAATCAAAAATATAGTATGATTCATAAAAATTAGGCAAAACCACATGCGGAACCGGGAGGTTATCAACGACAAAAACTGGAACAAGATGCAAAGATGATAATGGAAAAAGAACCGAAAATACAATCCACAGCAATAAAACAGATGAGAGAGGAAATAAAGAAGCTGGTTATCAAGGAATAAAATATTCTTTTACTATATTTGCATTCTCATGCACATTAGGGGGAAAGCTATTTCTATATAATCTTACTTTTTAACAAAGAGTATGCATATATGGAAATAATCAGAACCAGCAAGTCATGTATTTGCTTTTTCTGCGGTGGAGTTCTTTCCGATAAAAGATGAAAACAACTTTTATTAATAATCGAAACATAGAAAAGAGATGAAAAAGAATATTTTAAAAGCAACAGTTGTTGCTGCGTTTGCTCTGATAGCAGGATTTAATGTGTATAGCTCTCAGAAGGCTGAGGGAATGTCGGATTTGGCATTGGCTAATGTGGAAGCATTGGCTGATGGAGAAAATGGAGGTTCGTGCCGATAGAGCCGTGTGTATGATTCAGAAGGATGTGTTTATCATGTCTGCGTTGCCAATGGTTCTGGTGATATTTGTACATGTGGAGCAACTAAAGGATAAAAATCCTCAAAAAGAACAGAGAGGAAACGACTCTCTTTTATCCCCTCTTACAATGTTTATAAGAGGGGAGTAATTACTCTTATAAAAATCAAAAAGGAGAGTTCTATACTCTCATTACCAATTTATAAATTTAACATGAGAAAGGCAATTCTTCTATTTTTAATAATATCATGTTGCTTTGTAGGATGCACCCAACAAGATAGGACAACAACTTCTTTGTTTTCTATGAATGACTACAATTTATTAGAGAATCAGCAAACAGTAAAGCTCTCAGATATATTCAAAAATTATCGGACAATAGCTCTAGAAACCAATGACTCTTGTTTGATTGGAGGGCGTAGTAACAAAATTATCAAACGCAATTCTACGTTTTACATCCAATCTCAAAATTCAATTCTACGTTTCGATGAAGAAGGACATTACATCAATAAGTTATCCCATGCAGGCAATGGACCGGAAGATTATACTTCAATTTTTGATTTTGATATAGTAACCAATGGACCGGAAGAGATATGGATTTCCACTATTGGTGGAATTAAAATCTATGACGCAAAAACAGTTTCATATAAGAGAACTATTGCCATAAACAGTTATGTAAACCAATTTAAATATCTCAATAAAAATACAATATTAACTGTAACGCCCGAAGATTCTGTTTTCAATGTTTGTAATATTGATGGAAGTGTACGATTTAAATATATGAAAAAAGACTTGGCCAATTCTGGTTTGAAACCCAATCAATTCTTTGTATATAATAATAAAGTAATATACCAATTGGATAATACACAATGTGGAGTTGCTTACAGTGCCGAATCGGATTCTATGTATTATCAAGATATTTTGGAGTGTAATGAAGCATTGTTAACTCCGGCAATCAATAGGAGTTATTATGAGAAATACGGTTATGAAGACCAATATGAAAAAATAAAGGAAGAATATATTTTTCTGTCTACGGTTCGCACATTGGGAGATGATGTATTGATGACAAAGTTTTATCCCGATAAAGAAAAAGTGATTGTGATTGGTAACAAAGAAGGGCTAAAAGGTTATACTTATGGTAAAGATGCAACATTGGAAAACGATATAATACCCACAAAGAATCTAAATTTTTTATCATCGATTATATGTTGTGAGGGAGATAACTCTTTCATATTCATGATTCCTGCTGAAACAATTAGCAAAGATAAGATTAAAGACGATGATAATCCTTGGCTATTGGAATGTGAATTGCAATAAAATGAGAGAGAATAAAGAAATTAATTGGCAAAGAGTAAAAGTCCTTAAGAATTATCGACGTAAATGTTTGGAGAATTAGCTTATTCCCCATATCTTTGATAGCGTTTTATTAATAAACAGTTGATTATAAATACTTTAATCTGATAAAACAGAATAGAATGGATATGAATGTTAAAACTATATTATTAGGGCTGCTTACGTTAAGTTTTATTCAATGTACCACTCGCACAGCAGACACAACCATAGGATATAAGTTTTCCAATCAAGAGAAGTTAGTATTTGAGGACATAGATTATCCTGAAATACTAGGTGATATCATGCAGGTTATTAAAATAGATAGCCTTTTGTTGATAAATGATTATTATGGAGATTCTTTACTTACTGTATTCAATCTTAATAATAATAAAATAGAACGAAGGTTATTAGGACAAGGAGATGGCCCCAACGAATTGCTATCTCCGTTAGAGGTTCTTTTGTTGAATAATAATTTGTGGATTTTAAGTCGTCCTATCCATTTATTGAATCATCTGTCAACCCAGTCTATTCATAAATCCCCAAAACTGGTAAGGGACCTGCAGGCCAAAACAGAAGCGGATTGTTTCGTTCCATTAACCGATACTCAATTTGTACTGTCCGGTTTTTGGAAGAAACGATATGCGTGGATGAACTTACAAAAAAGTGATGAGTTAAAATAAAATTCGATTTACGCCAATAAAAGCCACTGATGGACAATTATTTCTTTGTCAGTGATTTATGCTGTATTTTTCATTGCTTCGCAAAATGGGTAAAACGCAAAGTTATGCACATCGCAGAAACGGTTAGGTTTCCAAATCGTAACCCCGCAATTTTGCATATTTGTTAGCCTTGTGTATGTTTTGCGCCGTTCTGCGTAGGTTTGCTTTCAGCCATTTAGCGCATGTGAAACTAAATTTGCAACCAAAAAAGAACGGTATGAGAGCAACATTCAAAATCCTGTTCTTCGTGAACAGAAGCAAGGAGAAAAACGGCATTGTCCCCATTATGGGACGAGTGACAATCAACGGGACACAGGCGCAGTTCAGCTGCAAGTATTCCATTGCGGTAGAGCAATGGGACACAAAGGCGAACAAGGTGAAGGGCAAAAGCAAGGAAGCCCGTGACATCAACTATGCCCTTGACAACATCAAGGCGCAAATCATCAAGCATTACCAGCGCATATCGGACAAGGATGCGTATGTGACGGCTGAAATGGTTCGGAACGCCTATCAGGGCATCGGCACGGAATATGAGACCGTGCTCCGTGCCTTTGACAAGCATAACGAGGATTTCGCCAAGCGCATAGGTAAGGACAGGGTCAAGGAGACATACTACAAACACACGATTGCCCGTACCCATGTCGCCAACTTTATCAAGTATTACTACAAGCGCAACGACTTCGGCATGAACGAGCTGACAGAGGATTTCATGAACCAGTATTGCATCTATCTTCGCAATGAGGTGGGTGTCCAGCAGTCCACCGTTAAACTGTATTGCACGACATTGAAGTCCATCGTTTCCCATGCGCACAAGAACGGGCTGATACCGAGGGATCCTTTCGCCAACTGCCGTGTCAGCGGAGGGACGAAAGAACGTGAGTTCCTGACGGAAGATGAAGTTCAAACCCTGATGTCGCACCGTTTCAACGACCCAGCAATGACACTGGTTAGGGATATTTTCATCTTCGGATGCCTGACAGGAATCTCGTTCATTGATATAAAGAACTTGACCACCGACAACCTTGTCACCATAAACGATAGCCTTTGGATTTCATCGGCACGTCAGAAGACGAAGATACCGTTCCGTGTGAAACTGATGGAGAGTGCCCGTAAAATCATTGACCGTTATGAGCCTTTCCGTTGTGGCAACCGCCTGTTCAATGTTTACCGAAACGGATGGACAAATGTCTTGCTGAAACAGATTGCGGAAGAATGTGGGATAAACAAGCGGTTGACCTTTCACATGAGCCGCCATTCGTATGCGGTGATGGCTATCTCAAACGGTATGCCGATTGAAAGCGTGAGCAAAATTTTGGGACATACCAAAATCACCACCACCCAGCATTATGCAAAGATAACTACCGAAAAACTGGATAAGGATTTGTCCGTTTTGGAAAGCAAAATCGGTGACAAGATGAAACTTGTATAACATAAACAGAAGCGAGCATGGAAAGAGGTATCATAACAATGGATGAATCCGGCAATATCATCATGTCGGAGAATGTTGCTGACATTTGGATGAGCGAGCCGGAATTGGTGGAGTTGTTCGGGGTGATAACCCCGACAATCCGTGCTGCCATCAGAGCCGTATATAAAAGCGGTGTCCTGAAAGAATACGAGGCGCAGAAGTATGTTCGATTGGAAAACAGCTATCATGCTGATGTGTTCAGCTTCCCGATGGTGATTGCACTTGCTTTCCGCATCAATACTTTCGGTGCGGAACAAGTGCGCAATGCCATTCTTGAAAGGGTGTACTTGCGAAAAGAAAAAATAAATATCTTCTTTTCGCTGGGTGTTAACAGTATGGAAATATCTAAGTATCAAGCATGAAATCTATCAATGTGACGACATGAAGTAATGAACCCATTGCGTATTCCCATTGCCAACAATCTATTTATATGGATAAATAAATGGGTGTATTGCCATTCATGTGAATGAATACGATAAGTCCGAAGAAACAGCCATTGGAGTGGCGCTTCTTCGGGCTTTGTCTATATGCCTCCGAACCAAATACAAGAAAAATTATACGTGAGTCATACATGAGTCATATATCCGTCTTGTACGAATTGCCGAGTTTTGCACTGATTAAACTAAAATGAAGTGCTTATGAAACAAGAAAACATCGCAAAGGAGGAGTTTATCCGAGTGGGTACAACCCTCTACAAGTTGGTGAACCAACCCCGTCTGAACGGGGGCTATGTGAAGAAACGCATCGTGTGGAACAACGAGACGCTCCGGCAGGATTACGGCAAGCACTATCTCGCCACCGTGCCGAAGTATGACGGCTTCTGCACCGTACCCGAACACGTGGACTATCAACCCGTGGTCGGCAAGTTCCTCAACCTCTATGAGCCGATAGACCACAAGCCGATGGAGGGTGATTTCCCCTCTATCCGCTCATTGGTGGAACATATCTTCGGGGAGCAATACGAGTTGGGGATGGACTATCTGCAACTGCTCTACCTGCAACCCATACAGAAACTGCCCATCCTGCTATTGGTTTCGGAGGAACGCAACACGGGTAAAAGCACATTCCTAAATTTTCTGAAAGCCCTGTTTCAGAACAACGTGACTTTCAACACCAACGAGGATTTCCGCAGCCAGTTCAATTCCGACTGGGCAGGGAAACTCCTTATCGTGGTGGACGAGGTGCTGTTGAGCCGCAGGGAGGACAGCGAGCGGTTGAAGAACCTGAGCACGGCACTATCCTACAAGGTGGAAGCCAAAGGCAAAGACCGTAACGAGATAGCATTCTTCGCCAAGTTCGTGCTGTGTTCCAACAACGAGTATCTGCCTGTAATTATTGATGCAGGTGAAACCCGTTATTGGGTGCGCAAGATAGACCGCTTGCAGTCGGATGATACCGACTTCCTGCAAAAACTGAAAGCCGAGATACCTGCTTTCCTCTACCATTTGCAGCACAGGCAACTGTCCACCGAAAAGAAAAGCCGTATGTGGTTCGCCCCCTCGCTGCTGCATACCGAAGCCTTGCAGCGTATCATCCGCAGCAACCGAAACCGACTGGAGATAGAGATGCACGAGCTTATCCTTGACATTATGGACAGGGTCGGTATGGATACTTTTTCGTTCTGTCCCGATGACATCCTCTTCCTGTTGACAAACTCGCATGTTAAGGCAGAAAGGTATCAGGTGCGGAGGGTATTGCAGGAGCGTTGGAAGCTGAAACCTGCCCACAACACACTCACATATACCACCTATCAAGTGGACTACACGAGAGAGTGCCGCTATGCGCCCAAGCGTACGACAGGGAGGTTCTACACAGTGACAAGAGAGTTTTTGGAAACACTATAATTCTTTTTTTGATGAATTGATGAATAAGAATATAATAATATTGATTATCAATAGAATATACCATCATCAAACCTTAATCAAGAATAAGGTACTGATGAAAAGAGAAAACAGTACGGACAGACCATGCCGACATAGCAAATGATGATTTTCTCTTTTCGCAAGCAGTTTGATGAATGTATGATGAGGATATATAATACTATATATCAATAGATTAAATACACTAATCATCAAAACATCGTTTTATCAACCATCATCAAATCCGTAGGAATATACATTATGACCATACAGGAAGCAAAACAAATCAGAATCGCAGACTATCTGCAAAGTTTAGGCTATTCGCCCGTGAAACAGCAGGGCGAAAGCCTGTGGTACAAATCACCGCTAAGAGAGGAAACCAAAGCCTCGTTCAAGGTGAACATTGAACTCAACCTATGCGACTTCGGTATCGGCAGGGGACGCAAGCGGCAGAATTTAACCGTCAATCCACCGCCCCGAAACATCGTTAAACCGAAGAAAAAAGGGCTGGGATTATAAAGTATCAAAAGGAAAAAACGGGAGTTGCTCGAAATTGATTCGGTTAGAATCGTGGGGTAGCAAGTTTATGTTTCGGGCAGACCGAAACCCCTTGCCACCCGCTCCCGAATACAAAGGAGCGGCATCCCGTTGGTCTATACATTAACTATACTGATAATACTTGAATATGGAACATAAGGAAGACAAGAAACGCAACAAGGGCGGTCGCCCGAAGAAAGGGACTGCCGAGAAACTGGAATACCGTGTCGTCGTGAAACTGGCGGCAGCCGACTACCTCCGCCTGTTGACACGGGCGCATGATGCCGGAGTGTCATGCAGCGAATACATGAGGGAGTGTTTCCGAAACGGTCATGTGAAAGGGCGGCTGTCGGAGGAACACGCCACCCATGTGCGGAAGCTGTGCGGCATGGCGAACAACCTGAACCAGCTTGCACACAAGGCGAATGCAGGGGGCTTCTATGAGGAACGTGACGACTGCAAGGTGGCAGTGGCAAGAATCCATGAACTCTTAACCAAGATAGGGATATGATGGCGAAAATCGTAAAAGGAAGCGACTTCAAGGGTGTGGTGGACTACATCCTTGACAAGGACAAGGGAGTGCAGAAAATCGCAGCCAACGGTTTGTTTTTAGAAAGCAAGGAGACCATCGTAATGAGTTTCAATATCCAGTCGCAGATGAACGGCAAGGTGGCGAAGCCTGTCGGACACATCGCCCTCAGTTTCTCCAAAGAGGACGAACCACGACTGACGAACCATGTCATGGCGCATATCGCGCTTGAATACATGGAGAAGATGGGTATCCGTGACACGCAGTTCTTCATCGCCCGCCACTTCGACAAGGAGCATCCGCACGTGCATATCGCCTTCAACCGCATAGGAAATGACGGTAGGACACTCTCGGACAAAAACGACCGATTGCGCAGTACCCGTATCTGCAAGGAGTTGACCTTGAAATACGGTCTACACATGGCTGACGGCAAGGAGCATGTCAAGCGCAACCGCCTGAAAGAGCCGGACAGGACGAAATACAGGCTGTACGACATACTGAAAACGGAGGTCGGCAGATGCGGCAATTGGGACGTGCTTGTCGCCAACCTGAACCGTCAGGGAGTGGAGGTCAGTTTCAAGCACAAGGGGCAGACGGACGAGGTGCAGGGCGTGGTCTTCACCATGAACGGCTACCACTTCAACGGCTCCAAAGTGGACAGGTGTTTCAGCTATTCCAAGATTGATGCAGCCTTGCAGCGCAACAGGTATGAGGAATGCATGAACCTGAAATCGAAAGTTTATACAACAGATACATCAAGCGCAACTTCCGACACTGTAAGAGGTGAACTTTTCAGAGGCTCATTGGGATTGTTGAACGGTCACGGTTCATCCTGTAACGCTGCCGATGCGGAAGCCAATCAGGAGATGGCAGAAATATTGCGTAGAAAGAAAAAGCGCAGACGAGGAATGAGGTTGTAGTTGGTGGAGAAATTTATTTTGAAATCACTAAAATCAGTGTGAGATTTTTGTTTAACCTCTTGCAGGAACATACCTATATCTGTTCCTGCAAGAAGTTGTATAATCTATTGATTTTAAATATAGGATGTTGATTCTTACTGAGTTTTACTGTTCCTGTATTGCACAGGTGTAATCCCTGTTTGGGACTTGAAATATCGAACCATGTAAGACGAAGAAAGAAAATGCAGGTTCTCCGCAATTTCAGCCACAGACAACGAAGTATAGTCCAGTATTTGCTTTATTTCCCGGATAATCCTGTCGTTGATATATGATTTTGCGTTTGTACCTAATACTTGCTTTACTATTTTGTTCAAGTAATTGGGGGTAATACATAATCTATCGGCATAAAATGAAATATTGCGGTTCTCTATGAAATTGTCTTCTACAAGTCTGATAAAAGGTTCTATATAACGTTTTTGGCTTGTTTCCTGCTCTTCAAACATCATCAAATTATCGGCACGTTTTATCAAAGTCAATACTTCATACAGCATAGCCCGCAGAATGTGTTGGTCTATTTCAGGTAAAGAGGTGGTGCGCAAATTGGTCTCATCGCCATGTATTTCCATCCGTATCTGTTTCATCACTTGGCAGATACGGTCGTACAATGTACCATTAATCCGATAGAACGGTGATTTTCGGTTGGGTTGCAGATAGGGGAATTTCTGCAAGAACAGACGGTCGTTGAAGAACGATAGCAAAAACTCTTCTTCAAAAATCAGCATATACCCTTGCAATTGAGTATTGCTGTTCCAACTCCATGTATCGCCCGGAATACCTGCAATAAATGTACCCCGTTCAGTGATAATAGTATTACCATTGATACTGATTTCTTCTTTACCATCAGTGACAAGTACCAAAGAATAAAACGTATAGCGGTGAACCGGGTGTTTTACGATTCCCGATTTGATATAGTAAATATCGTTCAAGTCAACGAGTAGTTCCTTACCATACTTCCGCTTGAAAAACTTAATGACTGGTATATTCTTCATGGAGTGCAAAATTAGCTATTCTTTTTCGTTCCTGTGTTTATTATTCCCGAAAAGTGACATTTGCGTCCGTTTTTAGTTCGCAATGCACTGATTGAAAGGTCATAACTTTGCATCATAAATAAAAACGAAAGGAATATGAAAGAGACCATTTACAATCTTTTCAAACGGCAAGTATCGGCACGACCGGAAGCTATAGCCGTTATAGACGAGCGAAGAGTACTGACATTCAAAGAATTGGATAAATTAGCGAATACCATATCCGGTATGTTTCCGACCGAAACGCCAAAACGTGTAGGCATCATGATGGAACATAATGTGGAAATGATAGCCTCTTTGTTTGCTGTCTTAAAAAATGGAGCGGCATATATACCCGTAGAGCCGTCATTTCCTCCTGAGCGTATCAAATATATCATGGAAGAAGCCCATGTGGATTTTGTCATAACGCATGACAGATACTCCAATTTAGCGAACTCCTTTTCTACCATATTGGTGGAACAAGGGCTGAGAGCCAACTCCGGCCCTGTCCTCACCCCAAAATCAGAGCCACATTCACTTGCCTATATTCTCTATACATCAGGGACGAAAGGTAAGCCCAAAGGCGTGATGGTGGACAACGGCAATGTCTGTCATTATATCCATGCGTTTGCCAATGAGTTTCATCCACAAGAAGGGGATGTAATGATGCAACACTCTGTTTGCACGTTTGATATTTTTGTGGAAGAGGTGTTCGCCACCTTGCTGAACGGGGCGGCACTCGCCATTCCGTCAGAAGAGACGAAAAGCGACATGGATAGGTTGATGCGCTTTGTAGAGCACAACAAAGTCACAATGATTAGCGGCTTCCCTTACTTGTTGCTTGAAATGAATAAACTCAAGAACATTCCATCCTGCCTGCGATTGCTTATCAGTGGAGGCGATGTGTTGCGGGCATCATACGTTACCAACCTGATAGGAAAAGTGGATATATACAACACTTATGGTCCATCGGAAACTACTGTGTGTGCCACCTACTTCCGCTGCAACAGTGCGCAACCTCTCCCGGACGGGACATTTCCGATTGGGAAGGCGGTGAAGGGCGTGAACATTGAAATCTTAAACGATGAGTTGCATCCCGTCCGTGACGGTGAAGTCGGAGAAATCTGTATCGATGGAGACGGTATCGCACAGGGTTATCTGGGCGACATCCCCGAAAACAAGAATTTCACCCATACGCCGGACGGGACTCCGGTATATCGCAGCGGCGACCTTGCCTACCGCCTGCCGGACGGGAATCTCGCCTTCCTGCACAGAAAAGACGAGCAAGTGATGATAATGGGCAAGCGCGTGGAGTGCAACGAAGTGGAAAACGTGCTCTGCGCCTGCAACGAAATAGAGTGCGGAGCCGTATGCCCGTATGTCGACACACAGGGGCTGTCCTATCTGGTCGCCTACATCATACCACAGGCAAAATCATTCTCTCTGCCCGCGCTCAAACAGAAGCTTTCGGCATTCCTGCCATCGTTCATGATACCCGAATATTTCGTGTCCATGAACTCCCTGCCGCTGACTCCTAACGGAAAGATAGACCGCAGGGCACTCCCCGTCATACTGAAGGAGGGCAGCTTATGATGAACGACATTCAGGTCTTGCAAATCCACGACGTGGAAGTGCTGATGCAGTGGCGGATGGAGGTGCTGCGCTGCGTATTCTCCATTCCCACGGATGCCGATACGACAAGCCTCGAACAAGCCAACCGGCACTATTACGAACGCCATCTGCCGGACGGCAGCCACATCGCCTGCATCGCTTCAGTCAATGGCGAGATGGCAGGGAGTGGCGGTGTGTGCTTTCAGGAGGAGATGCCTTCGTCAGACAACCCTTGCGGCCGCTGCGCCTATCTGATGAACATCTACGTCCGTCCCGATTATCGGGGGCGTGGAGTGGCACGGCGCATCGTCCGTTGGCTGGTGGGGCAGGCGTTGGCACAAGGCATTTCCAAAATCTACCTTGAGACATCGGATGTTGCCCGTAAACTGTATGCCGATTTGGGCTTCGGCTATATGAAAGATATGATGAAATTAAAAACTATATAAAGGATGGAACACATCAAAAGCATAAAGACAGGGCATCTGACTTGCGACTGCGCCTACGCCGCAACTCCTCGGATTTGCTATGTCTTGACACCTATCCTGTTGGACAAGAAACGGCTGGAACAATGGTGTAACATATACGAAACCACTATCGTATCCGTGCACGGTATTGATTGGGACAATGACCTGACTCCGTGGGTTGCCCCCGGCGTAGAGGCCAATGATGCCGATTTTGAGGGAAAGGCTTTCGATTTCCTCTCTTTCCTGCGTACCACTGTGCTACCGAAAGTGGAAACAAGCCCTCACGGACAACCGCCAACGGAGCGGACGCTGGTCGGCATTTCGCTCTCAGGGCTGTTTGCCGTGTGGGCATGGATGAACGGCGACGACTTCACCCACATCGGCAGCATTTCAGGGTCATTCTGGTATGACGGTTTTACGGAGTGGCTGGAACTATATGTGGGAAAATCATGCAAACAAGGTCATGCCTATTTTTCGCTGGGCGATAAAGAAGGCATACGTGGCAATCCCCGTTACCAAACAGTTGTAACTGATACGGACTGCGTAATCCGCACATTACGGAAATCCGGCATATCCGCTCAGTTTGAAATGACCGGCGGCACACACTTCGCCCCGATATATCCCCGTATGGAGAAAGCCTTTAACTATCTATTAAAAAGTATGCAACTATGAACATCGAATCATTCAGAGAATATTGCTTGTCACTTCCCCATGTTACGGAGAAGATGCCCTTCACTACGGTGAAAGATCCATATAGCCGGAATGTACTCTGTTTTTATATCGGCAGCAAATGGTTCTGCTACGTGAATATAGAGGTTTTCGACCGTTGTTGTGTCAAGTCCACACCGGATGAAGCCGAGGAATTGCGTGCAAGATATGTCGGAATAACCCCTGCATGGCACATGAACAAACGCCTGTGGAATGATGTGTACTTCAACAGCGATGTACCCGATAGTAAAATATTGGAACTGGTCAGAGAATCTTATCGACTGGTGTTTGCTTCGCTTCCGGCAAAAGAAAGAAAATGTTATACTTGAGATAGAACCAGCATTGGTCAAAACTACACAATCAATATAACCCATATCGTTGCACAAGAATATATGAAATATGAAGAATTTTCAAAGTGTGGTTACGTTAGGCTATTTGCTGATAGCACTACTCATCGGGGGAATAGCTTACACTTGGTATCATGAATGGCAAGAGGTGGAAGCATTGGAGGTTGGCAATCAACGGATAGATGAATTCAGGAAAGAGGTAAACCGTATTCATATCCGGCTGATAGAGTTTTCTTTGTTGGGAGAAACTGTATTGGATTGGGACGAAGTGGATTGGGATAATTATACTGCCCAACGCATAGCATTGGATAATATGCTCTGTCGGTTCAAGAATACCTATCCAGTTGAACGTGTTGACAGTGTACGTTATCTTTTAGAGGATAAGGAACGACAGATGTTCCAGATAGTCCGGTTAATGGATGAACAACAAGTCATCAACAAGAAGATAGCCAGCCAAGTACCTGTCATTGTGCAGAAAAGTGTGCAGGAACAGTCCAAGAAACCGAAGCGAAAAGGTTTCTTGGGCATCTTCGGCAAGAAAGAGGAAACGAAGCCAACGACAACAACGACTACACTTCGTTCACCCGATAGAAACATAGTCAGCGAACAGAAAGCGCAGATCCGTCGATTGTCGGAACAAGCCGACAGCCTTGCTGCCCGCAATGCAGAACTTAACAGACAGTTGAGGGGACTAATCCACCAAATAGAAGATAAGGTACAATCAGACCTGCAAAATCGTGAAGTAGAAATAACTGCCATGCGGGAGCGGTCTTTTACGCAAATTGGCGGTTTGATGGGATTCATTCTTTTTTTGTTGGTCGTTTCCTATATCATCATACACCGTGACGGCAAACGTATCAAGCGATATAAACGTGAAACGGAGGACTTGATTTCACAATTGACGGAATCAGTCAATCAGAATAAGGAACTGATTAATTCACGCAAGAAAGCCATGCACGGCATTACCCATGAGTTACGCACACCGCTTGCCGCAATTCACGGGTATGCCGAACTGATACAGAAAAATAACACTGAAACGAAGATAGACCGATATTCGGAACATATCCGTCTGTCCTCTCAACGGATGCTTGCCATGCTGAACTCCTTACTGGATTTCTTCCGGTTGGATAACGGAAAGGAACAGTTTGTTTCCATTCCGTTCAGATTGGAAGACATTGCCCAAACCTTGAAAGGCGATTTTCAGAATATGGCTGAAAATAAAAATCTGTGTCTCGCTATCGAAAATAATGCAGATGTTATATTGACAGGTGATAAGAACCGCATCCTGCAAATCGGGAACAACCTACTTTCCAATGCAATCAAATTCACGGAAAACGGAGGTGTTTCCATGACAACCGACTATAACAACGGAGTTCTGACACTTGTTGTTGAAGATACGGGGTCAGGCATGACCGAAGATGAGCAACAACGGGTTTTTACCGCATTTGAAAGGCTTTCCAATGCCACTGCACAGGACGGTTTCGGGCTTGGCTTGTCTGTTGTAAAACGGATTGTAGATATGTTGAAAGGTACAATAGACTTGCTGAGCGAAAAAGGGAAAGGCAGCCGTTTCACAGTCAGACTGCCGATGTTTGTTGCCGAAACAGTATCGGAAGTTAAGTCACAGGATATGACAAACTGCCATATCCCAACCCTGTGTTCCGTCTTGGTGCTTGATGATAATGAAACGTTGCTTTCCATGATAAAGGAAATGTATGCCTATGCAGGTGTATGTTGTAATACCTTCGATAACGTGGGCGACATGTTGGAAGCCATGCGTAAGCGCAATTATGACTTGCTTGTCACCGACATGAAAATGCCGGAGATGAACGGCTATGAGGTATTGGAACTGTTGCGTTCTTCAAATATCGGCAATGCAAAGGACATTCCCGTAATAGTGGCTACCGCTTCCGGCAGTTGCGATACAGAGCAACTACTGGCAAAAGGCTTTGCCGGATGCCTGTTCAAGCCCTTTACATTGGAGGAACTGATTACCGCCACAGAAAATGCTTTGAAAACAAAGCCCGATGATGATTTACCCGATTTGAAATCCCTGTTGGCTTATGGTGACAGTGGAGCGATGCTTGACAGGCTGATTGCCGAAACGGAAAAGGATATGCAGGAATTCGGTAAGGCAGGAGAAGAACTTGATAGAAGGGCATTGGCAGATTTGTCACACCGTCTGCGTAGTTCGTGGGCAGTTATCCGTGCCGACAATCCTTTATGGCTTTTGTATGGCTACATACAGACTGGATGTTCTGACAGTGAACTTCAAAAAGCGGTTAAAGCCGTATTGAAAAAAGGAGATATGATTATTGAACAGGCAAAGGAAGAAAGGAGAAAATGCGATAATGGATAAGATGAAGATAATCGTAGTAGAGGACAACCCCGTATATAATACATTCGTGTGCAATATATTGGCAAAGGAAGGTTTCAAGACAGAACAGGTATATCACCTGTCATCTGCAAGAAAGGCTCTGATAAAGGCTGACAATGACGATATAGTTCTTGCTGACCTGCGTCTGCCTGACGGGGAAAGCATCGAACTGTTGAAATGGATGCGTGTCAATGACAAACGGCAGGCGTTCATTATTATGACCGACTATGCCGAAGTGCATACGGCAGTGGAGAGCATGAAGCTCGGTTCGCTGGACTATATTCCCAAACAGTTGGTGGAGGACAAACTCGTTCCGCTTCTCCATTCCATTATCAAGGAACGTGAACAGAAAAGGCAACGCCAAGTACCGATATTCATACGGCAGGGGGAAGCATACCGCAACATCAAGAAACGGGTACACCTTGTTGCACCCACTCGGATGAGCGTTTTGATATTGGGCGAGAACGGCACGGGCAAGGAGCATATCGCCCAAGACATCCATGCACAAAGCCGCTTTTCCGACAAACCTTTCGTGGCGGTGGATTGTGGTTCACTTGCTCCTACACTTGCCCCGTCCGCTTTTTTCGGTCATGTCAAAGGAGCGTTCACGGGGGCGGACTGTAACAAAACCGGATATTTTCAGGAAGCCGAGGGTGGTACGCTGTTTCTTGACGAGGTGGGCAACCTGACTATGGAAATGCAACAGATGCTCCTTCGTGCCATACAGGAAAGAAGATACCGACCTGTCGGTGCAAAGGGAGAAAAGACCGCCAACGTGCGGATAATAGCCGCCACCAACGAGAACCTATATGATGCCGTCAAGGAAAAGCGTTTCCGGCAGGACTTGTTATACAGGTTGCAGGAATATGTTATCACCATTCCCCCGTTGCGTGACTGTCAGGAAGACATCATGCCGTTGGCTGACTTCTTCCGTGAGATAGCCAATGACGAACTTGGACGGAACGTCAGAGGCTTTGACGCTTCCGCCCGTAAAGCCCTGCTTACTCACACATGGTTGGGCAATGTGCGTGAATTGAAGCAAAAGATATTCACGGCAGTCCTGCACACGGAAAGCGATACGATAGCCGATGCAGACTTGGAACTAAGTTATGAATCCGTATCGTCTTCCACGGTTAGTTTCGCCTTGCGGACAGCAGAAGAGGAAAAGGAGCGAATCATACGGGCGTTGAAACAGGCAAACGGCAACAAGATACTTGCCGCCAGACTTCTCTCCATCAGCAGGTCAACACTGTACGCCAAGATTGAGGAATACGGGATAAAGGTTGAGAAGACTTTTAAATGAAGCAAATAAAAATCCGACAACTTATAATGGTTTTCGGATTTTTATTGCTAATTTTGCATTAACGAAAAGCGTTATTTGAAAAAGCAAATCTAAGCAAACCGAAGAAACCAGCAAGTTGGCAAATCGTAACCCGTTAGAGTATAAAATTCATATAAGTTATTGAATACCAATCAAAACTTAGATTAAGGCTCTTTTGAGGTAATAGAGTTTGGTGAATTCCCGGACTTTTGGGAGGCAGAAAAAGATATTCCACACTTATCTAAAGCTATGTTTCATCAATGCCATTTTGCAGTAAATCCTCAAAAACATTTATTTGCTTCATGCTCTTATTTTGTTCTGGAGATTTATGAATATGACCCAATGGGAAAAAGATGCCCGACCCTGAAGTTCAAAAAGCAACTTGGAAAATATAAATATAAATTCAGTACTGACGAACATGTTGTCTTCGCAAAGATGAAAGAAGGATGCGACCCGGTCTCTGTCGACATAGTGGGCACGGAAAATCATATTTATCTCTTGACTCAAGATTCGGAACAGAGAAAGCAAAGGAATATTCTAGTCCTTGACTGGGAAGGAAATCCTGTAAAGTTACTAAAAACAGGGCAACGATTGATGTGCTTTGCCGTTGATGAAGAGAACCAAATGGGATATGGAATTATTCAGGACCCGGAAGATAAGCTTGTATCATTTAAATACAATCTGTGAAAATTTACGCAATAGCTTAATTTAAAGAATAAAAAGAGATGAAAAAGAATATTTTGAAAGCAACAGTTGTTGCTGCGTTTGCTCTGGTAGCAGGATTTAATGTGTATAACTCTCAGAAATCGGATGTGATGTCTGAGTTGGCTTTGGCTAATGTGGAAGCATTGGCTGATGATGATGAAAACCCAATGTGCGAAAATGGTTGTGTAGATAAGGGTAATGGTTGTTTATGCCATTATTGGTTTGAGAATTATCAAGAATACCAATGGGATTAACTTTATAAGCATTATTTAAAAGTTCACTTCATCCGGATGTGGTAGGAATATTACATCCAGACATTAATTATATGATATTATGAGACGAATATTTTTATTGCTCTTTCCGTTTTTTTTGCTTTGTAATTGTACAAGTTATTCTACAACTGAAATTCATCAATCGAACAGAAATGATATTTTGGATGTAAAATCGCAAGTACATGAAATCCAGATTGATACTCCATTTATAGGTTCAATAGCCAAGCTGTTCTTGTTAGACGATTACCTTATTATAGAGGACTGCCGTTCTGATGACCAGTTGATTCGTTTGTTTGACCGACAAAGTTTCAATTATATAAAGAGTACCGGTACTTTAGGTGAGGGACCCGGTGAAATAGTTAATATCGGATTTATAGCGACGTGTCCGGGCAAACCTGAATTTTATGTGTCCGACCATGGAAAACAAAAAATATTTTGCTATCATGTGGATAGCTTATTGGCTGAATCTTTGTACCTTCCTTCGGTGAAGTATGAAATGAATAGAACACAATTCCCTAGCCGTTATAAATATATGAATGATACACTGTCAATCGGCATAATCATACAGCCAATAGGAAATTCGAGCTTCCAACAATCTGTGGCCCGATGGAATATGCAGACAGGCTCGATAACCCCCATGAAATATACACATCCCCAAATTAGCAAGAAACGTATAGTGATGGATGCTTCTCAGCAATACAATATTTACGTGGAAGGATACGAATACAATGATTTGATGACCATTTGTGATTTGGATGGCAATTTGATTTCTAATATTTATGGTCCGGACTGGAAGGACAATCAGACAAACAAAACATCCTATTATCGTAAAATAGTTATTTATAAGGATAAGATTATTGCATTGTTTTCAGGAAAAAATACATTTGATAGAAATGCCGCAAGAGGTATTAAGGCGCTTTGTCCTACCTTATTTCAGATTTTTGATATACATGGCAATTATTTGAAAACGTTGGAAGTGGGCTATCATATCTCCGACTTTTGTTGTGATGAAGAAAATAATAGATTGATAATGAACTTTGACGATGATATTCAGTTTGGCTATCTTGATTTGAAAGGCATTCTGTAAAGAAAACCAGACAGGTCGAAATGACAATGTTTCACCTTAGTGCAGTCCAAAAGCATATTAAGGAACGCCACAAGGCTGTTTGTCCCTTTCCGGATTACCCGGACGAGAAAGCAACAGTTGTTGCTGCGTTTGCTCTGGTAGCAGGATTTAATGTATATAACTTTCAGAAATCGGATATGATGTCTGAGTTGGTTTTGGCTAATGTGGAAGCATTGGCTAATGATGTAGAGTCTGGTGACGACTTTACTAATGGAACGGATTGTGTTGCTGTATGGGAAGATTATACTTGTAGAGGAAAAGACGGCAAGTTATATTCTAATTCAATACACAAGGCGAATAGCTAATAAAGACTCAAACCCTCTTTAAGAAAAAAATTAATCGTTTTTGGGGATAGGTTTGTACCAATCCCCCAAAGAAAAGAAGGAATTTATGCAAAGATTATTTTATATTGTGCTAGTCGGTATTTTGATGTCCGGCTGTGCTTCTGAGAAAAAAAAACAGGAACTTGAAAGAGTTAGCAATATCGCATATACTACCATAACAGATAGTATCTATTCGAGTATGCCGGGAAAAATTGCGGCTTTGAATGGGCGCGTGTACTGGCACAATGTGGCAGAAGCGGATAATTTTATTCATGTAATAGATGTATCATCCGGTAAGGAGGTGTACAGTTTTGGTAATATGGGTGATGGTCCGAATGACTTTGTAATGCCCATTCCTTCAGTTTCTACAGAGGGTTTTTATCTAAGTGACTTGCAGAAAGGAATAGAGCATTTGTATGTTTTCGGTGAGGATGGGACTTGCCACGTGGATAAAGGCGACCTTGAAAAGAACTCGGAAGTAACCAGGATGCTCCATGTAGGCAAAAGTACTATAATTGCTCTGACTCCCGGTGCGGAAAATCTGTTTAAAGTGTCATGCAACGGAACGACCGAGGCGGGAGGTAAGTTCCCCTTGTCGGAAAAAGTCGGGAATGCCTTCTATCTTTATCAGGGCAACATAGACTATAATGCGAACCGGAACAGGTTAGTATACAGCAGTATGTCTTTCCCTTATCTTGCCTCTTACTCTTTGGACGGATGCAAGCTGTCATTGGACAAGGAACTGTCCGAAAAGATAGACTACACCATTCAGGATGGAAACTTGGTGACGGATAAAGATTCCAAGCGCGGCGCGATGGAACTGGCACTGACCAAGAACCATATCGTAACGCTTGACAGGGATGTGGTGGTGGAAGGTGAGAAACCCAAAGGAGCCTCTCCACGTGACCCTTCCACCCTTCCTCATTCACTCTTTATTTATGATTATGAGTTGAACCTTACCCATATTCTGAATATGCAATTCCCGATATTGAGAATATGTGGTGATTCTCAAGATGATGTCGTCTATGCGATAGTTCTGTCTCCCGAGTATAAGCTGATACAGATAAACATTTCCTCGATTAATGATGGTAAGGAATAATGCTAAATAAATGGAGTTTAATTTAGAGAAACAAAAGAGGGATGGTAAGAAAGCTATCTTCTTCGCGGGAACACGCTTTCTTCCACCCCTTGGGTTTCTCCTTAAAGAAAGGAGGATTAGTCCAATGCAAACTTAATGGAAATAATCGGAATCTGCAAGTAATGTATTTGCTTTTTTTGCGGTGAAGTTCTTTCCGACAAAAGATGAAAATAAGATTAATGAATCATCGAAAAAACAAAAAGAGATGAAAAAGAATATTTTGAAAGCAACACTGGTTGCTGCATTTGCTTTGATAGCAGGGTATAATGTGTATAGCTCTCAGAAGGCTGAGGGAATGTCAGAGTTGGCTTTGGCTAATGTGGAAGCATTGGCTAGTGAAGAAGGGGGTGGAAATCATATAACTTGTTATTCCGGCAGCGGTTCTTCTTTTTTGTGCAAATGTAGCACATGTACTTGGGGATACATAGGGACAAGTAGTAAATCAACCTGCTATTAAATGGATTGGATGCGAACGAAGGTAGAAAATATCAAATATTGTATTTGTATAGTATTACTTATACTCTTGGATTCCTGCGTGAATAGGGAAATTTCCATTATGACAGAGGATAAAATAGCATATCCTCAAGTGGAAAATGCAGACCTGTCAGAAGTACTATATGCAGATAAATTAATAGTGTCTGATTCATTTCTGGTAGTGATAAACCGGAAGGCAGAACCTTTCTTTTATATATATGATGCTGATTCCTTCTTGTTTAAAGAGAAATTTGGTTTTTCGGGAAATGGACCGGAAGATTTTCTATTTCCTTTTTTTATGAATCAGACGGATTCTGTATCTGAGCATGTTTCTGTGTACGATGTGAATTTGGCTTCATTCAAGAATATTAATATAAAGCGTTTATTGGCGCACGAAGAGAAAGCCATTGTATCTTCTTCCATGCCCTCTGCCTTGATAGGTGCATCTGTATTAGTGGAGAACAATCATCTGTATTACGGCAATATAGACAGTGGCGAAGGTTTGTTCTTTGTTTATGACAGTATCCTGAATGTTTGCAACTGGATTTCTTTCCCCTCCTCTCTATTGCCTTCCGAAGGCGATTTTACGGTAATGAATTCCAATAGGATTGCTGTAAATACTCGATTGCATCGAGTTGTATCGGGTATGCGTTTCTATAATAAACTATATTTATATGATGTAGAGAAAAAGGAGATGTTGAAAGAGGTGATGATAGGCAGGAATCCTATCTTCCCTATATTGGAAGGGCAGTCCATAAACGGAGAAAGCCAACTTTGCTGTATGGAAACACACGCTACGGATCAATATGTTTACGTGTTGATGCAGCGCGTCAGGGAAAAAGACTGGGATAACGCAGATGGGGAACCTTCGCGTATCATAGTGTTGGACTGGGAGTTGAATTATGTGAAAACATATCAATTGGCTCATCATACTAATTCTTTTGCAATTGATGTTAGAAATAATCGTATTTTATATACGGCAGCCAATGATGAAGGGCATACGATTCTATATTATTGGAAGGAAACTTTTGATGATGTCAAATAGCATACTTGCCAATCAACAAGTTTTTTCCGGAAGAGGGACAATATAAATAATAATAAATTTGAAAGGTTAGAATAGCTATGACGAAGAATGTTCTGAGCTACACATACGGTGGCATAAGCCTACACATAATATGTCATTGCGTCAGCCACCGTTTCTTCGCTTGGTATTATTTCAAGGCAAAGAAACCGGATGCTTATATAAAGTCGATGGCTACCCATCGCTTAAATAAGATGTTTGTATGGAAACACACGCTACAAACGTTTGAAGCAGTTTCTAAGCCTATTCGAAATTTTCTCAACAATAATCTTATAGTGGTCAATTTGACTAACGGAACCGTTTTTACCTAGATTGGAATTGACAACCAATTGATAGCCAACACCTCTTATTCTTTCTATTTTATATTGAGGATAATCTTGTAATGCTTTCCTTAACCTATTAATACTTGAGTCAACTCTTCTATCCAAATTCATTTCGTCCAATGCCTCGTACTCATTTGCCCACAGTCCTTTTTTTATTTCATCTCTAGAAACAAAATGTTCAGATCTTTTCTGAAAAAGCAGTAACAATTGAAAGGCTTGCTTGGAAATATCCAACTCTTTTGAACCCATATATGCTTTTGTCTTATTCGTATCCAAGATTATATCTTCCAATCGAATATTCCCTTCTGCCACTTCTCCTCCACTCTCCGGCGCTTTAACTTCGGCAGCAATAAAATTATCCTTTGCATTACATTTCTTATTCTTATAGTAGGTGTATATAAGTATTAATAGCATAAAAACACCTAATACACAAACTACATAGAATATCATCAATAGGGGTATATATTTTATTATTGTCCAAATATTGTAATTCACCCATGCCTGCACACTGACAGTTTCTCTTGCATCCAGAAATTGTATCGTTGTGCAATATGCTGTTCGGGGAGAAAGAGAATCATTATTACTATATTGGGGCTGTCCCTTATATCGATAAATAATTCCCATTGAATCCGTTATGCCATTCTTTTTCATCTTTTCATTAAAGATAGCCATAAACATATCCGGATTTATAGGAGAGTACTCCGCCAAGAGGTATTGGGTCACTAATTGATTAGCCCTATATTCATATATACTATCTTTAAAAGAAAAAGTCTCTATCCCTTTTTCTGTCTCTATTTGATAATTTTTAATCTTCCTTCCTCCAGGTCGAGAATATATTGGTTTCGTATTGCTTCTGACATGATAATCCTCTATTATAGTTTCTTGCAAAGCGCGTTCAGCCAACATGTGAATATCCTCTTCTGCTAACGAAACTAAAAAATAGAAAACACCAATTATTCCAATCACGATTAGAATAATTAATCCAATTGTATTTTTGAATCTTGCAGCCATACTTTTTTTTGCAAAGATAACGAAAATAAGAATATGGATAAAAATATAATAAAAAAGAGAAGATTGTAGATGTAATATATCTATTAATAGCATCGGTGAGGTTCCCATAAGGCTTCAGCAAGGTAAATACAAGGTTTCCGTAAGGTAAATGTGAGGTATACTATGCTTTAAATTTAAAAATAAAAGCCTAATTTTACTTTCAATTAATAAGATAGAGTGTATGAAAAAGAAAATGGTCCTTTCATTTATTATTGTAGCAACAGTAATGAGTTTTATAAGTTCTTCCTATTCTAATGATAATACTAATGATTTATTATTAGACAATATAGAAGCATTGGCAAATGGAGAACAGGAAAATGGTATAACATGTATAGGAGAAGGAACGGTAGATTGCCCTATTGGTATTAAAGTAGAAGCAGTAATCAGATATTATAGTTTAGAATAATATATGAAACACATTTATTTACTGTTTTTTCTCTGTTTACTATGTTCTTGCAAGGAATCAGAAAAAGAGAAAATCGCTCGTTTGGTTAAAGAATGGGATGGGAAAGAGATTTCCTTTCCTCCCCATTCTGTTTTCACCATCCAAGGGAAAGATACGATTGATTTTTCTTTCGCAGATGCCGAATATAAGATAGTTACTTATGTAGACTCTGTAGGTTGCACCAGTTGTAAATTGCAATTGCCTCGTTGGAAAGAATTCATGCACGAAGTAGATTCATTGGCTCAGGGAAAAGTGTCCTTTGTGTTCTATTTCCACCCCAAGGATATAAAAGAGTTGCGTTACATTACCCGGAGGGATGCCTTCACTTATCCGGTTTGTCTCGATGAAAAGGATGATTTTAATGCATTAAACCGTTTTCCCGGTGAAATGACATTTATCCAAACACTGGATTGTGAAAAGAAGTTTTGCATGGCCTGAAAAATTCAGAAGGCTTACAATTGACTACGAGTTCCATGTAGATACAGCGGTGGCTATGGTGCAATTGGCTTGCTGTAAAATCATGCTTAATAAATATTTCGATTAATTTTTAAACAACGTCTAACAATAATTTCTTCCCCAACAAAAGAATACAAGAAATAATATTTACTTTTGTGACGAAGTTTACTATGAACTAAATATAAAGAACCATGAAGAGATATATTATATATTCCGTTATTGCAATCATATCAGCGATATGGTTTTATATTTCTTATTGTGCCGAACGCAAAGAAATGCTCAATGTAGCAGAAGAAACCTTGATAAAGGCAGTGCATGAAGACTTGAATAATAGAATAATAGTTTCCGATTTGACAATGCACCATTCCTCCCCTTCTACCCAATACAAACACATAGAAATCACACATGAGGATGGGGAAAAAACATATCAACTGGACAGTGTGAATAGCAGCAAAAACATAGATAAAGACTTGCATGCCCAAATACTGCATACCATTGCTATCCTTAACCGCCAATACGCCCACCCGGATACATTAAACCAGTTGTGGCAAAAAGAACTGCAAGCCAAAGGAATCAATCACATAAAGACTTTTATTGATATAACTATTTCCACTCGCCCATACAGGGCACAAAACCGTGACTCTCTTGCCGGTAAGCATTATACTTCGCTCCCCACATTCTATGCCGGAGCTAAAAACGAAATGAAATTGCAGCCAGCCATAGACCTGACCTTCTTCAGCATTCTGAATTACAATCTTCTTCTTTATATCTTTTGGGGAATAATAGGGGGATGCATTGGGGGAATAATCGTTTCATTCTTACAGACTAAACAGAAAACAGAAATAACTTCTGAAAAATCGGAGGACAACTTTTGGTTGTCTCCCCCCAATATACGACTATCGGACAATGTAGCTTACGCCCCCGATGCAAGCATCATATACCGAGATGGCAAAGTGGTGACAAAACTGCCTCCCCATCCCAATTTGTTACTGAAACTATTGGCAGAAGCCGAAGACCACCGCATGAATGGAGTGGACTTGACAAAAGTCATTTGGGGCGATAATGAAATCAATCTGGACAAATTGTACACATTAAACAGTCGCCTTCGCAAAATATTAAAAGAAATAGACACGGAAATAGCGATAAACAGCTTAAAAGATGGATATTTCCAACTAACTTACCCATACCTTTCAAAAGATGTAAGGGTGTAAATATTTACTTAAAAGGTATTGAAAGGTAGTTTTTCTTGCTCGTATGAAAAGAAACACTTAGCTTTGCGACACATAAAACTACTATATAAAACAGAAAAACAAATGAATATGAAAAAGGTTTCAAAAACATTGGCGGTTGCATTGATAGCTTTATCTGCAATGTACATTAAAAGTATGACGAAAGAGCAATCCGCTCACGAATTATTGCTGTTGAACAACATTGAAGCACTTGCTTCCGGTGAAGATAATAACTTGGATAAAGCTGATTATTACTGTTATGGAAGAGGTAATATAGACTGCCCAATCAGTGGTGAAAAAGTAAATACAGTAATCAAAGCATATAGCCTTGACTAAGATATGAAATACTATTTTATATTCCTGCTTCTCTCTTTCTTAACCGGATGCAAGGAATCAGAGAAAGAGAAAATCGCTCGTTTGGTTAAAGAATGGGATGGGAAAGAGATTTCCTTTCCTCCCCATTCTGTTTTCACCATCCAAGGGAAAGATACGATTGATTTTTCTTTCGCAGATGCCGAATATAAGATAGTTACTTATGTAGACTCTGTAGGTTGCACCAGTTGTAAATTGCAATTGCCTCGTTGGAAAGAATTCATGCACGAAGTAGATTCATTGGCTCAGGGAAAAGTGTCCTTTGTGTTCTATTTCCACCCCAAGGATATAAAAGAGTTGCGTTACATTACCCGGAGGGATGCCTTCACTTATCCGGTTTGTCT
>OFGA01000041.1_pt1 | contig 110240 bp, 89 predicted proteins | sample 1521471 | NCBI WGS metagenome assembly OFGA01 (sample SAMEA3504086, study PRJEB24116) | mouse gut metagenome | biome: mouse gut; feature: mouse-associated habitat; material: faeces | place: Denmark | collected 2011 | reverse complement strand
TCTTTATCTAACAACTAGTCTTAGAAAACAAAGTAAACCCAGCGCAGAACATAGTCTTAGATATTAAGGTCATACTGCGCTGGGAAAAACTTTCTCTTACTAGACTGGCAAAATAATTATTAGGAGAAGATATTCTTATCTTTTCTAATGAAGTTTGGGACTTTTTCTTTTAGCTAATTGTTTATGTTTTTTAGTTTTTGTAAAATATTATGCACTATACATGTTATTTATGTACAAGTTTATGGATTTTTAAAATGTTTACAAATAATAAACTTTTTGACATGATTACAAGATAAAATCTTTAATTTTTTTCTGTTTTTAAGGCTTTTACACATAAAGTTAATAATTCTTAATTTTTTATAAGTTTTAACCAATATAAATTTGTTTTTTGATAAAAGTTTAGTATTAGTAAACTCTTTATACCTGAACGGCTACGTTGTATGCCTATGACGTAGTTTTACCTTATAATCATTAATTTTAAAGCTATTTTTAAAAAATTAGTTTAAAATACTTTTTTCAGCCTAAAGAAGAAAATGTTTAAACTATAGCTTTGTTTTTTAATTTTTTTGGTTAAATTTCTTGATTAAAACAAATATTTTTATGTTTTTGTTTACAAATATCGTGTTTTCTGCTATAATTACTATATCATAATAATTAGATAGGAGGATTTTATGGGACAAAATTTAATTTTAGAAGACAACAAGAATGATAAGTTTAAATATGAAATAAGTCCATTTGAAAAAATTTATGATTACTATAAACAAAAACAATATACATTTTTACAAGTAAAGATGGTTGATGGTACTGTTTTTAATATAGCTATAAATGATTTGATTTATTGGACTTATTCTGCATTCTTTTGCTATTTTACAAAAAATAATATAACAAATAAATATGAAGTTAACGATTCTGGAAATGTTTTTAAATATTCATATCCTTGTCCTAATTATTCATTAGAAGAAACTAAAAATTTATTAATTTCGAAAAATTCTTCTTTAGGATTAAGCGTTAATGATATGTTTCATATTATTATGGATTATTTACATAAAAATAAACAACAGCAAATATATGATAAAGTCTTAAAAAGCAATATTTATCAAATTGATAATTTTATTACATTTAGTCATGTTTATTCTTCTATTAATGTTGAAACTAAAGATTATAATATATTATTTAATTCTAAAAATATTTTATATGATTTAATGATTAATATTAATGAAATTATATCAATTATGCCTTTAAAATATGAATTTGAACTTTTAGAAATTAAAGATGACAGCTTATTAAAATTAATAAATGCATTCGAACTAAAAAATACAGAAAATACTAATAAATAAGAAGTTTACACTTCTTATTTATTTTTGTATTTTTATAAAAATTATTGATATTTTACATAATATATGGTATAATTACAGTAGCACTGAACAGCTTCGCTGTATAATAAAATTAAAACCAGAAAGGAGAAATTTATGAGTAAAATAACAATTATTACAGGAAAAGCAGGCTCTGGACGAACTGGTTATTTATTTAGTAAGTTTAAAAAAGATAAAGATAATTTTGTAATTACTACAGATTCTTCTGTTTACTATATAGAAAAGCTAATGGGCGAGAAAAAGATTCCAGGTAAATGTGTTGGTATATCTTCTTTAGCAAAATTTATATATCAACAAATAGGAGGCATAAAAGAAGAAGTTATCTCTGAAGAAATGCAAATTATTATGCTTACTGATATTATGGTTAGAAATTTTTCTAATTTATCTACACTAAAAGTCGTAAGCTATAATAATAGCATAGTAGATGATATTAGTCTTTTTATAAATAATTGTATTAGCCAAAATATTTTACCTAAGGATTTAATAGATGTTTGTGAAAAACTTGGGGTTTTGTCTATAAATAAACTTAAAGATATAGCTTTAATTTATGAAGAATTTTTAAATGAATTAGACAAAAATAATCTTATAAATAATGTAATTTTTACACAAAAAATAGTTGGGCTTTTAAAAACTAATAATGATTTTAGTTTTAAAAATATATTTGTAGATTCATTAAATAGATATAATTCTTTAAATTTAGACTTGTTAAAGGCTTTAGTAGTAGTAAGCGATGAATATTATATTGCATTTGGAACTATTAGCTCTAAATCTTATGCTTATAATATTTATAAAAATAGTAATGAAGCATATATTGATTTTGATAATCATGTTATTTCTTTAAAAGGTTCGAGTATTGAGAGAATCTCTCTAAAAGTAAATAAGGAAATCTTTTCTGGTATGGATATTATTAAAGATGAATTATTCAATAGAGATACAAAAACAGAAGCAAAAACAGATGATGTTTTTTTACATGAAGCTTCTAGCATTTATAAAGAAGTTGATTTTATTTCTTCTAAAATTAAAGAATTGGTTGAAAAAGGCTATTCATATGATGATATTATTTTGACTGGGACAGATTTGGGACTTTATAAAAATATTATAAGTAACAGCTTCTCTAAAAATGGAATAAATAGTTATTATTATAAAAATAAAAAATTCACTCAAACCGTTTTTTATGAATTTTTAAAGAATTTATTTTTATTGAGTATTGAAAACAATAATGTAAATATGATATTAAATATTGTTAATACTAATTATTTTGATTTTACTCAAGATGAAATTGTTTTACTTACAAATTTCTTTTTAAGATTTGGTAAAGATATTGATATTGCCTTAAAAAATGGCGAAATTTATGATAATGATAATTTTTTATTAGTAAAAGTTATCATTGATAAAATTTATAATTTTATTTCATTATTTACTAAAAAAGTTATAGATTGTAAAACTTTTAGTGATTATAATATGGCTTTATATGAATATTTAGAAGAACTAAATCTTCAAGATTTATTTTTTAAACAATATAAAGAGCTTTCAAGTAAAACACCTCAGATTGCTAATGAAATTCTTGAAACTTGGAATAGTTTTATTAAAATTTTAGATGAAATTAGTCAGTTAAAAGGAAATAAAAATGCTTCTTTTGAAGAATATGTGGCTATTTTTAATAAATTATGTGAAGAATCTAACATTATAAATTCACAAGAATATTGTGATGAAGTTAAAATATTAGATTTAAAAGATGCTCAGAATAGAAAAAGTAAGATTTGCTTTGTTTTAGGATGTAATGAAGGAAAGTTTCCTTTTGATGTTTCAGAAGATTTAATTTCTGATATAGAATTAACTCAGATTAATGTAACTTTAGGTAAAAAACTAATACTTTCATCAGATAAGCTTATTGATGCTTATTATGCTATTTTTTCAACATTGACTCTTCCTTCTGAAAGGCTTTTTATATCTTGGGCTAGTAATGATCCAGAAGCTAGACCTATGAGGTATGCCTCTATTTTAAGTAATGTAGTAAAAAGTTTTTCTAATAATTTTATAGAAGAAAAAAGATATTATGATAATGATAAAGAAGAAGTTTTTTATGATTTATTAAATAATTTATCTGAATTTAAGAAAACAGGAATTTGTTCTGAGGATATTGATAACGAATATTGGGAGTTATCTACAGATCCATTTTATTCAGAAAGATTAGATATAGCTATTAAAAATGCTGTTATTGATAAACAGCAAATTAATGCTAGTGATATCCCTAATTCTTATAAAGAAAAAGATTTCTTTGGTGTAACTAGGCTTGAACGATTTAATAGTTGTCCTTTTAAACATTATATTGAATATGCATTACTTCCTAAATATCAAAAATTATTTGAAGAAACGGCAGCTAATAAAGGTGGTTTTTACCATGATATTTTAAATTTTGTTTTTAAATATGTAGAAAAAAATGAAGTTGATATTTATTCTATGAATTTTGAAGATTTTAAAAAATTAGTTTTACCTATGATTGAAAAGCATTTAAATAATCATAATGAAAATGTAATGGAAAGTAATATTACATTAAAAATAGAAAAAAATAAGATGATAAGAAAAATTCTAAAAACTTCATGGAATGCAATATGTCAATTAAAAGAAAGTGATTTTGAAATATTTAAAACAGAATTTAGAATAGGAAGAGATATTCCTTTAAAAATTACTCTTGATAGTGGAAAAACTGTAAATATTATTGGAGTTGTTGATAGGATTGACAAAGCAGATATAAATTCTGATAAATATGTTAGGGTTATTGATTATAAGTCAGGCTTAACTGCTTTTTCTACTGAAAAAATTAATCTTGGGCTACAATTACAACTTCCTTTATATATGAAAGCAATTATAGGAGATTATCTTCCTGCTGGAATTTATTATTCAAGAATAGTAGATCCTATAAAAGATGTTGATACAGATAAAGATAATATTTCCAAAAAATTTCAATTAAATGGAATAACTTTGGCTGATATGAGTGTTTTATCAGCAAGTGATCGTATGCTTGATGGCCCTAGTTCATCAGATATTATACAAGCAGATATAACAACTAAGGGTGAAATATCTAAAAAATCAAAAGTTTTAGATAAGAAAGAGTTTGATGAGTTATTAGAAAAAGCAGTTTTGGTAGCTAGCGAAACTATTTCTAAGATTCTTTTTGGAGAAACTAAAATTAATCCTAAAAAATTATCAGATTATAATGCTTGTGAATATTGTGAATACAAATCAATTTGTCACAAATAAATAAAAGCCTCTAAACTTAGAGGCTTTTTTAAATGTATGATATAATAAAAATAGAAGTAAAATAACGTAGCACTACAGCAACGCAGTTGTACAGCTACGCTGTCGCTATTGCACCGTAGGTGTGCAGTTAACGCTGTAAAACGCTACGATAATTAGAGAAAGGAGGAATGCATAGTTTATAGTTATCTATAATTATGCTATTGTTTATGGGTAAAATAGCTTGTGCAACGGGTCATAGACCAGACAAATTCGATTTTGGTTATAATGAAACTGACATAAGATGTATTAATTTAAAAAAATGTTTAAAAAGAGAGTTAATAAAACTTATTGAACATGATTATACTCATTTTATATCAGGAATGGCTTTAGGGTTTGATATGTGGTTTGCAGAAGAAGTTCTTGAATTAAAAAAGACTTATCCTAATATTATTTTAGAAGCAGCCATTCCTTGTCTAAACCAAGAAGGGACATGGCCAAAATCTAGTAGAGAAAGGTATCAGTATATTAAAGAAAAAGCAGATATTGTTACTCTTCTTTCAAAAACTAAATATTCACCATATCTTATGATAAAAAGAGATGAATATATGGTAGATAAAAGCGATATGGTTGTTGCTTGCTTTAATGGGTCAAAGGGTGGAACAGCCCATACTTTTTCATATGCTATTGATAAAGGTGTAAATATAATACACATAAACCCAGATAAAAAAACCATAAATTATGTTAAAAACAGGAGGTAAAATTATGATTGATGTTTCAAAAATAAGAAAAGCTAAAAAGATTTTGGAAGAAGCTTTATTGGAATTAAAGACAGAAACTTCAAGTATGGTTGAAAAAAGTCAGTCATTAGATGGTGTTTATGTAATAAACAATAATGCTGCTTCTGTTTCATTTTCTGCTTTGGTTTCTAATAATAGCTGGTCGCCAAGCACATATTTACCAGCTCGTCAGGTCGAAGCGGTTAATTTTGCTACTAGAAATATTACTGATTTTGATTCTTTTGTTAATAAAATAAAAGAATTAATACAGAAAAAAGAAGTAAAGATAAAAAACGAGGTAATTAGGCTTAATAAAAGCACTATAAATTCTTTAAATTGTGTTTTATCTAACATTTCTTAACTAAATTAGGTTACATTTATTTGTAACCTTTTCTTATTACCTTATTGACAATAACAGCAAATAATGTTATAATCATATTAATAAAAACAAAAAAATAGTAGCGTATAATATTGCTAATCGACTGAAAGGAGAAAAGTTTATGAATTATTTAAAAGTTGCTAGTATTTGCCCCAGTTTAAAGATTGCAAATATTGATTACAATATAAGAGAAATTTTAAAACAGGTAAAAATTGCTAAAGAAAAAGGAGTAGAGGTAGCTGTGTTTCCTGAACTTTCAATTACAGGATACACTTGTGCAGACTTATTTTTACAAAGTCTTTTAGTAGAAAAATCTTTAGAAGGAATTAAGCTTTTGGTTGATTGTATTCCTTATGATATTTTAGTTTCTGTAGGTGCTCCTTTATATATTGATAATGCGCTTTTTAATTGTGCTATTAATATTTTAAATGGCGAAATTGTTTCTATAACAACAAAAACATATATTCCTAATTATAAAGAATTTTATGAAAAGAGATGGTTTCAGCCTACAAATGCATTAAAGGTAAAAGAAATTACACTTTTTAATAAAGTTGTTCCTTTAAATACAATTATTGAATTAAATAGAGATAATAAAAATGTAAGAATTGGAGTTGAAATTTGTGAAGATTTATGGGTAGTAAATCCTCCAAGTAGCCAAATGTCTTTAGAGGGAGCAGATGTTATTTTAAATTTATCTGCAAGTAATGAGACTATTGGTAAAAATTCTTATAGGGAGAACTTAATAAAAGGACAAAGTGCAAGATGTATTGCAGGATATGTTTATTCTTCTGCTGGGGTAAATGAATCTACAACTGATATCGTTTTTTCTGGTAGTTGTTATATCGTAGAAAATGGAAAAATTCTTGATAAAAATAATATCTTTGATTTATCTAGTAATATGATTATTAGTGATATTGATATTGATATTCTAAGACAAGAAAGATCTACAAATATAAGTTTTGCTGATGGATGTATTTCTAAAAAATACGATATTACAAAAAAAGAACTAAAAAGAAAATGTGATGTTTCTTTAGATAGAGTAATTGATCCTTATCCTTTTATTCCTTCTAATCAAGCAAAACTAAAGGAAAGATGTTTACAAACAACAGAAATTCAAACTATGGGATTAGTAAAAAGACTTTCTCATATTAACTGTAAAAATGCAGTAATTGGTGTTTCTGGTGGTCTTGATTCTACTCTTGCTTTGCTTGTTACTTGTAGAGCTTTTGACACCTTAAACTTAGACAGAAAAGGAATTATTGGTATTACAATGCCAGGTATGGGGACAACGAAAACTACGAAAACTTTAGCAGATAATTTAATGGACGTTCTTGGTATTACAAGTATTACAATAGATATTAGTAAAGCTGCAACTAATCATTTGGAAGATATTGGACATAAAGATCATAATTTTGATGTAACATTTGAAAATGCTCAAGCAAGAGAAAGAACACAGGTTTTAATGGACTATGCTAATAAAGTAGGAGGTATAGTTATTGGAACAGGTGATTTAAGTGAACTCGCCTTAGGCTGGGCTACTTATAATGGGGATCATATGAGCATGTATTCTGTAAATGGTTCTATTCCAAAAACTCTTGTTAAATATCTAGTTAATGGATATAAAGAAATTCTAGGAGAAGAAGTAGCAAAGGTACTTGATGAGATTGTGAGTATTCCAATTAGTCCAGAACTTTTACCTGCAGATAAGGCTGGAAAGATATCTCAGAAAACAGAAGATATTATTGGACCATACGAATTACATGACTTTTTCTTATATCATATGATTCGTTTTGGAGAGGAACCTAAAAAAATATTAATGCTTGCAGATATGGCTTTTGAAAATTACACAGTTGAAGAAATTAAAAAATGGTTAAAAGTATTCTTGAGGCGTTTCTTCACCAATCAATTCAAGCGTTCTTGTGTTCCTGATGGGCCAAAAGTAGGGTCTGTATCCTTATCTCCTAGAGGAGATTGGCGAATGCCTAGTGATGCTTCTTATGAGCTATGGATGAATGAACTTGAAAATATTTAAATTAGAAAAGAGGATGGAAATTAATTTCCATCCTCTTTTAATAATATTTTACAATAGTTTATAATTTTGCTATACATTTCTTTATTAAAATGAAATCTGTTTTTTTGTCTCACTTTTACAAATTCTAGTAAATCTGTATTATATTGAACACTTCTTGCATGCCAATCACATATCATTTCAAGTATGTCTAATTCTGTCATTTCTGATGCATCTTTAAAAAATTCAGGATGATGTCTGTTTCTTTTCCAATGTTCTTCTATACTCATTTTTGTCATTTCATCAGGAGTATACGTAGCTTCAGTAAAAGCTTCTTTTCTATCTTTTAATCTTGATAATAAATAAAGTTCATCATCTTCAAGCTTTGAATTATCATGAACAGTTGCTCTTTTTAATAGTTCCAAACCTAATTCTGATTTATTTATTGTACAAAGATACTTAAACATTTTAAGTGCACTATTAAGAACATATTGTTTATGTATAATAGTATCTTCTATTTGTATTATAGTTAAATTGTCCACTGTCATAAGTGTTTATAATAAACACATTACCTCCCTTCCTCTGTTGCTTGTGGAGTAACAATCATTTGTGTCTTTAAGTTACTTACAATAATATTTTTATTAGAAGAAATATTTATTGTGACATCATATGTTCCAACTCCTATTATATCAGAAGCATTAACCTCTAATTTTAAATCTTCATTTTTTAAATTATTTAAAATATCTTTTTGTGCTATTACAGAAACATTTATAGTATCTGTTAAAAATGTATAAATATGTTCAGAATGTGGATTTTTTATTTCAATTTGTGATGTATTTATTGTAAACGTCTTACTAGGGAATGGTTCATATGTAATAGTAATTGTTGCTTTTTGATTTTCGTCTTTAAGATAGATTCCATCTGGTAAATAGTCTCTTAATGGTATAACTTTTGTAAGTTTTGTATTATTATCATCAGATATATCTATTTTTACTGGTAATGTTATATCAAAAGAATCCATAGCATCAAGTTTTTCCATATTTCCCGCTATTACAACTTCTGTTGGTTCATATGTAATATCCTTAATTTGTCCTGCTGAGTTTTTATCATCAACTATTGAAATATTAAGGGGTATTTTTTTTGTTTTTTCTAAGTAAATATATGCTGATATTTTATCTATATTAAATATCAATTTTTTATTATCAATAGTATCTCCATTTTTATCATAAACAATAGGTGTAAATTGTAATTCTTGACCATCTCTTACATTTTGTATATTTAATGGAGCAACAACTTTGTTTATTTTTTTAATTACATTTTCTGAACCAGTAATTGTTACAGATGTTTCACTTAGATCTATTTGTTTAATAGCATATCCTTCTTGAGGTTCTCCTGATGTTTGTATTTCAATTGGGAAATCAGTATATGCAATATCATCTAAAGATACATTAATAACTTTATCTTTAATATTTTTTATCTCAGTCGTTTGATTATTTACACTTACGTTTACCTCGACTGCATTAACATATGATAATTTAGATAAATCAATTACTGCTGTAAAATCATTCTTATCAAGTTTATCTATGATTGATCGTTTATCTTCCACGGTAACATCAACGGTTTGTACCTCTCCTAAATCGTATGTTTTATTTGTATCTAGTATAACAGAATCATTAATAACAGTTATTGGGATATCTTCTATTGTATTTGTTATTATTGGGTCAAGTGCAGAAGTTCCTGCAAACCATGCAAATAAACCAAGAATCATAGCTAACATTTTTAATTTAAAATTATGGTTTAATAAATGTTTTTTAGGATTAAGTGAAAGTTCTACAGCTGGATAATATTTTATTTTCTTTAAAGCAGTTTTTAATTTTTCTTGATTAACATTTCTTGTTATTTTTCCATCCTCAACAAAGGAAACTTTTCCTGTTTCTTCTGATGATATTAATACTAAACAATCAACTGCCTCAGTAACCCCTATTCCTGCTCTATGTCTTGTTCCTAAAGATTTACTAATATCTGGATTATTGCTTAATGGAAGATAACATGTAGCTGATGCTATTCTATTATTTTTTATAATAACAGCACCATCATGAAGAGGAGTGTTTTTTTCAAATATGTTAATAAGTAAGGCACTCGAAACTTCTGCATCTACATTTATTCCAGTTGCTATAATATCATTTAATGGGATATCTTTTTCTATAACAATTAATGAACCAGTTTTGGTTTCTCCTAGTGCAAATAATGTTTTTGTAAGTTCATCAATTGTTTTATCTGATAATCTTTCTGGTTTTTCTTGTTTTTTAGATTTTTTCTTCCAATCTATAAAATATTGTTTTATACTTTTATTTCCTATTTGTTCTAAAAATTTCTTTATATCTTGTTGAAATACTACTATAAGTGTAATTGCAATTATTGCAATAGAACCTTGAAAAATCATTTTTATTATGTTAAATGAACAAATATATGCAATTGCATAAAATACACATAGCATAATAATTCCTTTTAATATAATCCAAGCTCTTGTGTTTTTTAATGTAGAAATAACTTTATATAGTATAAATACAATAATTAATATTTCGGCTATATCATTTAGTCCAAAAGATGGAATATATAATATTTTTAAAAATTCTCTTAATTGTTCCATATCATTTAGGTTCTAACCTCCCTTTTGTTATAAGTAAATATATAGTTAATATCAAAATTCCTATTAATGAAATGTAAACTCCTAGAAAAAATTCTTGAGGAGTATATTTTAATAGTATATTATGTTTTCCTTCATCAATATTAATTCCAATAAAAGCATCTTTTATATTTTTAGTCTCTACTTTTTTATTATCAATAAAAATATTCCAACCCTTATCAAATGGAATTGTAAAGAATAACTGATTGTCATTTTTATTTGATTCAAAAGTAGCTGTAATTTGATTTCCTTTATATTTTACATTTTTTAATGAATTATTCAAAGTATCTTCATAAAATGATTCAAAAACATTTTGATTCAGACTACCTAAAAATATTGTTATCTTTTTATCTTCACAAATATTTTTTATTTTATAACTTATTTTTATAGTATCATCTAGCGAAATATCTCCAATATAAGAAATATATCCAGAATAACTTTCTGATGTTATTATTTTATCATTTTTATTTATTGTTAAGTTACACCCTTCATTACATTTTGTGTATATATACACATTTTTATTTGAAATATTATCTATTGTAAATTCTAGAGTTTCATTTTTATCTGTAGTAGTAACTGAAAAATTACTATTATCTATCATTTTTATATTTGGATTATCGATATCATAGTTTGTTGTAATTGGAATACCCTCAAACAATTTTCCATATTCATTTGTTAAATTATTTAAATTATCAAGTTTATTTGCATAATTTTCTTCTAATGATGATGTATCTAAGATAAAGCCAATAGGTAATACATATTTATTTTTATATATATTAATATCATTAATTTTATCAATATGTTTAAAATTGAATGGTAATTCTTCATCATATTTAGAATATATATATTTAATTCCAAACAAAGAATCAGTAAGTGGAGTATGTCCAAAGTATCTATAATAGTTTTCTCCACTAGCAAATCCTAATTGTCCAAGAATTCCTGCTGTTTTGCTATTAATAATAGAGTTAAATGATGTTAATCCTTTTATATTATAAAGGGTGGGTGCATTTGTGACATCACTACTTAAAAGTTCTTTTCTATGAAAGCTGTTATCATTAGCTAAAATTATTGCATCTTGATAATTTTTTTGTAAATCATAGGATGTTCCTAATGTCGTGTTTTGTATTTCTGTAATGCCAAGTAATATTTCTATAATCATAAAGATAAGAATTATAGTTTCTTTTTTGAAGAAATGTTTTTTATATCTTAGTTTGTTTTTATGTTTTTTTGTTAATAAATAGAAATATAGAAATAAAAAAAGAATTAAGTATATAAAAGAAATTATTTTAACTATCAAATCCCAACCTTCGAGTTTAAATATATTTAAATCTATATAAGTAGAAATTATTATAAGCAACAAACCGATACAGCTATATTGTATGTGTTTCTTACATAAGCCCCTTAAACATAAAAATGATTCATATGCCATCACAATAATCAAAAAAACATATAAAAATGCAAACCTATTTGGAATTTGTCTTTGTTTATAAAATCCATGCATAATAAAATTTGGAATAGTATTTATTAGACTAAAAAATAATAAAGAAGCTAATGCTACCATTCCTATTTTTCTTTTTTTAGGAATCATTTTATTAAAAATAAAAAGTATTGCTAAAATAAAAATAATTACAGTACAAAAAAGATTTGCATCTCCTTCATTTGATGATAATGTTTTTATTTCAATAAAAGGCATATGTCTACTAAATATATATGTAAAATTATTAAAAAATGAAAAATCAGGAAAACCTGTTCTTTGGCTATCCATATTTAATATATTTATTCCCATAGGAATAAGAACTATACTAGCAATCATTGCCCCTATAATAGAAAAGCTGAAAAAACAAATTGTTTTATTCACTAAATCTTTTCTATTTTTAAAATTAATAACTAAAAAATAATAGAAAAACAAAAAAATACATATCATAAATGAAATATAAAAATTAGATATCATACAAAGTGCTAAACAGATAGTGTATTGTAATTTTCCTTTTTTTGTATTTATTGTCTCTAATCCTCGAAGTATAAATGGAAGCAATATAATACAGTCTAACCACATAAAATTATACATATAGCCAATAAAAAAATAACTAAATGTATAGGCAAGACTAAAAATAATAGCATAATTATATTTTTGTTTTTTAAATCTATTAAGTAGATAATATGTCATACTTAACGAGATAAAACACATTTTTATAATTATGATTAATTGTATTGCTATTTTCATATTTTCTTGTTTAAAAAATAAAGCAATCAAATTAAAAGGACTCATTAAGTAATAACAAATAGTCCCATAAAAATTAAATCCCAGCCCTCCATTAAAAGAGTAAAATAAACTTTCACCATTTTTTATTTTATATGTAAATTCTGATAAGAAAGGTATATATTGTGCAATACCATCATTAGTACATATAGAATTATCTCCGAATGGAGTTACTTGATATATTATACAAATAATAAAAAAAATAAAAGCAGTTAAACTAAAACTTTTTATATAAGCTTTAGTCTTATTATTTATGTCTAAGTTTTTCATATTTTTCTCCTTTTTACTATTTTATTATATAGCATTATACTTTTTGTAGCAAGTTAATTTTATATATTTTTCTTATGTATTTACTTAGTTTTAATAATTAAGTCTAAAACTATAAAAATGATCGACAATTACTAAGTTTTATGCTATAATTATTATAATAAGATATGTTAAGTTATTTAAAAAGGAGGGAAAATCATGATATACACTAGTTGTTATTCGACAAATATAGCAAAATATTTTAAGGAAAACGTCCCTGAAATTATTTCTTTTGATAGTATTGGATGTGTTGAGGTTGAGTCTAAAGTTTTAGAACTAATAAAAGATAATGATTATATTATATATAACGCTGTAGCTTTAGACTATGTAGACCCAGAAAATATTATTTTTATAGACAATAATGGGATACCACATAATTTTAAAGATTATTTTAAAGAAAAACTTGAATATATGTATCCTGGAGAAATTTTATTAAATCTTAATGATGATTAAGGAGGTATAGTTATAAAGCCATTTTTAAAATGGGCTGGTGGAAAACGCCAGCTCTTATCTGAAATTAACAAACACATTCCAAAAGAAATTGATATTTATTATGAGCCTTTTGTTGGTGCTGGTGCTGTTTTTTTAGATTTAGAAAGAAATAATTGCGTTATTAATGATTCTAATGAAGAGCTTATTAATTGTTATAATGTAATAAAAAACAACTTAAATGAGTTGATTATAGAATTAAAAAACTATAAAAATGAAAAAGATTTTTTTCTAGATATAAGGGCTTTAGATAGAAGTGATAATTATTCTTCTTTAAGTAATATAAAAAAAGCAGCAAGACTTATTTATTTAAATCATACATGTTTTAATGGATTGTATAGGGTAAATAGTAAAGGATATTTTAATGTTCCTTTTGGGTCTTATAAAAATCCTAAAATCTTAAATGAAGAAAATTTAACTAAAATACATAATTATTTAATTTCTAATAAAATAGAGATAACTAATTTAGATTTTGAAAAATGTCTAGAAAGTGTAAATTCAAAAGATTTTGTATATTTAGATCCTCCTTATGATCCTGTTAGCAAAACATCTGATTTTACTTCTTATGGCAAAGATAAATTTGATAGAAAAGATCAAAATAGATTAAAAACAACATTAGATGAATTAACAAAAAAAAATGTAAGGTGGCTATTAAGTAATTCATCTACTGATTTTATCAAAGAATTATATAAGGATTATACTATAATTGAAATCGAAGCGAAAAGAAGCATCAATTCTGATGCTACAAAAAGAAATTCTATAAAAGAAGTTTTAATTAAAAATTTTTAATAAAAAACCCAAGATTTTAAGTCTTGGGTTTTTGTTTTACCTTGCTTTTGCAAGATTATCTACTTTTACTTTTTCGATAGCATCATCAATGGAAAGTCCTCTAAGCCTCCATTTTAAACATGTTGATAAATTATCTTCTCCATCAATTTCTCCTTGTGCATACATAAGTTCATCAGAAGGGACTTGCTTTACAATATCCCTAAAACGAAGAGGAGAAAGTCCGTCATTTCCAAATGTCTTTAAAAGTAAATAATCCTGAAATTTCTTTTCTTTCAAGTTATTAAACTTTTTAACCATTTTAGAGCAGTCTTCATTTACCTTATACTTCTTTTTGAAATTATAGTCAGTAGGGGTAAATGGCACTTTACTTTTTGTTGACTTTTCTTTTGAATCATCAAATGCTTCAAAGGCGTTATTAAACGTTTTTCTGGATATATGTTTGTCACACTTTGATTCATCTGAAAATTCCTTAGCATAATACTTCCAATCAACCTCTTTGATTTCAATTTGTGTATTTTTTTGAGTAGAAATAAGATTTTCAATTATTTCTTTATTGTCTTTACCATTAATGGTTTTTGCCTTTGCTGAAATTATTTCTACACGCTTTTTATTAGTAATGTATATTGGACCAACATAAGAAATCCAAGTTGTCTGAGATTGCGTGGTCTCTTTATTTTCTGTCTTTGGCTTTCTTCCTCTTGTTGATTTTGTTTTATTTACTTCTTTTGCTGTTTCTTTGTTTTCCTTTTTGGAATCTTCATCTTTCTTTTTAGTATTCTTTTCAATTTTGTTTTTTAACTGAGTTTCATCTTCATTAAATCTAAGTGCAGCCTTATGAATTGCACTTGTCTGCTCTTCACCATTTGTTATTAATTCATTTGTATAATTCATTGCTGAAATAAAAGATGTTCTTAATCTACCCATTACGAGTTACCTCCTTAATTTGTTGTTCTGATTATATTATTAACTATTTTTTTAAGCTTATACATATAATACCAAATTTTTTTAAAAAAAATAAATAAAAAAGAAACCACACCCTCTCATTTGTGGTTTCTTTTAAATTTAATCCACTATTCTTCGTATACCTATAATACCAGAATAAACAGCATCCGTTTTTATTCCTCCTCGTGGATAAGGAGCACTATTTGAAGCATGTACCATTTGACCATTTCCCATATAAATAGTTACATGTCCATCATAAAAAATCAAGTCTCCTGGTTTTGCATTTTCATAGCTTACTGCTCTTCCTTCATTTATTTGGGTATAAGTTGTTCTTGTTAATCCATATCCAAAATGTGCATATACAGATTGAGTAAATCCAGAACAATCAGTACCATTTGTAAGGCTTGTTCCACCCCAAACATAGGGATTTCCTATAAATTGAAGTGCATAGTTTACTATCTCTTCTCCTTTTGAAATTGGTTTTACATCTGTAAGATTGCTTGTTTTTGTATAGCCAAAGACACCTTCACTAATTTCAATCTTTGACCATTCTTCTGATATTCCTACTTGTTTGAAGCTATCATATTTATAGGCTGTTTGTAAGACTTTGGCATCTTCTTTAGTACTTGTTTTTAATTCTATATCTGATAATGTCCAGACAGTTTTTTCATCATTATTAAACACCATTTCTTTTGAAATTTTAGATTTTTGGATAAATCCTAAAGAGCCATCAATATCAACCTTCACAATATCATGTGACTCACCAGTCATTTTTATACTTTTAATTTTTTCGATAGTAGTTATTTCTTTATTAAAATCTATTGTATCATATACTTTTAAATCTTCTAATGCATAAATTGTTTCATTTTTTTCTTTAAAAAGAATTTCTTCAGTAAGTAGTTCTGTTTTTATATATGCATCATTCCCATCAATTTCAATTTTTGAAAATCCATCAGAATTATATGGGTCATTTCCTATTTTGTGAATATAGTCAGCATATTCTGCCCTTTTAATCACTTCTGATTCAAAATTATCTTCTTTGTAGATGTTTGTTTCCTTATTTACATATAAATATAAATCAACATCTCTATATCTTTGAGAAGGGTCTGCAATTTTTTCATTTGAAACAACTGCTACTTTTTCTTCTTCGCTTGGTTCTTGATTTGTGTAAGAATTATTAAATAAAGAGTATTCTCCAATAGCATCAGTAGGTGATATTTCATCTTTATTGTTTAAAAAATCAATATCATCATTTTTTATTTCTACTTCTGTTAGGAATTTGTCTAATACAATATTTTTTCTTTGTATTTGATTTACATTATTTATTGATAATCCTACTACTGAACCAAATACTAAAGTTAGACAAATTGCGCTTTTTTTATATTTCTTAATCATAATAGTTTAGTAATAGCAACACTATATAACTATATTATAGCAATACTACAATACTATATTCTCTCCTTTCTTTAAAATTTGCCGTGTTTGAAGTTTACCATAAAAATACGAAATGTAGTATAAGGTTCACACTATATTCAGAACTTGTAAACTACTATATTGCTTTTGTTTGTGGATAAAAATACTGTAAAATAGATTTGTATTGAGATTTTTTATGTGTTGTAGTATAATTATAGTAACACCATACAATATGAATTTATGAGAAAGGAGTTTATCATTTTGCCTAATGAAATATTAGATAAAACTAAAAAAGATAATGATGAGTCATTAAGACCATTGTCTTTTAAAGAATATATTGGTCAAGAAAAGGTTAAGAAAAATATAGAGATTTTTATACAATCAGCTAAAATAAGAGAAACAACACTTGACCATTTACTTTTTTATGGCCCTCCAGGATTGGGGAAAACCACTATTGCAGGGATAATCGCTGAACAAATGGGTGGGAATTTAGTGGTTTCTACTGGGCCTTCTATCGAGAAAGCAGGAGATTTAGCTTCTATTTTATTAACATTAGAAGAAGGAGATATTTTATTTATAGATGAAATTCATCGACTAAATAAAAATATAGAAGAAGTTCTTTATCCTGCTATGGAAGATTTTGTTATAGATATTATTGTGGGGAAGGAAGAGTCTGCCAAAACTATTAGAATTGATTTGCCTAAATTTACATTAATTGGAGCAACGACAAAAGCAGGTTCATTGTCTTCACCATTAAGAGATAGGTTTGGTTCTATTCATAGATTAGAGCTTTATAAACCAGAAGAATTAGAACTTATAGTAAAAAGAGATGCTTCTATATTAAATGTAAATATAACAGAGGAAGGATTAAAAGAAATCGGAAAGCGTTCACGAGGAACTCCTAGAATTGCAATTAGGATATTAAAAAGATTAAGAGACTTTGCAGTTGTAAAAAATCCTAAAAATCCGCTTATTGATAAAGAAGTAGCTGTTAATGGCTTAGATATGTTAGATATTGATTCTAGTGGGCTAGATAGTACAGATCTTAGAGTGTTAAATGCTATTCATGATAATTTTAATGATGGGCCTGTTGGTTTAGAAACTTTAGCGGCTTTTATTGGTGAGGATAGCGGAACTATTGAAGATGTTTGTGAGCCATTTTTAATGCAAATTGGACTTCTTGCAAAAACTCCAAGAGGACGAATCCTTACTGATAATGGTAAAAAATATATAAAATAAGAAAGCTTTAAGCTTTCTTATTTTTGTTTTTGTAATTTTATAAAAAATTCAACTCCATTATCTGTATTTTTAACTCCGTAAGGCATTTTATGTAAAAGCATAGAGGCTTTTACAATGGATAATCCAAGTCCTGTGCTGTTTTCTTCTCTTTTATGTGATTTATCAATTTTATAAAATTTATTCCATATATTAGGTATTTCTTCTTCTGGAATTTGCAATCCATCATTATTTACTCCTATATAAACATATTCTCCTTCTTCTTTTATAATAATACTTATTGTGCCAAAAGAAGATACATGTTTATAAGCATTTTGCAAGTAGTTTATAAGAATTTTTTCAATTTCATTATAATCTGCTCTAACAATAAATTCTTTATTTGCATTAAGATTTAAATTTATTTTTGATTTTTGACATTTAAGTTTAAATTTTGAAACAACTAAGTCACACAATTCATTTATATTAAAATCTGAATATTCTAATTTTGTTGTTCCATCTTCTAATTTTGAAAGACTAAGAAGTTCTACAACTATACTTGTCATTCTTTCACATTCATCTAATATAATATTACAAAATTCTTCTTTTTCTTCTTTTGTTGAAGCTATATCTTGTTTAAGTCCTTCTGTATATCCAGAAATTATAGAAATCGGTGTTTTTATTTCATGTGATACATTTGATATAAAGTCTTTTTGTGCTTGTTCTATTTTTTTTCTATTATTAATATCATTTTTTAACAAATCATTTGCCGATTCTAATTCTTTTGTATAAGTATTAATTGAATCAGCCATTATATTTATGGCTTCTTCCATTTCAGAAATCTCATCATTTGTTCTTATTATACATCTTTTTGAAAAATCTTTGTTTTTAATATTTCTGGCAACTAAAGTTGCTTCTTTAATTGGTTTTGTTATAAAGTAAGTAAACCCTAAAGTAGGAATTATTGATATTAATAATACTATTAAAGATGAAATAATATTAAATCTTGATATAATATTAGAAATATCAATAATTGGTTGGTATGGAGTTTGTATAATTAAATATTTATTACTTGTTTGTGATAAATATCTACCGAATATTGTTATTTGTTGTTGTCTCCCAGTTATTTTATAAATTGTTGTTTCATGATTACTTGTTGGATAAGTTATGATGAAATCAGCAGGCTTTCTGTTATTAATTTCCTCAATAAGTAATTCAGTATCATATTTATTTATAGCAACATTTTGATTATTAACATTTGAGTATATTACATTATTTGTACTATAATCATAAACTATAATATATATATTTTCATATAAAATTGACTTTATTTTATCATTAAATTCATTTGAATTAATACTTACTTTTAATAAATCAAAATAAATATCATATAGATAATCTGCTTTATTTTTTATTGTGTACTTCTCAAGAAATACATTTCCAATAAGAGATACTAATAAAAAATTGAAAAGTAGAAGACTTGATATATATATAAATATTTTTTTTGTTATTTTTTCTTTAGGTTTTTGTTTATTCAATTTTATAACCATATCCTCTAATTGTTTTTATAATATCACCATATTCTCCTAATTTTGTTCTTAAATTTTTTACATGAGTATCAACTAAACGAATATCGGATTCTTTATTTTTATCCCATATTTTTTCTTTAATATCTTCTCTTGATAAAACTTTATTTCTATTTTCTATAAGATAAACTAAAATTTCAAATTCTTTTCTAGTAAGTGGTATTTCTTCATTTTTTATTTTTACTATATGTGAGTTTAAATCTATTACTAAATCACTATAATTTATAACATTTATATCTTCTAAAACTCTTCTAAGTAATGCTTTTACTCTAAGTATTAAAATGGAAAAATTTACAGGCTTAGATATATAGTCATCTGCCCCAGAATTAAATGATGATATTTGATCTTCATCCTCATTTTTTGCTGTTAATATTAATACAGGAATAGATAATTGTTCTTTTATTATTTTGCAAAGTTCTAATCCATTAATATAAGGCATCATTATATCTAGTATTGCTAAACTAATATCTGGTTGATTTGTTAATATATTTAATGCTTCATTTCCATCAGAGGCTTCTACTACTTCATACCCTTCTTTTTTTAAAAACATTACAACAATTCTTCTAAAACGTTCCTCATCATCAGCTATTAATATTTTTTGCATAAATACACTTCCTTTCGATAATATAATATAGTTACACCTAAAAGGTAAACTCTACATTAATCATTCTTTCATTTTATTATATAACATTTCATAACTAAAAACAATAAAGACAAGAAAAATTCTTGTCTTTAAGTTTTTGAATTTAATCATATTTAAAAATTTTAAAAGCTTTTCCAATATCTAAAAATACAATATAAATATCTTCTACAGTAATTCCATAAATTTCTTTTATTGCTTTTTCATAAAGTGCTAACTGGGTTCTATGAAATAAAATCTTTGATGTTAATTCATTATCATCAGTTTCGTCATTTATTTTATCTGTTTTATAATCTACTAAATACCACTTTCCATCTTTTTTAAACATTAGGTCCAAAATACATCTAATCAATATCTTCTTAGTATTCATAGAGTAAAATCCAACATTATCAGCGTTCTCAATAACAGAAATGTTTCTTTCTCTTTGAAGTTCATCTGCTTCTATAATCATTTTTGCTTCTTTAGTCTCAAAGAATTTTTCTAATTTAATAAAATCTATTAAATCTGCATCTTCTTTTTTTATTAATGATTTTTCAACCATATCATCTTTTTGTTCTAACAAACCAAAGTATGATAAGTCTCCTTTAAAATCAACATATTTAAGAAAATCATGAGTAATAGTTCCTATATTAGCAGATTTCTTTCTACTAATAAATAAAGGTTCTTTAAAAGGGTTGTCTTCTTCTTTAAGAATTTTACTTGCTGATATTGCTGTTGGTATATTTCTATCAATAAGTTGTATATTTTCTTCTTCCTTAGATATAAAAGGAAGAGCATATCTTGATAAAAATGATGTATTATCAACTGGTTCTATCTTTTTGTCAACATAATCTTCAATATTCTCCTTTTGAATAATATCAATTTTCCAATTACCATTTAATTTACTAGAAGTTTTGTCACTTTCAAAAATATCTTCTGCTTTTTCATCTATTATAGTAGACATAATCCAATCAAACATACAAGAAGCATCAAGTAAAGAGCTTCTGGTTTTTGTTCCAGACATATTTCCTTGAATAATAAGTTCTTCCTTAGCTCTTGTCATAGCAACATATAGAAGTCTCATTTCTTCTTCTTTGCTTTTTTCAGAAATTGTATTATCTATTAATGTTCTAATAAAAGTTTTTCCTTTTTCTTCTTTTTCTAAGTTAAAATATTTAAAACCAAGACCTAAATCTCTTTCAACATTTATATTTATTCTTTTATCAATAGAACTAAATGCCTTCCCCATAAAAGGTAAAATTACAATTGGATATTCAAGTCCTTTACTTTTGTGGATAGTTGTGATTCTTATACTATTTTCATCGTAGTTTACCTTTGCTTCATCAATAATTATTTGAGTATTTTTCAATTCATTTACATAATTAATAAATCCAAAAATTTTATCATTGTGTTTTTGGTCATAATTAAAAGCATATTGTTGAAAAAGTTTAATATTAGCTACCCTTTGTTTCCCATTTTGAGATATAGCATAATAATCAACATAATTTATTTGGGAAATTATATGATTTATTATATCATTAACTCCTAAATATCTTTCTTTTTGTTTTATTGATTTGAAAAAATCTAAAAACTTTTTACATTTAATTCCCAAATCACTACTATTTTCAGAAATTGTTTTTATGTTTTCTGATAATGAATTATCGTAATTTTCTTTTCTGATATATATTAGATCATCATCATTAAAATTAAGAAAGCCTTCATGAATAAAGGATATAATTGCTAAATCATTATCTATATTATTAGATAATTCAAGAATATTCATTAAATTTTGAACTTCTAAAGTATTTAACAATCCTCCTGATTTTTCAATAATAAAAGGTATTTTATTGTCAGTAAAAATTTTGACAAAGTAATCAGAAATCCCTGTTAATTTTCTACAAAGAATGACAATATCACTATATTTAACATCTCTATAATCTTTAATTTCATGATCATATATCTTATTTTTCATTTTTTCATTAATTATATCTATTATATTAAATACTTCTATTTCATCTGATGAAATCATTTCAAATTCGTCCTTTAATTTATCTGGGATAAGCTTTATTTCAACTGGTTTTATATCCTTATTATCATCTCTGCCATGAATAAGTGCTGCTTCATTATCATAAGTTATTTCATTTGATTGCTTACTGATATTAAAGAAAACATCATTTGCACAATCTAATATATTCTTACTACTTCTAAAATTATTATTAAGAGCAATAACTTGCCCTGGTAATAATTTTTCTTTATAAGCTTTATCTCTATCCATAAAAAGACTAGGTTCAGATGAACGGAATCTATAAATTGATTGTTTTTGATCTCCTACACAAAATAAATTATTTATACCAGAAATTTTCTTAATAATTGCTTCTTGAATAGGACTGGTATCTTGATATTCATCAACAAAAACATACTTAAAAGTATTTTTATAAAGAATAGAAATACTAGGATTATCAAGTATCTTATTTGCATATTTTTCCATATCACTAAAATCAATAATATTTTCAGCTTTTTTCAGCCTAGAATATTCTTCATTAAATAATTCAATAATTTCTGAAAATTTTTCTACTATATGATGCATAAATTTTATTCTTTTTAATTGTGCTGTGATATCGAATTTAGTTTTCTTATAACTATCAACAATATCTTTTCCTTTATTTCGCAATTCTTTAATATCACTATATTGTGAAGGAAATCTAATAGTTGTACCAAAATTATCTAAAATGCCATAAGAAAAAGTATTAATATCTTCATTGTTTAAAGATGTTAATATTTTATTTATGATACTTATATCATCTTCTATGGTCTTTTTTGCTTTGTCTAATTTCGCATCATCTATAGCATCAATTTCGAATAAAGCATTTTGAATATAACTTCTAGCTAAAGAAAAATCTTTAATTAATTTTTCTTTCATATAATGAGGAAGTTTTGTATCAACCACATCATACATATTACTTGCATTTTTTAACCATTCTTTAGGGTTGATATTATTATAGATTTTTTCATAGCTGTTAATAAAAATATCTTCTACAGGCTCTGAATTATCAAAATATTCTAAAAGTTCCATAAATGCTTTTTCATTTTTTTTATATTCTTGTTCTAAAACTTTACTTATTGCTTTTCTTTTTAAAATAGCAATATCAAAAGTGTTTCCTACCTCTATATTAGGATTAAGACCTACTTCATAATAATATTTTTTTATGATATCATTACAAAATGCATGAATTGTTTTAATATTTGCTGTATGAAGAAGTCTTATTTGGCTAAATAAAAATCTTCTTTTATTTAACTTTATTGATTTATCTTTTGCTAATTCTGATAATTTATTAGAAATTCTTGTTTTCATTTCTTCTGCAGCTGCACTTGAAAATGTCATAACAAGAAGTTGGTTCATAGTAATTCCTTCATTAAGAAATAATGAGGCAACTTTTTCAGTTAAAACAGCGGTTTTCCCCGTTCCTGCGCTTGCCGTTACTAAAATAGAGCCTTTTGATTCAATTGCCTTTTTTTGAGCTGTTGTCCATTTTTCCATTTCTAAAGAGGTCTCCTTTCTTTTTTATTCTCCATCTTTATTATATATATTATACCATATCTCTTTAATATTGTAAATAAAAAACTTGATTATTTCATCATTTTAAGATATAATATATATAGGAAAATATTTAATTTAGGAGGGAAATTTATGGAATATAATATTGAAGAAATTAAAAAAATTACTCAAGAATATAAACTAATGAGAAAAAGCATAATAAAAAGATTAAAAGAAATTGGATATGTAATAGAATTTTTTGATAAATATTGGGTTTTTGAAGACTATGATATTGATTTTGATAAAAATATCATATGTATTACTGCCTATGATAGTGGTTATGATGGATATGATACTAAAAATATAGAAATTCCACTTAGATGGCTTACTTGTGATAATTGGTTAGAAGAATATAATAAAATAAAGGAAGAAGAAAAGAGAAAAGAAGAAGAAAAGAAATTAAGAATGCAAAAAGAACAAGAGCAAAAAGAATATGAAACATATTTAAAATTACAAGAGAAATATAAAAATATAGAAAGGAAATAAAAAATGAGATTTATAAAAAGAAGTGATAAACAATTAGATAGGAATATTGTAAAAAAAATATCTTCTCATTTTAATATAACAGAAAAAATTGCAGAAATTCTTGTAGATAGAGGATATAATACTATAGAATCAGCAAACTCTTTTTTACGTCCTAGTTGGAATGATTTTAATGATCCTTTTTTGTTTAGGGATATGAAAAAGGTTATAGATATAATAAGAAAAAAGATAGCCCTTAATGAAAAAATTGTTGTTTGGGGAGATTTTGATTGTGATGGAGTATGTAGCACATCTACATTAGCACTTGAACTTAAACGACTTGGTGCTAATATAAATTGTTATATTCCAGATAGACACAAAGAAGGTTATGGTTTAAATAAAGAAGGAATAAAAAAATTAAGAGAAGAAAAAAATTGCAAATTAATTATTACTGTTGATTGTGGCATTACTGCTGTTGAAGAAGTGGCCTATGCTTATTCTTTAGGAATAGAAGTTATTATTACAGACCATCATGAAGCCCCTTTAGAACTTCCTGTTTGTGAGGCGATAATTGATGCAAAAGTTCCAGGAGAAACTTATCCATTTAAAGAATTATGTGGAGCGGGTGTTGCTGGTAAAATTATTGAAGCCCTTTCTGGAAGAGATATTTTAAAAAGATATATTGATTTAATGGCATTAGCTACTGTTGCAGATCTTGTACCTCTTACAGGTGAAAATAGAGCAATAGTAGCTGCTGGTCTTGCTTTTATGAATAAATATCCAAGACCAGGAATTTGTGAACTTTCAAAATATGCAAAATCTGAATCAGAAATTATTTCTTCATATCATTTGGGTTTTAGGTATGCTCCTATGATTAATGCTTGTGGAAGACTTGGGCATGCGTCTGATTGTGTTAATTTATTAACAACATCAAATAAAGAAAAAATAGAAAGTTTAGCCAAAAAGCTTAATGATTACAATGAAACTAGAAAGCAAATTGAAAAAGAACTTGTTGATAAATGCTTAGAAAAAATAAACCCAGAAGAACATCATAAAGGAATTGCTATTTATGGTGAAGATTGGGAAGTTGGCGTTATTGGAATTGTGGCATCAAGAATTCTTGAAATTTATAATTGTCCTGTAATTGTTTTATCTTACAATAAAGAAAATAAAACATTTCATGGTTCTGGAAGAAGTATTTCTGGAATAAATCTTTATGAAGTTCTAAGTAAATGCAGTAAATATATATTACAATTTGGTGGACATGAAATGGCGGCTGGCCTTACTGTTAATGAGGATAAGATTGATGATTTTGTAAATGAATTTAAAGCTGTATTAAATTCTTATGATGATGTTTTGTTTGAAAATATCAAGAAATATGATACATCTATTGTTTGTAAAGATATTAGTAAAAAGTTATCAAAAGAATTAAAAGTATTTGAGCCAACAGGCTTAAACAATCCTAAACCTATATTTTTATTAGAAGATGTTTCGATGAAAGAGATTATGGAAAGAGGTTCAGATGGAAAGCACTTTTCTTGCACTATCTATGATGAAACTGCTAATAGTAAAGCTATTGCTTTTAATCAAGTAAGACCAATTTCTCCAGAAGGCCTTGATGTGCTTTGTAATTTTGTAATAGATTCTTTTAATAATATAGAAATAGTAAAAAGTCAGATATTATCTTTTAAAACTAGCGAATCTAAAAAAGAAAGAGATTTATTAAATAAAGATACTTTATATGGAGTTAGAACAAAAGAAAATCCTTTGGCTGTTTTAAATATTACTGATAAAAAAATTAAACAATTTGAAAAAAATAATATTTATAGTGTAAGTGATTTGGTTAATTATTTTCCTAGGAAGTATTATGATTTTAGAGAATCTAAAGTTGTAAAAGAAGTCGTAGATAAAGAGTTGTGTAGTATTATTGGCAAGATAAAATCAGTAAAACAATCTCCTAAAATGGTTTGGGCAATGTGTGAAGATAAGAATGGAGATAACTTTATGGTTTGTTGGTTTCATCAGCCTTATATTTATAAAACACTGTATGACGGACAAGTATATAATTTTTGTGGCAATATAAAAATACAAGATAGTGGTTTTGTTCAGATGTATCCTCTTTATTGGGATAAAGATATTAAAAAGCTACAATCATTAATTCCTGTTTATAAAAAAATCCCAGGAATGTCAAATGACTATTTATCTACAACAATGGATAAGGCATTAAAAACAATAACTAATACAGATTATTTAGATGAAGATATTGTTAAAGATTTTAATTTATTATCTGAATACGATACTTATTTTTATATGCATAATCCTAAAAGTGATGTTGATATTGAAATAGCACAAAGAAGAAAAGTTTTTGATTCATTATTTAAATTTAATTTTATTTTAAAGGACAAATTAAGAACTAATGATTTTTCCTCAAAATTTATAGCAAAAAGCAATAATATATGGAATGATTTAAAAAAAGAAATTCCATATACTTTAACACCAGATCAGGAAAAAGCAATTAATGATATGTATTTTTATATGCAAGGTGAAAATAGGCTTAATGGATTAGTTCAAGGAGATGTTGGTAGTGGAAAAACAATTGTTGCCTTTTTTATGATGGTTCTTGGAATTGAAAATAATTTTCAGTCTTGTATTATTGCGCCTACAGAAGTTCTTGCTAAACAGCACTTTGAAGAGTTGTCTGAACTTATGAAACCTTTTGGTGTAAATGTTGGATATTTAACAGGAAGCATGAAAGCTAGAGAAAAAAAAGAAGTAGTTAAAAATATTAAAGAGGGAAATATTTCTTTAGTTGTTGGAACTCATGCTGTATTACAAGATAGTGTAGAATTTAATAATTTAGGACTCGTAGTTATCGATGAACAACATAGATTTGGAGTAAATCAAAGAGAAAAATTATTAAATAATGAAAATAAACCTCATGTAATTACAATGAGTGCTACTCCAATTCCTAGAACATTATCCATGGCTTTATATGGAGATAATATACAAGTTTATAATATAAAAACAAAACCAGCAGGTAGAAAAGAAGTTATTACTAAAAAGATGTTTAGTGATGAAGAAATAAATGAATTTATGTTAAATGAAATTAAAAATGGTCATCAATGTTATGTTGTATGTCCTTTAATTGAGGATAGTGAATCAGAAGCGATGAGTGAAGTTAAGTCAGTAACAAGTGTTGCTGATTCTATAAAAGAATATTTTAAAGATGAGCCATTAGTAAAGATTTCAGATATTTCAGGAAGAATGAAACAAGAATTAATATCAGAAGAAATTAGAAAATTTTCTGCTTTTGAAACCAATATATTAATATCAACAACAATTATTGAAGTTGGGGTTAATATTCCAAATGCTACAGTTATGGTAATAAAAAGTTCTGAAAGATTTGGACTAGCTCAAGCCCATCAATTAAGGGGTAGAGTTGGTAGAGGTAAGTTTCAGTCTTATTGTTTATTACAAACAAATAAAGATGACAGAAAGGCTGAGATTTTGTGTTCTTCATCTGATGGGTTTGAAATAGCAAAGCAAGACTTACTGTTAAGAGGTCCTGGTGATTATATTGGAACAGAACAAACAGGTAGTAATAAAGATGTAATGCTTATGCTTGCTGAGCCTGATTTATATAAAAGAATTTCAGAATTAAATGACAAAATTTATAATAATTCTGCTCTTTTTGCTAGATATAAATATATTTTAGATGATATTAATGATAAATAAGAAAGCCAGTTGCTTTCATGGCAGTACCAACCATGAAGACAACTGGCTAAAATTTTTATTCTACAATACGTCCTGCAGAGAGGAGATCTTCTTCATATCCATCTACTTCTGCGGAAGTCTTGTTTTCTGACTCTGAAAAGTCAGTATAAGCCAGAGGAATCTTTTCATCCTCAATCTGCACATATACCACTTCTTCCCTGCTTGTGGTATCTGCCTTAGCATAATCATTTACCTGTGTGCCTGTGGGAATAATACTAGTAATCCCTGCTACTAGTGCTCCTGCACACATAATTCCTGCCACTTTTTTTAACATTTTTTCTTTCCTCAATTTTTGTCCTCCTTATTTTCTCTTTATTTTTAAAGATAGGTACTATAAGTTAAGCGGGTTTTCTCTACTTATAACTTATTTATCTTTAATTCAATTATAACACAAATATATAGATTTTTCAATTATCAATGTTGCACAAAATTTATAGAGCAAAAATTAATCCAAAACTGTTTTATAGGATATTTCTGGTAAAGCATTTTCTTTAAGCAAATCCCTTATAATCTGGGCTTCGAAACGCTTTATTGTGGTACTTTGATTTTCATATGGAATATCTAAAATAAAAGTACCATCAGAGCAAAACTTGTCTAATCCATATGTTGCAACTTCCTTAGCTAAGTCATTAAGCTCTTCGTCTTTAAATCTAAAATACAAAAAGCCACAATCAAAACCAAAATTAGCTTCTCTTTTGGCTAAAAAATTTCTTTTTGCATTCATGCGATTTACCCTATCAGTAATTGAATCAAAATCAGAAGAATTAAACCCTAATTTAGAAATTACGCCATTTATAATTTCTTCATCATGGTTATTTATAACAGTTTCAAAAGATTTAATAATATTATTCATCTTTTCTTTTTTATTACTCTTATCTTCTTCATCGTTATTATGCATAGCCCTATATTTTTGCCTTACATCTTTTATAATCCATGAATCTTCATGTCCTTTTGAAATAATGTTTATTTCTTCTTCTGTAAGTTCCTCCTCAATATAAACACTTCCCCAATCAACATAAATTAATTGATCTGACCAAGTAGGGAATATTAATCCCCAACCATTAGCATGACTATCAAGATTTACTGTGTGTTTAGTAAGTGTAAAATCATTTCCATTCCAATATTTATTTACCATTGCAGGGGTAAGTTTTACACATGAAGTTTTACCAAAAGAGTAATATTCAGTAATACTATTTTCACTAAAACGAATCATAGAATAACTCATTTTATAAATAGTAGAATCATTTGCTCTTTTGTACTTTGCGTTATCAAAAGCAATTTCCATATCATTTGCAGACATAATTACTTGTATTGGTCGTATTTTTTCTATGGTTTTGTCTGCATTTAAGTAGACTTCTCTTCTAAATCCTTTTCCACCAAGAATAATACTTTCAATATCATCTGTAAATGTAGCTATTGCTTTTGGTCGGTTATTTTTACTTATAACCTCTACATTAACAATATGAATATCCTCGGTCTTAATATCCATAGACTTACTATCTAAAAACATTTTAAATCCTTTACAGAAAATCCCTTTTGATATTCTGTGATTTAATAGTGTTTCCTTGATAAAGGCTTTTTCTTCATCGCTAGCACTTTTCCATGTTTCTAAATTAGTGACATTAAGAATTACATGTGGTGAAATAAACTCCTCTTTGTTTACATACAAATCAAGTTCTGTGAATAATTTTTCTTTTAAAGTCATAAGTCCTCCTTTTCTCTTTTACTGTTTAACAGTTAATTATACTTTCTAAGCTTATTATAGCAAAATTAAGTTTTATCTTCAATAAAAATAAGAGCTTATAAAAGCTCTTATTTTAAAATTCTTCTATTGCTTTTGCAAGTTTTTCTATAACAGAATTGGTTTCTATCATATCAGCAGAAACATATTCACCAGTCTCATCTTCGATAATTTCAGCTAATTCTTCTAATTGATCTTCATCTAAATCATATTCATAAAGAATATCAGTATCATCTCGAAGTTCGTCTGGATCAACTTCTAAATAGTCTGCTATAATTTCAATTAAATTATCTATTAACATAAAATAATCCATAGCATTACAATATAATTATTGTTAAACTATGTTCCTCCTTTCTGCTTTTTTTATATGTATATCATGTTTTGCATTTTATACAAAAACGTATAGTCTTGTCAATACTTATTAAGTTAATGTTGTTATATAATTACGTTGCATTTAAAAATGTAATTATGTATAATAAAAATATAAAAACACAATAGAAAGGAATGATTTATATGTCTTATTATGGTGGCTATTATGGAGATCCTACAACAGATCCAAGATTTGAGGTAGATGGAAAATTTGATGCAAAAGATGAAGATGATAAACTTGATGATGAAAGGGAAAAGGATTTAAGAAATGATGATTTACTTGATAAAGAGCTTGAACGAGATAGGGAAGACAAGCAAATGCATGATGCTTATGAACTCGTAAGAGCTAATCTTTCATATGATGATTACAGACAGTTACAAGCTGAAATTCGTGGAGGAAGAGTTACAAATCAAGATATAATGGAAATGGCAAAAAAATATTCAATAAGATAAAAAAGAGGTTGCTAAGCAACCTCTTTTTTTATTTAATCTTCTCCTACAAATTCTCGCAAAGTCCCAATTAAGTGACTTGCCTGTCCCATAGTGAGATCTTCAACCTCGACATCATTATATTTGGGGTCATATGCAGGTAATTTCTTTGCCTTGTTGATAAGTACTGCTACATATTTTTTTTGCGGAACAGTAGCAGGTTTTACCATCATTTTACTTCTTTCTGAAGCTTCATTAACGGCTCTTTCTGTTGCTAAATCCTTAAAACCAGGGTCAAAAATATCAACATCAATTTGTTTTCTTGATGCCAAATAGTCGCAAAGATGAACAAGTTTCTGTTCTTTTGTCTCTGGTTTGGGAAGTTCATACTTTGAATATTTGGAAGTAGTCCACTGCCCCATGTGAGATGAAATTAAATAAGTGATTTCATCCCAATAAATTGTTTCATAATCATCCAACTCTTCTTCTTGTAAGAGTTCTTTTACAAGAAGAGGATGTTCAAAAGCATAAGGTCTATTCCAGTCAACGCCACCTTTACATGTATCATGAAGGATGACTGCTGCAATAATTAAATCTCTAGTTGTCGGCTCAAGATTGAACATTTCTAGAGATGTGATAATATCAGCAAAAAAAACTGCTGCCTGAACATGTCGAAGCAACCCACCTTCTCCTTGTGCATAATCAGGGTGATGCTTTCCTGTTGAAGAAGCCGCCACAATAAAAAACTCTTCTTTAACTTTTGTAAGAGCTTTAATGACTAACTCCTGAATAGCCTCACTTTTAATTAGTGCAATTTCCTTTCCTAGTTTTTCAAAGACAAAATCTCTGTTCATAAAAAATCCTCCTTTTCTCAAATTGGTTTAAACTTTATAAATATATTATACTATGTTTAGCTTCTTTAAATCAAACACCTCTTGCAAAAGCAAGAGGTGTTTATATTAAAATACAGGTTTTAGAAATTTTGCAGGAGTTCCTTCATAAAAAATAATAAATCATTATCTGTAATTTCCATATTTTTATAATACTTATATGCTTGAGCATAATAAATCCCAGGAACCTTTTTAAAAGAAAAAGATTTATCTTCCTTTTCTTTTACAAACCAGTCTTTATCAGCAAGATTTTTAAGATAAAAACTTTCTACAGATACATCCAAATCAAGAACTTCTTTAATCTTTCGTTTTATTTCGCTGCATTTTTCTTCACTAATAAAATCAGTCTCTTTTATAACAAGTTCATCAAAAGTAAAAACAGCAACATCTTCTAGGGATATATTTAATTCTTCAAAAGCAAAGTCTAAGATTTGTCTTGTGAAAAATTTTTGCATGGTTGTTTGTCTTGATGGATTCATGTTTCCAAAGATGACTTGTCTTGTATATTTAGACTTTTTGAAATATTCCATATCAGTAAACTTTGAGATAAGCTCCTCATAGGAATCACAGTCTAAAACAAGTGATTTATCAAACTTTTTTAGCATTTGAAAATTTGCCTTCTGTAAATCAATAGATAGATAATAGTTTCCAATATTAGGAACTTTATAGACATCTCCCTTATTTGCATTTGGAAAATTAGGAAGAGTTATCTTATATTTATTTAAATTTGCAGTTAAGAATTTTTCATATGCTGGTAATTTTTTTATTTCTTCAATTACTCTGTTTCTGATATTGTAATATTCATCCAGAAAAGCTGTTTCAGAAGAAAACTTCTTTACTGTGTTCTCAAGCATTTCATATGCTTTTTTTGTGTGAAAATCTTTATCATATAATTCTAAAAAATAAGAAAAATATGGTTCATCAAAAATATTAATAGGAACTTTTTGATCTTTTGTAAATCTTAAAAGTGTATCGTGATTCATTTTTCCTCCTTCTCTCTATTTGATTACAAAATAGTTTCTTTGATTTTTATTACAAGCTCTTGAATTTTGCCAATATCTGGTTCATCTGGCAGGGTTGTTTTTTCAGCAAGTTCTTTTAGTTTTGACTCATAATCATCAATCAGTCTATAGAACTTTGGATTATAATTACCATCTTTTTCTTGAAAATATCCTTCCTTGATTTTTAAAAGAAGATCATAGTTAGGTGTATCTTTTCTGTATGTGATAATATCTTGTTTTTCAAAAATATCAAAACACATCATATAAAGTCTAACCAAATGCATTGCATGTTTATTTAAATGATAATCATCTTTCTTTTGGTTTCTATGACCAATATGTGTTGAGAAATCCTTTAAAACGGCTGATACTTCATTATAAACTCCCACCATATCTTGAGGTTTCATTTCTTTTAAGTTTAAATCTACTCTAAGTTCAGTATTGTCTAAATCAAGATTATAACTTCCTGCCTTACATGCGGATACTGTTTTCCCTTTGTAGATAAAAACTAAATCATCAAGGCTAACCATTTGATTATTAATAAACAATTTTTCACCTTCTGTATCAGTTACATAAAAATGAACAAAGTTTTTATCAAATGTTGGAAAAGCTCTTTCTAAATGATTGTACATTCTGTTAATAACATCAATCATATAAAACTGCTTTTCAGCCAGTGACATTGTATCTCTTGCAAGAGCGTTTTTCAAACGATAAAATTGCTGTCTTGCATAACCTGAGAAAGAATTGAATGCCATTTTTGATAAAAATAACTTCCTGTTATCTAGCAGAAGCTGACCTGCAGGTGAAATTTTTGCATAATGATCTTTTTTACATCCTAAAATTTCAATTGTGTTTGGATTACACTTATAAAGAAGCTTTAAGATTTTATCTAAACTATAGATAATAGTATCTGTTGCGGCATCATTATACTGTTCAAAACCATTAGATCCAAAAATCAAATTCTTGTTATTTTTATCATATTCTTGTTTTGCAAAATTAATACCAAGAATATCCTCTTTTAAAGGAGCTGTAATTCCCCTTATATCAATATCTGAACTTGGACCATTAGTACCATATGAGTGACTTCCTCCAAATGTAAGAAGCATAATGTTGTTTTCTAATCTTCTTTCATTATTTATAAAGGAATATTCTGGTTGCTGTAAAATTTCATTAATATTCATATATTTCCTCCTTTTCTCTTTTTGAGCTAAATTTGAATTATCATTTCAAATTACGCTTATTAACTTATAATTTTATTATAGCATAGCAAAAATTAAAATTCTATTATTTTATATTTTTAGTTTGAGCTATTAGCTGGTATATACTTATATTTTTTGAAATGCTTAAAAATTAAACACAATATATAGTATAAATTCCTAATATAAAAATACCATATATTGTGTTTAATTTCGCAAAATTCGTTCTCCTTGTTTTTAAATAATCTTAATGTGTAGATATACATAAGATATATTTAAAACAAATTATATATGACAATCAACTACAGTAAGATAATATTCGGGAGGTAAATGTTCAATAAATTTATGATAATAATTTTTTGTCCAATTAATTTCATCTTCTGTTGTTGAAGACGAGATTCCAAACCAACCTATGGAGCCTGGTTCATGCCACTCATTATCTTCATCAAGAACTGCATATGTTGTGGTGGTCTTGGTTTCTAATATATAATCATAAAATGTTGGATATCTTTCATTTAAATATTTTAGATTATAAAAAGATTTTGTTTTTCCAGATAACAAATTTTTATATTCTTCATATTCTGTAGGGTAATCTTTAATTAAATTATCTTTATCTAGTTTATTATACGGAAAGTCTTTTGCTTGTATAATATCACCTTCATCAGAAATTGCTCCACTAAATCTGCCTCCTATTACGTACCAATCCCATTTGCTTTTAGGGTTATATGTAGATAAAATATTGCCATTTTTATCAATTTCTTCTTTTTCATAATATTTGATAGCTTGTAAGTAAAGTGTAGCTTCATCGTTTTCTTCCATAGCTTTTATTAGTCTTGGGTATGTTTTGTTATAATATTCTTCATTTATTGGGTTATTTTCAGGATCTTTTTTGTATAGTGAATATCGTTCCATTGCTTTTTTGATATCTACTTTTTGGTTTTTTATTAGTTGTTCTTTTGTATAACTAATATATTCTGGCACTTCTATATTTTCATCAAATGGACTTAATTTTGATTGTAATAGATGATCTGTTGGTTTTTCCTTCGTTATTACTAATAGTGAAAAATGACTCATAATAATTTCCTCCTTTTATTTTGTTATTATAATTATACCACATGCTCTATACTTAATCAAGCATTTTTTACTTGAAAACATATTAACTATATGCTATAATGTATTTTAAGAAGTTAATTAAAAAGAGAAAAGGAAAGGAGGATGTTCAAGTTTATCTTGGATAAAATTTATGCAAGAAAGATCTTATTTATGTAAATTTATTAATAATAATCCTAATTGGGAGTCTATTCTTAGTGAATATCCTTATTTTATTACAATAAGGAAAGATGGACCTCTTGCCATTTTTAATTACAATCTCTTAGCATCTGAGATTGTTGAGGGAGAAACAGAGGAAGATACTAAGCGTTTTACTTGTGACTTTAGTCTTCCTGAGGTACAAGAAGCAAGAGGAATTATTATTAACTATGAAACTTTAGAGGTTGTTTGTTGGCCTTTTAGAAAGTTTGGCAATTATGGCGAGAGTTATGTAGATACTATCGATTGGAGAACTGCTCGTGTGCAGGAAAAGGTTGATGGATCTATTATGAAACTTTGGTTTAATAAGCTTACAAATAACTGGCAAGTATCAAGCAATAAAATAATTGATGCAAAGAATGCAGAAATGACATGCAATTATTCTCTATTAAAGTTATTTAATGAGGCAAGTAATAATCAAAAACTTGATTATTCAGTCTTAAATAAGGACTGTACTTATATATTTGAACTTGTTAGTCCTTTAAATAGAGTAGTCATTAAATATGATTCTATTGAAATTTATCATATTGGAACAAGAAATAATTTAACAGGTATAGAGGAAAATGTTGATATTGGAATCAAGAAACCAAAAACTTATCCTTTAAATTCTCTACAAGATTGTATTGAAGCTGCGAAAATTCTTAATGACGGATGTGATAAATTTGAATTGGAAGATGAAGGTTTTGTGGTTGTAGATAAGGATTGGCATCGCATAAAGATAAAGTCTCCTGAATACGTTCTTGTTCATCATGCTTTAAATGGGGGAATTCTTTCTAAGAAGAGAATTATACAACTTATACTTGATAATGAAGTTGAAGAATACTTAACTTATTATCCTGGGTATAAGGATATATTTATTCGTTATAGTAAAAAACTTGAAATTTTCCAAAAGGAAATTTTTGATAAAGTTTCTTATTATGAGAAATTATGGAAAGAATTTAATCCAGACAAAAAGGCATATGCTGCTAGAATTAGTAAAGATAAGAGAAGTGGTTGGGGATTTAGCGTAGCTAATCGAAAGGATACCGCAAAGGATATCTTTGACAATATTAGATTCTCTAAGCTTTTAGAGGAACTTGATGCTATTGAAGTTTAAATTATTACTGGTATTTTCTTGAAACAGAGAAAATGCCAGTAATTCTTCTTGTAAGAAATGGCTTTATATGCTATAATCAATTTGTAAAGTAAAAGTTCAACAATCATAAGCATACTATAATGTTGTAAATAGATTATGCTTTGTGATAATTATGAGAAAAGGAGGGTTTTTATGCCAATTTTTGACATGGATATTCAGTTACAACAACAAACAAAAACAAAGAAACCATCTATGTATAATGTTTATTTATATAATGATGATGTAACACCTTTTGAGTTTGTTGAACAAATTTTACAGCAAATTTTCAAGAAAGAAGGTTCTGCTGTTATGCGTATTACGCAAGAAGCACATAACAATGGAAAGGCTTTAGTGGGAACTTACATAAGAGACGTAGCTGTTTCTAGATGTAATATTTCCCAAAAAATTGCAAGAGATAGTGGTTTCCCATTAAAAGTGCAACCAGAAGAAGCTGAATAATAAGAATAAAGAATAAGGAGGAAAAAAGTATGGCTTTAAAATTTAATGAACAGGTAAAGAGAGCAATTGACAGAGGTGCTGAAATTGCTAAGGAAATGAAAAGTGAGTTCTATGTTGTAGAACATATTTTTTTGGCACTTCTTGAGGATGCTGAGTTTGTTGGTGTTCTTAAGGATTTTTCTGTTAACATTGAAGATTACAAAAAGGGTTTGGAAGATTATATTAAGAGTAATATTGAGTCTTCCACAGAGGAGCCTTTTGAATCAGAATCTATTGCTAATGTGATTGCAAGAAGCGCAATCAGGGCATTGTCAAGTGGAAGAGATGAGGTTGGAATGGTTCATCTTTTAACGGCAACAAACGATCTTCCAGAATGTCAGGCGCTGTATCTTTTGGAGACAATGGGAATTAATTTCAATGATATTATTTTTGAGTATTCTCATCCAGAGGAATCAGGCGAAGATGAAGATGAAGAAGGAATGCCTATGATGGGTGGTTTTTTCCCGTTTGGTGGTATGCCTAAGCCAAAGAAGGACTCTTGGAAGAAGTATGTAACAAATGTTACAGAAGAAGTAAAAACTCATCCAGAGCCTTTCGTAGGACGTGAAGAGGAGATTGCAAGAACTTGCCAGATTCTTTGCAGGAAGACAAAAAACAATCCTGTTCATATTGGTGAGCCAGGGGTTGGAAAAACTGCAATTACAATGGGACTTGCCAGAATGATTAATGATGGTGATGTTCCTGAGAAGCTAAAAGGGGCTTCTTTGTATAGTCTTGACCTTGGTGGAGCAATTGCTGGTGCTAAATATAGAGGTGAATTTGAAGAACGCATTAAGGCTGTTCTAAAGGGTGTTGAAAAGGAAAAGAATCCTATCCTTTATATTGATGAAATTCACACTCTTGTTGGAGCAGGAAGTGCTGGTGGTTCTTTAGATGCTGCAAATCTTTTAAAGCCTTATCTTACAAAGGGTACAATTAAGTTTATTGGCGCAACAACCAGAGACGAATATGTTAAGTACTTTGAAAAGGATAAAGCACTTGCCAGAAGATTTCAAGCAGTAACCGTTGAAGAACCTTCTGTAGATGATGCTATTACTATCTTAGAGGGTATTAGAGACTACTATGAAGAATTTCATGGTGTTGAATATACCGAAGCTGCTCTTGAAGCTGCTGTACAGCTTTCTGCAAAATATATTAATGATAGATATCTGCCTGATAAGGCGATTGATATTATTGATGAAGCAGGAGCTGAAATTAACAGTAAGGGGCTTTCTGATAATGTCATCACAAAGGCAAATATTGAAAGGATTGTTTCTAAGATTTGCAAGATTCCAACAGAAACAGTTGCTGTCGATGAAATCAGTAAGCTTGCTACAATGGAAAAAGACTTAAAGTCTAATGTTTTTGGACAAGACGAAGCTGCTGATGCTATTTCTATGGCTGTAAAGCTTTCCAGAGCAGGACTTGCTGATGAAACTAAGCCTATTGCAAGCTTTTTGTTTGTTGGCCCTACAGGTGTTGGAAAAACCGAAGAAGCAAAGACTTTGGCTAAAACACTTGGGGTTGAACTTATCAGGTTTGATATGTCTGAATATATGGAAAAGCATAGCGTTTCAAAGCTAATTGGTGCCCCTGCTGGGTATGTAGGATATGAAGAATCAGGTGCTCTTACCGATGCTGTAAGAAAGAATCCTAACTGTGTGATTCTCTTTGATGAGATTGAAAAGGCACATCCTGCAGTATTCAATATTATGTTGCAAATTTTGGATTATGGAACTCTTACAGATAATAAGGGCAGAAAAGCTGATTTTAGAAATGCTATTATTATCATGACATCAAATGCAGGCGCTGCCGATGCTGGAAAGGCTGGTATTGGATTTAATGCCGCAAGTAGAGATGATGGAGCGATGATGGAGGCTGTAAAATCTACATTTACACCTGAATTTAGAAACCGTCTATCTAAGATTGTAGTATTTAACGGTCTTAATATGGATATGGCAAAGCTTATTGCTAAGAAGAATCTTAATATCTTAAAGGATAAGCTTACAGCAAAGGGAATTAATGCAAAGTTTACCGATGATGTGGTGAATTATGTTGTAAAGAAAGGTTTTACTGATGAATATGGTGCAAGAGAAATTGCTCGTGTTGTCGATACAGATATTAAGCCTGTCTTTATGAACGAAATTCTGTTTGGTAAATTAAAGTCTGGCGGAAATTGCACTGTTACATATTCCGAAGAAAAGGGATTTAACATTGTAGTTCGCCATACTGTTGCGAAGCCTGAGCCTGTTACTGTTTAAAGGTTTAAAAAATTAGAGCTAGCACGAAAGTGTTAGCTCTTTTTATTTTATCTCTTAAAATTCCAATCATAAATTTTATTCTTTTTTACCATATAAGCTTTATTTGATATTTTAGCAAGTGGAGTATCAGAGTAAGAATCAGAATAAAATTCATTAATTTTTTCATTAAAGTTTTCCTTATATCTAATGACTTTTTCCTTTCCTTTACAGTTTTTACTTATCAGTTTTCCTGTTGTTTTATCAACTAATGAAGCTATCAAGTTAACCTTTAATTCATTACAAATTGGTAAAAGTAACCATTCTGGAGAAGCTGATATTATTACATCTGTAGTTTGTTTTTGCTTTATATAAAAAGGTTTTATTTTATTTTTGTTTTTATTCCAAAATAAAGCTATTTCTTTATCTATATCTTTGATGTGTTTTAAAAATCCAAAAAATTTTTCTTTAAAATTATCAAGTGAAATAATTTTAAAGCTCATCAGTATTCCCCAAAATAAAACTTTAAAACAAAATAATATAAGAATAGGTTCTCTTTTTAAGCAAAATAAGAAAAAATCAACAGTGCTATCTCCATCATAAATTGTTTTATCAAAATCATATATATTTCTCATAATATTCCTTTCTAAAAAAATAAAGACATCTTTCAAGATGTCTTTATTTTTTATTATTTTATAACAACACCTTTTGGAAGAACTGATTCATCACAGTTTTCCCAACTTAATTTATAAGCTCCATTAGTAGCTTGACATGTTTCCATAGTTACAAGCATATTTACTCTAACATTTCCACTACTATTTTTTTCTGATACTATATTATCATACTCATCAGAAATTGACACATTTGTTAATTTGAATTGTGTTGTTGTTTGAGGGTTTTTTATAAATGTATCACTAGATTCACCTGTTTCATTTGGCTCTAGTATTTCTTGATAATAATAATAACCATCATTACCTTGTTTCCAGGTTTTTAAAGTTTCTGGGTCTATATCAAAGGTGACTGCACTACTTGGAATACTTCCAAGAACAACCCATTCATCTGTACCATCTTCTTTATATTCAACAGTTACAAATATAGATGCTCTTGCAAGTGATTTCTTTGTCCCTGTAGCAATTCCCCAGAAAGTTTTATCTTTAGTTGTTTCACCAAATTCTCCACCTTCATTAGGGAAATCTTCTTTTAAATCTATAGATACAGAACCTGTGGTAATCGTTTTATTATCTTCTTTTGAATCTGCTAAATAAGAATATGCACCAACACCAATAGCTGCTAAAGAGATACATAATGTTGTTGCGATTGCTATTATTTTATTTTGTTTTTTCATTATATTTTTCTCCTTTCACTATTATGGGGTATTGGAATCTTCTACGAATATTCCTGTTTCAGCTTCTTTTAATAACTTATCAACATCTTCCTTATTTGTATTTCTATATTGAATTGCTTGAGTTAATGTTCTAACTTCTAAGGACTGATTCATTGTGTGAACATTGGCTCCTAATTTAAATTTAATTTTAAATGCATGAGTCTTTTCGTATTGCCCATTTGCCTCTGTTTGAGTTTCTGCATTTGTTTTGTCAGGATTACCATCTAGAATTGCAGGTTCTACAGCAAATCTAAGTGCTTCATAGGTTCCCAAAACACTACCATCTTCACCTTTGTCAGTATATGTTCCCTTAACTGTCTCAATTTCAGTTCCTTTTTCATCTAAAATTGATACACATTCTTTAAAGTTAGAATATTTTCCATAATCAGCACTTCCATTATTATTAAATATAATATACACGTATGTTTTTTCTTCAATTGATTTAGAGCCAGTATTAGTAATCTTAAAATCTACAGGGATAATGTCGCCAGGATTTAATCTAATTAAATTTCCATCCTTATCAACTTCTGCATCTGTATTAACTGTTCCTTCTGTATTTTCAGGAGTTCCAATATTAACCTTAACATCATCAATTGTTACTGTACCGATTTTTGAATGTTGGTCTTCGCCTTCATCTTGCGCTGCAAAATAAGCGAAACTTCCACCAATTAAACAAATTGCACCAGCTAAAGAGCAACCCATTATAATAGTTTTTTTACTTGGTTTTTTCATCTTTATAAGTTAACCACTTTAAAAGTGGTTTCCTCCTTTCTTAAAATTATATTAGTCTTATTGACATGCATGCTATATCCTAATTAATTTTAGATATATATTGATTATACATTATATTTTTTTTAAAATCAATGAATTTATAAAAAGAAAAGGCCTAAGGCCTTTCCTTTTTAACGACATCTTTTACAATATCCAATATGTAATTCTTCTTCCAAAAGATCAAGTAAATCTTCTCCATCTTTTGGTGTTAAATTGAATTTTTTAAGAATTACATCAGGAAGTGGTCTTCTTGGAACAAAGCTCCTATCTCCACAACCAGAAGGTGGAGCTTCATTGGGCTTTTTATCTTTCATTGTTCCAAAATCAAATAGATAAGCCTCAACACCATTTACTTTCATTTCAACTATTAGACAAATCTCAGAATTGCTTCTGACAACATCAACTATAACATTATTTTTTGTATATGTTGCTTTTCTTTTCATTTTTATTCTTTTTTAGTTTCTGTTGATGTTTTTTCTTTGTCTATTCCCTTAGCTGGAGTTATTGACGCAGATATTTCATTCCCTGTATCTGGTTTTTCATCCTCGTCCTTTTTACTATTCTCCTCCAAGGTTTTTTCTTTATCACCTTTTTCTTCTTGTGAATCATTATTTGTTTCATCAAGATTATTTTTATCAGTTAGTTCTTTTTCTTTTGCTTCGTCTTCCATTATTGAAGATACTGTTTCTTCCAAGGTTTTATTTGCTTCATCTAGAGCTTCTTGTTCATAAGGGTCTTCTTTAAACTCTTCAATATCTGGTTTTCTATCTTCTGCATTTAAGATAATATCTTGTGTTTCTTCCTCTTTTTCTTTATTTGTATCATCTACAAATTGTAGTGTTGTGTTTTCTGGAATATCTTCTGTTGAATTGTCATTTTCGTTATTATTTTCTTCATTCTCTTCTTTTTTAGTTTTAATAACGCCATAAATAGCAGCTGCTAAAATTATTAAAATAATAAATACAACAATAAGCCAAGTTCCACTAGTTTTCTTATCTTTTTCATCTGTTTCTGTTGTTTTAGATGATTCTTCTGATTCTGAGTCTTTTTCTTTGATAGATACGTTTTTAAATTCAAAAGATTTATTTTCTTTTGTATCTCTATTAATTATAATAGTTTCCTTATTTTCAGAAACAACATATCCTTTAGCGGCTTCAACTTGTGTAAGTTCATATTCACCATCTTCTATTTTTTCAAAAATAGCAATACCATCTTTATTGGTTTCAGCTGTTAATACTTTTTCTTCATCTTTAGTATCAATAAGCTTAAATATTGCTCCTTTTTCTTTTACTTTTGTGTCAATAGTGATTTTTGAATACTCTAAAACACAAGATTCAAGATCACTTACTTCTCCTTTTTCATTAATTTTAAAGTTTTGACTATATTCTTTATTTACATAAGGAGATGGAATATTTTTTGTTTTATAAGAATATTCACCAGCAGTAACCCCTATTATTAAGAGTTTTCCATTTTCATTAGTTTTGCCTTCAAATACAATTTCTTTATCTTTATTTAATATTTCAATATCAATATTAGGAACAGGTTCATTATTTTTATTAACAACAGTTAAAGAAGTATTTGATTTAGAAACTTCTACTTTATAAGATGTTGTGTTTTGTGATGTAATTGTTTGTTGTATTTCTGCTGTATCAATTATATATCCTTTTGTTGCTTTTACTTGAGTAATTATATATGTACCAACAGGAATATCTGATAAAACTATTTTACCATCACCATTACTGATAATATTAGTTTCTTCTCCTTCTTTATTGAATGTATATTTACCATCTGAATTTTTAGTAAATTTTATTTCTTTTTTATTGGAATCTGTTATTTTAAATGTATAATCTTTTACACCCTCATTAGTAGTAGAATCAATTACATTAATATCAAGTACACCTACTGCTTTGGTGTTTTTAACAGTTAATGTTGTTTGATTATTTTTAGATATAGAAAATCCCATATTTTCTGTTTTATTATAGTTTTTAGGTGCAGATGTTTCTGTTAATGTATAATTTCCTACAGGAAGTCCTTGTACTAAAACGGCCCCATCTACTACTTTTATTACATTTGTTCCATCAGTTCTGGAAAACTGGTATTTATTATCTATATTATTAAAAAATAGTTTGTTACCATTAGCATCTAATATGTTAAATTCTGAACCATTAATGGCATTGGATGAATTGGCATCAACTACATGAATATTTACATCTCCATATTCTTTAGTACTTATTGCAGAAATTCTTGTTTCATTACTTAAAGTAATTGTAAAATTTTGAGAAATTAAAGCGCCATTATATTCTACAGGAGACTCTGTTTGGATAAGACTATAATTACCTACAGGTAATTTCTCAACAGTAATTTTTCCAGCTGTATTACTTTCTAAAGCTTCTGTTCCATTTGATGTATATGTATATACTCCACCAGAAACCGAAAAAGATAAATTTTGTCCATTACTATCTTTTATAACAAATTTAGCTCCTGATATAGCTGTATCGTCTTCACTACTTAATGTAAGAATAAGAGTTCCTACATTTTCTTTAAGTTGTATAGATGTGTTTACTGTATCATTTGCAACTGTAACCCTTGCGTCTGATGTGGCAATATAATCAGTATTTGAATCAGCATAAGCTACAGTATAGGTTCCACTTGCAAGTCCAGTTATATTAATTTTTCCATTTGAATTTGTTTTTACTGTTTTATAATAGCCATTACTAGTTGCTTCATAATTCCCATTATTAGTAACAAATTGAATTAAATTTCCATTTGAATCTTTTACAGAAAATTCAAATTCTCCTAAAGCATTTCCCTTATTATCAGTAACAGATAATGCTATAGTTCCATTATCTACTACCTCAGAAACTGAGGATAAGGGTTCTGATTCTTCTATAATTTCACTTGTTGCCATAACAGGAGTTATGTTAGAACATATCATAAGACAAGCCATTAAAAAAGCAATAGTTTGTTTTTTTAATATATTTTTTTGCATATTAAATTGACTTTTAAAAAGTCAACCTCCTTTCTTTTCTATGAAGCAAGAAGCCATACTATTTTTTTATATTCAGGGTCTCCATATTCTGATTTTTCTAATATAATATATTCATCCGTAAGATACATCTGATTTGTTTTAGGTATTGCTTCTTTTAATTGATTAATTTTAAAATCCTTTTTATCCAAATAATAAATATTATTATTTGTAAGTAAAAATATATATCCACAAGAATAGTTAATAGACTCTATTCTTGATGATAACGAATTAATTTTTGTTTCATCTAAAACTGTTTGTTTAAATGTCCCATCTAAGTTTAGTATATCTAATCTTGAATGTGCTAGGTTTTGAAAACATATTATCTTATCTTTGGTTAATATGGGATATTGTTCTACTGAACAATACTGTGTAGATATTATATCATTTTTATGACTGTGTATTCCAAGTGTACACATTTCAATACCATTAACATAATAAATTTTACCATTATTAATACCAAGAATAAAAGGTGTTTCTCCTTTTTTATTAGATAAAAAAAGTTTTTCAATAGCATTATCTGTATCTACTTTATATATATAAAAATCATTTTTAACAGTATAATATATATTTTCTCCATCACTAGAAAAAGAAATAATTTCTTCTGATTGAGTTGTTTTTAATGTTGTTATTGCTAGATTGTTTGTATTAATATAACCTATCATTTGACAAACTTTATCATCAACATATTGTTCAACAATCATATATAAATTGTCTTTTATAAGATTTAATCCTTTAATTTCGTAGCCTGTAAGAATTATATCTGTTTTATTTGTTTCTATATCTGTTTTTGTAAGACATTTATTCTTATTAATAATTTGATACTTATATATATATTTATTATCTGATTCTACTAGTCCATACATATTTTGGTTATTATAGTGTTGGATTAAGTTTCCTGAATCATTTCCTACTTGGGATTCTTCTTTATCTTTTTCTATCTTTTCTGTTGACTCTTCTGATATTTCTTTTTCATCTTCAAAAACAGGTGGCTTAATAAATTTAGTAGTGAGTATAATTGCGAATATGGCCACTAAAGAAAAGATTGATATTAAAAGTAAATTTATTGTTATTGATAATTTTTTTTTCATAATTAACCTTTCTTAATTAATATAACCCTAAAAATCCAGATTGTGAAGTGGTATCTTCTTCCTCTTCTTCTTCAAAATCATCAAATTCATCTTTTTTTATATTTCTAGGGTCATATCCTGGTTTTAATTCTGAAAATGATATTCCTCCTAAATTTTCATCTTCATCATCTAAATCGTCTAAATCATTATCAGTTTGTATTGGGAGTTCAGAAATTAAATAATCAGCATCACTTTCTTCAAGTTCTCCCATAAAGCTAGCTGCTTTAATATCTTCAAATAATTTTTCAAGTTTTTTAGGATCTGGATTTTGTAAATATTCATCAACCTTTTTTCGGTATTTTATATATCCATTATTAAACATTCCTGACATTTAATTGCCTCCTTTTTTAAATTTATTATAAGTTTAGCTTAAAATAACTTTTTTATCAAGCATGATTTAAAAAAAACATACCATAAGCTATAATCCCTACATGTAATGCAATACTTAATAGTAGGGTTTTTACATAATATTCTTTTTGTACATATGTTTTGCTAAGATTTGTATAAGTTTCATAATAATAAGTAGAATCTTTCAACAATCTATTTGTTTCTTTTTGAATATCATTTAAAGTATTTTTTATATTTTTATTATCATCAACTAATAAATTGAAATTAAGTTCTATAAACTTATTATATAAATCTTCTATGGATTTATTATTTGTATTTGTTTTTTTTACGCAATTAACCATCTTATTCCATTTTGAAAAAGCTGGGTAAATTGTTATACTTCCAAATATATTACAAAGTATTCCTATAAGTAGAAACATAAGAATTAAGGGATTTCCAATATTATTAAATTTAGAAAAATATAAAAAAATATCAATAATACTAAAAACTCCAAAACAAATAAAAGAACCATAACTCAAAACACCAGACATTGCAGCTCCTGTTTGATATCTTTTTTCTAGGTATTGATTTAAATAATTTGAAATTTGGTTTATTTTATTTTTATTATTTACCAAAAGATTATGGAGTGGATTAATCATTTGATTAATCATATCTTTTGTGTTAAATTCAGGTTCTTTTTCTATTATAACTTCTTTTATAACTTCTTTTGGTTTTTCTTCTTTTGTTTCATCATATGTCATAACTTCTATTAGGACGTCTTGAGACACTTCATATCCTTTAATATTACAATGAGTAACAACATAATCATAAGTTTGAGACGTTTTAAAGTTATATTCCTTATCACAAATATCAACAAACGTTTTTAGAATATGTAAGGTTAATACTTTTTGAGATGAAAGAGCTGTTTCTATTAATTTATTTAATTTTATAAATCTAAAGCCTCTTAAATAATTATCATATTTTGTTTTATCATCTTTAAAAATATTAATAATTAATCCAGCAATCTTTTGCTCCATTTCATCTTTATTATCTTTTGAACCTTTTTCAAGTAATTGTTTAAGTTTTAAGTTTGCTGTATTAATAACTTCTGTTGCTAAACAATTAGGACTTATATTATAAAGATTATATATTGATATATCATTCATTCCTAAATTTTCAAAATATGTTTCTAACTGTGATGCTGTTTCCGCATTAATTGAGTCTATATCAGTTAATACTAATTCTTGTTCTTCACCTATAGGAACATTTATAAAATTTTCAATTTCTTTTTTTGTAATTGAAAATTGTTCATATTTATTTATTAATTGTTCAAATTCTTCATCTGTAATAAATCCTTTTATAGATAAAATAAGAATTTCGTTTTTTAAATTTAAAACATACTTTTCTTGTTCATGAAATGCTTTTTCAGCCTCTAGTTTTCTTTTGGCTGGATTAAGCATTATACTTTCTATTTCAGGAATCTTTGAAAGATTTTCTTTTGCTTGAACTTGTTTTCTAGGGTTTTTTGCTTCTTTTTGCCATTGTTCTCTTTTTTTCTCAATAGCTTCTTTTATTATTTCTTCATTATTTTCTATTGGATTAAATGATAAACCTAATAATATAAAATAGTTTTCCAATTAATATCACCTGCCTTTTAAAGCAAAGAAGAAACTAATCCTCTTTGCTTAATTTTTAATTAATACTAGAGTCTTCTACTCTTTGCATAGCATCAGACATTTCTTCTTCATTAAGTCCTTCTTTTGTTTCAAACTTTGCTTCTATAAAAGTATTATTTTTTCTTTCAACAGCTTTTAATTCTAATAGTCCTTCTTCGTTTAATCTAAAAGTAATTTCAATTGGTGTTTTATCATCCATTCCTAGAGGTAAATCTAATTTTACCGCACCAACTTCTTGTCCTAAACTAGGGTCAATTGATTTATCAGAAGATAAATTTTCAAGCACTTGAATATTTACATTCTTTTGTGCTCCTCGTGAAGGGAAGAAGGTATCTGTAGCTTCTTTAGGAAGAGTATCATTTTTCATAATTAGATTAAATAATCTAAGTTCTCTTTTTTGATTATATGCTACAGTTCCAAAACTTCTACTTGAAACATTTGAAATTTTAATATCATCAGCTGCTCCCAAGTATTTCTTTTCAGATATATCAATATTAGCTTCCTCAGCTAAATCATTAATACTTGATTTAGAAGTATCTAATTCTATTTTTATTTCTTCTTTTGTTTTTCCTGTCTTTTCTGCAATTTCATCTAATAAAATATTATATTCATTTTTTCTATCAGCATAAAGAGCTGCTCCCTTAGCTACTGATTCATCAGGGTCAAACATTCTTGTTGGGATTCCAAAAGCTTCTTTAACCCTTTTGGTTACTTGTGGCATTTTTGAAGAACCACCCACAAGTAAGATTTCACTAACACTTGATTTATCATATCCTTTTTTACTAGCTTCTTTAAATATATCCTCTGTTAAAGATATTGTTCTTTCAAGAAGATCATTAGTAAGACTATCAAATTTTTCTCTTGTTAATTCTATTCTTACTCTTTCTCCCATATAATTAATTGATATTGGAGCTTTTTCTTTTGATGTAAGAAGTTTTTTTGCTTTTTCAGTAGATAATACTAATTCTTGTAACGTTTCAGGGTCATCTAAAACACTTTCTTTTTTCCCTGTTTGTTTTCCAAACTCATCATCAAGATAAATAAGAATCTTATCATCCCAGTCTTTACCACCAAGATTGTGATCCCCACCTGTACAAATAACTTTTATTTCACCAGGTTTTATATGAATCATTGTAATATCAAATGTTCCGCCACCAAGGTCATAAACAAGAACAGTTTTTTCAACAGAATCATCAGCAACACCATAAGTAATTGCAGCGGCTGTTGGTTCATTTATAATTTGAAGAACATTAAGTCCAGCCAACTCTCCTGCTGTTTGAGTAGCTGTTCTTTCATTAATTCCAAAATAAGCAGGGCATGTAATAACAACATCTTTTATTGTTTCGTTATCTTTTAGTTTTCCTTCTATTTTTAAATTATCAACTGCATCATTTACTACTTTTTTTAAAATATAAGAAGAAATTTCAGCAGGTGACATTTCTACTCCATTTATCTTCAAATTAGAATTAGGTTTACCCATGGATCTTTTAATAAAGGACACAACTTCGTCAGGATACATTTTTGAACTTTCCTTAGCACTTTCTCCTACAGTTATATCTTCTCTACTTTCAAAATAAACAACGGATGGAGTTGTTAGCTCTCCTTCTGAGTTTTTTACAACTACTGGTTTATTATTTTCATCGATATAAGCAATACAACTGTATGTTGTACCTAGATCAATGCCAAATACTTTTCCAGTATTATTAAGTTCATTCATCTTCATTTAGATTTTCCTCACTTTCTTTATATTTATATATAGATATTCTTTCAGGTCTTATAACCTTCCCCTCTTTTTCATATCCTAGAGCTAAGCTAGATTCTATTTTATTATCTAAAGCCTTATCATTTGTTGGAATTATTTTTATTATTTTTTGTTTTCTTACATTAACATCTTCTGTAATACTAAAAGGTTCTACACTTTGTCTATATAGAATATCTGTTAAATCTTCCGATATTCCTTTTATAATATTTATTAGCTTATTATAGTTTTCCTCAGAAAACTCTTTTTGTTTAAAATTATTAATTGTTTTATTATTTGAATCTATTAATTGGATTATATCTAATAAAATATTATTAACTATTTGTGTTACTAATCCATTTTTATAATCCATCAATTCTTTATGTAAATTATCAAAAAGATTTGCTTTATGTTCATCTACTTTAATTTTTGTTTCAAATTTTTTATCTAAATCTTTTAATAAATCAATAACAGTAAATGAATTTTCGTATAATGTGTTAAATGGATTTTCTTCAATAGGTGCTTCAAAATCTTCCTCATTAGTTTCTTCTTCATTTAATATTTCTGTATTTATTTCATCCATAAAATGTATCATCCTTTCTTTTTTATACTATAACATTATATATCACAGAAGCGTTTTTATCAACCCTGATGCTAAAAATATATTGTATTTTTTAAGTTTTCCAGATATACTTATTATAAAAAGAAAGGAAGAGATTGTATTATGAGTTGTTTAAAAACGATTATAAAATATCTATTTTATTCATTTTGTGTTTATTTTATTTTTATGCTTATAAATTTAATGGTTTTTAAATTTCCTGATAATAACTTAGCTAAATTAGAATATCTATTTCTTGTTTGTTTAAGTTATATTCCTGTAATAATTACTTGTATTATTAGTATTATTTTAGCATATAGGTTAAAAGACTTGTCTAAATGTGAGATATTATTAGGTGGAATTTTAGGAATAGGTGGAGAGCTTCTTATATATTTAATATTTTATATAAGTTTAGGTTTATTTGAAAAAATATATAACTTAAACTATTTAAATTCTGGAATATATACTTTTTGTTCAAATTTTATTCTTATGTATTTGGTATTTTTATTACTTATTTTTCTACTAAAACATTCCAAATCCCATTAAAAAATATTGATTTTTATTAAGTTATATGGTATAATTTTTATATTAACAAAAATATATTTTTTATTTTTGAAAGGAGGAAAAATAAATGTTATTAGAAAAAAAAGATTTAGATACTGCAAATATTACTACTCTACCTGCAGAAACAAAAGCAGAAATTCTTGCTATTAAAGACAGTATAAAACTAGATCATGAAAGCATTTCATCATATAGTCAAGGAGTTACCAAAAAATTAACTGATTTTTCAAGTAAAATCTTAGAAACTGTAAAAATCAAAGATTCTCCAGAAGTTGAAGGGATGTTGTCTGAATTGATGGGGGAATTAAATACACTAGATACACAAACCTTAACAGAAAAGAAACCTACTTTATGGAGAAAGTTATTTAAAACAAATGAATTAAAAACATTTGTTATGAAGTATGAATCTGTAGCATCTGTAATTTCTGATGTTAGAAATAAGCTTGAACAAGCAGAATATCAATTAAGAAAAGATATTAAGGTTAGTGAAAATTATCTTATTAATAATAAAGAATATATAGAAGAACTTGATAAATATATCTTAGCAGCTAAAATTCGTATTGATGAAGAGCAAAAGGATATTGATGATCAAAAAATGGCAATTGATGAGACTGATCTCTTACAAGTTCAAGAGGTTGCTATTAGAGAATCTGAACTTGATGCTTTAAAAAGAAAAGTACATAATATGGAGTTGCAAAGAGCAATTGCTATTCAAAATATTCCTCAGCTTTTACTATTAAAACAAGGAGATTCTGTTTTAGTAGAAAAGATAAATGATAGTATTAATTCTGCTATTCCTCTTTGGGAATCTCAGATGGTTATTGCTATTAATGCAATGCGTCAGCAAGCTGGTGTTAGAGTTCAAAAAGGTGTTACTGATACAACAAATAAGCTTCTACTTCAAAATTCAGAAGCATTAAAACAAAGTGCTATTGGTGTTGCAACTGAACTTGAAAGAGATATTGTAGATATTGAGACTTTAAAGAAAAGTAATGAAAATTTAATTACAACTCTTAAAGAAATTAAAAATATCAGAGAAACAGGAGCAAAGAACAGAGAACATACAGTAGAAGAACTTAAAACCTTACAAGTGCAATTAAATCAGGTTTTAATTGAAAATAAAATGTAGAAAGGAATAGCTTTATGGGATATTTTGATCTTTTTGATTTTTTATTTAATGAAGATGAAGTGGAAGAATATGAGTTTAATGATTTAGAAAATCAAAAAGATTCTAATTGTTCCAGTAAAGAAAGGAGACATAAAATGCTAAGAAATGCTGAGCAATATTTTGACTATATTACAAGAAAATATAGAATAAAAAATAAAACATTAAAGTTTCATAACATGATTAATATCATTTTAAATGTTTTAACTGTTTTAGGTCTTACTGTTTTTGCATTTTTAAACAATTTCAGTATTAGTTATTATATTATCTTTATGATTATTGGTTTTATTGTTTTCGATATTTTTTGTGTTTTTTTTGAAAAATTAGTTCTTTTTGTAATGAAACTAAAAAATAAGTTAAAATATAAAAAACAATTAAAAAGATTTATGAAACTTAGTTTGGAAGAACAACTAAAGGAAATTAATAAAAAGAAAAAAGAACGAAAAAATATTGTAGAAAATGGATATAATGTTTACTACAATGAAGAGCTTAAAGAAATCGATAAAGAAATTGAAGAATATAATAAAAATATAAAAGATATGAAAGAAGAAGATAAAGAAATTGAAAATGCTATAACAAAAAGATATTTACAAGATATTTCTTATGCTGAAAGAGTTTTGGCGAATTTGGATGAACAAAAAGAAGATTATCCATCCAAAATAGAAAATAGAATATCTAAAGTTGTAGAACAATCTATGGAATTAATAAATATCTGCAAAAACGAACCTATTTTAATTGGAAATTTAATGAAAACATTTAATATTTATCTTGTAGAACTTTTAGATATTCTAAATACTTATAAAAAGATGTCAAAAGATGAAAGGGATAAAAATAAAGAAAAATTAGATTTAGTTTTTAATGAGCTAACTAATCACTTAATTGAATTAAAAGAAAAAATTCAGTCAGATTCTAATGATAGATTTAATAATAATATTGATTTATTATTACAATCATTAAAAGAGGATAGAAAGGAGGAAAATTAATGTATAAATCAAGACTAGGAATTTGGGGAGGGGCAGTAAGTGTTATTGTTTGTATTATACTTTGTATTAAGCTTTTTACATGGATAGGAACAGACACTTCTCAGACATACAACTTATATTGTCATACTCCTGATAATGTTTTAAAAACAGCTATTACAAATGTTGGTGGTGATTATAGATTTAATCTTTATGATTCAAAAGAAGATGCAGAAATTATTATGCAACCATCTTCTGATGAAGTAATTGCAGGATATAGCAAGTATAGTAATTATGTTTATACTCCACTTGTACTTTTTGCCAGATCTACTTGTTTAAATAATGATTCTGGTTTTACTGTATTAAATGGTAATTCTAGCAACTCTACAGCTTATAAAGATTTGTTAATAATTCTTGAAGCTATGGAAGAAGGAAAGACTTATGAAGATATAGGAATTAATAAAAAAACGGCAACAGGAGAGGTAAAACTTGCAATTCCTAGTAAAACTTCTGTTTATTATTCTTATGTAGAAGAGCTTTTTTATGTAACACTTAATAATGGGGAAATCCCTACAGAAGCAGAAAAAACTTCTTTAAAAACAAGAGTAGATGATTTATTAAAAGAATGTATTAAAGTAGAAGATATAGGTGCTAAAATTATTGAACTTTATGAAAAGGACAGTAAAGAATATACTTTATTTATTGGGCCTGAGTGTATTATAACCAGAAATAAATATGCTTTTAATACTACAAATGATGATGCATGGTGTAGTGTATATCTTAATTATACTGTTCCTTATAGTTATGATTTATTTGTAAAAACAGATAATAAAGAAACTCTTTTAAATGCCTTTTCAAAAGGAAAATTTTCAAGCGTTACAGGTTACAGAGTCTATAATACAGATAATATTGCTTCTACATACAATCATACAATTAGTAATATTACTTTTGCAAAATAAATTAGGATAGCTGTATTTTACAGCTATCCTAAAATAAAAATAAAGGAAAGGATGGAATTATGTATAGTATAAAAAAAGAAAGATATTATTTTTATGAATTTGAAACATTTAATTTTGAATTAAAAAGAATTTTCAGTAATTATAATGAATTAATTTATTTTTTAGCTTATGCGCAAGTTGATAAATTACAGATTTCAAGAAAAGAAAAAATATATCATAATAAGTACCTTGATGAAATTAATTTAACTTTAAATGATCTTAAATGTTTCTTAACTTATAAAAATGAATATGTTTCTTATATTCGTCCTTTTTTATTTTTAGATGAAAATAATTCTATTATTGATGTGCGAAATTTTTATGAAGATATTATATATGTAAGAAACCAAATTGATGAAAAAAGAAAAAAATATGATAAAAGAAGACCTCTTCCAGAGGGATACATTTTTAGAAAAACACCTATTCCTTATACGGGAAAGAATAGATCTGGGTGGACCAGAGATGTTAAATATGGTCATATTATAAAAGATTTAAAAAATCCAGAAAACAAAGATTATGTTAAAAAAAATAAATATAGAGATTTATTAGAACCTTACTGTGACCTACCTTATAAAAGAACCACTAAAAGTTGGAAAGAACAGTGTAAAAAAAGACATCAATGGCAAAAACATGAAAAATAATCAAATCTTCTTGACGATATTTATATCTAGTTTTATAATAGAATTTGAGGTAAATACTTTGCAAAGTTTTTCTTTGCAAAAAAGAAAGGAGATAGCTTTTTACGAAAAGCTAAATATTTTTTAAATGAATAAAATAAAAATATTAAAAATTGCAGTAGCAATACTGGGGGTTATTCTTCTTGTTTTGCTTGGTGGCTATTTAATTTTTAACAGTTATTATAGCAAAATGAACCATAAAGAACAAACAAAAACAACCTTAAATTCAGAAGAAATTGAAAATATCAATAAAGAATTAGAAAGTGAAGAGTCTGGAGAGGATTCTCCTGAAGAAGAAGTAAAATCTATAGAAGATCAAATTTTGGAAAATTTAAAAAATAATGCAACCGAACTTGCTTCTGATGGTGATGTTTTTAATATATTATTAGTTGGAACAGACAATAGAGAAAATGTAGCTGGTTCTAGAAGTGATAGTATGATAGTTGTTTCTATTAATAAAAAGACAAAAGAAATAACCATGACTTCTTTTATGAGAGATTCTTACGTTTCAATTCCTGAATACGGAAACAATAGACTAAATGCAGCTTTTGCCTTTGGTGGACCTAGTTTACTTATTGATACTATTGAGAGTAATTTTAAGATAGATATTAATAGATATGCTCAAGTTGATTTCTATGCTTTTATTGATATAATAAACGCATTTGGTGGAATAGATATGGAAATATCAGAAGATGAAATGAAAGTTATAAATGATTATACTGGTGAAGTTAATCGTTTACAAGGTGATGATAAAAATTCTAGTAAATTAACTGACTTTGGGTTGGTCCATTTAGATGGAAAACAAGCATTATCTTATTCAAGAATTCGTTATGTTGGAAATAATGATTTTGGAAGAACTGAAAGACAAAGAAAAGTATTATCAGCTTTATTTACTAAAGCCAAAGATTCAGGTATTGTTGAACTTAAAAATTTATTTGATATGGTTTTACCAGAGGTTACTACTGATTTAACTCAAGGAGAGTGCTTTTCGCTTTTACTTAATCTAAATGATTATAAAAATTACGAAATTAAATCAAATAGAGTTCCTTATGATGGTGCTTGGTCTAGCGCAAGGATAAGAGGAATGTCAGTTTTAAATCTTGATTTTGAAAAAAATATAAAACAATTGCAAAAAGATATCTATGATATTGGTGATGAAACTGAGTCTGAGGCTGAAACAAATTAATACATATTAAAGCGGATTTTTCCGCTTTATTTTTTTATTTATTTATGTTAAACTTAATACAAAACTAAATATTAAAAGAGTATCAGAGTAGCTTAGTGTCAAAAAAGGAGGTGAAATTATGGTTAATATGGACACTCTAAATCAGAAAGTTGATCGGAAGACACGACAACTTACTGAAAAAGCTATGGCAAAACTTGATACTCAAATTAAAACCTTAGAAGAAGGAGGAGTTAAATTTGAGAAATTATTTAACAATGATGCGATAAAGTATGATGTTTTGGGGAAAAATTTCTTTACGTACAAATTTAGAGGAGATGATTCCTCTCAGCTTAGAGTGCTTTATCGTTTCGTAAGAAATGATGAAAGTTTTGTCGTGGAATGTCATAAAGTAGAAGTGAAGCGCCGTTCTGGGAAAGGATACATTAAAGAATTCGAATCTTATGCGGCAAATTTCTAATACATATTTTAAAGCTTAAAGAAAGAGGCAAAGCCCTAATCTTTAAGCTTTTTCTTTTTTTATTTATAAAAAAGGATAGGTTTTCTTATCTTTTAAAAATGAAGTTCATCAGAAATATTACTAATTTGACTAATATATGCATTTATTAATTTAATATAATCAATACTAAAATACCCATATGAACCCAATGCATAAGGAAGATTTCCTTCAATAAAAATAGTATCATAACCATCTTCATAGTAAGAATCTATTAATTGTAGTTTACCATCTATTTGTTTATGAACAAGTATTTTATGAGGTCTTTTAATAACTCCCCAGTCTAAACTACAAGCATTAGGTCTGTTGGCCCAGGTCTTCCAATCTTCCATAGCCTTTGCTATTAAATCAGTATTCATATATTTCATATATTTATAATCACCTTTATATGGTCTTAGGTCTTTTAATTCATCATAATAAATAAAAGCTCTACATTCATAGACAAAGTTTAAAGGTTCTGATACATATACTTCATAATCTTCATAACAAGAACCACAACCTATTAAATCTTTTATAGAAGAAACAATCTTTCCTGTAAATACTTTTTCTTTAACTGGTTTAACAAAATTACCACTAGACCATTTTTTTTCATTATTTGAAATAGAATTTATTGTATCTTTCCATATTTTTCTTCCAAGATAAGGTTTTAATATATCTGGATAGTTAAACTCTTGCGGTTTTATATTGAATTTATCAAGGCAATATTGAACTTGATCTACACCATCAAGAACAAGATCTCCTAATTCATATTTTTCAATAATTTCATTAACCAGTAAATAAGGAATACATTCAAGTCCTAGCTGTAAGGCTCCATCTAATGCATTTGCTATATTATAATTATAAGGAACAATTATTTCTCCAATTTTTTTTGTTCTATAAAATACTTTTATAATTATCACTTCCTTTATTTAAATATAGAATTCTTTCATATCATCAAGTCTAATACATGCTAATTTACCATCATAAAAACTAAATACTGCACCACAATCTATTCCTATTTTATCTTTATCATGCCATATCTTCATCGGGATTCGTCCATTTATATGAATTACTGGAGTATGTCCAAAAATTACAATATGTGATGATAAATTTGTTTTAGAAAATATAAATTCATCTCTTATCCAAACTAAATCATCTTTTGTTTGTAATTTCATATTTTCTTCGATACTTTTTGTTGTATCAATTTTTAGGGGTTCAATTCCTGCGTGTACTAATATTTTTTTATTTTTTATAAAATATAATGGTAATTCAGATAAATATTTTACTATTTCTTTCCTATCTATTTCATTTAGTTCAATAAAACTATCATATGTAATATTCCCACCATTTTGAAACCAAATTCTTTTATTAAAATCATCTGGTTCATTTAGATATATAAGCATCATATCTTCATGATTTCCAAGAGTCATATAAATATTAGGCTGTTTCATAATATATTGTAGTGTTTCTATTGGCTTAGGACCTCTATCAATGACATCTCCTATAATGTATAAATTATCTTTTTCTGAAAATTTTATTTTTTTCAATAATTTCATAAATTTATCAAAGCATCCATGAATATCTCCAGTTACATAGTCCATAAAAATCTCACCTTTCATTAATTTAATAGTGTATTGGGGAGGATTCGAACCTCACTTTCATTTAAATAGTATATGACTTGCTTATCTATTGGAAAATGTATAGGGAACACCTAAGTACAATAGATTCAGTAGTTCACATAAAATCCTAATAATTTCTACTTTCCTTAAAGCTCATATATCCCTAAATATAATTACTTATGAAAGAATTTTGTCATTATTAAAGCATATTGATAATGCGTCCAATCGCCAGCTGCTTACGCCTGAATGGTCCAATACATATTTATTATAAATAATCTTTTCTTAATGTCTGAATTTTATGCCAGTAAAAATTATTTTTCTTACTTTTTTCTTTATTTTCTTCTTTTACAATAATAGGACATTTAGGAGAATCAAGTTTTATTAAAAAGAAGTTTCTAATTAATCTGCTTTTTTTATTAGGACTAAAAGCAACATCATCTCTTCTATAAGCTTTACTTAATCTACTAACTTCTTTTTTAGCTTCCTCTAAGTCATAAAAAACAGGAATTTTTGTTTCTGATATAGTTTTTTCATTTATATTTTTTGTTAATATAAATGGGAGAATCCAATCCATAGCATATACCCCTTTATATCCTTTATCTTCAATATTTGATTTTGGACGGGCTTTTTTAAATTTATCAATAGCTTCATAACCTATAATATATCTCATATTTTCCTCCTTTTCTTATTATAATTATACCATATACATTAAATTGTATCAAGTATTTTTATTGATTTATATTAAAATATATGATATAATTAATTAGTAAAGTTAAGAAAAATTAAAGTTTTTATTATTATGACATAAAAATGAGAAAAGGAGGAAAATATGGTTTTATTAGAAAAACAAAAAGATAGATGGAGTAATGTTGAAACATATTATTATGCCATTTTAGTAACTAGAGAGGGTTTACCTTCTATTTTATATCGATATGTAGGTTTAAAAGAAGAGGAATTAAAGGAATTTAAAGAATCATTTAAGAAAGGTAAAGTAAAACCAAGAAAACCTAATAGTTATTCATTTACAGACGCAAAAGAAGCGTCACAGGTTGAATCTACTCAGTATAGTTATGGAGCGCAAAAATATAATTTTAAAGAATTAAAAACAACTCCAGAAGAAGAGGGTTTATATATCCCAACGTTTTATAATCGATCTGATTTTGAGTTAAAAATAACAAAAGATGAATATATTACAGATGACATGTTAGGAAAAATAAGAAAACTTGAATTTGCAAATCCTATTGTAATTATTGGACAAGATCCAAATATTGCAAAAAGTAAGTTAAATGTTGATGCAACTTATGAGTATTATTGTACTTCATGTGGTATTTCTTATTTTGGAAAAAATCGATGCCCTAAATGTGGAAAATCTATTTATAATAATACTATTGTTATGAGTAATTTTAAAAATCACATAAAGGAACAATTTAACATAAAAACTTATTCACCAATTAATATTCATGAACCTTCCAATATGAGAGATAGAATATATTATATGAAATCAGTAGAAAATGGTATAGTTCTTTACAAAATCTGCAGAAATTTTAAGGCAGAAAATAATGTAATTGCAGAAGATTACTGTGTTGAGTATAGTTTAGAGCACATTGTTGGAAAAAGTATGATTGCTTATAAGCATTTAAAAAGGGGGAAGAAAGAATGCGATCCATTTGAAGCTTTAAATATTAATACAAAAAATATAAGAAATGTACCAACTATTATTTATGAAGATGCTGAAGACTTCTTTGAATTTGCAGCTAATAATGAAAAGTTTTTAAGAATGTCAGGATTTCAAACTGTTTTAAAATATTCTGGAATGAAACTAGAATTAGAATCATTTTTTATTGTATTTTTAGGTATTATTAATAAATATCCTATCATGGAACAAATTGTTAAAATGGGACATTCCAGGCTATTTTTTATTCTTTATAATAATATGTTAAATTGTCTTAATAAAGATGAAATTAATAGAAATGTTGAAAGAATAAGCCAACTTGTTGATAATGAGGCCACAAAAGGGAAAGATGCTCTTAGGTTTCCGCTATATATTGGAGATTATCTTATTAAAAAAGATGCTTCATTAGAAGAATACTATTATTGGAGAGATCTTTTTGAAATAACTCATATTACAAAAGAACAATTTGAAAATTTTACTGAATCTTTTAACTTTGCATGGGTTAATAGCCAATCCAGTATGGAAGATATAGGAAATATATTAAAGTTTGGGTATTCTTTAGATAAGTTATTTAATTATATTGTAAAACAATCACGAGTGAAAAATATTTCTGTTCCTACTGTTATTACAAATTTAACTGATTACTTAAATATGTGTGATATATGTGGAATTGAGGCTGATAAATATCCTCAAGATGTGGTAAAACAACATGATGATATTATAAAATATTTTAGACAGAAAGAAAGAGCTGAATATGATAGAAAATTACAAGTAATTGGTAATGAATGCGAAAAATATGTAATTCCAGATGAGGATGAGCTTAAAAATGTTGGAATTCCAAAACTTTTTGAAAAAATGACTGTTATATTTCCTAAAAGCGAAGCTGACTTCATTGATGAAGGAAATCAGCAACATAATTGTGTTGGTTCCTATCCTAGAAATGTTAGAAATGGAAATTGTGTTATATTTTTTATTAGATATAAAGATACGCCTCATAAATCTTTTATTACTGCTGAGTGTACTAAAGGTGGTTTAGGGCAGTGTTTCTATTCTAATAATAGACCTGTACATGATGAAGAGTTAATTAAATTTGCTAGATATATTGCAAATAAAATTAAGTCTGGATGTAATTCTGGTAAAATTCATGGACTTCATAATATTTAAATAAAAAAGAGACTGAATAAATCAGTCTCTTTTTTTATTCATAATCATAATTAACAATAGAAACTCTATCAATTTTATTTGTATCTATCATAAAATCGACGCTTAAACTAGTATTAGCTCCTCCCCATGTATAAGAATTAGTAACAGTTCCTTCATAATAACTATTAGGGGTTCCAAATAATTCAACTAATTCATCATATGTAGTGTCAAATGTAAATCCTTTAGGAAATACAAGTTTTAAATTATTAGAAGAATCAGCATAAAATGCTATTCCATAAGTAATAGTGTCTTTTATTTCTTTTTTTTCTGTTGTTGATGTATTATAGGTATAAGCATTAAAATAATCATTTTCTTTATTAAGTCCTATAACACTAAAGTCTTCTGGTTCTAAGATTTTTTCATCTGAATTATCCATCTCGTAACCTAATGCTAATAATTCTGATGTATTAAATGGTAATGTATATGTTTTTTCATTAATTGAAACAGAAGTGTCTTCAATATCTGTTCCATCCATATCTATATTTTCAGGTTGAGTTGTTTCTGTACTTTCTTTTGTTGATTCTTCATAATCACTAGAAAAATCAAAATCAGAGCTAGAATCAGTTGCTTTAATTGCATTATCTTTAATTTCTTTTGGAACTTCTATTTCATCAACAGAATCAAAGCTATTATATGTAAGCTTAATAGAAAATTCTTTTACTTCAATAGAACCTTCTCCTAACATATTATCTTGTGAATCTTTTTCATCATCTGAACTATTAATTGCTTTTGATATACCTTCAGTACAATCCATTTCAATACTTATAGGATTTTTTGTTTCTTTATCAAAATAACAAGTAATATCAATATTCATATCCTTATAATTTAAATCTTCACTTCCTTCAAGTAAGCCATCTTCTGTATTTACAGAATTCATAATATCTTTTAATGCTTCTCCTGAAAGCTTTCCTGTTATTTCATAAGCATCTTTATCATTAACTTTTACAGTATCTTTTAAAAGCGTAAAATCTTTAATATTATCTTTAATGTATTTATAGATATTAAGGTTTGATTGATAATCTAATTCTGTTGATTCTTCGTATGTCCAAGTATTAGATTCTTCTTCTTTTGAATATGTAGTATATTTATCTCCATCTTTTACACAATAGCTTTCTATTTCTGCTTTTTGATTCATTCCAAATATAGAAATATCAACATCACCAATCATATACGCTGAATCAGATTCTTTATGAGCTTTAATGTCTACATCCATATTAACGCCCATCTCCATACTCATTGAATCATATGCCATGGACATATCCATAGCCATTTGCATATTTGCATCAATTGATTTTGCATCCTGCATTATAGTATCTGCATTTTGCACTAGAGATTCTACAGTAGTTTTTTGACTGCATCCTGTTATTGCAAAAATCATAGATAAAGTTAATCCAAATGCTAATATTTTTTTACTAATTTTCATATTTTTCTCCTTATTTATATTTTTATATATATTTTAACTTATTATTAAAAAAATTACAATAAAAAAATAATAAAAGCTAAGAAAAACTTAGCTTTTATCATTACCATTCTTGGAAATTAATAGTTATTCCAACTGATTCGTTTTCTACTACCTGATTTTTTATTTCAACATCAAATCTAATATAGCCTCTATCAGCATAATGAGCAACTACATTATAATCTTTAGATTTTAAAAAATCTTCTAACATATTTTTTATTTCTCTTATTTCTCTTCTTCTTTCTTCTTTTGTTGCTCTTTTAAATTGTTCCATATTTTTCCTCCTATTAAATTTTAAATAATATCAATTTGACACATCTTCATTGTTTCAAGTGCCATTTTATGAGTTTGAGGAGTAACACCTGCACAGCAATTTTCTTTTACAGTAATAACTGTATCTTTAAAAGTTGCTCTTGCAAGAATTGCATTTGATACAACGCAGATATCTGTACAAAGTCCAATAAATTCAATTTCTTCAATTTTTTCATAATTATTTTCTAGTTTCAGTCTTTCCATAAGTTCGAAAGAACCAAAAGTGAGTTTATTAATAATATTATCAACATCCAATTCCTTCATGATAGCAGGATAAATTTCCCAGCCTCTTGAATTAATAATACAGTGTTTTACTGGAAGCTTTTTTCCTTCTAAAGAATCTTCATAAGCTGGATTATATTTTGGATTTTGTTCTTTATTAAAGTGAGTATCTCTTGTCGCAAAAACAATATATCCTTTTTCCTGTTTATCTTCAATTTCTTTTATAACGCTAGGAACAATTCCAACTGCTTCTTTTGTTCCAAGTGTTCCATCTACAAAATCATTTTGCATATCTACTACTACTAAAATTTTACTCATTTAAAATATACCTCCTTCTTCTTTCCAATTTGGATTAAATTTGAATAGTTTAGCTGGTCTATGACCTGCTATATCTTCGCTTTCTTTGCCAATATCAATAAGCATTGGTTTCATTTTTCTTCTGAAATTTGGTGCTATTAATTCTTTACCTAAAATCAAGCTATAAGTATCTTGTAAATCTCCAATAGTAAATTCATCAGGCATTAAATGAAATGCAATATCTGACCATTCTACTTTTGTTTTTAATCTATATAGTGCATATGCAATAATTTTTGCATGATCAAAAGCGATATCTCCATTATTAATAATTTCATATTTAATATCGATAATATTGTGATTTATTGTTTTATTTTCTCTTATAGTTGCTTGTAGAGTAACTTCATCATTTTTAAGTTGAAGAATATAATCTTTCTTTTCAATACCATCTTCATTTGTTACATTATCTAAAGTATAAGAAACATCAAACCAATTAGCTTCGGCTGCGTCATCTCCTGCTTTTACATCTAGTTCTTCTTTATTCGCAAGAGCCATATAAGACACACTTACAACTCTTGTTCTAGGATCTCTTCCTACATCTCCCCAAGTGTAAAGTTGTTCCATATAAACATTATCAAGATTTGTTTCTTCTTTTAATTCTCTAAGTGCTGAATCTTTAATATTTTCATCTATTTTAGCGAATCCTCCAGGAATTGCCCATTTGTCTTTATATGGATAATCTTTTCTTTTTACCATAAGAATTTGCAGAGACTTGTTTGAAAGTGCTCTGTAATTTTCACTTTTTGTCTTATTAATAGTAAAGATTAACATATCTACTGTAACTGATGGTTTTTCATATTTATTTGCATCATAATTTGCAAGAAATTCTTCTTCGGTTTTATATTGTTTTTCTATAATATTATTGCACATGGTGCTGATTCTCCTTCCTATCTTTTTGTTATTATCATTATAACATTAACAAAAATAAAAGTCAATATGATTTTAAAAATTCGTCAGATTTATTTTTAAATATACAATCATATGTGTTTACTCATTGAATGAATTTAAAAATGATTGTAGCGAATTTTTGTTATTTTATACATATATATCATGTACAATAAGTGGTATAATAACATTATATTATATGTGTATTTTTATAAGCAAAAATAAAAAACAGACCTAAAAATACTTTTAGGTCTGAAAAAACTAATTATACATCATAAGTTTTTTAATAATAGTAATGGCATTTTCTAAGTTGTCATTTTTTACAATAACATCACATTGGCTCATTGCTTTTTCATCTTCATCAAGTTGAACAACTCTTTGAAGTTTTACATCATCAGAAACATCTCTTGCAAGAATTGTTTTTATAAGAGATGTCCTATCTCTAAGGATAAAAATACTCATACTATCATTTGGATATTTTTCTTTAATAAACTTTGCACCATAAATATCCATAATAACAATAATATCCTTACCCTTTTTAATAGCTTCATCAAATTCCTTGTATCTTGAACCATACATATTGTTAGCATAAATTGTATGCTCAACAAATTCTCCGTTTTTAACTTGAATATTAAATTCTTCTTTAGTTAAAAAATGATAAGAAATATCAGGAATATCTTCTGATCTTATTTCTCTTGTTGTGCAAGTTACAAGTTTTTCTAGAAGTGTTTCTTTAAGTAGAATGTCTACAATCGTTGTTTTCCCTGAACCAGATGAACCTACAACTACATAAATCATAACCTTTTCTCCTTTCAGTGTAGCGTTTTATACAACAGCGTATAGTGATGCTGTATACAGCATACGCCGTATGTGCTACGTTATTTTACTTATAAATATATTATACCTTAGTAAAACATATTTTTAAAGGTTTATATCTTTATTATCTTGCTCGTTTTCTTGAATATTTTCTTCTGGTTCTTCTGATGGATATTTATAATATGTTTCTCGTCTTATTTTATTTATAGGAATACTTAATATAAATTTACTAGTATTAGCTCCAAGTAAAAACAAACAGTATGATGTAATAAAAAGATTACTAAATAGAAAATTTATTATTATACAAGATATAACTGTAATTAATATTGTCTTTTTATCTACTAATTCTTTAGGAATATATATGTAAGTAGATAATAACTCTAAAATTATTAATAAAATAGGAATAATAATTACTGTATTTCTTGTAAAAATATTTGAAATATTAAAAAATGACACTGATTTTGTATAATTATCTATACTAAAATTCTGAGCATTAATAATAGTTAAAAATATTAATATATAAAGTATATTTGTTATTACTTTTATAAATAATGGAATAATTGTTGAAAAATGTCTCTCTTTATAAAGTTGATTTAATTTTTCTAATTGTTCATCTTCATTTGAATATTTTTGTTTTATTTCCGAAACAATTGGTGTTATTTCTTTTATTATTAAATTATTTTTTTTATCTTTTAAACTTCCAAAAGATCTTAATAACCCTAAAATTATTCCTAAAAGCATAAATATATATGCTATAGGAATCGTATTATTACTTAAATCAATTAGTAAATTGGCTATAAATTTCATATGTGTCTCCTTTTAAAAATATTATATTATTTTGATTTCCAGTTAATATTATAAAATCATTATCTAAATATATTTGTTCTATTAAGAATGGGGCTTCAAAAATAAGTTCAAGTTCTTTATCTTTTATGTATTTAAAAAGTTTATTATTATCAGAAAAATAAAGATTTTTATCATAATTTAATGTAATAATATTATTTCCTTTATATATTAAAGTATCATCTAAATAAAAGCTTGAATTGTCATTATCTGTAACAACATTAATTTTTTTATTATCATAGTTAAGAAAAAATAAATCTTCATATTTTACAGTATTATTAATTAAATCAAGATAACCAATATTAGTTCCATCAGTAAAAGAAATAATATTATTTTTAATATCAAATATTTTTGAGTATCCAGTAAATGTTGTCTTTTTAATATCTGTTAATTTATTAACTTTTTTCCCATCAAAAGAAATAGTAAATAAACTATTTGTATAATATTCAGTAAAATACATTTTATTTTCATCTATCGAAAAGCTTGTAATAAATCTATTTGAAATATCTCCTAAAACTTTATCATAAGTTATTAATATATCTTTTTCAATATTATATATAAATATACAATCTGTTTTTAAAGTTCCATTATAGGTTTTATCATATACCCCGATCAAAAAATTATTATATAAATGTAAAAAATGACAATTCATATTATTTAAAATAACTTTTTCATTATTTTTTTCTTTATTTAATAAATAGGTATCATAATTATTTATATCCTTATTGTATTTTAAATAAATAATAAAGTTTTCATTACTTACAATCTCTCCTGATTGTATTAAATTTAAGGGTGTTGTTCCTATCATATTTGATATTTTAGTATCTAAACTTTTAGGGTAGTTATCACTTATTGGAGTTTTTGATTCATCTATCTCTCCATAAGAATAATTTTCATCAGCCTCTACTATTTCTTCTTTGCTTTTGGTTGAAAAAAATTTATTAATACCTAAACAAACAAGAATACCCATAGAACATATAAAAATAAGAAAGCTAATTAATTTTATATTTGATATTATTTGTTTTTCATCTTGCAAAAAATCACCTTCTTTCTATATATTTTAATTATACTTGATTATATAAAAAAAATCTACAAAAAAATTAAAAGATGCTAAAGCATCTTTTAATATTCATTATCATCTTGATCTTCGTCACCATAAAGTTCTCTTCTTTTCTTTTCTTCTTTTTTCTTTTTAGCATATCTAGAACCTAATATAATTCCAACAAATACTAATACAACTATTGTTATCATAATTATATTTCTTACTAGAGTATTAGGTATTGATGTTTTTAAATGAACAGGAACTTCTTTGTTATCATTATAAGTTACTTTATATTTTGCCATTGAGTCTTCTATAGTTCCATCATGAGCTACAAGATTTCCAGGCATTTTCATTGATACGGTAGCCTCTAAACCAGAAGCATCATATAAGTCTAAGAGTTGTTTTTTATCTTCTTCACTAACCTCCGCATCTGGATCTAAAAGATATTCAACACTTCCACTAAACAAGTATGTTTTATTAAGTAAACTATCAGAAATACTAACTTCTCCATTTAATTTTATTAATTTTTTATCATAAAGACTTTTTATATCTTTGTTAAGTTCTTCTATTGTTGCATAATTTTTAGTTGCTTCAAATCCTATATTAACAGAATCGTTTATATCCGTGATTTCAAATCCTTGTTCATGGAATACTGATGCTATTTCTTGAAATAACACATTACATCTTTCAATAGGATTTGTTGATTTTTCACTTTGTTCAAAAGTATATCCCATATCAATATCATAAGATGACAAAGAATCATAAGTATCTTTATCTACAATATACTTGATAGTAAATCTGGCAGAATCGTCTGAATTTACTACTAATTCATAATTTTGATTTGCACATCCTGTAAATACTAATAACATTAATGTTACTAATATTAATAATATCTTTTTTATTTTTTTCATATTTTAGAGCGAATATATTTTAATTTTTATTTTAAAATAAAAACGCAATCCTCCTTTCTATAATAAAATGCAAGAAACATAAAAAATGAGTATCATTAATATAAAAGAAACAATAAGTAAAATCCATCCCTGAGTAGGAAGCTTATTCCAAGGAAGATTAGGTATTTCTTTTAGAGAATTTAATGTTGATTTCTTTGCTGTTTTTGCATTTTTTCCTATTTCATTAAATGTATTAGAAAAAGAAACATTTTTTTTATTTTTAGCCATAAGAATAATGTAGCATATAGTAATTCTATACAAATCACAAATTAATACAATATATTATATTTAATACTATAACCATAAATAAAATTGTATTAAATATTGTTTATGTATAGCTTTATATTCTACAATCCTCCTTTCATAGTTATTTATTTAATTATATCAAATAACAAAAATAAATACAAGAAAAAAGAGAGGTAGTCCTCTCTTTTTATTTTAATTTACAATTTTTGAAACGTGTGTAATTAATCCAAATAAACGATTCATTTCTTCATTTTTTGTAGTAATTCTTACTGTAACAATAGTTCCTCTAGGAGGTCTTGCGCCTCTTTCAGGATATTTACAAAGAACATCTACACCACCCTCAAGGGCAACGAACACGCCATTTTCATCAATCATGGAAACTTCTCCAACATATTTATCATTAACATTATATCTTTTCATTGCTTTTGCATATGGATTAGGATTAGCCTGTTTGATAGATGCTTCTATTGTAACTGTTTCATTTTCAAGATCTCTATCAATTGTTAAAATCTTAGAAAGAATTCTTTGTCCAACCATAAATTCTTGAGTTGCATCTTGAATTCTTTGATAACTAAGTTCTCTAGATGGTATATAGGATTCTACACCAAAGATTTCAACGATAATACCTGCTCTTGTTGTACAAACTACTCTTGCTTCAACAACTGCACCTTCATAAACAATATAGTTACCATCTTTATCTGTTTCTAGTAAAAATTCTTTACATTTTCTATCCATTGCTTCTTTTCTGCTAGCTACGACAATTTCTTTATCTTCATCGATTCCTTTTACAACATAATCAATTTCTGATTTTAATCTTTTAGATAATAGATATTGTTCATATTTTTGAGGGTCTCTATCCCCTGGGTCTGGAATATCTATACATTCTAGAGCTGGAATAATTATTTTAAAATCTTCCATATAAAGAACAGCAACAGATGGGCCATTTTTACCAACCTTTTCTACTCCTGTCACATGTCCTGTTAAGATTTTTCCACCTTTTAGGCTTTCATTAAGTGAGAGTAAGGCATTTTTTCTTCTATCTTCATCTGTATCTACTTTTAATTTTCCATCTATAGAAATAATTCTTTTATTATTTTCATTGCGTTTTTCAGCTTCTTTTGCTTTTTGGTTAGCTTTTTGAGTATCTTCTATTAATTGTTCAGATACTGTCTTTTTTTCACTCATATTATTAGTTGTAATATATCTATTCGCAAATAGTGTATTACTTCTCCTTTCTTAATATTTTAAACTTTTAAATGATTAGTGAGTGTATAACTATCACCAGTAACAATTATACCACATTAAATATATTGATTGCAATACCTGCTATAATTAGCAGGTATTGCTCTTTTTTTATAATTAAAAATCAATATCATCAGATGATTGTGATTTTTGATAAAGTTTATTAGTTGATGGCTTCTTTTTGAATTCTTTTCTTGGTTGCCCATCAAGTCCTATAATTTGTCTAGGCGCATCTTCTTCCTCTTGGTCAATTGAATTTAATAAACTATCAAAATTTGTATTTTGTTTTTTATTTGTATTTAAAGGTGTTTTTGAAGTTTCTGGTTGACTTTTCATATCTTCATCACCTTCTAAATCATTCATAAAATCATATGTATTGTTTTTAATTTTTTCTATAACTTCTTTTTCTTCATCTGCAGAAAATCTTTTTGTTGATTGGCTAGCTCTCCACTGAGGAACATAGTCTCTAATATAGCAATGTTCAAATTGTCCTGCTCCAGGGTGATTACTATAGTCAAATTTATCAACTTTTAAAACTTTTTGTCCTCTTATCATAACAAGCGCTTTTGAACTCTCTAGGCGCATAACCTCATCAGGTGTAAGTACAAAACGTTTACCAATTGATTCTGTTTCTTTATAATCTGGTATATTTTGTGTCATTGCTATTGATTTTTTTGACATGGATGCTGATTTTACTTCTATTGTCATTTCTCCTGTACGTTCTGATATAAATTTAGATGTCATTTGGTCAGTACATCCAAGGAATAGCTGAGTATCACAGTTACCTATAATTTCTTCCCATAAACCCATAGGATAACGGTTTTGAAGCTGTGCTACGTTCTGGAAGATAACTGCCACTCTAAGTTCACGAGAACGAATAGTTGATAATTTTTTCGTAAAGTCTGGAATTTGTCCAATATTAGGAAACTCGTCCAAAATAAAATTAACAAAAACATCACATTTACCATCTTTACCTTTAACATCGGCATATCTTACTAATTTTATAAATAAAAATGAGAAAAATAATGATGACAAGAAGTCAAGTGTTGAATCCTGGTCAGACATGATAACAAAATATGCACTTTTTCTTTTAGCTGGACCTTCCATATCAATTTCGTTATAGGTAGTAATTCTTCTGATTATATCTGCTTGGAAAACTTGTATTCTAGAACCAAGACCTATAATAACATTACCTTTAACAGTATCTCCTGCCTTTCTATAAATTTCCCATGGTTGTTTTGCGGGATGTCCTATAGGAAGTTTATCAAATAACACAGTGAGTTTCTTTTCATCATTACTAGTAATCATTTCATAAACAGCCCCAATATTTTTTTGTTCCATCGTTCTTGTTTCATCAAGTGCCACATACAAACATAATGCTTTAAGTAATGATAATTCAGCATTATCCCAGAAGTGATCTGCTTTTTCTCCTGATGTGTTTTTTATAATAACATCACAAAATGTTTGAGCCATAAGTTCTACTTGATCTGGATTTGAAATTATTTCTGCAAGACAGTTCCATGAATCTGAATATTGAGGATCTACTAAGTTAAACATTTTAACATCATAGCCTTTTTTTCTCATAAATTCAGCAGTATCTGCATAAATTTCACCTTTAGGGTCTGTGATGATAACTGATTCTCCTCTAGCTACACATTGAAGTATTTGAGGACGCACAAAACATCTTGATTTACCTGTACCAGAAGCTCCATAAATAGCTGTATGTTTATTTAACCTTGATGTCGTTGGTAAACTTACAATTTTACCATCATAAACTCCAAGAATTGTACCTGTTGTTTTCCCAATAGGAAGTAAATCAAGATTAGCTTTTAGTTCAGCTTCTGTCATCCAACCAGAAGTTCCATAGTGTCCAGTTTTTGCTTTGTTGAAATTTCTTTCATCTGCAAAATTTTCTTTACCAGAATCTAATTTTTTCCAAAAATAAATACCAGCTCCAAGACCTATAAGTAAAAAGCAAATACCTCTACCTTGCCCTGTAGTAAGTGTTTTTAAAATACATGTAACAGGATTAAAAGATATTTCTACTTGTGTATATCCCCAACCACTTTGGCTTACTGTAGGGCCTTCTATTTTTTGTACAATAATCCCTATAATATATAAAAGTACAATTCCTGCGATAGCACCTATTATTATAAGTTTTTGTATTCTTTTAGTATCTTTTTCTTCCATATAAACCTTCCTTTCTTATTTAAAAATTTCTTCAATATCATCTATTGATAATATTCGGCAAGTAACATTATCTTCCATATATTCTTTTATAAAATTTGCTTGCCATGGAAAACAAAGTACTTCAAAATTGTTTTTCGCAGAATCGTATGAAGCTTGTTTAAATCTTTTTAGTCTTCCTACATTTCCATCGAAAAACATTAATATATATTTATTATTATTTTTATCTATTGCATCACAATCTATATTAGAATATTTAAAATTTATATATTCTTCTGGAAAGATTTCTTCTTTTAGTATATCATGCCAATTTTTCTTTGTCATTATATTCAGCTGTCTCCTTCCATTATCATCTAATGTAAGATAAAAAATGTTTCTATAAGTATTATCAAAAGAAAGCATTTCGAACCCATTACTGTCTCTTTTACCTCCATTAGATATAAGCATTTCTAAAGCTGGCTCCATTCCTTTTCCAAACATAATTGCACTATTAGCTTCAAACAATTTTGATTTGTATTCTTTCAAATTTTGATTTACAATATCTTCTACTAAAACTTGCGCCTTCCCTTCTCCTTGAGAATTCCATTTCATTAATCCTTTATTTGTATTATATACACAATAAACCCCTCCAGGAGAAAATAAAGCCCCCATTATTCTTGTAAAATCTGTTTTATATCTTTGATTTACATCAATGTTTTTTAATTCTTTACTTGTATAAAATATCAAATCATTTAAATTAATTCTTTTTTCTTCTTTAGTGTTTAAATGTAATTTAGGCTTTTCTTCTTGCCAAAGTTTTACATTCAATTGTTTAAATATACATAATATTTCTGCCATTCTATGCCTTCGCCAAACTTGTCTGGCTCCAACTTTATTATTTTTATATGTACCACCCCTAAAATGATGATTTTCGGACACTATTAAATAATGTTTTAAAAAGTCTGGATTAATTGCTTCTATAATTGGAAATGCCTTTTTTGTAACTCTTATAGTTTTCATTGGACCTGTTCCAGTTATAGTAATGTATCCTTCTTTTTTTAAATTGTTAATTGTTCTTTGTAAAATTCTTTTATTACGATTCATCATTTCGAGCGATTGGTAAGGGAATTCTCCACATAAAGAAATATATTCTAATATGATATTTGCATAAGAATTTCTTCTAAATTGGATCATTTTTAATTCCTCCTTATAAAAAATACAGCCACTAAGTATTAGTAGCTGTATTTGTGAGTTTTAACCAAGATATAAAATCATTATTAGGAACAATAAAAATTTCTGTATTATCATTATCTGAAATATATGAGCAGTAATAATGTCTTAATCTTAATGGGGTATCGTCAATTAATACATATAATGCCACTAAATCAACTATTGAATTTAGTTCAATATTATCATGATCTCGATACTCTCTTTCAGGTCTTTTTTTATCATAATTATGCTTAAATATAATTACACTATTTGATTCTAATCTTATTTTAGGGTTTTTTAAAAAATATTTTTTTAAAGCTATTTGATATGTTGCTCTGATATAACTTGGATTTCCCTTCTCTTTTTTAGGTAAAAGAGAAGGAATTTTACTATAAAACCAAGTATTGTTATTTAAATATTTAATTTCAATATTATTACAATCAACTATGTTTTTATTAATATCTTCCTCAATATATGGAATTCCAGAAGTAATAGGCATAATTCTTGCATTATTTACTATTTTTTCAGATATTATTTCATATTTTATTGCTTCCTGTACAGCTAGTTGTTTATTTTCATGTTCAATATGTTTTTTTATATTATCTAAAGATTTCTTTCCATCAGTTAATAATTTATCAGCTACTAAGACGTCTTTTGCAAATTGACTATCTCTTAGCATTTTTATACCTGATAAAAATTAACTTCAGGAACATCTTCTTGACCATAATCAACACTTGCAAATAATACTTTCATACCTTCTGTCTTTCTCAAACAATCTTCTATCTGGTCTTCATCTTGAACAACAATAATATATCTAATTTCATCATCTTCTTCCACAGAAGTGTTTCTATTATATCCTTTTAGCATATTAATTAGATGTTCTTCACCTTTATTTAAAACAACAATTTCGTATTGTGCATTTTCTTTTAAAAAGAAGATTTCAGAAGGATATTCTGCTTTATAGTGTTGTTTTGGATTGATTTTTTTAATAAATTTTAACATCACCCAAAATGCATCTATAGTTTTTCTGTCAGCTTGGCTTCTAGGATCTAAAGTTACATCTTCTGTTGTTTCATCTTCTAATATAAGTTGTCTTTTCTTTAATCCTACAAGAATTCTTTGAGCCACTTCTTCATCTTTATAATAAAGTAGCTTAATTAATTGTTTCCATTTAAGACAATAATAACGACTTAAACAATCAATAACTAATTGTTCTTCTTTCAATAATCTATCATTCATATTCTTTACTTCACCATATATTATGAAATATGGTATCTCCTTTCTAGTTTTTATTAAGTATTTTCTGTTTGATTTTCTTGATTTTGTCTTTGTTTTTCTAGTATTCGTTGTTCGACTTGTGCTTGTCTTGCTTGTTTTTCTTTTCTTAGTGCTTCTTGCTTTTTAGCTTCTGCTTGAGCAGCGAGTTCGGAACGGTCTGTGGTGATTAATGCTTTTTCTGTTTCTGATGGTTTTACAATTACAGGAACTTTATTATTATTTGTTGCAATTAATGCCTGACCACGTTCAAATTGTAAAATACTTCTTATTTCTGTTCTTGAAAGTTTCATACAATCTTTAACAGCTTCTGCTTCATCGGGTTCAAGGTTTAGTATAATTTTTGTTTTACTATTATTAACTATACCTCTTCCATATTTACCATCTTCAAGAGCAAAGAAGTCTGAAAGGTCTTGTGTTGCTGCAATAGCTGCTCCACCATAACCACGAATAATTTTAAAAACTTCAAGAACGAATTCTGCTGCATATTTATTACTTGAAGCACCAATAAGCATCCATGTTTCATCAATAAAAATTGCTTTTTTCTTTGTTCTATCCTCTTTAATCTTATCCCAACAATAATCAAGTGCAATAAACATACCTACAGGTAAAAGTTTTCCCTTAAGATCAGAAATGTCCATAACAATATACTTATTATCAAGGTTTACATTTGTTTGTTGGTTAAATGATTGTGCTGAACCTGTAACAAAACGACTTATAATAATAGCAAGACGTTTTGTAAGGTCATTCCTATTAAGAATTTCATATAAGTCACCAAGAACTGGCATATCTTTTAATGTCCCATCTTTTTTGTAAAGAGTTTCATTATCATTTGTTATACCTTTTAAAGAATAGGTGTCAATTATTGCTTCATCAAGAAGCTGCTCTTCTTCATTTGTCATATCAGGGACAAGTAATGAAAAGAATGTACTTAATTGTTGCATTTTTTGAGCAAGCATAGATTCTTCTTCAATTACGCCTTCTCCTTCAATTAATTCATCAGAATTAACTTCATGAGGTCTTATTTCCATGATATTAATACAGTGAGGTGAACCTGCACTAATCTTTATATATGTTCCTCCAATATTTACACAAGCTCTTCTAAATTCATGTCCTTTAAGAGGTGCTATAATAAAGCATTGTATTCCACGCATTCTCATTCTAAGAGCCATAAGCTGTTCAGTAAATGTTTTACCAGCACCAGAAGTTCCTATTATAGTCATATTGGCATTTTTATAAATTTTTGAGTTAAAAATATCAATTATACATAATGAAGAGTTGTGTTGATTAACTCCTAAAAGAACTCCATTATCATCACACATTTCAAATGCTGTAAATAAATATGTACTTGCAGCACTACTAGTTAAGACATTTCTTCTTGATTTTTTATAAATATCTTTATCAAGTTTTAAAAGAGGAATTACTGACTTAAATGCTTCTTCTTGTGTAAAAATAGATTCTCTTGTTACAAGGTCTTGTGCTTTAAGAAGATCTTGTACTTGGTGTTTTTTCCATTTAAGTCCATTTAATGTTTTGTCATTAATGCTAATAATAATGGACATATAAAATAAATCTTCATTATTTGTGCTAATTGCTTCTTTAATAAAATATCCAGAATAAATAGCATCACGTAATTCTTCATAGTCACCACTTGTATCCGATGTTGTTTTTATTTTTACCTTGTTAAGACGAATTTTAGTAGAAACCTTATCGAGCGTACTTGATCTAGGTTGCTTTTCAAAGAAAATATCAACATCAATTCCTTCACCAGCATTAACAAGCCCTGACATCCAACCAGCCATTACTTTACTAGGGTAACCATCACTTTTTATATAAAGATAAGTATAATAAAGTCCATCCATAACCATGTATGTAGGGTGACTTAAATCAATTCCTCTAGGCGCAATATAATTAATAACAGGAATAGGGGGAATTTCATCTTGTCCTTTTATTCTGTTTTTTACCTTCATTGTATCATCAATAACTCTAGCCACTCTTGATTGAAATGGCTCATTAAGACTTGAACGTCTATTGAAAAACATATATAGAATTTCGCCAATAAATACATCTTCATTTTTTGAAGTTACAACATTGTTTCCACATTGAGAAAAATAACTTTTTGCTGTTTGTGCTGCAGATTGTAAAGTTTGATATATTTCTGGATAATCTCCATATGTTTTTGTAATTGGTTCGTATTCCATAATTAAAAAGAATCTTCTAGTAAGGGCTTCCTGACTTCCTACATCTCTTATGAGTTTTATATAAGCTTTAGAAAGTTCTTTAGTTGAGGGGTTTTTTTCACCAGCCATATCTTTTTTCAATAATTCAATATGTCTTTCGGCATCAGCTCTTTTTGTAATAGATTTAAATTGTAATTTTATATTTGAAATCTTTAACCAACTAGCAAAACTATATATAATATTATTTTTTTCTTCTTCTGAACGAAGCATAAAATTAATTGGTTCGATTTCAATAATTTTTATATATCTATTATCTGTTGTTTCAATAAGACCATTTCTGATATCTTTTATAGGAATTAAGTCTTGCACATAATTAGTTATTTCTTTTTCTTTTTTCTTTTTAACAGGCTCAGGCTTTCTTTGTCTTTGTCTTTGACTTTGTTTTTTTGTTGATTGCTCTGGTTTTTGTTTTTGTGCTTGTTTTTTCAACATTTTTCTTAATCCTCCTATATCTTAATTTTCTTTTATTTCTAATAAAGAGAAATAGTTTTTTAATAAACAAAGTTATACTATCACCTTGAAATCCGATTAAAGCACTTATTCCTATTGGGACAAGCACTACTATCATTATAACAAGTTTCATTTTAATATCTATAGTAAGAAGATGAAACATACTATATCCAATAACAACAACTGCAATAATAGCTTCTACTACATTTCTAATTTCAAACATTCCTTGAAATATTTTTCCTGAATCCATGAAGTTATTTGGAATAATAAACGTGTTGTTTATTTCTTCTTCTACGTCTTCTCTTCTATTTCTTGCCATTTATTTTTCTCCTTTCTTCAATATTTCTAATACAATATACATTTTATCATTATTATTTTTAAGAATCAAGATGTAGGGCGTAGGATAATAACATTTTCAATAAAAAATAAAGGATAATAAAATTACCCTTTATTTTTTATATTAATCTTGTATAAAACGTCTTATAGCTAAAGGTGCTTCATATAATGCATTTCCTGTAATTTTTATACCTCCAGATGGATATGGTGCACTATTAGAAGCATGAACAATACGTCCATTTCCTATATACATAGCAACATGGTGATTATTTCCTGGGGTATAAAGAATAATATCTCCAGGTTTTATGTCACTATAAGAAATTCCTACACCTTCATTTACTAGGGCTCCTGTATAAGATGTTGCACTATATCCAAAATGATTTAATACATAAGCAACAAATCCTGAACAATCTGCTCCTGTATGTGGATCTTTACCTCCCCATACATAAGGTTGTCCTACAAATGAAAGCGCAAAGTTTACCATTTCTTCTCTTTTATTTTGTGGATTTGTAAACATATAAGGTGCTGCATCTGCTGAACCATTGCCACTATAGCCAACGTTACCACCAACATTTCCAGCGCCAACTCCAGGATTTACTCCACCATTTCCAGCAGGGCCTCCAGCAGTATTGCTTTCATATTGTTTTGCTATAGTTATAGAATCTAATATATCTTTTTGATAATATTCGATTTTTTCTTTAACGGTATAAACATCTGATTCATCCATCATGGATTCATCTTCACCAGCATCTTCTCTTAATTTTCCAAGAAAATCAGGAAATTCATTTTTTACATATTCAAAATCAGGGACTCTATTTGTGGTAAAAAATAAGAATTTTTCTTTTTTAATCTTAATATCAGCCCCACATTCAGGACATTTTGTTTCTTTTGATTTTTCATGATCACAAGTATACTTATAATAAACACCCCATTGATAGTAATCAGATGCCAATATGTTTTGTAATCTTTGATTTCTTGTTAAAGTGCTAGGATTAACATTAGCTCCAGCAAATGCTAAATTTGAAGTATCAATTCCTGTAAATTCATAACCATCTCCTAAAGGTGATTTGTTTGGCCATACCCAACCTAGTAACCCAGCAGGATGAGATTCTCCATAGGAATCTACATGGGCTTTTTGTCCAGAAGACCAAGTGCTAACAGAACTTCTTCTAACTCCTCCCCAGTTATCGATAACTTCACCTTCACCATCACCATCAGTATCTCCAACATAAATTCCAACATGACCATATTGGGTTCCTGTACCTCCACCATATACTATAGCTCCTATTGGAATTTTTGACACATCAGTGGACTCAGCAGTTCTCCAATTATGCCACATGTCACAAGCATTTCCTCCTGGGTATCCAAGACCAGCCGCTTCATATATACCACTAACCCAACCTGCACACCATCCACTAGTTGCGGGTTGAGTACTTTTATTACTAGTTAATGATTGTACTGCTAAATTAGCAACTGCTAATTGCTTATCACTTGAATCTGGTGTTTTTCCTTCTTTTGTTTCACCTGTATCTTTTAAATCTTTAACAAAATTAGGATTAGTAAAATAGTTTCCACCATTTACGGCTTTTACAATTGTTTGTCCACCAAGTTCTGGGTGGTTTGTAGATGTACCTACATTATTTTTTCTGTTATACCAGGAATTTTTATCAACTACAAACTCAACAACGCATTGGCCATTTAAATGGCCCCATTGGTTACAACCAGCATCACTTTGATTTTTAATGTCACCAATAATACAATTAAGGACATTTCCATTACTTTGATAAAAATCAACATAATCACCTACATTACCATATGTTGTTGTACAAGCAATTACATATCGACCATTAATTATACCAAAACCTTCCTCATTGAAATTCATACCAGCAGCTTCTCTTAATTTATACTGATTAGATGAAGGGCTTGTAATCATTTGCCAACCCATATATGTAAATACTCCTCCAAGACCTGGAGGTAAAGTTATAGATTCTCCTGCGGTAATAGAAGCAGCACCTCCCATATATGCACCTGTTGCCATTTTGCCTTGGACATCTTTATAAAAGTCATTATCATCTAAAAACATAGCTTCAAGAATTGCTTGGTCATTAAATTGAGCAATATTTCCTTTATAGCTATTTTCAACATACTTAAAATCTGTATTTGTACTTGTACCTTCTATCCATACCCAATAAGTATATTCAGCAGGTTTTAGTTTGTTTTTTGCCTCTTGGGTAGTCGCACCTGTTATTTCTCTATTACATTTAGAACATTTATAAACATATTCATAAACAGGAGTAGCTGTTCTAGTTTCATATTTAACACAAGTATGTGTTCCATAAGCTGAACATTCTGAGTTGCAGGGTATTGTTATATATCTATAAGTATAAGGTTCAGTATTGTCATCATCAGGAACAGTTACATATCTTAATCTTGCCCATTCGGTTTTAGGAACGCTATATGAACCATATGAGTATTTTTTTATTCGACTTCCTTGATATGTACATTTTGCGTCCCTATTATCAACATCATCAGCAGAACTTGGAGCCTTATAACAATGTGGACAAATAAGATTATTTCCATCAGAACCTACTTTCTTTTCATGTTTAAGTGTAACAACTTTAACAGTTGATGTTTTTTCTGTTTTGTTTAAATCTCCTGTATATTCAAAAAATCCATCCAACACATTGTCTTTTTTAAGTAATGCTTTTAATCCATTATAGTATGTATATTTATTTTTTCCTCCTTCTACAGCTACAGGAGCGGTGTTGCCACGAGATACGCTATATGCTGCAATAATATATGCTATACCTTGTTGTACAGCACCACCTTGGGATTGATCAGTTAAATAGTCATTATCATCCCAAGTATCACCCTCAAGCTCTGGGACTTCTCCTAATGTAGGTTTATCTGATTTTTTAGTATATTTATGGCTAGCTCCAATTCCAGAAGAATTTGCTGCATTATGGTAATCATCATCAAAATGTTCACTTCCATCAGGCCATATATAAACTTTATTTACATTATCATGCGTTTTATATTGAGGATCATTTGCATAATTTGCTTTTTCAGTTGCATATTTGCTTGCTGAACGACCATATGCTTCATTTATTCCCGCATAAAGAAGCGATGCCATTCTACTATATTGACCTGTTACTTTATTTCCATCTTTATCCTCTTCATCATCCATAGGGTAATTAAGCATTAATTCATCATCAACACTATCAATATCTACTCCCCTGTCCTCTCCAATGTCAATTTCCTGTGCTTCTGCATTATCTCCACCAGGACTATTAGTTGTTGAGAAAGGATTAAGTGCATTTAGTAATGAACCAATTAAAAGTCCTAAAATTATTAAACCAACAACTATTAATTTTGCTATTACTGGAGGAGTTGTAAAGAAAGCAATAATATACCCCATATTTTTAGCAGCTTTTGCTGCTGTTGCGGCTTTTTTTATGGCAGCAGGGGCACTTTTAGCTAAATTTACTGCTTTTTTTGCTGTGCTTACTCCTTTTTGTATATTTTGAGGAGCATGCGCTATATTTTTGCCAGTTTCTATGGCTTGTTTCGCTTCATCTAAGGTTTCTTGACTTGTATCACCATTATTAATAGGCATATTTATCACTCCTTCTTTTTATATTTTAATTTTTTATTTTCTATAAATAGTCAAAACTATTTATTTTTTAATATTTAATTATATTAAGTTAAATCAATTATATCACACCTTTAATTTTAATATCCAGTATTTAAATAAAATAAAAAGGAGAATTCCTTCTCCTTTTTATTTTTTATCTACGTCCTTCTTGTCTATCAATATTATCTATTTTCTTTTGTCTAGCGGTCTTAGCTCCATTCATCCCTTTATTTACATAATTGATTTCTCTTCTAAGTGCGAAGCTTCCAAATTGAGAAGGATCAGGAGTGTCTTTTCTTGTTGAAATTCCTGCTCCTTTACTGGTTACAATACTACCTCCAGTTTTTCTACTTTCAACTGCAATATATTCTTTACCTTTGAAAGATACTCTTTTTGCATCTGGATTATTAGTTTGGAATTTGTCAGTAGGATAAAAGGTCATTGCTTTATAACTAGTATTTCCTTTTTTATCTTTTCCTGCTTCATTAGATGATGCTATTGTAAATGAGCCATTTTTATGGTCAATAACACTATTTGCAGCAGAATTTGATTTTATACCATTACCTTTATTGTATTTACCTTGGAAATAATCTCTAACTCCACCATCATTACAACTATTAACTAAACTTTGGGCATTTTGTCGCATTTGAGTTTGAGATTGTCCTCCAATATGACCTACAGCTGCAGAGCTAGTTGTTGTTGCATAATATGATTTCCCATTAAATGTTGTTGTCATTGCACCAGCTGGAGCTTGATGAATGGCTGCATCTAAAAGTCTAACAGAGCTACCATTTCCTGTGTTTACATCAATAACTCCATTACCATAACTATGAGCAGATGCACCTCTGGATAAATTAATGCCATAGCTGCCATCATTATTTTTAGATACATTAACACCATTATAATAAGAACCTGTTTGGTTATATGTAGGACAAGAACCATCTTTAGGAAGATCTCCTTTACTTCCTATATTTGTATAATTATATCCTTGTGTATTATTTGCAGAGGTTCTAGCAAAAGCACTTTCTCCTTTGCCTAGTTCGCTAGTACTGCTAATTGGCGTGTATCCACCGTTACCATCTGATTTATATAATTGAGGAGAACCACTTGAGGTTGTTCCACCTGCTCCACTATATATTGATTGATATCCACCGTGTTTATCTTTTACATATCCACCACTACTACCAGTTGCTTGGCTATAAGAATGTGTTATAGCTCCACTATTTCCTGATAATGATAATGAACCTGATTGAGTTTGGCTATATCTATTAACTCCTCCATTACCATTTGTTTGTACAAGCATAGAACTTCCTGATGCATTTTTTCCTACAGCATAAGCTCCACTTGTTCCATCAGCTTTAGAATAAGTGCTACCAGCAATACTGTAACCTGTTGGGGAACTATTATCTTTCTTTACGGCAACTGCAGATCCATTAACATTCATAGAATATCCACCATCTCCATTAGAATTAGGTGTAATATTTCCTCCACCAACACCTGCGCCAGCAGCTGTAACATGTCCATTAGAATCTATGCTATTTCCAAGAGAAACCATTCCTCCACTAGTCATAGCATAAGCTCCTCCAGCACTACCTATACTACCACCAGCTTGACTATCTTTGTTATAAGTTGATACTCCACTTGCTAATGAAGCGGTAACTCCACCTGCAATAGCGCCGCCAGAAACAGCCGCCATTCCTGGTGTTCCATTTTCGTTTGGTGTATTTGTTTTTATATTTCCATTTGCTTCTGCAAAAGTTCCTCCTGAAACACTATAGCCACTAGTTTCATCTCCAGAAACAGCTACTCGAGAGCCATCATCAGCAGTAATAAAACTACCTTGAGCATCAGAGCTTACAGCACTGGAACTAATTTGACCATCTTCACCTATTGAATTAGAGATGCCAACCATCGCACCATCCTCATTAACTGCCATATTTCCAATACCTGCATCAACGCTATCCGCTACTGATAATGCACCAGCGGCCATATCAACTGAATTACCATTATCATCTTGCATACTGCTACTAATTCCAAGAGCACTTCCATCTGCGCCATTTACAGCTTGATAAGCACCACCATCAACTCCTTGTTCTGAAATACCACTAATATTGCCATCTGCACCAACACTAAGAGCTTGATTATCTCCCAGTTGAACAGCATTACCATCAGAGTCAGTCATAGCATGATATTGTCCATCTTCACCTTTTGCAAATACACTACCATCAGCAGCCATTGCTACATCAGATGTTGCCATAAGTGCATCTCCGTTTTCATCAACCATAGGATTATCGTTAGCATCTACAAATTGACCATCTTCGTTTATTCCAACTGAACCTGCGGCTCCAACATCAGCCATTTGTATAGCATTTCCGTCAGCATCAGTCATAACATTGCCATCAGCATCGATTGCTTGACCATCTGCATTAATGCCTGCCATTCCTGTTACATCTTGGAAATTGCCATCAGTATCTGTTGCAAATGAACCTTCTGTCATCATATTTCCTTCTCCATCTGCAATACCAATCGTATTTCCATCTTCATCTGTAATTGCAGTCCCCGCTGCGACCATTCCTGATTCATCAGCAAGTCCTGTTATATCTTGTCCATCATCAGTTTGAAGTCCAGAGAGATCTCCTTCTTCCATACCTCCTGCAACAATATTATTGTCTTCATCCTTAACACAATCCCCTTCAGCATCAAGATTGCTTGTTGCCATTTCTTCTCCACCAACAGCATTCATGACATCGTTAGCATTCATATCTCCTTCTGCTTCTGGACCCATTGCATTTTTAAGAGCATCTTCATTACCTTGATAACCAACAACAGCATCTCCATTTTGATCACTACCAAAAGCCATTGTAAGTTCATTACCATTTTTATCAACAACAGTAGCTTCTCCACTACCATCAGCAGTCATTGATGCACTTTTTATTGCCCCACCTTCATTTAGTAATTCATTTAAAGATTTTCCATCGGGATTATCTTTATTTTTAGCATCACCATACTTAGCTTGAATACCATTAATAGCAGATTGACCTCTATTTACACCTATTCCACTATTCATAGCATCAAATTTAGCTGTGTTAATTTTACTTTGTGCTCCTGTTTGGCCACCTGCTGACTGTGCTGCTCTTGCTAATCTATTAACACCACCACCAAATCTTTGTCTTCCTTCTTGTGATGCAAGATATGCTCCTAAGCCACCAGCGGCTTTCGCACCTGTTGCTGTAGTTACGGCACTACTTGCTTTTCTTCCTACAGATTTAGCAACTGCTGCTCCTGCCATCATATCTCCATAGAGACCATTTCCTGCTTGAGCTACTGTTAATCCAAGAGTTCCCATATGAGAGTCAATTCTTTGTCCTGTTCTAAGCCATGCCAAGATAAGAACCATAGATAAAAATGGGCTTGCTCCAATTACGGATATTCTATTTACAGCACCTTCGAAAACTCTAAGAAAGAATACAGACATACACATAACAATTACTTGTGATACCATCATTCTTACCCATGATTTTGCAATATTAGCTGTTGATTCACTAGAACCTGTTGCTATACACATAGGAGCAACTATTGATAATACTCCTAATATTACATATCTTTCAGCAACTTCTATAATTAATTTTAAATAATTTACTAATATTGAAAACAGAATAAATACTGTAAATATTGATTTTATTACCTCTGCAAACGCACCTGCTGGATGAAGCATAGTGTTAAATTTTGTTGTTGCAAATGTTTTTAAAGCAGCACCTAAATCTGGAGCGCCTCCAAAACTCATAGTACTTAACAGTTCATATGGTGCTGTTGCAGTTTCAAAGAAAAAGTTACAGATATCTCTTGAATATGCTACTAAAACGCAGAAAAACAAAAATTTTGCAACTAGTTTTAAGGGACTTTCAGCTTTTACTAATGGACCAAAAAACGCTTTGAAAAGTCCTAGTATAAGGTTAAAATACAAAATAACTAATCCTAAAGCTACACATAATGTCCAAACATTTGTTCCTCCAGATTTTACGTTTGGCATAAATAAATTGAAAAAGACATCTAAAGTTTCTTCTCCATTTAATTTTAATACTTTGTAGAACTCTTCAGATATAACTGAAAGACATGTTGATAACAAGTCTAATACAAGTCCTACTATCGCTTGAAATATCCAATTCATTCCATCACCTTCCATTCTTGTAATTTTATTTTTATTTTATGGATATTTATTAAATTAATATAATTTTGATTATATATTCTAATATATATTTTATCAAATCATAAAAAGCTAGTCAATAAAGATACTTTATAAAATAGGGCGTAAAAAAACAGACATCATAATAAATATGATGCCTATTTCTCTTATTATTAATATATTACCATGAGGTAACTTTACCACCAACAGTAAGTTCTTTACCATATGCAACAAAGTAACTAAGTAAGTTAAGAATTAACCAAGTAATAACGATTCTTTTAGCCCATGAAGTTGCTTCTTCAACAGATCTTTGGTTTTTGCTTACCATTCTAATAATTAAACAAATTGCAACAAAAGTAACAGCAACTACAGTACTGATTGTAAATACTTGATTGTAAATATTTTTTAATGAACTTGATACTTTTGTAAAGATATTATTAAGTGCAAATAATGGAGAAGCAGATACTGCCATAGCACCTACTGCTGCTAATCCTGCATAATAAGCCTTAACTGCACCACTTGCAGATTTTTCCTTTTCAACAACTGCATTGTTTGCCTTTGTATTAAGTTTTTCTAAAAATTTCATTGGTTTTACCTCCTCTTTTTATTTTTTTAGTTTTTTATATGAAGTTTTTATGTGTTTTTTAACTTCTGATATAATTTTATCTTTTTTTTTATCGAATGTCAAGCGTTCTGAAAAATATAAAAAACAGCTAATTTAATTAGCTGTTTTTATCATATTCTTCAATAATTTTAAATTCACCAGATTCATATTTTGTTAGTCTTAATTTTGCTAATAATTCATTATTTATAATTTTGTGAATTATCATTTTCTTTTTTAATTTAAATTCTTTTGTTTGATAACCTTTTAAATCTTCTATAATAAAATTATCATTTTCTTTATAACAAAAATCTGGTTCATATGTTATTAATGGTTTATCTTGTAATATAATAATATCTTTTTTATCATGAAATCTAAGCTCTGATATCTCTCCTGCTTTTTCCAATAAAATAAGCTCACAATGTCTTTCATATTCCTTTTTACTATCATACCTAATTCCATCAATAACAAGTCTTGTATTATGGTATTTATTTTTTTTTGATTTTTTTGTTTTTATATTTATATTATCTTTTAAGATTTTTTTTAATTCTCTGTCAGAAAGTTTTACTCCCATTAAAAATCACTCAAATCCCAAGCTTCTAACCCAGCCAAAAAAGAATCAACTTCATCATCAGAAACTTCTTCTTGTTTTATTTCTTCTATTTTAGGTTTTACAGCTTCATTTTGTTTAGGTTTAGATTCGAAAACTTCTTCTTTCTTATTGAGAGGGTTTTCTTTTTTATTTATTAATTCTGTTAGTTCATCTATTGTCATTTCTGAAAGTATTTCTTTCATTGTTGTTCTTAATGAACTTTTATTAATTGAAACAGAAGTTACATTTGGAATTTCTGGCTCTGGATTTTCTGATAAATAATATTTAACTGCTTTTGTAATAAAAGCACTTTTTCTTCGACCCATTTGTTTTAATAGTGTAACAACTTCTTCTTGTTCTTTGTCCTTTTCGGAGAATTTTAAGGAAACTCTATATCTTGAATTATTTGAGTTTGCCATACAATACCTCCTTTATTAAATATTATTTTTCTTTCTTAACATTCCATTTGCTAAAATAGTATATCCTACAGCATTAGCAGAAATATCAGGTAAAAATTCAATTAATTGTGTCTTTTTAGAACTTTCAAGATAAGGTCTTAAAAGTAAAGCTCCTCCACCAGCAAAAATGGCAGGACTAGCTTTTAAATCAATTCCTTGTTCTCTTAAATTATCTAAAATATTTTCAGCATGTTTTGATGCATTTTCTTTTATGAAATTTTGAATTTCTGGACTTAAAATGGTTTGCCTATCAGTTAAAACATCATAAATATGTTCTTCTTCAATTTGAATATCATATGCTGTACTAACTCTTCCTTTTATAGCATTATTCATAGTAATAATTCCAAGTTCGAGTGAACGACAATATGAAAGATCTGGTTTTCCATTCGCAAGTAAAAGAACATCTGTTGTATATCCTCCGATATCAACAATATAAGTTCTACTATAGTTTTTTAAATTGCTAGGCTTAGATACAACTGCTGAAAAAGCTTGAGGAAATACCATTACTGAATTAATGTTTATAGAAAAATATCTTTCATTATACTCATATTCAATATGTCTTCCAAAACTTTTAAAATAATTACCAAACTTATCTTTGAGTAAACTATAATGTTCTGGTGGTAATCCTACTGCTAAATCAATATCCATTTCTGGTTCAAATTTCCCATCTTCCAAAACTTCTTTTGCAATTGCAAAAAGTGTTAAAATAAAGCAGTTTTCATTATTTGTCTTATCTCTTGTATAAGTATTTCTTTTGCTAGAAAGAGTATAGAACTTATTATCAAACTTAATTACCTCATCAGCCATTGGTGGCTTTAGGTCATGTTTGGTAATACCAGATGTAAAAGTTGTATGTACTGTTTTTGTGTTTGCATTTCCATTATCAATTCCAATAACCATAATTTTTATAATACTTCTTAAGACGTATACATTACGTTTTGTTATAGAAGTTTCTCCTTTCTTTTTGTTATTATACGTATATTATATCATATAAAACGTATAAAAATCAAGTATTAATGAGTATTATTTTCGTATTACTTATTATTTTATATAAAACGTAACACAAAAAAGACTCTAGAAAACTAGAGTCTTAAATTTATTTAAATGGGTCTAATTTTCCACCTTCTTCTAAATATAAATGAAGAAGATAGTCATCATATCCTTTATAGTTTTCATCCCAAACAATCATTTCGCATTCAAATTCATAGGTTGCAATTTTGTTAAGTAATTTATTGTAACCTTTTTGAACATGGGGATTTGTTTTAAAATCCATGTCAAATGCTGTTCGGATTTTCTTTACACCTAGATTTTTTAATTGTTCAAATAAATCATCTAAGTGTTTTAATGCGTTTACTCCTGGAACTGCTATTACAGGTTTATTGATAAACCTGTAAATAATATCCGCTTTTAATGGGCCTTCTGTAAGATAAACTGTTTCTTCTGGATATCCTGCAAAATGACACCAAGTTTCTGCACCACATCCTGATTCATAATCTCTGGATGATAACCACATATACTTATTTTTTGTAGTCGGATTATCTATTCTGGTTTGAACTCCTTGGATATATCCTTGACCTCTATCTAAAAGTCCAGACAAATCTCTGACTGGAATATATATTCCTCTACCCATTTGCATCATTGCCCAGGCATTATTTTTTTTGAAAAATCCAGGAACACCAGCAAGTTCCATTCCTTGATGTCTTAACTCTCCTGGTATTTTTTTTACTCCGATAATTGGAGTTGTAACATATCCATTTTTTATAATATCCTTTTCTCTTAGACCTCGTGATACCAAATTATTATAGTGGTCATTAGAAAGAGAAAGTTCATTAAACAAAGCAGAATATGTTTCATCCCTACTTATAACATCTGTAGGTGGAAAATCTATTGGCTTTTTTTCGTAAGTTTGTTTACGTTCATATTGATACATATCAATATCGCCAGTTTTTTCCTTAATTTCTTTTAAGTATTCCTTATATAGTTCCTTATCTCCTTTAACTATGGCAGGATCTATACCTTTTACCATAAAACCATAAAAGGCAATAGCACCTCCTCCAGCATCACACTTAGGGCAACGAAAAACATCACCATCAAGTCTCACATTGAGATGTCTATGCCTTTTATCTGCGCTTGCCCCATCACAGACAGGGCAAGCGATATTTACGGAACTTTTAGAGGAATCATACCCAATATTACACATATCCATAATACGTGTAATAGGGATTGGACTTCTACTTGTCATTGATCTCCTCCTTTCCTAATTAACCATTATTACTTTTGATTTGCAATAATTGCCTTAGCAGCAGCAACTTCATCTGGATATCTTGTAGCTGCTCTGGAGCTTGTTGCAAACCATACTAAAAGCTCATGATCTTTTTGGTTTTCAGAATCTGCAAGTTCTCCCATCGTTCTACCAGAAAACGTTCTGTAATTAATTACAGTATTTCTTGCTGTTTCTAAATCCATTAAATCTTCTACAGAAGCTTCTTCTACTTCTTCTGTAGAAACAGGCTCAGAAACTGGTTCAGTAACAGGCGTTTCCATAGCGGCTTCTTCCGTTACCTCTTCTGTTGGAACTTCTGGTTCCTGTGTTGTTTGGATTTCTTCATTTACAGGACTTTCTTCTACTACTTCTTCTGTTTTTTCTGTAGGATTTGTTTCTTCTACAGGAGTCGTTGCAGGTTCAGCAGAAGTCTCTTCCTTAGCCTTTCGACCTCTCTTCTTAGAGGTTGTTTCTTCGCTTGCAGGCTCTTTAACAAGTCCCTTAACATCTGGGTCAACCATTGGTTTTACAACAACTCTTGAGGGAGTTAACCAAAAACCAAGAGTTTTGAGAGCGAGAGAGATTGCCTTTCTTTGGCAATCCTGATAAGGATCAATGGTATTCATATCAGAAGGAACTGCTCTATTTGAGATGCAGATATCTTCCTTTTCTTCATCCTTATCCTTCCACACCTTTGCAGTTGATACATAAGCTCCTGGTGTATGCTCTGGGTCTTGTTCTGGCTTACTAACTTCAATCCTTCCCTTTGGATAAACCTGTTCAAACCACCATCTTTGAATATCATAAGGGAGATAGCTCTCATCAGGATTTTCGTCATAAGGACGGGCGTATTCATTAGGATCAAAACCCTCCACCTCAAGTGTCTTATTTACGGGAAAAACTTTCATATCTGTAGTCATAATTTTTATTCCTCCTTTATTCTTTATTTATAATTATTTTGTTTTTTCCATAAAACTACAAATTGTTTTACAAATTTTGAAAAAGACATATTGTAGTTTTGTACTGTCTGAGGTTTATAATCCTCAAACACATTTGAGCCGTTTTTTAAAAGCGTTTTTAATTCTTCATTTGGATTTGGCTCTACTTCCAAAAAAATACTTTTAGATGTTTGCCAATGTTGCAAAATTTTTTCTGGATCCATTGATAATGGAGCTGTATTTTGTAACATTTTTAAAACTTCTAAAGCCTTAATTCTTTTACAAATCATAACATACAAACTCATTTGTTTGGGTGTTAGTGATTTTTGTTTTTCAATTAGATTTTCAGCTTTAGTCTTTTGGTCAAATAAACGTTCTAGTTCATTCAAGCCTCTACCTCCTTTTCTCTTTTTAGCTTTATTCATAGAATAGCTATATAGTTACTTACTTCTTGATTAATTATATCAAAAAACAAGTACTCTAATCAACTAATATTATATGATTTACGCTATAATTTCATTGAACTTATTATATATATTATACCATACTTTACCACTAAACGCAAGAAAAAAACTTACAGCTAGGCTGTAAGTTCTCTCTTTTCTTTCATCATTTTTAAACGAATTGCAAGCATAGTGTTGCGTTTATCTTCATCTTCAATTCCTGTTTTTATTGCTTGAACAAGTGCAGATTTGTTTCCAATAATTATTACCTTTGATTTTGCTCTGGTTACAGCTGTGTATGCTAAGTTTCTTTTTAACATAATACTATGACCTTCCATGATATTAAAGATAACAATCTTGTACTCTGAACCTTGTGACTTATGAACAGTTGTCGCATATGCCCAATCAATAGTTTCCATATCTGATTGATAATACTCAACTACTCTTTCATCTCCAAAGTCAATTATTGCGATTTGCTCACCATCACTTCCAATAATTTTTGTTATATATCCAATATCTCCATTAGATATATCATCAGTTGTTTTGGTTTGCATTACTTTATCTCCCTCTCTAAAGATTTTTCCAAAAGCAACCATCTCTTTTTTAGATGGGGTTGGCGGATTTATAATATCTTTAATCTCTAGATTAAGAGAATCAACACCTGTTGCTGTTTTGTTGCTTCTAAATGGAGATAGCATTGATACATCATCAATCCCCACTTCTTCGACAGCATTCATATACTCTTTTTTCATTAGTTTTGCTGCATCTTCCCAATCTTTTGCTGGGATAAATACGAAATCATCACCATAATCAAGTGTGTATTTTCCTTTACACATAAGAAGAGAATTAAGAGCAATTAAACTTTCTGATTGCTGTCTATAAACTCTTGTAAGTTTTGCGACCTTTACAACTTCACTAGCGATAATCTCCGCTAAAACTGCACCTGGCCCCACACTAGGAAGCTGATTTGAATCACCAATGAGAACAACTTGAGTACCCTCTTTAATAGACTTAAAAAACGTTCTTGCTAAAAACATATCTAGCATTGATATTTCATCAACGATTATTAAATCATATTCCAAAAGTTCAGCATCCTCATATATTCCTTCTTCATTTGCCTGTAAGTTGAGAGCCTTATGAATAGTAAATGCTTTTTGTCCTGTAGACTCAAACATTCTTCTTGCCGCTCTTCCTGTTGGTGCACAAAGAAGAATCTTTGCGTCAGGATTATTTTTCTTATAGATGGTCTGAATAAAATTTATAATGGTTGTTTTTCCTGTTCCTGGACCACCTGTTATTACAGATAGGTGATTCTTTAATCCTGTTATAACAGCATTTCTTTGTTCTGGTGCTAATTTAAAATTAACATCAAGCTCCATGAGTCTAATTTCATCTTCTACATCAAATGCAGGATCTTTTGCTTTTGTAATTAAACTTACAATAGCATCAGCAGCCTCATATTCAGCTAATGCTGTTACATATCTATATACATAAACTTCTTTCGTTTCAGGATGAGGTGAAATTTTTACGATTTTTTTATTAGCCATATTAGCTGCTACCTTTTGTAGTAAATCATAAGAAACTTCAACAGTATCAAGTAAAATTTTACTCTTTTCCATCCATTCTTTGTATGGAATACATAAGTGTCCAGAAGTTTTCCTAAAACTTGTACCTCCAGTTTCTGCTTGTATAAGAATGTTATACATTGCTGCCATACATCTTTCTTCACTAGCATCACTGAGTTTATAAGCCTTTGATAAATTATCTGCAATTCCAAAAGACAATAGTTTTGAAAAACAAAGTCTAAAAGGATGTGTTTGACAAATTTCTGCAGCTTTATCTAGATACTTATTATATATTTTAACAGCCCTGTTTGAAGGAATTCCTAGAGGTGCTAGGATAGAAACTACATCTTTTGCACCTCTATAAGCAGTATATGAAGTAATGATTTGCTCCATTTTTTTTCTCTTAATACCGCTAACTTCCATTAATCTCTCAGGGTTGGAATCTAATATCTTAAGGGTGTCATTTCCGAATTTTTTGTATATCGCACGAGCAGTCTTAAAGCCTAACCCTTTAATCAATCCAGAGGTAAGGTATGTCATAATTCCAGTTTCATTTTCGGTAACATTTTCTTTTATTTCTTCTACTTCCAAAGTATTTCCGTACTGAGGATGTGAATTCCAATGTCCATGAACTTCAAACTGAATTGCTCTTGCCGTAGGAAGATAATATCCCTTTGCTTTAAATGCTTTTCCATAGAGGTCTTCACCATTGCGGTCAATAGCTAGCGGGTCATCTTTCTTATGTGTATTACACACAAATGAAACAATTGAAAAGCCATTACTGCTTTCCTGACCTGCTTTGGGATATATGACTCTTTCAACGGTACATAGCATACCTACCACCTCCTTTCACTTTTCATAATTCCTCACTTACTCTGGATTATTTTCTAGTTTAAGCGTTCTAAAAGAAATTTCCTTACAATATTCATCATAAATATCAGGCTTTTCTTTTTTCAGTCTTGTACTATCAATTCTGTTTTGTGTGGTGGTTTTATAAGTTACTCCAATTCGCTCACCATCATACTCAACAAATCCAGCATCCGCAGATTTAAGAACTTCACAGATTTTGGCTGAAAACATATTTTTTCTTCTAGCCAATTTTTCCATTTTTCTTTTGTAATCTGCTTTTAATTCTTCTTCTTCTTCCAAAACCATTTGTAATCCTCTGAAAGTCTTTAAATACTTATCAGGATCGAAACTAACAGTTGGAAGTGTTTTATCACTACCATAAAGCCTTTTTAATGCTGTCATGGCAAGATCTGGGTCAACATCTTCCATAGATGGGGGTTCATTATTTTCAATAGATTCAATAAATAAAGAAACTTCTTTTAAAAGTTCTTTTTCAATTACCAAATCCCTTTCAATATGAATAATAGCCATATCATTTACTGTAAACCCCCATGCGCAGATAATATCTGTATAAGGCTTATTCATAATAGCCATGTACCATCTGCATTGATACTCATAATAAACAGGAACAATCCCTGCTTTCCAGTCCTTTATCTTGTCGAAGTTTCTCCAATTTGTCGTTTTGATTTCTAAAATACCTTCAACTCCATTATGGATAATTCTTCTATCAAGATTAGCAACTGCAAAAGGATATAATGGATGCTGGTAAAAACCTGTATCATCTATTACTTTAGCATCTTCATATCCTTCCATATGTGGAACCATCTGAGCAACAAAATCTTCCCAGACATGTCCTGCAATTTTAGCATCCAAATTCATTTCATTTGGATTTGCTGGTTTTATTCCTCTTTTTTCTTCCCATACCTCTAGAGGAGTAGTCCACGGATTAACGCCAAGAATGGCGCTAACCGTGGAACCACCTACACAGTATGGAAGATAATCTGGATGTGTAGGATCATCCCAATGAGGACCATGCTGACGCATCTTTAACCAATCCTCCTCAGGCATTCCCTTTGTGTCACATAATTTTATTGCTTCGTAATCCATAATATCCTCCTTTCAATAATTAAACCCTATCCATTGACTTCCAGTCATAGGACTTAGCAATTGTTCTAGCTAAGTTTTCCTTGCATTTTTCAATGGTAGAATCAGCAACCTTGGCACTTCTCATCTCGACAAGAGCCTCTTCTAATGAATAGAAAAGTTCATGTGCTGTAATTTCCTCATCCTCGTCTGTATGAATGCTTGCAAATGTTTCGATTGCAGCCTCAAGATATGTTGAAGGAATATTAGCCTCTTCTCCAACATGTCTCATACATCCAATTGGATGTTCAATCTTGATTTTAAGCATGTTGGTGAGATTTCCTACCAGGTCCTGATACTGTACGAACAACTGGTCAAGTCTTTCTTCAAAATCCTTTACAGTATGACCATTTACATGATCAAGCTTAATGGCAGAACCAATATCAATCTGGAAATTACCATTTACAAGACTTGCCTTTACAGTTACGGCGTTCATTCCAACATCTGATGTATAGAACGTAACAGCAGGAATAAAATCATCCATCTTTGTGATTCCGTTTGCATGACAAGTATTAATATACTCTTCAAGCAGTTCGTCTTTCTGTTCAGGAAGTGTCCAGCTTGCAATTGTTCCATTATGAGAGTAATGTGCTCCCAAAAAGTCTGAACCAACAAATCTTGTATCTAACACATTAATAAGTGTATCAACAAGTTCTTCCTGATTCATAATTGCATATGTCTTAGCTCCCTTATCATCACTTTGGAACGTTCTTACTTTTCCAAAGCACTTCATCATCTTGATAGACTTTTTTTCCTTTGCTGTAAGAAAAACCTTCAATGCTTCAAGCTTGTTTTGTGTAGTAAGCTTATTGAACATTGTCGTTCTTCCAATAAGGGTATTAGCTACACTAACAAGTGCTACATCAGATAGTAGGAAGTTTTCCCACTTATAACCACCTGATAGGTCCTTTGTAGCAACTGCAAACTCTGAACCCTTTACCATACCCATTGTTGAACCATCTGTAATAGTGCTAAGAATTGCTTCATCTTCAACATCTGCACCAAGTTCCAAATCGCTTCTTATGGTAGATAAGAATAAGGGACCATTACTGATGTTTTTAAACACCAGATCGTAAAGATTTACAGACATCCACTGCCTTGTTTCGGCTCTGGCTGCTAAGAAATCTACGAAATCAAGCTGTCCCATAATCCCTTCTTCAAATGAGATTTCAAAGTCATCATGAGTTGCTAGTGTATTAACCTCTCCTGTTGTTAATTTTGCTGTTGTTTTGTACATAAAATTTCCTCCTTTTCTCTTTTTCTCTTTAATTTACTTACATTTCTTATTATACAGTATAATGAGAATTATTTCAATGAAAAAACTTTTAAATAAAAAGGAGAATAACTGTAAAAGTTATTCTCCTTAAAAAACTAACCTAAGTTACCCTCTATAAAATGTTTCCTGCAAAGGCCGACAAATGAGATATTTTCAGCCTTTTCGTACTGAGCTTTACTTCGAATTATTTGACCTTCATCGTTAATTGCTGCATTGTGGGTTGCTTTGTGTCCACACCAACAAACAGCTTTTATTTCTTCGATTTTGTCAGCATATTCGATTAGTCTTTTTGTTCCCTCAAAAAGCTCACCCATATAGTCTGTTTTTAACCCATAACAAACAATAGGAATATTTAGAACATCAGCAATATATACCATTCTTTCTGCTTCTTTTTTTGTAATGTACTGACAGTCATCAATAACAATACAGTCATATCCTTTAATATCAATATCAAGCATAGAAACAAGATCTTCGACATAAATACAAGGAGCAGAAATACCTACATGGGATTCTACTACTGCTTCTAACTCTCTTTCTCTTTTAGGTCTAGCAAGAAGGACATTTTGATTTCTGTCCTTGTAATTATAAACCGTAGAGAGAGCTATCATTGTTTTGGCGCTTTGTACTGGGCCGAGCTTTAAAAAAATACCTGCCATAATTTTCCTCCTTTATCTAAAATGCGTTGACAGTTCCTTAAAAGATTTTGGTAATTGTTGATACTTATAATTCTTATTTTCATCTACACCAACAATTTCTGTAGGATAATCATCTATAAGTAGTAGTGATAATCTTTTTACCAAATCTTTCTTTTCAAGAATAATATTAATTCTAAGTCCTTGTTCATTTTTGCTTTTAGAAAGTTTATAGGAATCAAATTCTAATAACTCCATACATTGACTTGCTATTGGAACAATAACTTTTGAGACAATATTTTCTTTTTGCAATAAAGCCAGTTCTTCTTGATATTTTTTTATTCTTGATTCAATGTTTTCTTTTTGCTGTTTTAGTGAATAAAAATCATCTATACAAGAAAATACATTTTCTTCAATAGGGCTGGCTGAATCTATTGCTTCATAGTTTTTGTTTAAGGAAACCATCTTGCTAAGTTCTTCAATAGAAATCCTTGAGATATCAGTTACAAGATACATAACATTATCTAAAGGAAAAATTAAAGAACTTCCTCGCCATTCTTGTCTTTGTTCATCAGAAAGATAATTCCAATCGATTACTTTATAGTATTTTTCTATAAAGTAAATATTTTTTGGATCAATAGCAATAATATTTAAATATTTTGCCATATTATCTTTTAAAGTAAAAGTCATCATAGCAACATAAGACAGTCCTGTTGCGGAATGTTTCCTAACTATAAGTTCTCCTTTACAATCTAAAAGCTTCATAAGCTCTACTGTTAAGGATTTAAAAAAATCTTCCGTGTTTGTTTTATAAAGTTCACTTAGCATCCTCTTCTCCTTTCAATCTGAACTTTTTCTTTATTAGTTTCTATTCTTATTTTATCATAAATGAGATATGTTCTTCAATAAAGTTCTAAAAAGAAAAAGAAAGCTGACGCTTTCTTTAAAAATCAATATTATTTGAGAAAAACTTATAAGTAAGAGGTGCTTCTTTTTTTAGATTATTGGGATTTAGATAATACATTTCTCCAGCAGATGCAAAAAATTCATATACATTTTGAATATTTCCATCAGTTACTTTTACAAAGTCTTTTTCAATTTGATAAATTTCAAAAAATTCTTTTTGATTGCTAATCCAGTTATTAGAATAATCATAAGCATGAAATAATTCATGGATTAAAACATTTTCATTATACTTTTCATCATTTACATAAATATCTTTTCCATAAGTAATTGCCAAAATCTTAGCATCAAGATCTAGTTCAAATTTTTCTGACAAATCTTCATGTGTAATAGTAACTGAATTTGCATATTTTTTGATACTTTCTGGTAATGTATTTAGATTATTCTCATAATTATTTTTAACATCTTCATCTACATTCTCATCCACGAAAAAATCTGGAGATGTATTTTCAGTAATAGCCATTGGTTTTTTATTTTCATTTATATTAAACATTGTAACTCCAAGAATAAAAAGTGTAGCTACAAAGATTATTTTCTTTAGTTTCATAACAATTTTTCCTTTCTTTGTGTAATTATCTATCTATTAATATTTTACACAAGGAAAAATAAATACCCAACAAAAAATGTATAAAAATGCAAAATTTTTTAAAAAATATGTATTATTTTATTTTTATGCAACAAAAAAGACCCTACCAAACGCAAAAGCGTTAGCAAAGTCTTTTTGTTTTTGAGTGCGTAAGGCTTTTTTGCAAAGCGCCTTAGCCTTCAAAAGATTTCGTGCATTTTCTTTGGGTAGAAACTAATGTATACGGAGCATAACTTACATGTATAAGTTATACACATTAACCCCTTCTTTAACTAAGTATCCTTCCTAACCTATATAAGCATCAGGTTTTCAACTTAGCAAAGGTTCCGCAAGGTTTTTACCTCACATCTTCTCCTAAATCTGCCGTTACACAGACCTTTGGAGTCGATACTCAACCGATGTTACTGGTTGAGGCTCATCTCTCTATTATTTCATTGCCATTTCGAACTTCAAACTCTCTCCTCCCACTTGTACAGCCTAGGGCTATACTCCTGCAGAGGGTTGAGTCGGAGTTGTCAAAATGACAATCTCAAAGACCCCCTGCGACGGGAGTGAGTAGCTTGCGCTAGAAATAACATGATAGAGAGCATACCCAAAGCATGCACTTATCTTTTTAGAGCTAACTTGCCAAGCATAAAGCCTAACAACACTCTCATTCTGTTTTAAGTAAAACAGACAAACTCAATTTTTACAGTTTTTGTTACTGGCTACATTCTTATAGCTCATATCTTACTTAAGGTGTAAGAAACCTTTGGAAGCTGTGCCTGGAAAGCGCTTCCATTTTGGGAGGGTTGTGCCTGGAAGCTCCCTCCCTGAATCTGGGTTTATGGGTTACAATGGGAGGAGCTGTGCCTGGAAAGCACTCCTCCCTTACAATCTATAGGGTCAAAGGGCTACTGTGTTAGCTAGCCCTAAAAAACAACAACACCTGAGACGAGAGCTAGGCTCTCTTTTTGCCAGTTACCCCTAAGATAACGAGTCCCATACCGCTAAGCAGCATGAGTACCAGATATAAGGCAATCTGGGTCTCGTCACCTGTCTTCGGCACCCTTGCACCCAAAACAGCAGGGCTGTTATCAGGTGTAGAGATTGTCTGAGGCACTACAGGTGTAGGCTCAGGTGTAATCTCAATTGTCGGCACCTCAGGTTCCTGCGGAATCACAGGTTCCTCTGGCGTCGGCTCGGGATCCTTAGGTTCCTCTGGATCCTCAGGTTCAGGAGTCGGTGTCGGCTCTTCTGGATCCTCAGGTTCAGGAGTCGGTGTTGGCTCCTCATCGGGTTCGACTTCAGGAATCTCAGGGATTCCCTCATCGTCATCTTTACCGATAATGATGCCCTTATCTCCATCCTCTTCAGATGTGGTTTCATCGGAGTCAGTTTCAGTTTCCTGATTCTGCTCCTCCCCGTTCTCAGCATCGCTGATGGTGGGGTCTTCCTTGTCGTCTTCGGTTTCTACTTCTTCAGCATCCCCGACGACAACATCATTTGTGGTACTTTCAACCACATCGGATTCTTCCTTATTATCGGAATCATCCTTACCATCATTTTCGATAACCTCATCGGCATCGCCAACGATGGTAGTTTCGGAAGAATCGGCATCCTGAATTTCTTCAGTCTGCTCATCACCAGAGGTGATGTCAGAGGCATCTTCCACTACCTCTTCCGCACTCTCAACCACATCAGATACTTCTGTGGCCTCGAGCTCCTCTGACACATCCGAAATTTCAGTGGATGCATCAGCAGGGGTCGCAGCTTCTTCGGAACCATCATCGGTTCCTTCTGCTGCTTTGTTGTCCTGATCATCAGCAGCCTCTACGACCTCAGAGGTCTCAGCTGCTTTTACGGTGATAGGCGCTCCAGCCAATGCCAGAGCAAATAATGTTACAAAATAAATTCTTTTGAGATAATTCATCATATGAATATCTCCTTTCTCCCACTTCTTGGTGGGTGGTGGCTTGTTTGTAGTTTTCTATCCTAAACAGGACTCAGCTTGCCTGGATTAAGCCAAGCCCTGCTAAAAAAGTTGGTTACCTGCTTGCTTTTCTGTCATAAGCAACCAAAGCAATAATGCCAAGGCCACTCATTAACATAAGCATGAACCAGAATCCGAGATTGCTCTCATCACCAGTTTTCGGAACGCGAGCACCGAGAACTGCTGGCTCATTATTAACAGGATTAGCCGTTACAACCTGCGGCTGTTCAGGTGCCTGGGGAGTAACCACGATTTCTGGCACTTCTTCAGGCTCCACAGGAATAACCTCAACAGGAGTTTCCTCTGTTTGCGGCTCTTCCTGCGGCTGCTCCTCTTCCTTCGGCTCCTCAGGGGTTACCTGTGGTGTCGGAGGAACAGGAGGAGTAGGCGGAACAATTACCTCTGGTTCTTCTGGTGTTACAGGAGGAACGGGAGGAACGGGAGGCTCTTCTTCATCTTCCACTTCGGGAAGTTCAGGAATGCCTTCCTCTTCATCCTTACCAATGACTACGCCCTTGTCGGACTCATCATCGGCATCAGTTTCCACGCCACTTTCAGAATTTTCTTCAACAACAGCATCCTGATTACCGTCCTCCTCAGAGTCAGTTTCCTGCTCCTGATTATCGTCAACGATCACTTCCGTAGAATCGTCAACGATAGCTTCAGATTCGTTAGAATCCTCTGCTACTTCTGCTGCTTCCTCTACGACAACGGAGATGTCATCAGATTCCGCAGCTTTCGTTGTTAATGATGTAGCCGCTACAGCAGCTACAAAACTACAAGTTACAAACAACTTTTTGAGAGTCTTCAACATAAGAAAACCCTCCTTTCTTAAATTTTAATAATTATTTTCTTCCTAGCGTTGTCCTTGTTTGATGTTACTACAAGGAACCTTCCGAGAGTCAACGCCCAACTCTCTCTCTATTTTTTTTCCTGCTGTGTTACTTTTGTACTTTTGCAGGGGCGGACGTACTCTTTTCTTGTTATATCCTTTTTCATGATTTCGAGTTTCCAGGCACGAATCTTGTAAAAGAATCAAACTCTACTTTCGTAGAATTTAGATACAACAAAAAAAGCTCTGGAACCCACCTAATCTTAGTTTTTCGTTAGGAATACTTACCCAAACTTAACTTAGAAAATTCCAAAGACTTATTGATATAATTATACAATTTACAGTTTTTAAAATCAAGTAAATAACAAAAAAGCCTAAGAAACAACCCTTCATAGGTTATTTCTTAGGCTAAAAAACTTATACCTTGATATACTTAAGAATTAATTTTGTAAGAATTTCAGGTAATTTTGTAAGGTCTGTAATATCTAAGAACCCATCACCATAAATCCTTTCAATATTCTGTTTATCAGAGCCAATAGCTGCTGCAAACGTAATAATTCCTTTTCTATTATAGGTGTTTTTTAACGTTTTCATATCGGTTTCAGCAGTACTTCCAGAGTAACCACTTGCTGCTGGTTGACCATCAGACACTACGATTAAAAGTTTCACTTCTTCCAGTCGCTTGTCTAATTTGTCATACATAAATTTCAAAGCAGCACCATCACGGTTGTTGCTACGTGCGGAAATATCCATCAAACGATACTTGTCGTTTTTGTCAATGCTGTCAAATTCTGCATAAGAGTGCATCTGTAAAGAACCATATGTCGTCTCATCAGCAGTATGACCATACACACAACAAGGAATTTCAAGTCCCATACAAAAATCATACAGAACAATAGCTGTTGCTCTTGCATATGTTGCTCTACTATTCCAGCTCATTGAGCCAGATTCGTCAAGCAAAACACCAACACTCAGCGTAGGAGCTTCTTGTGGAAGCTTCTTCTTATAGAATGATTTTCCATCATCTCTGATAAGAGTTCTTGCATCAAGCTTACGTCCCATATAGAGATTTCGCATCTTTCCACCAGCTCTCTTATCTTTTAGCTGCTGAGAAATAAGCTTTTGCAGTTTCTTAGAGATTTTACAAAGTTCAGGAGCAATAGAGTTATACTGTTCCTTTAAGGAATCAGGAACACTTGTAATTCTACGAACATCGACCTTCATTCCCTTATGGGCTTCACCATAGTTAAGACTACGACCTTCTTTATTAAGGGCTTCTAGACGTTCTTCCTCTAACTCCTCTTCGGCTTCTTCTGTTGCCATTTCATTAAGAAGCGTTTCGATATCTGATGCAGAACCACCATATTCAGAAGCTTCATATTCATCCTCTTCTTCGTGTTCATCACCATCATCAAAATCCTCGGCAGTTGCAATAGAGTCAGTGTCGTGCTCTTCAATACGACCGCCTTCACCACTCTTAATTTCTTCAGTGTTCTTTCCTTCGCCTTCACCTGTTACAAGAGGATTAGGATCGCCTTCCTTGCCACTACCTTCTGCTTCCTTTTCATCTTCGCCTTCGCCTTCTCCTTCGCCCTTTTCGTCTTCCTCATCCTTACCTTCAAGTGCCTTCTTTGCTTTGCCTCTTTTGTCTTTGGCTTCCTCATTTTCGGTATCTTTACCAGAATCGCTAGGACGACTCTTGCCCTTACCAGAGGTAGAAGTTCCCTTTGTAGAACCAAGAGACTTTTCAACAGCACCACTTCCAGATCCTTCACCACCTTCACCTGATTCTTCAGATTCTGTTTCAGGACGAGAAGCAATCCAGTCAAGATAAGACTTGATTTCAGGCCATAAGCAAACAATAACTTCATTTACATGCATTCTACGATAAGTAGCATTACTTGCAATTAAAGCACTGTCCACATACTCCAAACAAGGAAGAAGTTTTTGAGCGACTTCATCTTCAAGTTCATCCTCATCATCATACTTAAACTCACCATACTTTGCATAACAAAGCAGTAACTGAGCTACAGCATTAAATGGATGCATATATTCAGGGTCTTCTGGATCAAGTTCTGTCTTTTGTGTAAGTTCCCAGATTTTTTCAATCTGTTCATAATGAATATCCCTTACGAGATAAAGACCTTCACAAAGATTTCCTTTGTATTTCTCCATAAATGTCTGCTCGATATAACCATCTTCGATGATGTTGTCGATATGTTTAACAACAGAAAAGAATCTCTTAATGTTTTTAGGATCCTTTGCCCAAAACACCTCAATTTCATTAAGATTCTTAATAAAATCAGGGTCTGTAATATCAGGTTTTTTCGGATACCACTTACAAACAGAAATGGACTCATAAAACGCTTCCATAATTTCAAAATCTGTAAAAAGCACATGCCCCAGTTCATGAGCAAACAAACCCTTAATTACATCAAGTTTATCTTCTCTTGTCTTGCAGGACCTTGCCAATTCATTGTTACAGTTAATGGTAATAGTATTATTATCAGTAAAAGCAACAAATGGGTCATGACCTGTTGCAGGATTTTTTGATAACCATTTCAGTCTTACTTTAATGGCTAACTTAAATCCATACCTTTGTGTTAACATTGCTGCAAGTTCTGTAAAATATCTCTGCAAAACCTTGCTTGTGAAGAAGTTTTTGTCAGAAATCAAAGCCTTCTTCTTTGCCGCCAATGTCTTAATTTGTCTTTCACTTACCATCTATTTTTCCTCCTTATTCTTTGTTCTTTGTTAAAAAAGTCCCTACTAGAAAATCTGGTAGGGACTTAATATGTTGTTACCTGGAGCGACTTCTCTTAGATGCTCTAAAGGAGCTTTCGTCAAGTCTCTTCTGGAGAGCTTCTCTTGACTCCTTATCATTGGAGCACTTAGAGAGTACAGTAGTCATTGCTGCCTTGTACACATTTCCTGTAATCTTAGCTTTCATAGCCCAAGAAAGAAGAGAACGCATACCACAAGTACCATCATCGATTCCCATATCAACCATAGAATTGTTGATATCCTTAACAATGGATGCCATTTCAGAAACAACATCCTCATCAGGATATTCTGTAATAGCCATAACACGATCAACCATTGACTGGTTATCAGGTGTTTCAACATCATACAGTTCATTACTACGGTCAATTACGGACTGGTTCATAGTACGACAACCCTGATAAGATACGTTCGTAGTAAAAATAACTACTGTATCAGGGTGGCGAGTAATAACCTCACCAGTAGGCAAGCTGATACTACCTTCTTCAAGTAGACCATTAAGACCTACAAGGACACCAGGAGAAGCAATAACGTTAGGCTCCTGGACCTCAACAACCCAACCATTCTTAATAGCTTTAATGAAGTTGGTTTCAGTATAAACGAACTTGTTGCTTGAATCAGTAGATAACAAAGCTACAATCTCGTCAAACTTATTTTCCATAACTTCATGCCACTTCTTGTAAACAGCTGAGAGTTTCTCAGTTTCGCTCATCGTCTCAGGAAGTTCTTCACCTGTCAACTCCTCATAAACCATATCAGGCATGAATGCTGCATCTTCAAGTGAAGGCATATCATAAACCTTTGCGATATTTTTGGAGTTGATTCCACCAAGCTTTTCAAACTTAGCAAGAAGCTTCATCATTTCAGGATCTTTTGTATCCTTAGAAGCAGGCATTACCTGACCAATGAAATCAAAAATTTCAGAGTCAGCAGAACATGTATAGAATACATGTGGTCTATTCATTCCAGCTGCAATAGCTTCTGTTGCCTTTGACTTACCAGACCCAGCGCCACCACGGAAAGTGAAATTTGTCATTGGATAAGAAGTATTTACAGAAGCCTTTACGGTCTCGCACACTTCCATAACAAACTCAGGAATAATATACCATGGCTCCATCCTTGGCACCATAAGCTGCTCATCTGCGCTAAGCTCTCTTGAAGGATTAGGATTAAACTTTCCAACAAGATCTTCAAGTTCATATCCCTTCTTCTTCTTTTTAGCCTTTGCTGTTGGAGATGCTGTTGCTCCTCCTTTACTATCAAGTACCTGGAACTCACCGCAAATTACAGTATCAGGATCATATGTTCCTGCTGTAAGAGCTGTGTTCTTAATTAACTGCAAATTTCCTGTGCTTGGTGCATTAAAAGGAATGTTTGCAGAACAAGAATCGTCCTTCAACCTGTAGTATACATTCTGTGAAAGAATGCCGATGATTCTGGTTGCCTCATTAATATCAGGGAAACCCTTATCATACTCATCCTTAAACAGATTATAGTACTCGTTGAATTCGGCATCTGATGCAAATTCAGGAAACATTGCCATCATCACAACAGTACCATCTTTCTGGCCCTTCTTTAATACATATGTCTTACCTGTGGAGGTAAGTGTATCAAGAATAATAGCCTGAATAGTGCCCTCGTTGGGGTCATACACTGCAACGTCAATCGTATCGTCTCCTCTAGTAGAAACGTACTCCGCTACATTCTTAAAGCTAACCTTTCCAACAGCACCCTTATCAGTTGCACCTTTTTCGATTTCAAACAATCTATAACACATCTTGATGAGTGTTTTTGAGATTGTTGCGGTGCTTGTTTTAGATGCGCTGGAACTTGCATATGCGGAACCAGATGTTCCTACTTCCACTCTCTTAGTTGGAAGTGAATCAAATGGTGCCTCTGCACTTGTTAACTTCTGATCAAACCCCAATAAACTTGTTAAAATGTCTGCCATAATTTTATATCCTCCTTTATTCTCTTTATTCTTTGTTCTTGTTTTCTTTGTTCTTATTCAATTGTAATTGCGATTCCATTTTCATTAAGCTCATATGCATCAATTTCATCTTGTTCTTTAAGAAGAATTCCGATTGCTTCCCAAGCCTCTTTATCAGGCGGAAGATCGCTTGCATCTAATTGAGCATGAATCGCTCCATCGCCACTTGTTACAGCAGCATCATTGCATACCTTATTAAGGTATTCTAGACTGGTATTAATCCAGTCTGAGGCAATCATCCTGTAGTTTGGCTTAACCTCAGGCTTACCATCTTTATTAATGATAACATTGCCTTTTTTCTCTGCATTTGTTTCTGGTGGCTTTTTAGGCTTAGGTTGAGTAGGATTTGTTTTAGGTTCTGGTTTTTTAGGTGTTTGAGTCTTTTTCTTTTCCTTCTTAACCAAATCCATATCTGGAAGATTTTTTCCTATAAAAACAAGTTTAACAGGGCCTTCCCTATCCATAACAATTTGTACCTTAAACCTTTTCCCAGATGCAGTTTCTATCCCTTGAACAAAAGTTTTCCTATTATTAAATCCATCTGCACAGGTGCTGTTCCAAATCATATAGCAGTTTATTTTTTTTACCGCTTTATCAATTCGCTTTTTATTTTCTAAAACGAATTTAGTTGGACCAACTTTTTTATAATTACCTGTCATTTTAATAGGGATTACTTCTTTAGGGATTTTAATTTCTTCCTCCTTCTCTTTTATTTCGAGTGATGGTGCTTCTGGTGTTATCTTAGAAGCCCAATATATCAGTCCAGCTAAAATGGGTATTGAAAAGACACCAACATCCATTCCTGGGGACTTTAAAAAGAGAATTATAGGGAAGATTAATAGCCAATACCATTTCTTCATGTTCCCTCCTTCTCTCTTATTTTTTAATAAACGATTAAGCTATAGGTTTTTTCGCTCTTTTTAAGATCGAGACTTCCAATTAAAGCTTCCTCGCATAGACAAACTCCTCCAGAATCATTAGCAACCAGAATCTTACATGTTCTGATAACTTTTTCTTCCCAGTCTGAAATCTTCTTTATGATTCTTTCAGAACTTGTAGACTCTGTAGAAAACTTGTCTTTATCCACAACCTTAATTGAATACTGTTTAGAGATGTCAATTTGACCAACAGCATTCACGATATCCTCATCGCAAAGGTGTGTCTTTGTTTTTATTACTCTTGCAAGCTTAGATTTCTTTTCATCATCACTGTGCTTCGCAAACAAAGTATTTTTCATTACAAGTCCTCCTTTCTACATTTTTAGGAATAGAAAGGCCCAGAACAAATGTTTGAGCCTTTACTTTTTATATTCTAGAAGAATTCTTCGTTTTCATCTACCTGAGAAAATCCAAAATCATCTGCAGGTACTTCTGGTGCAGGTGCGGTTGCGGTAGATGTTGAAGTTGCAGGTGTACTAGGAGCAGGAGCTGCTGGTGCAGCAGGAGCAGATGTGGTTGCATTTTCGTCTGCCTTCTTACCTGAATTAGCAGCATATCCCATTGTTCCTACAGAAAGGCTTGCATTAATATATTCCTTTCCATTATAGGAGTTCTGGGTAATGTTGATTTCACCTTCAAGGTCAAGATGGCTTCCCTTCTTAAGCTTTAAGCCCTGAGCTCTCTTTACAAGAGACTCGCTCATAAAAAGAGTAATCCAACGGGTTTCATTCTTTCCGCCTACCCAAGCATCATACGCTGCCTGAACTCTACCTGTTCCGTTCTCGTTAATAATAATATCTTCTGTAAGTCTTGCATTATCGATACTTGCTGTACAAATACCACCAAGACCACCAATTGCCTTAACGAGATAGAAAGGATTCACGGAGATAGTAAGATACTGCTTGCCATCCTTTCCTGTTGCCATTCCATAATCGAAACGACCACCAAGAGCAACAGCTGTACCCTTTCCGATCTCCTTTTCAGTACAGTATTTAACCTGGGCATCCGTGAGATAAACAGTCACCCACATGGTCTTATTCCCATAAGAGCCATCCTCAAGCTTACCCCACTGTGTAACAGCTACATTTACATAGCCACCCTGTTTCATAGGGGTAATATCGCTTCCTAGTCTTCCTGTTGTGATTCTTAATTCTTTCATTTCTGTATTCCTCCTTATACTCTTTTATTTTTTTGACGAATCATCAAAATAACTTTTGTTTCAATGACTTATCAATAGTATTATAACATTGCAAGCTATTTAAATCAAGAAGATTTTATCGCTAGCGATAAAATATTATGTTATATAATTTTTTGCAAAAAAATAAGAGAGTCTCCTCTCTTATTTTACATAGTCATCAGCGGTAACCTCTTCATTTTCAAACAAATCAACATCACTACCTTCAATAACACTAAGTTCAAAAGATATAAAATGTTCTGCAAGTGGTCCGTATTCTGATTCTATTATTTTTTCATCTTTTCTAAGATAAACAGTAATAGGAATTCCAGGAGATAAATCTTGTGTATAATCTACTTTTATATTTAAAAATTTCTCTTCATTACTAATTTTTACAACTTGGTATCTATTAGCTTTCATAATTCCAATTATTTTTACATCTATTATAAGTCCTTTGAATTCTACGTAATCTCCTGAACTTATAGATTTATATTTAAAAATACATGATACTAATAAAAGCAATGAAATACCAATCATTACAAGTAAAAATTGAATTCCTGTAAATTTCAAATACATACATAATATTCCTATTGCTAGAAAAATAAATATAGAACAAATTCTTTTTAAAATTAAATTTCTAACACTAGCAGGAAATTTATTAAATGGTATGGATACTTCATTAGCATCATCTAAAAAATCAGGAAGTTCTTTTACTTTTTTTAAGAATTTTTGATTGATAGAACCATCGGGCATTAAAAAACTTTCATAGTTTTCATCTCCTGGTAGTTCTGGTTCTGTATTATCTGTAGATGAATTGGTATCTTCTGGGATATTGTTTATATCTAACATATCTTCAATATCTATCATGTCTTCAAAATCTTTTATTTTTTCCATTTTTTACGGGATATCCCAAAACCTCCTTTCTATTCATCTTTTGGATCCCAAAACATAGTAACTTTATAGTTTTCATCTATTTTTAATTTAGCACTAAATTCAGATCCATCTTTTTTCTTAAAACCTTTGATTAATTTTGTTTCTCCATCATTAAGTAGAGCTTCTTTATCTTTATCAGATAATTTTTTACCTCCAACTGTATTCCAAATAACAAAATCACAACCATCTTTCCAACCAGAACAACCCCAAGCTTTTGCATTTTTTTGAATAGGTTTTCCACATTTTGGACATTTAAGTGTTTCATCGACATTGGAAGTACTTTTTTTATTTGGATCTTTATAAAATGTTACCTTACCATCTTCTCCAAGCATTAAAGTAGCATCATACTTTCCACCATCTTTTTTAATAAAGTTTTTAATTAAATTTGTTTTTCCTTTAGTAATTAAAAGTTCTTTATCCTTATCTGATAGTTTTTTTCCAGAGAACATATCCCAAATAACAAATCCACATCCTTCTTTCCAGCCAGAACAACTCCAAGCTTTTGGTCCTACAATTACAGGTTTTCCACATAAAGGACATTTATAAGGAGTTTCCCAGCTTCTTCCAAGATTTCCATTTTCATCAATAATTACATAAGCACTATATGTTTCTTCTGAATCTTTTTTCTTAAATCCTTTAATTAGCTTTGAAGAACGTTTATTTGTAAGAATTTCTTCAATATCTTTATCCGTAAAAGTTGCTCCCCCCATATTATACCCCATAGCAAACTTACAAGCACTAGGGTCATCTTTAGAATAAGCACTACAAGCCCATCCCCATTTATACTTTCTCATAAATGAACCACATTTAGGACATTTTATTTCAGTTAAGCCATCTGCATCTTTTGGCATTTCAAGTTTAGGTGAATCTTCATCTATTATTTTACACCACTCCTTTACTGCTTTTTCCATATCACCAATAAATGAATCCATTGAAAGTTTTCCTCTTTCAACATCATCAAGTTTCATTTCCCATTCTGCTGTTAAATCTGGTGATTTTAATTCATTTACAGGTAAAATTTCAATTATTTTCATTGCTGCTTCTGTTGGAACAATTTGTTTACCACTTCTTGTACAATATTTTGAAACAACATTATCAATAATAGGACCTTGTGTAGAAGGTCTGCCAATACCTCCTTTATTCTTATTTACAAGAATTTTCTTTAATTCTTCATCATCAATAGCTTTACTAGCTGTTTGCATAGCAAGTAAAAGTGATGCATCTGTATATCTTTTAGGAGGCTCTGTTTTTCCTTCTTTTAATTCGTAATTTCCATCTACAATATCGCCAACATTAACAGTAGGCATTAAATCAGCATCAATTGTTCCATCAACTATTAACCATTGAGGATCTACTATCACAGTTCCTGTTGATTTGAACTTTTCACCTTCAACTTCTGTAATAATGCTTGTTTTCTCACCATTTGCAGCTTTAAAAATTATTCTTATTAAAGATTTTGCAATTAAATCATACAAATTTTGTTGCTCTTTAGATAGTCCTTTAGGAATTTCTGTTGTAGGAATTATAGCATAGTGAGATTCTACTTTTTTTGTATTAAAATGTCTTTTAGTATAATTTCTAGTTGAAACTTTTTCAATCCATTCCTTATATTTAGGATTAACCCCTTTTAACATTTCAAGAGTCTCATCAACAACATCTTGCATATCATCAGTTAAACACTCAGATTCTGTTCTTGGATATGTAATAAATCCTGATTCATATAAAGATTGAGCAATACTTAATGTTTGAGCTGCTGTAAAACCAAAAGCTTTATTAGCTTCTCTTGATAAATTCGGAAGATTATAAAGTAAAGGAACTTCTTTTTTAACAGGAGAAATATCTCTTGATGTAATTGTTCCTTGGTTTCCATTTATCTTGTTAAATAATTCTTCTGCTTTTTTCTTGTCTTCAATTTGAGAAGTTTCATGTTTTGCTTTATATTTTTCTCCTGTTTTAGTTGTAAATTCAGCATTTACATACCAAAATGGATGAGAAACAAAAGATTTTATTGCTTTTTCTCTTTCTACAATAAAGTCAAGAACAACAGTTTGGATTCTTCCTATTGTAATCATTTTTAAATCAGGGAAATACTTATTGTATTTTAATGTCATTTTAGAGGAAATATTAGCACCAGTAACCCAATCACTGATACTTCTGCATCTTCCTGCATTTTCTACTGATTTTACATCTTTACTATCAATAAGTTTATCAAACGCATCTTTAAAGCCTTTTTCTGTTTGAGAATCTAGTTTTACTCTTTTATATGGAGTTGTGCAATTTAAGTATTGATAAACATAAGCAAAAATTAATTCTCCTTCACGGTCATCGTCAGTTGCATTAATAATGTATTTAGAGCTATTAAATAGTTTTTCAACAATATTTAATTGAGCAACTGTCCATTTGTCTGCTTCTCCTGTAGGCTTTCTTGTTGAAAAATCTATACCTTCTTTAACTTTAATTTCATATTCAGAAGGAAAGAAAGGTAATGGAATCTTACCCCAATTTGCATATTCTGGGTCATAATCTTTAGCTTGTTTTAAAGTACACATATGTCCTTGTCCCCAAGTTATAGCATATTTCTCTCCTTTATAATCTATATATATTACTCCTTTTTTCTTTACATCTTTATTTAGTTTTGTTTTATATGATTCGATGTTACTCATAGTAATTTTAGTTCCATTATAATCAAAGCCAGCAAGAGCTGCGGCTATTTTTACACCAACATCGAATTTTTCCGCATATACAGTTATCATTAAAAATCCTCCTGTCATTTATATGTATTTTGTTTAATTTTAGCATATAAATTCATTTTTCACAAGCAAAAATTATTTGTAAAAAATAGCTAAATAAAAATTAAAGCTTGAATATGGTTTTAATAAAAAAATAAAAAATCTTTAATTTACTAAAAATGGTAAAGAACATAAAAATCATTAATTTAAATCAAAAACTAAAAAAAGAATAGGCTACAAACAACATCTATGATGTGGAGTAATACTCTTTTCTCTGGAATTTATTACTTAAATTGGCTAAAATAAAGAAATTCGTTATTTTTTAAAATATTAATAGATAAACTTCAAAAAAGTTTAGTAGTGCTAAACAAAAATTTAAAGAATAGCTTACAAATTAAAAACATTTATAAAAAATAACAAAATTTATCAAATTTTGATAAAAATTATAGTTAAACAATAGATAAAAAACAAAGCTATAATTTACATATTTCTCTTTTTTAGGCTGAAAAAACATTTTTTATTATTCATCTATACATAAAATATGCATAAAAAGCTAAAAATAAAGAATATTTATGCATAATTTTAAAAAATTAATCAAAAAACTATTTATACATATAATACATATATGTTAGACACTTATACTCAATAATCATATAAAAAACTTAATCTTACAAAAACTAAAAAACATAAATAATAAACTAAAAGAAAAAGTCCCAAACTTTATTAGAAAAGATAAGAATATCTTCTCCCAATAATTATTTTGTCAGTCTAGTAAGAAAAAGTTTTTCCCAGCGCAGTATGACTTTAATACCTAAAACTATGTTCTGCGCTGGGTTTACTTTGTTTTCTAAGACTAGTTGTTAGATAAAGA
>OFGA01000040.1_pt1 | contig 111153 bp, 97 predicted proteins | sample 1521471 | NCBI WGS metagenome assembly OFGA01 (sample SAMEA3504086, study PRJEB24116) | mouse gut metagenome | biome: mouse gut; feature: mouse-associated habitat; material: faeces | place: Denmark | collected 2011 | reverse complement strand
CAGATGGTATTTAAAACAATTATATCATAACCTTTTTTTTCAATAATTTCAACTAGTTCTTGAAATTTGTTGTAATTAAATGTCGTTTGCGATACAATACAGAGCTTACTGCCGGCTTCTAAGGTAAAATCTTCCGCTTCTTTCCCCGACTGTAGGACCGTTGTCTTCTCAGGATTCGACCATCCTTTTATGCCTTCCACCTCAGGGTGGGAATCGTTTCCGATAATTAAAATATGATAATCTTTTTTGCTGTATTCTTCAACAAAACGATGTATTTTCAAAACAAATGGGCAAGTTGCATCTACAATTTGAAATCCAGACTCCCGTATTTTGTCATAAGTCGCCTTTGAAACTCCATGGGACCGGATTACCATAATCCCACCGGAAAGCTCCGAAAGCTCAGATTCATCGCAAACCGCATGTACGCCCCGCTTCTCTAAATCCCGCACCACTTCTTCATTATGGATAATCGGCCCGTAAGTATAAACCGGCGCATGGCTGCGTCCTGCTTCTTCATACACTTTATCCACAGCCCGTTTCACGCCAAAGCAAAAACCGGCGCTCTTTGCTAATGTCACCCGCATGATAATTTCTCCTGACAAACCGTTCTGACCGCTTCTGCAGTTTCTTCAAGGGTAAGCTCAGACGAATCAACAAAAACAGCATCATCCGCCTGTTTCAATGGAGAAGCGTCCCTGTGCATATCCCTGTAATCCCGATCCGATATATCCTTTTGGATCTCCTCTAAATTACAGCTTTCTCCTCTTTCCAGAAGCTCTTGATACCGCCTTTTTGCCCTTGCCGTTACGCTTGCCGTTAAGTAAATCTTAACTTCCGCATTAGGAAGCACGCACGTTCCAATGTCCCTTCCGTCCATCACCACATCTTCTGAAGCGGCAAGTTTCTGCTGAAGAGCCGTCAGTTTCTGGCGGACAACAGGGAATACGCTAATTGCGCTTGCCATATTCCCCACTTCTTCCCGACGGATTTTCCCATTGACATTGTCTCCATTTAAGAGCACCTGCTGTTCGTTCTCCCGAAAGCGGATGGAAACGTCTGTCAGCTCACATGCGCGCGCCACCGCAGTTTCATCTGAAACATCAATGTCATTCATTAAAAAATAAAGCGCGGCTGCGCGGTACATCGCTCCGGTATCCACATAGATAAACCCTAATTCTTTTGCAAGCATTTTCGCCACTGTGCTTTTTCCGGCTCCCGCCGGCCCGTCAATCGCAATGTTCATTCTATTTACCAATCCTCTTTCTTAGTGAATTGCCCTTTCTATCTGGGCGTTTTCTTTTAAAATCTTTTCCTTATGCCACAACACGGCATCGTCCGCTTCAAGCTTTAAGTTTCTTTTCATACGCTCTGCGCCCATTTGCGTGGAATAAAGTTTTCCGATATTCATGATGAAGCCCACCTTATCTTCACCTCTGGCTAAATGCTGCTCCCCGCTAAAAATCCGGTCGACCATGCAATCTGTAAATTAAAGCCTCCCGTCCTTGCATCCAAATCTAAAACTTCTCCGGCAAAGTATAGCCCTGACGTCAACTTAGATTCCATAGTGGAAGGGTCCACTTCCTTCACAGACACGCCGCCCCTTGTGACAATCGCTTCATGGAAATCCCTTAACGCAAGAAGCGTCAAAGGAAATGCCTTAAATAACTCCAGCAGTCTTTTCCGCTCCTCTTTCGTCACCTCATTTACTTTTTTTTCAGGGGGAATGCCGGATAGCTGTACCATGACCGGTATCATTTTTGAGGGAAGCAGCGCATTTAAAGAATTGCAAAACTGCTTATTCTGCTGTTTCGAGAAATCTCTCAGGATACGCGCATCTAACTGTGTTTCGTTTAATGCAGGCTTTAAGTCAATTTGCATAAAAAGCGGCTTCTTTTGCAGCTTCGTTCCTATTTCACTGCTTGCGCTTAAAACGAGAGGCCCGCTGACCCCAAAATGCGTAAATAAAAGTTCCCCAAATTCCTCAAAGAGGACTTTCCTTTCGTCCCGTATGGACACTCTTACATTTTTCAAAGACAATCCCTGCATCGCCGTGACATACGGCTCTTTTGCCGTAATCGGCGCTAAAGACGGCGTTAAATCCGTAACCGTATGCCCGCAATCCCTTGCAAACAGGTATCCGTCCCCCGTCGACCCTGTCGCCGGATAGGAAATCCCGCCTGTACACACAATCACGGCATCACTGAACGCTTTTGCGCCGTCACTTAATATCACGCCCTTCATCTCTTTCCCTTCCGCCAAAAGTCCACGGACTTTTGTTTTAAGCCTTATCTTTACGCCCGCCTTTTCTAAGGCTTTCTTTAAGGCTGTAATAATGTCTGATGAATGGTCAGAAGCCGGAAACACGCGGTTTCCACGCTCCGTCTTGGTTTTTACCCCATGCGTTTCAAAAAAATCTATCACCCGAAAATTGTCATACGCATAAAATGCGCTGTATAAAAACTTTCGGTTTGAAACGACATTTGCGAATAATACATCTATATCAGACGCATTTGTCAGATTACATCTGCCCTTCCCCGTGATAAATAGCTTTTTCCCTAATTTTTCATTCTTTTCGTATAGCGTGACCGAATGTCCGGATTCTGCCGCTGCAAGCGCTGCAAACATTCCGGCCGGCCCTCCTCCAATTACAATTACCTGTTTCATTTCTGTTCTCCTGCCGCGCCGACTTTTGCATAGCGCATTTTGACGGAATCATGAACCGGATCGATTTCGTCACTTTCATATACTTGGTATTCTCCCCAGATTTTCTCTAATGCGTCAAATGTTTTTGCGACTTCTGTCTGTTTTTTCATACATAACGCCACAATTAAGGCATTAATTACGCTTAAAGGGGCAACTAAAGAATCTACAATAGATGACATCTCACTTTTTGCAATTAGATTACAAGAAGAATAGAGGTTCATTGGAGAGTGCACGCTGTCCGTCAGCGTAATCACTCTGGCTTTCCTGTGGTTCGCAAATTCCATAGCCTTTAGGGTGCGCATAGAATATCTTGGAAAACTAATGCCGATAATTAAATCGTCACTGCCAATCCGCACCATTTGTTCAAACAATTCGCTGGAACTGTTTGTATTTAACAAAATGACTTGGTCAAACATAAAGTTTAAGTAAAATGCCAGAAAACCGGCAAGCGGCGCGCAGCTGCGGATTCCGATTACATAGATTTTTTTCGCCTTCAGGATAATATCCACTGCAAGTTCAAACGTCGCCTGATCCATTTTTTCCAATGTGTTTTTTATGTTATCGGCATCGGAACGCAGGACAGATTCTAAAATCTGCGGCTGGCTTATTTTCCCATACATGACTTCCATCTTCTGCATAGAATTTAACTTACTGTTCACCAAATCTTCCAATGCTTTTTGAAACTGCGGATACCCCTTATATCCAAGATTTGCGGCAAACCGGACGACGGTGGATTCGCTTACGCCCACGACTTCTCCAAGTTTTGCCGCTGTTAAAAAGGCTGCTTTGCCAAAATTATCTGTAATGTAAGCGGCAAGAAGTTTCTGTCCCTTGCTCATACTGCCGTATTTCCGATTAATCCGGCTGCTCAAATCGTTTGTATTCCCCATTCGCTTCTAATGTCCTTCCCATACTGCCAATGATTCCAACAGCCACCTGTCAGAACCTGCTCCTGACAAGTGGCTGTTTGATTGTTCCTTATTTATACCGGATACGCTCCATTTTTTGTGTCTGCAACGGATGCATCAACGCCTTTTTGCTGCGCTTCACGGTATTTGAAAAATTCTGTTGCAACTTGCGGGAACAACGCATACGATAAAATATCTTCGTCCTGCTGTTTCCACTGCTTCATCTCTGCTTCAATCTTATCTAATTCCGGCTCAAGTAAGTCGGCATATCTGCAGGTGATTGCATTTTTCTTATCTTCGCCTAAAACTTTATCTACAACTTCAGGATTAAATGGTTTTACGGTCTGTCCATACTTGCCAAGCAGTACGTCCTTCGTTTCCTTGGTCGCCACTTTGTACCGCTCGCCCATTAATACATTAAATACCGCCTGTGTCCCCACAATCTGGGAAGAAGGCGTAACAAGAGGCGGCTCCCCTAAGTCTTTGCGGACTCTCGGGATTTCCTCTAACACTTCCTGATACTTATCTTCTGCATTCTGCTCTTTTAACTGGGACACCATGTTTGATAACATGCCGCCCGGCACCTGATACAATAACGTCTTAATGTTTACGCCAAGCACTTTCGGGTTCATCAGGCCGCTGTCAAGCGCTTCTTCCCGCATCGGGCGGAAGTAATCCGCGATTTCAGCCAGCAGATTCTGATCTAAGTTTGGATCATATTTCGTGTCTTTAAACGCCTCTACCATAACTTCCGTTGCCGGCTGGCTCGTGCCAAGCGCAAACGGGGACATTGCCGTGTCAATAATGTCACAGCCCGCTTCCACTGCCTTCATGTAAGTCATGGAAGCTACGCCGGACGTATAGTGCGTATGAAGCTCTATCGGAAGCGAAGTCGCCTTTTTAAGCGCCTGAACCAATTCCGTCGCTTTCGACGGCACTAAAAGACCCGCCATATCTTTAATGCAGATGGAATCCGCGCCCATGTCTTCAATTTTCTTCGCCATATTCGTCCAGTATTTTAATGTATACGCATCGCCTAACGTATAAGATAACGCAACCTGAGCATGGCCTTTCTCTTTATTGCAGGCGGTAACTGCCGTCTGTAGGTTCCGCATATCGTTTAAACAGTCAAAAATACGGATAATGTCAATTCCATTTGCAATGGATTTCTGTACGAAATACTCTACCACGTCGTCCGCGTATGGGCGGTACCCAAGGATATTCTGTCCACGGAATAACATTTGCAGTTTCGTCTTTTTGAATCCGGCTTTTAATTTCCTAAGCCTTTCCCATGGATCTTCCTTTAAGAAACGCAGGGAAGCGTCAAATGTCGCGCCGCCCCAACATTCCACCGCATGGTAGCCTACCTGATCCATTTTATCTATAATAGGCAGCATCTGCTCTGTTGTCATTCTGGTGGCAATTAGAGACTGATGCGCATCGCGTAAGACGGTTTCTGTAATCTTTAATGGTTGTGGTTGTTTCTTTTTCTCTGCCATTGATTTTCTATCCTCCTAATATTGAGCGGATACCCGCAACGCCAAAAGGGCATTGCATCCGCTTCGTTCTTTACCTATAGCATAATATCTGCCGGGCAGATATTTGTTATATCCCAAATATCGCCATAAACACACCTGCGGCTACGGCAGTTCCAATCACTCCTGCAACGTTCGGCCCCATTGCATGCATCAATAAGAAGTTGGTCGGATCTTCTTCTGCGCCGACTTTTTGTGAAACTCTGGCAGCCATAGGAACCGCGGAAACTCCGGCAGAGCCAATGAGAGGATTAATCTTGCCTTTTGTCAGAACGCATAAAATTTTACCAAAAATCACTCCGGAAGCCGTACCGAATACGAATGCAACAAGCCCTAAAATAACGATTTTAATTGTGCTGATATTTAAGAACGCTTCTGCGCTTGTAGTAGCCCCTACAGACGTTCCAAGCAAAATAACGACTATGTACATTAACGCATTAGAAGCGGTATCCTGAAGCTGGCGCACAACACCGGATTCACGGAATAAGTTTCCTAACATAAGCATACCTACCAACGGAGCCGTTGTAGGCAGAATCATACATACGACAATCGTAACAACGATTGGGAATAAGATTTTTTCCAATTTGGAAACCGGCCTTAAATTCTCCATCACGATTGCGCGCTCTTTTTTCGTAGTAAGCAGTTTCATTACAGGCGGCTGGATAATCGGAACTAACGCCATGTAAGAATAAGCCGCTACGGCAATCGGCCCCATCAAGCCTGTCTGTCCTAATTTTCCGGCAAGGAAAATGGAAGTCGGCCCGTCTGCGCCGCCGATAATGGAAACGGCTGCAGCCGCTTTATCATTGAAGCCCATTAAAATTGCAAGCAGGTATGCGCCGAAAATACCGAACTGCGCCGCCGCCCCAAGCAGGAAACTGATCGGGTTAGCAATCAAAGGCCCAAAGTCTGTCATTGCGCCGACGCCCAAGAAAATCAGGGACGGCAGAATGGACCATTCGTCCATTAAATAGAAATAATGTAGTAAACCGCCGATGCCATTGCTTGTTTCTTCCGGGCTTGCGATAATGTCCGGGTAAATATTTACCAGAAGCATACCGAAAGCAATCGGGACAAGAAGTAATGGCTCATAGCCTCTTGCAATCGCCAGATATAGGAACAGACAGGCAACTGCGATCATGAGGTAATTGCCCCACGTCAGATTTAAAAATGCAGTCTGATGCAGGAGATTCCCCATTGTATCGAGAATATATGACATTGTCTTTCAACCTCCTGCTTATTTGTTTAATGTTGCTAATAATGCCCCTGATTCCACCTGATCTCCTACGGCAACGTCAATGCTTGCAACGGTTCCGTCTTCCGGCGCAACGACAGGAGTCTCCATTTTCATAACTTCAAGAATTAAGACCGGATCGCCTTTTTTAATGGCTTTTCCCGGATTTGCTTCGATTTTAAATACTTTTCCGGCCGCTTTTGCTTCGATTTTGATGCTTCCTGCTCCGCCGGATGCTGCCGGAGCCGCCGGGGCTGCCGGTTTCTTCGGAGCTGCCGCCATCTTTCTTGGAGCTGGCGCCGATACGCCTGCTCCTGCGCCGCCTTCCTCAACAGTAACGTCATAAACATTTCCATTTACGGTGATTGTATAATTTTTCATTGAATAATTCCTCCTAAAATTTTATTTTTCTTATCTTCTACGAATGGAACGCACTACAAACCCGTCGGTGGAAGCCGCTCCTTCTGATGCTGCAATCGCCGCCGCAATTACTGCGACAAGCTCTCCATCGTCTTCTTCCGCTTCTTCTTCTGCCGCCTGTTTTTCTTCGCGGGCTTCAATCTGTGAAACAACATCCTGAGCCGGAGCTTTCTTTGCCGCCTTCTTTTTCTCTAAATACGGGAAAATGTTAAAGCAGAAAATCAACAGGCAGATAATGATTAATACAACAAATACGATTCCAATTCCCATTACGGTATTCATCAGCGCAGTGGACATTTTCTCGCCAACGGTATATACGCCGTCAATCGTGATGTCTTCCACTTCCATGGAATGATATGTGTAAACATATGTAAGAACTGCATCGCGTTCCGCCATATGGAGCGTCTGCGCCGCTGTAAGGGTTTTGCCGGATTTAGTAACTTCAAAATCGCCAAACTCAAGAAACGCGCCATATTCTTCCACGGCTTCGTCCCATCGGTTAATTAGATTCACAACAGTTTCTGCGCCATTTGACATATAGTAGGATTTATCTTCCTCCGTCAGATATGCAAGCGTCTGTACCGTCCCTTGGCAATTCGTCTGCAATTCTTCGTATGTATGCCCATTATAGTCAACTGTTGTCGGATCCGTTTTTGAACATGCCGCCAAACCAAAGATCATTAAGCACATGGCGGCAATCAGAATTATTTTTTTCTTCATGAAACTTCACCTTTCTATTATTTTGTACCATGTTTTTTCAAAGACTCCGGAATGCTTTTGGTATAGAGCATTTCAAATGCCGCAATTAAGTATTTTCTGGTCGTCTCCGGCTCGATGATTAAATCTACATATCCTCTTTTTGCCGCGGAAAGCGCGCTTGACTGCAATTCGTCGTATTCTTTTGATTTTTTTGCCAATTCTTCTGCGCTGGCGTCTGCATACATGATTTTAGCGGCAAGATCCGCTTCCATCATGCCGATTTTTGCATCTTCCCACGCATAGACTAAATCTGCGCCGATTGCTTTGGAGTTCATGGCCACATATGCGCTTCCGTAAGCCTCTCCCATAATCACGTTTACTTTAGGAACGTTTGCGTTGGAAAATGCGTAGGTCAGTTTTGCCATTGCTTTTGCAAGGTTATTTTCTGCGCATTTACAGGTTTTATAGCCTTTCACGTTTGTAAAAGTCACCACCGGAATGTCAAACGCATCGCAGAAATTTACAAATTCTGCGGCTTTGCCGCATCCCCTTGCGCTTAAGACATTTGAAAATTCTTCCGTTTTCTTGCCTTCTTCGTCATAAACTTCCACGCAGTTCGCAACGGCTCCGACGGTTGTCCCATTTAACCGGATAAAGCCTGTCACCATGTCTTTTGCATAGTCTCTTTTCGTTTCAAAAAACAGATTGCCGTCTGCAATTTCGCTCAATATGTAACGCGGATCGCCTTTCATGCCAGCCAGATTTTCAGAAACTCGGTTTAAATCGTCTGCGCATTCTTCCGTCAGGCCGCCCATGCCGCTGTTGCCCGGAAGCATACACACTAATTCACGTATGGACTCTAAAATTTCGTCTTCCGTTCCAATTTGATCTACGCATCCGGTTTCTTTTGACTGGTATTCCGGCGCAGAAGTGTCACATTTGTCTATGCGGTTGCCTTCAATGGCATTTGGGGAATTGACAAACATTTTGCCTTTAGAAGTTTCAATGAAATTGAAGTCGCAAAGAGCGGGCACTGTGGCCAGTCCACCGCCGCATGAGCCGAACACGGCTGAGATTTGTAAAATTACGCCGGATGCTTCCGCTTCTTTTAAATAAATTTTCCCTAATGCATCCAATGCGTCTACGGATTCCTGAAGGCGGATTCCGGCGCAGTCTAAAAATCCAATGACAGGCGCGCCCATTTTCACTGCCATGTCATATACGGACGCAATTTTTTTCGCGTGCATTTCTCCTATGGTCCCATTTAATACGGAAGCGTCCTGACTATACACAAATACCAGATTGCCGTCAATCAAACCATGTCCCGTGATAACGCCGTCGGACGGGGTGTCTGTGTTTGACAAGTTAAAATCTGTGCTTCTTGCTGTGACAAGAGCGCCAATTTCCATAAAACTGCTCTCATCGAGTAACTTCACAATGCGCTGCATTGCCAAGCTGTTGTTGCTACTGCTCATTTTTTGCCCTCCATCTATTTTGATAAATTTAAAAATTTGCTAGAGTAATTGTATATTGTTTCGCATAAATTTTCAATAGTTTTTCTCATTTTCAAGAAAAATAATTTTGAAGAGTTTTTAGAAAGAACCACTGATACGTCGTTTTAGAAATGGTTTTCCCTGCATAGATAGGGCGTTCCCAGATAAGTTTCCCGTCTACGGAATATTGGATTTTTCCCACTTTTTCCCCTTTTTTCACGGGAGCGTCCAACTGGGTTTTTACCTCACAGGTAACGTTTGGACGTTCATCATGTTTCATAAGCAAGGTCGGGGCGTCCTCCTGTTCCTTGAGATACACTTCCACTTCCGCTTCCTGAAAAAGCTGCTTTGTCTGCGCGCCGGCAACCGGAATTGGCTTTAACCATTCTTTTAACACAGGCTGGCTGGATAAATCTGTGATGTTGTAATTCGAAATGCCGTACTCCATCAGTTTGCGGGCATCTTTCCATTTATAAGTTTTGTTGTTTGGCCAGCCGCACGCAAGAAGGGCTACGACAAAGGTTCTCCCGTCACGCTCTAATGCGCCGACGTAACAGTACCCTGCTTTTCCGGTAAAGCCTGTTTTTCCAGAAAGCGCGCCTTCCATCATGGTTAAAAAGGCATTGTGGTTGTTACAAGTGAAACTGCGTGTGCCGTCTGAATTGGAAAACGAGTGCGACGGGGCGCGGGTAATTTCTAAAAATTCATCTTTTTTTGGGGATTTTTTGATACAATAACTCATAATTAAAGCCAAATCTTCCGCAGTAGTGGAATGGGCGACGGTCTGTGCGCTTCCGTCTTTGGATTGGATTTCTTTTTGTGCGTCTAATCCGTTTGGAGTAATGAAATATGTATTTTTACAGCCAATTTCAACGGCTTTTTCATTCATCAAATCTGCAAATCCTTCCACGCTTCCGCCGATATGTTCTGCAATGGCTACAGCAGAGTCATTATGGGATTCTAACATCAGGGAATATAAGAGATCTTTTAAACGGTAGGTTTCCCCTTTTTTCATGTAAAGTTTCACTTTCGGCATAGATGCGGCATAGTCTGACACTTCCACCATGTTTTCTGGATCTGCGTTTTCCAAGGTTAAAATACAAGTCATAATCTTTGTAGTGCTTGCCATTGGCAGAACGGCAGTTCCTTTTTTTTCGTATAAAATACGCCCGGAATCGGCATCCATTAGGACGGCGGACTGGGCGTACAGCTGGCTTGGCTCTGGGGTTGTCTGGGTTTGACGAGCCAGACAGGAAATGTTTGGGGACGTGAATGTAATCAGACAGGATATAAGAAGCAATACACATAAAAATGGGTGTAGTTTGTGGGTTAGGCTTTTCATTGCAGTTACCTTACTGTGTGATATTAGTGTATTTTATGCAAACAGGGACAGCGTTATGATCTTTATCTCTCTAAACCGGCTTTATTTGATCATTTTTCCATAAATTTAGAAGGAATTCAGACAGATTTCATTTCTTTTAAATTATCTTAAACTCTCCTGAAAAAACCTCTCGTGTGCATCATCTGCTGTCTCTTGCTGTTCTCAAGCGATCCGCGTATAATAGATGCGCGCGTTTCAAAACTTAAATATCTGCGTTCGATGCCATAGAACAAAAAAGCGATGAAACGCCTAAACTCAAGAAAGTAAAAATTTTTCATTTTTTCTGTCACACGGCAGGCTCTTGTCTGTCTAATCTTATATAGGAGGTAAAAAGCCATGAAACATATAACAAACGAAGAACTGTTGGCTTTGATTGAAAAAGCTACTGCCGGAGACAAAGAATCTCTGGAAACCGTGATTTTAAGCGTGCAAGATTTAGTATTTAACCTATCTTTGCGTATGCTTGGCTCTTTCCCTGACGCTGAGGACGCCACTCAGGACATTCTATTGAAGATCATAACGCGGCTGTCCTCTTTCAAAGGTGAAAGCGCCTTTTCCACTTGGGTTTTCCGTATTGCGGCAAACCATTTAAAAAACTATCAAAAGCATATGTTTGCAAAATTTCCACTCAGTTTTGAATTTTATGGAAATGACATTAAAAACGGGAAAATCGACGATGTGCCGGATTTGATGCAAAATGTGGAACAATCCATTTTAGCGGAAGAACTCAAACTGTCCTGCGCCAATGTTATGCTCCAATGCCTTGATGCTGAAAGCAGATGTATCTTTATTTTAGGAACCATGTTCAAAGCAGACAGCCGGATCGCCGGGGATATTTTAGGCATTACTCCTGAAGCCTACCGGCAGCGGCTTTCAAGAATCCGCAGTAAAATGGCGGACTTCTTAAAAGAATACTGCGGGGAATATGGCAATGGAACGTGCCGCTGTAAACACAGGGTAAATTATGCCATTAAAAACCATAGGATCAATCCTTCGCAGTTATACTTCACAACGGCCGTCCCTATGGAAACTATGGTGGAAGTAAAAGAAGCTATGGAGGAGATTGACGATCTTTCACAGAAATTCTCCTTTTGCAAAACCTATCAGTCCCCTGAAAGCCTGACAAAATTCATTCAGAAATTTTTAGACGGAACGTCTTATTCCGTCGTCAAAAATGCCTAGGAGGTGTTACAAATGAATACACAGCTTATCTTACAATACCTTTCCGATTTAAACGAAAATAATAACCGGGAATGGTACCACTCACATAAAATGGAAAAAAAGGCGGCGGACACAGAATTTGAAGCAGTGATTGAATCTTTAATCCTTCGTATTGGTAAATTTGACAGCAGCGTACTGCATAATGAACCCAAAAACCTAACCTTTAAATTGGCGAGAGATACCCGTTTCAGCCACGATAAATCACCATATAATCCGGCTTTCCGCGCGCATATTTCCTCACAAGGAAAGCTTCCAATCCCAGTCGGCTATTATCTTATGATAAAATCCGGCAATCAATCTTTTTTAGGCGGCGGCTTATTTGCGGATATGTTCAAAGAGGCAACGAAGATGACGCGGGATTATATTGTTCAACACGGAGAAGAATTAGAGCGTATTATCCATGAGCCGGAGTTTGAAAAAAATTTTACTGTACAGGGAACCACGCTAAAAAAAGTCCCTGCCGGATATGAAAAAGAACACCCACAGGCAGAATACCTAAAATTGAAAAGCTGGTATCTCGAATATCCGGTCAAAGACGAAGAACTAATCGATGCTGAGGCGTTTCTTGCAAAAGCCGCTGGACTGTTCCAAATTATGAAGCCATTTAACGATTATTTAAACAAGGCTCTTGCCGGATTTCAGATGCCAGCAAGGTGACAAAGCATGGAACTTGCAGTGAATGCTATTTCCATCATTCATATGCCCGAATCTTAATATGATCTAAACAAAAAACCTATGCCGTTTTACGCCGCATAGGTTTTTTAACGTTACAAAGCGCTTCTCACCCGCCACACTCTGCCCTTTTCAGGCAGGTCTGTTTTCAAGAGCTTATTTTTGTCAGCTTCGCATAATTTCCAAATATCTTAGCATTACCGTTAAAGGCGTTTTTATGTCATGCAATACCCGCCTTTACTTTCTAACAGTCTTCCAGCAAACGCTTTGTTTGTCCCAGCTGTTCCTCCATTACCTATTAATTCGTAAATTTTTACTGAAATAAAAATGCTCTTTTGTAAAATTATCTTTTCATAAGAAACACAAGAAAAGAATAATTATTTTCATAATTTAAAAGATATGATATAATTTTAACCACTATAAAAGGAAAAGGGGAATGACAAGATATGAAAACATGGAAGCTAGTCTCTGGAATACTTTCAATTCTTCTGTTTTTTCTGGTCGCGTTCCAATCCTGCGCCGCCGGAATCTCCAACGCTTTGCTTGCAAATGGAGAAAAAAGCGGCAGTGGAGGAATTCTTTTAGCCGTAATGATGCTTGCCGGAGGCATTGTATCCATTGCTACAAGGCAACAGAAAGAAAACGGCGGAAACATTGCCTTGTGCATTCTGTTCGGAATCGGAGCTCTGGCAGGATTTGTTTTAGCCGGAAGCTTTTCAGATCTAAACATATGGGCGGCATGGTGCACAGTCAACGCTGCGCTCGCAGTTATTTCTATTGTGAAAGAAAAAAAAGAAAACGTATAGTTAATATTTACATTTCGAACGAGAAAAAAGGAGTTGTCAAAGCTTATGTCTGTCCGAATTTTTGTTATGGCGCACAAACCATTTACGCCCCCAAAAGATCCGATGTATGTCCCGCTTCAGGTAGGGCGGGCAAATGCAGCATCACTTGGTTTCCTTGGAGATGACACAGGGGATTCCATTTCTGCCCTTAACCCATATTTTTGTGAATTAACCGGATTATACTGGATTTGGAAAAATTACCAGAGCGCAGATTACATTGGAATCTGCCATTACAGACGGTATTTATTAAATCAAACCGGCTCCATTTTCACAGAACCGCAATTAGAAAAACTATGTATGGAGTATGATATGGTCACGACAAAATTACTGACGCTGACCTGTTCCTACGAAAAGGGATTTGGGGAAAACCATCATGTGAAAGATCTTTACACAACCAGAGAGGTTCTAAAAGAAAAGTTCCCTTCTTATGTCAATGCCTTTGATCAACTGCTGAAAGGCCCGCATACTTATTTCGGGAATATTTTTGTAACTGCAAAAGATTCCTATGACGCCTATTGCGAATGGCTGTTTGACATTCTGTTTGAAGCGCAGAAACGGACAGATATGACTGGATATAACGGTTATCAGAAACGTCTGTTTGGTTTTTTGTCGGAATTTCTCCAGACTGTCTGGATTCATTGCCACAAGCTGCGCGTCTGTGAATGTATGGTCGGCATGGTGGGGGAAAAATATGAAACAACTGTCCTAAAAGAACATTTAGCAGAATTTTTTGCCAAGAAAAATTATGAAGGCGCGAAAGAATATTTTTTGGAATATTACCAAAAGCGGCCCGATGTGCTGATGGAAGCATCTGATGTGACGGGAGAGCTTAGGATTTGTATGCAGATTATTTCCACATGCGCTTTTGAAAAAGAACGTTATGGAAACTGTATTTTGGATGCAATTTGGGAATATCCCCGCTTAATCAGCCATTTCCACAGCCTGAATGAAGCTGTTTTAGGCATTTTATCGGAGCGCCCCTCCCAAAGCCATATACGATTTTTGCAGGATACAAACTGCATTACGCCTGTTTCCGCAGAAATTGCCTTACAGCTTTTTTGTAAAGATCCTGCTTTACAGAAAAAAACGTTAAAAATCATCTATCCGCTTTTGCAAAAATAATGGCTGCAGGCGGGAAAACCCGCCGCAGCCGCGCCGTAATTCATAGCATCTTATACCGAAATGTCAATATTGCCGCCAAGATAAGGCGTAACAGAATGTTCCATTGCGGCAGAATCTATCATATCTACCATGCCTTCGCCAAGCATTTCCCCTAAATCCATCGCTTTGCTTAACATTGCCACACTGAAATCACTCTGCGCTTTCGTCTGCGCGAGCGCCATAGATAAACCCGGAATATCCATTGATTTACACCTCCTACTCTCTTTTATTTTACATCTCATACAATGTAATGTCAATTTCTTACTGCCAATTTTATTTCACAGCTTTTATTTTCATCGATTTCTTATAGCCAGTGGACCTCTTAAAGAGCTTTTTATACGCTTTCTTTTTACTTTTCGGAATTTTGATTACTGCTTTCTTTTTAATGCCTTTGATGGCTTTCTTTCCTATTGTTTTAACTTTCTTTCCTTTCAACTGTATGCTGGACAATTTCCGGCAGTTGTAAAAAGCGCCTTTCCCGATGATTTCTAGATTCGCTCCCAGCGTAACTTTTTTCAGCCGCTTGCTTCCTTTAAACGCATTCGTCCCAATAGCCGTAATCTGAAATGTTTTTCCGCCAATTTTAACCGTATTTTTTACCTTCAAAGAGGAAATCTTTTTATTGCCTGTTCCTGTCAGCATAACTGTCGATGCGCTTGTAAACTTATATTTCATACTGCCAGCCGTACAAGTCTCTCCTAGTGGCGCAAAAACACAAAACTTCATATTCACAACTGATGTATAATTTCCCTTTCCGGTAATTGTCACTGTGTAATCTCCAATGTCCGCGCTTGTCTTTGGATAAGCGGCTATATAATCCGTTCCTTCTCTCAACGTAATCTGTCCATTCTTCACGCTTACCGACGGCCGGATTGGCCTGCCGCTCTCCCACTTAAAATTACGTTCCATTTTTACCATAGAAACTGCCAATGGTTTCCTTCCAATAGAAAACTGCGCGGTTTTGCTTCCGGCGTAATTCTTATTGTTGGCTGTAAGAATCACTTTCGCGGCATTTCCCGCATTGGTATTATTTTTATAACTCACTTTATATTCTGTCTTAGGAACTGTCTTGCCTTTATACTTTACCGCGACTGACGGCTGCTGCGGCTTCCCATTATAAACGAAAGATTTTGGCTGTAACGTAACACTACAGTCTTTTAAATCAATCTTCCCAGACTCCTGTCCTTTCGTAATTTCAAATTCTTTCGTTGCCGTTCCTTTATATCCGCTTCCGGCTGCCGTAATTGTCACTGTTGCCGTCCCCGGCTCTATATTATTGGAATATTCTACACTGTATTTTGTTTCCGGGACTGCTTTCCCCTCATATTCCACCGTCACTTTCGGACACTGTGGTTTGCCATTATAGATGCAGGATTCTGGGTCTAACGTGATAGTACAGTCTGCTAAGTCCACAGCCTCTGAAACATTTATGCCAACTTTCTCTAATTCTGTTTGTAAGCGTTCATTTGCGGCGCTAATCTCACTTTGGGAGACTGACTCTCCTTTTTTCACCCTCTCCCATAATGCTTCCGCGTCTTTTACCGCCTGCAAAACAACTTCAGCCTGTTCTGGCGTACAAGTGGAAAAGTCTATTCCATTTGCCTGAATAAGCGACTCTGTCAATTCCGTAACGTCTGCCAATTCCTGCGGTTTATCCGCAAAAGACAATGACAGTTTCATCTCTGCCCAGTCTGCGTGGGCGTCATAGTTATTATTTTGCTGAATTACTTTTAACGTAACGGCTCCGACGTCTGTAAGATTCAATGTAAATCCTTCCAATGGCGTTGAGCCATTCATTCTGCCACTCTCAAACAGCTTTGACCCATCTTCCGCCAAAACAGAAAATTCCAACGCGGCATACTGGCTATTGCGTTTTTCGTAATCTACGCCTACCGCTCCATGCAAAACTTTAGAAGCAAACGCGCTTATATCATAGGTGATTTCAGAATTGGCGTGTGCGCCGATTCCTTTTTCATAACTTACAGGATTCCCATCTTCCCCAGTAAGGCGGATAGACTTTCCTGAAGAAGCTTTATCCCGCATGATAGATCCATACCCGACTGTCGAGTCCGGCTCATATGTGAGATCTGACAGATAAATGCCCTTCTCACAGTTAATCCGGTAAGTTTTCGTCTCTTTGCCGTCTAATGACGTCACATGGACGGATACATCATTGCTTCCTTCAAATAAATCAATCTCTTTTTCAACGCTGCCCTGCTGTGTCTTACGCTCTGTATTCGTCTGTAAATTTACAACTGCGCGGCTATCTTCCGCAACAGCTTTCACTGTGATCTGATCTTCTTCCAGAAGCCAAGAAACTGCGCCATCTTCGACAGCGTCAAAAACGCTCTCACCATTAATAGACAAATCGAAAAGCTCTGCATTAGACACATCTGGCACAATCAACAGAAGCGTATACAAAAGACGCGTCCCGTCAGCAGCCTTTGCAATAATGCGGATCTCATTGCTTCCGGATACGAGGCCGCTAATTTCTGCGCTCGTTCCTTCTACCATCTGATCGCCTGACAAAATACAGACATTGGCCGCATTGCCTTTTTCTACCTCTATCCGCGCCGAATCGCTTCCTTCCTCTAAGGTTCTGCGCATCCGTTTTCCGTCATGGTTAAATTCCCCGACAGAAACATTGTCCACCTTAATGCCTGCCAGACGCGCATTTGTGGAAGCGGCATAATTGACATGCGTCTGATACTGTTTTTCTGTAATTCCATCTTTTGCCACTGCGCGTATATAATAAGAATTCAGTCCATTTACAAAGTTAAGCCGGCCCGTCCAGACATTCCCAGTTTTCGTCAACGCAATTTCCTTACGTCCATATCCGCCAAAAAGCTCAACCTTCCCGATCCGCTCATCTGCCGTTAGTTTTAATTCCGCTTCCGAAACACTGCCGTCCGCATTCAAAAACCAACTGCCGTCGGACAAAGAGTCCGGTTCAAAGGATAAATCTTCTATGGATATTCCTGTCAGTTCCGCATAATTATCCTGAATCGCATGAAGCCGGATAAGAAACGTTTCCTCCCCACATGCTATAGTAAGTTCATTCAGATTCTCTATATTTACGACTGCAGGATTTGATGCAGCGTTTCCATTTATGGTAACGTCACCAGAATGATTCCGGTATTCAATCACTGCTTTAGAAAGCTCCGCAGGAACCGATATGTCAAATTCCTTCTGCGTCTGGCCAAACTGGTATAAAACGTCTCCATTAAACTTTAATTCAGTAATTGCAGCTCCATTCTCTGGCGAACTTACTGTTACCGGCTGGCTTAAGGCCGGCTCTCCTACACAGCCCAATTCATCTACAGGATACACCGTACACGTCAATTCACCTGCCTGCATAATTACCGCAGACGGCGACTTGCCCACTTCCTCCCAGATTTTGCCATTTTCGTCCACACATGTAAAACGGTACAAAGATTCCCCATGCGTATCCTCATCGGCATCCAGAAAATCAAATGTTACGTTTGCGGTATCCCCCACTTGGTAAGAAGCCTGATCCAATCTTACATTAGACGCTTCCGGCAGAGGATTGTCTAAAAAATCCAAGAATGAAATCGCTTCCTGCCCAAGCAACTCTTCATAAGATGCGCTTCCAGAACCTATATGCAAATCAGAACACACTAAATTTTTTCCTCTGAGATTTGAAACCCAGCCGGCAAACCCTATTTTGAAATTCTGCCCGAAGTCCATATCTGTCACATTCTTAAGCTGATGCCATTCGTCCGACCCGTCAATTTTATAGTCAACCGAAATACTGTTGTTTTGTTTATGAAATCCAAAGACAGCCTTTGTGACCTGATTATTATCTTCCGCGTCTTCCTCTTCTTCTGTTGCGCGGGCGCTTACTTCTTTTACAAAGGCAATCCCCTTTTTATGGGACTTCTTCCCTACTGTCAAATAATTATCGTCATCTTTGTAAAGAACAAAAGACGCCGTGTCCCACTGCCCTGATTCTTTTACCGGAAGCCCCTCCATCGTAACCACCGCCCGAAAATCATTTTTGTCCAATGTCTCCGGTATATCGAATAAGAACAGATTCTTAACCGTATTTGTTCCTTCATACAAATCGCCCTGTTCCATCTCAATCGTCACGCGTTTCTTTTCCATCTGGTATTTTTGGGCATTTTCCCTTGTAATTGTCATAAGTGGATTTTTCCCCTCCACTTTTGGGATCGCAAGGATTACCGCTTTTTTGTCAGACTTTCCCCCGAAAGAAGCTTTCACCCAAACTGCTCCATTTCTGTTTGCAGTCAGTACGCCATTTTCATCGATCTGCGCCGCATCCGTCTCCCTTCCAGTCACAAAATCCACTACGGTCCATGTAACCTGCGCATTTTCTGATCCTGTAACTGTAAATGTATGAGAAGCTCCAATGCGGTCTAAGATAACCGTGTCATCTCCGTCAATTTTTATATCTTCCGGCGGCGCCTGCCCTGCGCTTACCGTTACCGGGATTCTGTTCGATCGCGCAAATGTTCCGTTCCATTCATAATAAGCAAAAATATCCGCTGTCCCTTCCTTGCGCGCAGTATACTGTCCTGACTGATCCACATAAACCACCTCAGGATCTGCGCTTGCATAACAGATCTTCCCTACCGGATCAGACGGAGACAAACCACGGTCGGAAACAACCTGAATATCGGAATCATGGTTCAAAAGATTTTCTTCCCGCATTCCGCTTAAAACCGCATAACGTTTTAAGCCATCGTCATATGTATTGCCTTCCAAAATGACATTTTTGCATTTCGTAAATTCATAAACATTATCCGTTACGCCACTATTGGAACTGCCATCTGCCGACACATGAAGACTGCCTGTTTCTCCAATGCCCAAATCCGTTTCAGATGCAGAAATTTCCAACGAAATATCAGGATTCGTCCTGACAATCGTATTATTGCGGATTGTTAAATTTTCCACGCTCTCTGCCTTCACAACAGTGTCTACGTCCATATGGAACGTATTGCCTTCAATCAAAATATTTTTATGGATTGGATTGTCCTCAGAAGGCAGTCCGCCTCCTTTTGTCACCGGATGGACATAGACGGCCGGCGCATATTCCCATGACGTCCTTCCGACTGTCTTTACATAAAAAGTATTGTTGCGGATTGTCATATCACGGATAGGGCCAGACTCATACCATTCGTTGGAATCATTTGACAAAAATATCGTAGCCATCGACATATTTAAAAATGTGTTATCTTCAATGATAACCGGATTCCTAGTCGTACAAAGGATTCCGCGGGTCGGGACATTTTTAAAAGTGCAGCCGCGGATTTCAACTGACGGCGCAAACGTAACATTTTCTGCCACATATTTCGGCTCATTCCCTATTTTATCACTCAGATTCTCCGGCAGTTCCTCCGTAAAGCGAATCTCCATGGTACGCAGATCGTTGCCAGACTCTCCGGGGTTTGAAATCACTTCTTCCACAGTATACAACGTCTCACTGTCTGTTGATTCTAAAGTGTCTCTTGTAAAAAACGCTACTTTATCCCCTGAATGGTACTGTGGAAATCCGCCCTGCTGGGTATGGATATACTTTAACTTAAGCGTATGCGCATCCTTTCTTTCCTCCACTCTGGTAAATGTCCCATGAAGGTTAATGGGATCGTCGTGCGTATTGGAAAAATTACAATTTTCAATTACTAAATCCCCTGCGGCCCCAGATGCGTGAATCCCGTCTGCATAACTTACAGTAATATGCCCTGAATTATCCCTAGGCATTAAATTACAATTATAATAATAAACATCTTTGCTCATTTGTATCAGCCAGCCAAAGCCGTGCATAAAATGAACGTTTACGTTTCTTGCAGTGACATTCTCACTTTCCCATGTAAAAGCTCCCGCCGTCTCTCTGTATGTGCTGCTGGCAAGCTCTAAAACCATGCCCTTTTTCTGCATTTGCGGACGCGCGCTGTTATAGGTAACCCTTACCACCGTCCCATCGGTCCCATCTAACGCGCGGATATTGGACACGCCGCCAAAAGGCGTATCGTTAGTAAAATAAGCCCTTGTCATTTCATCATCCGGCTGATACGCGACAACTGAATAAGCCCTGTGGATTCCTTCTTCCGTCCAGTAATATTCGCCTGTATACGGGCTTGGCTCACTGTGCCACTGGATCGTCGTTCCCGTTATTTCATAGGGAAAACACTTCGGGATATAAAAATCCGTATATGGCTTCCCGTCTTCTTCCCCCATATCTGCAATGGTCATCTCTGAAACAGTGGGAACTGCAAAATCCCATGAAAAATCCTCCAACGTGACATTTCTGGAATCCACAACCGCAAGCGCCATCATATTCCCATGTAAAAGAAACAAAGAGCCGTTGCCCCGCAATGTAAAATCGCTCTGATCTTCAATTAAAAGCCCGATTGTCTTTTCCGGGCTTTCAATGCTGTTTGTGTTGGAAGTGTGATACTCCCTTTTCTCTGCATAATCTTTATAAATATGGTATTCTCCTTTTGGAAAATCCACCACTACTTTTGCGGCTCCTGCTTCTTTCGCTTCTCTGGCAGCCTCAAACGCCCGCTGGATTGCCTGCGCGCTATCTTTCAATCCATACGGATCTGCCCCGTACTCCTCTGCATGAATAATGGTTTCTTCCGTCCGCTCTTGGCCTTCTTTTGCCCATGCAGTCAATGACACAGGCAAAAACAACTGCAACATAATCGCCGTGGCAGTCAAACAAGAAATGATCTTTTCCCATTTCTTATGTATCATTTTTGCTTTCATAATCATACCTCCATAACCTTTTGGCAGCGCTGGCTGTCTGCCATTAAAACCATAAATTACATAAACCTTTCTGATCCTTCTCTTTTCCCAGCGAAATGAATACTCATAAACTCCTTTTCAATATATTAAAATTACAGAACTTACATACCCCCTCTCTCATCTCGCCTATAAAAATAACGCTTCAATCCATTGCCGGCAAAAGTTTTGCCTAAACTATATAGAAATGAATCTTATTTACATAACGCCACTTAAACCCTGATGCCAGCCGGATAAAAAATATATACATCTATCTTAATAATTATACAAACAATATTCATTTTTTTCAATAGTTCTCTAAAAAAAGAACCCTCTAAGCTTCACAAAGTGAAGCCCGAAAGCTCTTAAAAAATAACAGACGCCCAAACGTGAAACGCTGTCCCTATTCTCATTTATAATCTTATATACAGCCCCAATGGCTGTCTTAGTTTCATGCCTGCCGTTCAAAAACAATCATCCAGTCAAAAGACCCTTTTCCCTACCTGCTCCCAAAGCGGCTTCCTGACTTTTTTTCTCGTAATTTCCGCTAACCCAAGTTTCGTATAGTCCACAAAGACTGCCGGAACCGTATCTTTTGCCAGCCAATGCCGCAAAGCCTTTGCCAGCGTCCGGCCTGCCTCTCCGGTATCCATATTGATAAAATCCACTACGCAAATTCCGGAAATATTCCGCAGCCGAATCTGTCTTGCAATTTCTTCCGCCGCTTCTAAATTAATCTTTAAGTAAAAATCCTCTGCATTCCCTTTAATGCACTTCCCACTGTTTACATCAATCACCGTCAGCGCTTCCGTAGGCTGGATCACCAAATAAGCGCCTGACTTTAAGCGGACGCGTTCCCCAAGCGCTTCCCCTAACTTCGTCCTTAACCCATACAAAGCCGTCAAAGACAACATCGAATCTTCATAGAATGCAATCGGGGCTTCCTTTGAAAACGCTGCGTTTAATTCCTCATAAACCGTCTGGTCATCTGTCACAATCTTCTCTAACCCCATAGACAAATAATCCCTGACCCTTGAAACTACATGGGAATCCCCACGTGAAAGACAGCTATAACACGTCCGATGCCTGCAATAGTCCCGTATATTCTGATACTGCTTTAAAATGGCTTCGTATTCTTCAAAAATCTGTTCATCTGAATAATTTCCTGCATTCGTGCGGACGACCAAACCAAACTCATTCCCCGTCTTTTGGGCAAACATCTCTTTTAAATGCGTCCGTTTTTTGCTTTCCAGTTTCTTAGAAACGCCTAATTTCCGGTTTCCAGTCGTTAAGACTAAGGCGTTCCCCTTCAAACTGAGATTCGCGGAAACATTCGGCTCCTTCGTCTTTACCGCTTCTTTCACTACCTGAACCACGATTTCATCGCCTTCCGTCAGTTTTCCTGCGCGCTGCTGTTTTGTCCAAATGACGTGATCCGCTTCCGAAAAAGGCAGATACGTCATCTGGTTCGGCATAATTTCCACAAAAACCGCGCCGATTTTTTCCAAAATCCGCTTCACTTTTCCGATATAAATATTCCCAAGGAGGGAACTCTCTTTTACATCAGCGCAGGAAACTTCAATCAGACGGTTGTCCTCAAATAAAGCAATCACCTGATACCTGCCGTCCCGAATCGTTTCCTCTGTAATAACAACCCTTTTACTCAATGGCCTCTCCTATCTCACCCAAAGACTTTAATGCGCCATTTATGTTCGCATAAACGTCTATACGGTGAACCTGTACCGAAACCGGAGAAAACGAAAGTCCATGAAATTCTAAAAATTCCCGTAACACAAGTTCCGGCTTAACATTATCCTCACTTCCGGCGCAGACCTTCAGATAAAAAGAAGGGCGCCCCTCTTTTTGTTCGATCCGAAACGCATAAACCAGCTTCTTTAAATCAATCGTTTTTTCACTTTTTTTCGTCTTTTTCGTAATAAGAATTTCGTCCCTTTCCTCAAAAAACGAAACAAGCGCGGCTTCATAATCTATTTGAGGGACTTCATAATTTTCCCGAAACGTCAATTCATAATCCGCAGCGGCGACTGCCGACATCGCCTTTTTATCGGAATCGGAAAGCCTGCGGTAAGAGGTGACTTCCACCCCTTCCGCCATCGCTTCATTTAAACGGGTGAGAGATCCTTCTGAAGTGTCTGTGGAATGGACGGAAATGTCAAAATACTCCCCGTCACTTGTTATCCCGACCCCAAGCGGCGCGGCAAACGACATCAGAGGATGCGGGTGGAAGCCCTCGGAATAGGCAATGTCAATTTGCGCCCGGCGGATTGCTCTTTGGAAATACCGCATCATATCTAAATGTCCGATAAATTTCATTGCGCCATATTTGCGGAATTTAACCCGTATTCTCAATGCAGACACCTCCCTGATATTTTCCCGCCCCGCAGCCGCTGCACTGCTGCCTGCAGTTTTTCGTCACCACTCCTTCTAACGCATGGGCGTATTCCCTCTTTAAAAACTCCTTCGTCACGCCTGAATCAATAAAATCCCACGGTAAAATTTCATCAAGCGGCCGTTCCCTTACAGTATAAAAGCCAGGGTCTACGCCTGTTTCTTCAAATGCCTCAATCCATGCATCGTATTTAAAAAAATCACTCCACGCATCAAACATACAGCCTTTTTCATACGCCCGCAAAATCACGGCGGAGAGCTTCCGGTCCCCTCTTGCCAAAATGCCTTCTAACACGGTAACGTCCGCTTCATGCCAATTATAACGGATGCTTTTTTTATTTAACTGCCCCTTCACCGCTTCATTTACCGTTTTTGCGCAGTTAAGGTAATGTTCTTTTTCATACATAGGCGCCCATTGGAACGGCGTAAATGGTTTCGGGACAAAAAATGATGTGCTGATTGTGATCTGGCACTTGCCACTCCGCTTCTCCTTTGGAATTTCGTAATAACATTTTGCAATCCGATCCGCCAATTTTGCGATTGCCTGACGGTCTTCTTCCGTTTCCGTCGGCAGGCCCAGCATAAAGTAGAGTTTCACCTTCTGCCAGCCTCCTGCAAACGCCTGTGACGCGCCCTCTAAAATCACTTCTTCCGTCAGTCCCTTATTAATAACATCGCGTAACCTCTGGGATCCTGCTTCCGGCGCAAACGTTAAGCTGCTTTTCTTAATGTCCTGAACTTTTTCCATCACGTCCAAAGAAAATGCATCAATCCGCAGAGACGGCAGGGAAATGTTTACGCCCTGCCCATAAAACTCCGCAATTAAATAAGACACAAGCTCCTTTAAGCCTGAATAATCTGAGGAGCTCAATGAACTTAAGGAAATTTCATCATAACCTGTGTTCTTTAACATCAGGTAAGCGTATTTCTTTAACGTTTCCACATCTTTTTCCCGCGTCGGGCGGTAAATCATGCCCGCTTGGCAGAAACGGCACCCGCGGATACATCCACGCTGGATTTCCAGCGCCGCGCGATCCTGCGTTGCCTGAAGAAACGGGACAAGCGGCTTTTCGGGATAAACGGCGTCCGATAATTCCCGCACAACCTGCTTTTCCACCTTTTTTGGAACCCCATTTTCTACTGGGGAAAAATCCGCAATCGTCCCATCGCTGTGATACGCCGCCTGATACAAAGAAGGGACATAAATTCCCGCAATTCCTGCCGCGCGGCGTAAAAATTCCCGCCGGCTTTCTCCCGAAGATTTCCATTCAACATAAAGGTCAAACAACGCATCATAACTGGTTTCGCCCTCTCCAATGTAAAACAAGTCAAAAAAATCCGCTAACGGCTCAGGATTATACGCACAGGGGCCACCGCCAATTACAAATAGATCGCCGTCCATCCTGTCTTTCGCAAAAAGAGGAATTTGCGACAGATCTAATATCTGTATGACATTTGTATAGCACATTTCATATTGCAGGGTAATCCCCAAAAAATCAAACTCACAGACGGCGTCCTGAGATTCTAACGCAAACAGCGGAATCTTTTGCTCTTTTAATATTTTATGCAAATCCGGCCAAGGGGAATAGACACGCTCGCAAAATATATCTTTCCGCTTATTAAACATATCGTATAAAATCTGGATGCCAAGATGGGACATGCCAATCTCATAGACGTCAGGAAAACACATTGCAAAACGGATCTTCACTTCATCGAGAGGCTTCTTTATGCTGTTAATCTCGTTTCCAATGTATCTTGCCGGTTTTTCGACTGTCAATAATATTTCATCGCTTAACGCTAACTGTTTCATCTTCCCGCTAGAACCTCACCTTTATATAAGCTAAAATCTCTTTTACGCATTTCTCAAAGCCTAATTTACTGCTGTTTAGGCAAAGATCATAATTTCTCGCATCCGTCCAGTCCCGCCCCGTATAATGTTTATAATATTCCGCACGGTATTTGTCGGTTTTTTGGATAAACTTCTCCATTTCCGCTTCCGTCATGCTGTTCTGCTCCATGGCGCGCGCTAAGTTAAATTCTTTCGAACCATGGACAAAGACGCTGACAACGTTTTGAAAGTCCTTTAAGATAAAGTCCGCCGCCCTTCCGATAATGACGCAGCTTTCCGTTTCGGCAAGGCGTTTCATCACTTTTGCCTGATAGTTAAACAGATTTTTGGCGGAAACAAAGTCACTGCTTTCCGGCGGAATCAAATCTCCTGTGTAAAGGTCTGTAGACATACGCAAAAACGGGCTGTTTTTCAATTTTTCATCTAACTGGGCAAACAACTGCTCATTAATCCCGCTTTCTTCGGAAGCCATTTTAAGAAGATTACTGCTGTAATAGGGAATCCCCATCTCCTTTGCCAGCATTTTCCCGACCGTCCTGCCGCCGCTTCCGTACTGCCTTGCAATCGTAATTACCACATGTTCCATTCCGCTTTCCCCCTATTCTCCAAGATACGCTTTTTTTATGGAATCGTCATTCATCAGTTGATCCGCGTCTCCCTCTAAGACGATCTTCCCAGTCTCTAAGACATATGCCCGATCTGCAATGGCAAGGGCTTTTTTTGCATTTTGTTCCACTAAAAGCACGGTCGTCCCGCTTTTGCTGACTTCTTCTATAATATCAAAAATCTGGTTGACAAGGATTGGAGAAAGCCCCATGGAAGGTTCGTCCATCAAGATAATTTTCGGATGCGACATCAGCGCCCTTCCCATCGCAAGCATTTGCTGCTCCCCGCCGCTTAATGTTCCGGCAAGCTGGTTTTTCCGCTCCCTTAAACGCGGGAAACGTTGATACACACTTTCAAGCGTCTGTTCCATTTCATTTTTGTCTTTTCTCGTGTATGCGCCCATCTTCAGGTTTTCATAGACGGTCAGTTCCGCAAAGACGCGCCGCCCTTCCGGCACATGCGCCATTCCAAGAGAGACGATTTTATGCGCCGGAACCTTTGTAATGTCTTTCCCTTCAAATAAAACGGAACCGCATTTAGGAGACAAAAGACCTGTAACCGTGTGTAAAATTGTCGTCTTCCCCGCCCCATTTGCGCCGATTAAAGCAATGACTTCCCCCTCATTTACCTGAAAGGAAATGCCCTTTATCGCCTGAATCATGCCATAATACACTTCTAAATCTTTAATTTCAAGCATCGCCATTTTGCCGCCCTCCTATTCGCCTAAGTACGCCTTGATTACTTCCGGATCGTTTAAAACCTCAGACGCTTTTCCTTCACACAAAACCTGCCCGAAATTCAGCACCGTCAATTCTTCACAAATGCCGGAAACAAGCTTCATGTCATGTTCAATTAAAAGAATCGTCATGTCAAATTTATCCCTGACAAAACGGATCGTCTCCATCAGCTCTTTCGTCTCGTTCGGGTTCATTCCGGCGGCAGGCTCATCTAAAAGCAGAAGCTTCGGCTCTGTCGCAAGCGCCCTTGTGATTTCTAATTTCCTCTGTTTTCCATATGGCAGGTTAGACGCAAGCGTATCCGCTTCCTGATCCAAGCCAAATACCTTTAAAAGCTCCATGGCGCGGCTGTCCATTTCTTTTTCCACTTTAAAAAATTTCGGCAGACGGAAAATGCCTTCTAACGTCGAATAGGCGTAATGGTTATGCAGCCCGGCTTTTACATTGTCTTTAACGGAAAGTTCCTTAAAAAGACGGATATTTTGAAATGTCCTTGCAATACCGGCTTTATTGATGTCAATCGTCTTTTTGCCAACCATGTTTTCCCCATTTAGCAAAATAACGCCCTCATCCGGCTTATAAACGCCTGTCAAAAGATTAAACACTGTCGTTTTCCCGGCGCCGTTTGGCCCAATCAGCCCGTACAGGCGGCCTTTTTCAATCGTTAAGTGAAACTCATTGACCGCCCGAAGCCCTCCAAAGGAGATTCCAAGATTTTTCACTTCTAATAATGCCATATCTACGCCTCCTTTTGTTTGCCGCGCTTCCATTTTGCAGAGAATTTTTCTCTCAGCTCAATCGCTTTCGGGCTCCAGTTAAACAACATCATTGCAATTAACACAACTGCATAGATTAACATACGGTAATCGCTTAAGCCGCGCAGCATCTCCGGCAGAAGCGTCAGGACAATCGCCGCAATAACGGAACCTCTGATGTTCCCAATCCCGCCAAGCACGACGAACACAAGAATCATAATCGACATATTGTAACCAAAGTTTTTCGGCTGCGCCGTTAATGTCGCAAGGTTATGCGCATAGATTACGCCGCCAATGCCTGCCAATGCCGCAGAAATGGAAAACGCCATTAACTTATATTTCGTAATGTGAATGCCAACCGACTCCGCCGCAATGCGGTTATCGCGGATTGCCATAATTGCGCGTCCGCTTCTTGAGTGAATCAGGTTTAAAACGATAAATAACGTCACTAAAATTAAAATCACGCTAACGGCAAACGAAGAATCCTGAGGCGTGCCGGTTATTCCCTGAGGGCCGTTTACAATCACTTCCCCTTCCGGCGAAAGACCAAGGGAAAGGGAATCTTTTGTGGAAAAATGGAATCCGTTTTCATCTCTCCCGATAAATAATATATTGACGATATTTTTTATAATTTCCCCGAACGCAAGCGTTACAATGGCAAGATAATCCCCTTTTAAGCGAAGTACGGGGATGCCGATTAAAATCCCGCATATGCCGGCCGACGCCGCCCCAATCAGAAGGGCCAGCAGATAACGGATGCCTGCAAAAGGAATGGCGTCCGCCACGCATTTAGAGAAAAATGCGCTTGTAAATGCGCCGACGCACATAAACCCTGCATGGCCTAGGCTTAGTTCCCCTAAAATGCCAACCGTCAGATTAAGCGAAACCGCAAGGATAATATAGGCGCAAAGCGGCACCAAAAGCCCTTTTAAAAGGCTGGACACATTTCCCGTGGCAACTAGCGCCTGCATAATCCCAAAAAGCGCCACAACCATGCCATATGTAAGAAGATTGCTTTTTGTCGTTTTGTTTAATTGTTTCATACTCTGCCACCTACACTTTCTCTTGAATGTTTTTGCCAAGAATGCCGGTAGGCTTCACGATTAGAATAATAATCAACACGCCAAACACAATCGCATCCGCCATCTGGGAAGAAATATAGGCTTTTCCAAAAATTTCAATTACGCCAAGCAGCACGCCGCCGATAAAAGCCCCCGGAATGGAACCAATCCCGCCAAAAACGGCTGCGACAAACGCTTTAATCCCCGGCATCGCCCCTGTATAAGGCGTCAGCGTCGGATACGCTGAGCAAAGCAGCACCCCGGCAACGGCGGCAAGCGCAGAACCGATGGCAAACGTCAGCGCAATCGTGCCATTGACGTGAATCCCCATTAACTGCGCCGCTCCCTTATCCTCTGAAACGGCAAGCATCGCCTGTCCCGCCTTTGATTTTTTGATAAACAGGGTCAATGCCGTCATAATAATAATGCACAAGACGATGGTGACGATAGCTTCTCCTGTAATCGTTAAGCTTTTGCCTGCCAGTTCAATCGCCGGAATTGGAACTACCGATGCAAATGAAATTGTGTTTGCCCCAAAAATTAAAAGCGCAATATTTTGCAGCAGATAACTGACGCCGATTGCCGTAATCAAAACGGCAAGCGATGACGACGCATTTAAGAGCGGCCGGTACGCCACGCCCTCAATCACAATCCCAAGCGCCGTGCAAAACAAAATTGAAACGACCACTGCCGCCATTGGCGGAAGCCCCGCTCCCGTCACAGACGCCATTACCACATACGCGCCAATCATAATTACGTCGCCGTGCGCAAAATTCAACATCTTTGCAATTCCATATACCATTGTATAGCCTAACGCGATAATTGCATAAACACTTCCAAGGCTTACGCCATTGATCAGATACGATATAAAGCTCATAGTATTCCCCCGTCCGTTTTAGATTCCAATGCCCGCTATGGGCCGGTACGGCAAAAAGGGTTATCTTTCCAAGATAACCCTCCATCTGCCTTCCTGCGCGTTTACTCTACCACTGCATAATCTCCGTCCGCAATTTTCACCACCATCGGCTCTTTGCTTGGCTCGCCGCTTGACTGCCATGTTAAGCTCTTAGCGGTAACGCCGTCGATTGTAATTTCAGTCATTGCAGTTTTTAATGCATCACATATTTCAGATGTGGACATATCCGGCGTTACATTTGCCTTTTCCATAGCCGCCTTGATTGCGTAAATTCCATCATACGCATCTGCCGCGAACTGGTTTGGCGTATCGCCGTAAGATTCCTGAAAATCCGTTACAAATTTCTGGATTGCTTCGTCCTCTGAAGTCGGCGTAAACGGGCTTAAGAACATCAAATCGTTTGCAAGATTTGCATCAAAGCCTTTTACTGCAAGGATTCCGTCCATTCCGTCACATCCGAAAAACTTTGGCGCATAATTCATGCCTGCCGCCTGCTTTAACACAAGTGAGGCTTCTGAATAATAAAATGGCAAAAATACAAGCTCCGCTCCTGCGTCTTTCGCTTTCTGAAGCTGTACGGAAAAGTCTGAATTGCTCTCTTTTGTAAAGGCCTCTGCCGCTACGATTTCAAAGTTCTGGTTTTTCGCCTCTTTGACAAACGCTTCGTAAATCCCAGAAGAATATACGTCAGAACTGTCATAGATTACGGCTACTTTTGCCGCAAGGTTATTGTCTCCTATATATTTTGCTGATTCAAGCCCCTGCATAGGGTCTGAAAAACACACACGGAATGCGTTGTCATATTTCACGCAGTCAACGGCTGTCCCTGAAGGGGTCAGAAGGAAAATATTATCTGCCTGAGCCACTTCCCCGACTGCCACGCAGGGAGCGGAAGTAACCGTTCCAAGAATCGCGTGCGTCCCCCAGTCTTTTAACGTATTATAAGCATTGACGGCTTTCTCTGCGTCGTTTTCATCATCTTGGAAATCAAACTCAATCTGCTTGCCGTTAATCCCGCCCGCTTCGTTGATTTCTTTGACGGCAAGCTCCGCGCCGTTCTTAACTGCCATTCCATATACCGCAGCGCTGCCTGTCACCGGGCCGATTCCGCCGATTTTCACCACATCGCCGCCACTGCCGCCCGCGCTTGCCTGACCGTCCTTATTGTCACCGCAGCCGGACATACATGCCACTGCCAAAACTGCCACTAATGCGGCAGAGACTACTTTTTTGAACTTCATAAACATTCCTCCTCAATCATTTTACATTTATGAATAAAGTTACGTTTGATAGAATACACGAAAAGACTGGCTTTGTCAAGGGCAGGAACGCAGATCGCCAAAATCAATCTCCTTATTTGCTTTGCCCAATACGGTAAATCCGCAAACTCAATGGCAAAACAGAAAACAACAAGCAAGAAAGAATCCACTCCAAGCTTTTCCGCAAAACGCCGGACAGCCGCAGATCCAATCCATGTAAAATAAAAATTTCCCCCCTATGTACAAAAGCGCAGCGACGCTAAAAAAAATAGAAAATATTCCATTTCCCTTTTGGCAAATGCCCTTTGAAACCCATCTGTTCTGTCTCCCTTCTATTTGCCACAATCAAGCAGCCGCTTTAAAATCTGTTTTCTATGGGACAAAAACAGTTCTGTCACCTGATAACTTTCCGTTTCTTCATATTTACAGGCATGTATGGCGCCATCGTCAAAACATAAAATTTCCGCATCCGGCATCCCAAGCAAAATCGGCGAATGAGTTACAATAATAAACTGGGAACCCTGTTTTGCGCACTCATAAATTTCCATTAAAAGAGTTAATTGCCGCTGGGGAGAAAGCGCGGCTTCTGGCTCGTCCAAAAAATAAATTCCATTTGGCTTTAAATTCCGTTCCGCCACCGCAAGAAAACTTTCCCCATGGGATTTTTCATGCAGTTTTTGGGACGGATGCAGCTCGTCCGCATAATCTTCTTCTTTTGTAGCGACATTATAAAAGCTTTCCGCCCGAAAAAAATATCCCCAGCCAGATGTGTTTATGCCTTTTGCAATGCGGATTGCATGGCATAATTCAGAATGGGACTGATACGTTGCAAAGCGATAATTTTTCGTCCCACCCTCTGGATTAAATCCATAAGCCACGGCAACCGCTTCTAATAAAGTGGATTTCCCGCTTCCATTTTCCCCGACAAAAAACGTAATTGGCTTAGTAAACGTAAGCCTGTCCAAACTTCGGATTGCTTTAATCGATCTCAAATAACTGGACTTTTCAATCTTATCCCAGTCGATTGTTATGCTTTGAATCATCTGCCGGTTCATGCCTGCCCGCCTTTCTCCCCACTCCTAACTTTTACACAGCATCTTCCAATACCGAAGTGCAATTCGGGCATCGGACAGCGCCAACTGCTATTTCACTTTTACAAAACGGGCACTGTTTTGTTGCCAAAGCCGCTTTCGGTTCTTCTTTCTGGAAACGGCTTCCTATGACATTCATTGCCTTCACTAAACAAAAAATCACAAAGGCAGTAATTAAAAAATTAATCACGGCCGTTAAAAAATTTCCATAAGAAAGAATTGGCGCTTCTTCCCCGCCCCCAAGCTTAAGCTTTAAACTGCTAAAATCCGTACCGCCAAAAATCCCAAGCACTGGCGTTAAAATATCCTGATTGAGCGAAGTGACAATCGACGTAAACGCTCCGCCCACAATTACGCCGACTGCCATATCCATCACATTTCCCCGCATAATAAACTTTTTAAATTCATTCATAAAACCATGTGTTTTTCCCATACTTTCTCCTCCGTAATTTATTAGATTAAAAACCTACACCAGTATACTTTATTCCGATATAATTGGCAATATAAAAATAAACAGCTAATAAAGCTGTTTGGAAAATCAATGGCTTTTCTAATCAACGAATAATCAAATAATTTTTCTAACCAACTAAAATTAAAGGACTTAATCAAATAACTTTTCTAACCAACTAAATTAAAGGCTCTTAGAACCAATCAAAACTATATGGTTTTTGGACAAACGAAAACTTCATGGCTTTTTAACAAATGAAAACTTCATGGCTTTTGGACAAACGATAACTATATGACTTTTAGAACCGCCTATGTTATAATAAAAAATCAAAAAAAGGAGGCCTTTATGACAGAACGAAAAAAATGCCTGTAGGCGAATTATACGACTGTGGGGACAAAGAACTTTTAGACAGATGGCATGAAGTGAAAGATTTAATACGGGATTACAACAAGACAGATTCCAAAGATATGGAATCCAAAGAAAAATCCTGTCCAAGCTACTTTGCAAAAAGGGGAAAATCTCTGGATTACCGCCCCGTTTTACGCAGACTATGGAAACAATATCTATTTTGGCAACAACTGCGAAGTCAATATGAACTGCGCATTTTTAGATGACAATGAAAATCTATACGGCTTCCACCCAACAAACGCCAAGGACCGCTTCGGCGAACCAAAAGAAGACGGCTCCTACGCGTTTTGCAAAACGAAAACTGCACCGGTTACTATTGGGGATAATGTCTGGATCGGCGGAGGAGCTATCCTTATGCCGGGGAGGGGTTACCATTGGAAATAATGTCGTAATTGGCGCGGGAAGCATTGTTACCAAAGATATTCCTGATAATGCCGTTGCATATGGGGCTCCCTATAAAATAATGCGGGAAAACGCTAAAATCCATTTAACTGCTGTAATTTTCTAGGAAACCAAACAACGCAGATTCATCTTTGATACAATATCCTTTCCGGATTTTCTGACGCAGGGAATCTTCCAAATCGGAATACCGGATATCTGTATATTCATAGACGGTGTCCCGGTCGGAATAATAGACTGTCAGATAATCCCCCTCTTCCACAATTACATATTTATAATCAAACGTCTGTAGAACCGGAAGGACAGAATATTCTGTTTCTTCTTCCGGTTCTTCTATGGTAAAAAGTTCCGTCTCCTCTGTCTCCTTCTGATTCTTGTCTGAATCAGATCCCTTCCATGCCGCTGCCTGATAACAGCAAATGCAAAACATCACTGTAAGAATAAAAAAAATACGAATGCTATTGACCTTGTTCATATACATCACCAGCAATAGTATTCGCATTTTTCCATTCTTTATACAAATTTTTTAATTTCTGGAAGCTTCAAACGCCTCTTTTGTCGCATGAATCCCGATTCTGTCTTCTTCGTCGTTTAAAATAATGCAGACAAATGTTTTCCCCGGATTTAACAGCAGTTCATTGCCATCCATATCATAATATCTTCCCACGCCGTCTTCCACTTCTTTGACCCAAGCAATGTCGATTGCTTTGCCGTTTGTAATATATTTTCCTTTTCCGCCATAGGAAGCTGTTTTTACGTCCAAATATTTCCCGTCCGGGAATACGCTGTAGTCGCACACCTGAAAGATAATATTTTTAAATTCAATTGCCTCTCCGGTCGCTCCGTCCACATGCGCCTGTTTATACTGATACCGTTTATAAAGCCCCGTCGTCTCATCATAGACAAACCAAGGTTTATTGATGGCATAGCCCGGCTCTACGACAACAGCAGTTTCACCGTCCTCTAATTCCCGCTCTTTTGGAACAAAATGGTAGCGGTTCTCATACGTTTCGGCATGTTCTGTGCGGTATCCTCTTTTTTGAATGCCGGCCACAATGCTCTTGCCGTTTACATATGCGTTATGCGGGGCGTTTCTGGAACGGTCACGGAAAAACGTCACATTCTCTAAATCCCCGTCCAATCCATTCAAATCGTCAAACCGTTTCAGCATTTCCGTCGCATATACAGCCTGTCCATAGTGAATGTAGATCGCTTCAAATTCATTGGAAAAGTAGCAGTAATAATGACGGCAGCTTCTGCTTGACATAATCGTAGGCAAATCGGCGTAATCCTGATAAATCGTCATTAACCTTGTCAAACCGCCTTCCGCCGGAGCTTCGTATATTACGTCTGCATCGGCAAGCCCATACTGCGGCATGGAATCTGAGGTGTTCCCAACCATAAAAGAAACAGGCCTTTGGGAAACTAAGGATTCATCCATTGGCTCTCCAGTCAGCGGGTTCCTGTTGGATTCAAGCGCAATCTCCTCTACTTCTGTTTCCGTCGGCATCTCCAATTCTTCTTCCGTCTCTGTTTCCGGCTCCATCAATGCAAATTGTTCGGTCTCTGTTTCCGTTTCGGTCGAAATTTCTTCTTCTGTCCCAAAACCCAGTCTCGCATATGCAAAGCATATCAGAAACAGGCAGAGCGCCGAAAGAAGAAGTATGTCCCTTAAGCGTTTCATTATTCATCCTCCTGTGATCTGAAAACATTCATCTTATTTAAGATTGTTTCTTGTTTATGTTCCATACATTCCGCATCTTTTGGATTAATATGATCATACCCCAGCAAATGCAGAATGCTATGTACAATTAAAAATGCAAACTCCCGTCTGACAGAATGGCCAAAAGCCGCCGCCTGCTCCTTCACTTTCGGCGCGGAAATTACAATATCCCCAAGCATCGCTTCTCCGCTGTCTGGATTAAAATTATTTTCAATATCTTGTCCAATGCTTGAAAACTTACCGGCTTCCGTAAGGTTTAACATAGGAAAGGACAGCACATCTGTCGCCGCATCGATGTTCCGGTAATCCCGATTCAACTCCTGAATCGCCTCATTGTCCGTCAAAGTCAGGTTCACCTCAGCTTCAAACGGAAATTTCTCATGCAAAAGTGTAAAAGAAATTACTTCCTTCGCAAAACTAAGGCAGTCAAATCCTAAATCAGCCGGAATTTCTTCCTCTATCGTTATTGTCATATCCTATCTCCTCACGAACTAATAATTCCCTGACTTTTAAAAATTGATTCATGCTAAGGCCCGATTCATCATAGATTCCGGAAGCGGACAACTCATTCAACGTCTGATATATCACCATATCTTGATTCCATGAAGATGAAAGCTTCTGTGAATTTAACATCTCAATTTTCTTTAGGCAGGCGTCAACCATATGTACAATCGCCGATTCTTTTGAAGACGGCAGCTTTTGTTCTCCGTTGTATTCCAAAAGAATCTGTATCACGTCTAGTGGAAAGCATTTTTCTTCCGCCAAACGCACGCCGTTCTCTATGTAAGGCTCTCCTTCAATTACGCCAAGACGGTAATAAAACCCGCCTGCCGCCGCAAGCATTTCATTTGCCCCGATTTCCGTCGCGCATTTTAACGCAACCGTCCCCGCTTTCATCGCATGTACATATTCCGCCTTTGAATAATTTTTAATATCCTGAAAAAGCGGATATTCATGATCGATAATCCGTTCATAAGAACGCAGCCGGTCAAACTCCATTTTGTCATACAGCCGCTTTGCAAATGCAAAGTAAAGCGCAATAGTGACAAATAGATACAGGCTTTTCCACAAAAAAACCTCAATTTTGTTTTCCACGCCTGCCAGATAGCAAAACAGCATCGGCGCGCAAAGAGAAACCGATCCCAATATCATACAGCCCCAAACACGGGTTTTTTTCTTATATACCGTATGCGCTATCTGCGCCCCGACTAAAATTAAAATACAGTATGCGGCAAGCTCATAAATGGTTTGTCCCCTTGCCACACATAAAAGCATACAGATCAAAAGCGAAAGGCTGATTGAAATTTCAATATTTGCAGCCAAACATAAAAATAGCGCAAACGCTTCCGCCGGACAGGTAAATTCCGGTGAAAAATAACAGCCAATGGCAGCCAGGCAGCAGGCGCCATAACAAAGGGCAATCCTGCCATAACGGTTCGAACCGCTCACCCCTAACTTCCGATTTACACGGTTTCTTTCCAATGTGTAAAGCAAAACTGCCAAAAAAACTATGTCCAAAATCAAATATGCCGCAATTTCATCTAACAGCCAGCGATTCTTATACGCAAAAAACAAAGATAACGAAATCGTTATTACAACGACTGCAAGATAATTTTGCATCCGTTTCCAAGGCATTCTTCTTTCCATTATCGTCTAACCGCCTGTCTAACATTCTTTTTCCCTTGACGATTTTCATAATCTTCATAGGCTTTTACAATTTTCTGCACAAGAGGATGGCGCACCACGTCACTGCTTGTCAGCTTGCAAATTCCAATGTCCTCCACCTTCCGCAAAACCCTAAGCGCAATATCCAATCCAGACTGCGCGCCCGCAGGCAGATCCTTTTGCGTGGCGTCTCCCGTAACGACGACTTTTGACCCAAACCCGATTCTTGTCAAAAACATCTTCATCTGCGCCGGAGTTGTATTCTGCGCTTCGTCCAAAATAATAAAGGCATTGTCTAATGTGCGTCCGCGCATATAGGCAAGCGGCGCGACTTCTATCAGCCCTTTTTCCGTATTCCGCATAAAACTTTCCACTCCCATGATTTGATACAAGGCATCGTATAAGGGCCTTAGATACGGATCTATTTTGCTTTGCAAATCCCCCGGCAGAAAACCGAGCTTTTCTCCCGCTTCGATGGCAGGACGCGTCAGAATAATCCTGCTGACTTCATCATTTTTAAACGCCGTAACCGCCATAGCTATTGCAAGATAGGTCTTTCCGGTTCCGGCAGGCCCGCATCCAAATACAATCATTTTACTCCGAATGGCATCCACATACTCTTTTTGCCCAATCGTCTTTGGCTTTACAGGTTTGCCCTGAATGGTATGGCAGATGCAGTCCTTATCTATTTCTACAATCGCTTCCGTATTGTGATCCATGGCAAGCGAAATGGCATAGTTGACATTTTGCTCCGTAATGGCATTGCCGCGTCTTGACAGCTCTAACAACTCTTTGAACACTTCTGACGCCTGTTTTATGCCCGTAGGGCTTCCAATCAGTTTTATCGAGCCATTCCGCGCCACGATTGTCACATGAAATGCCTTTTCTATTTTTTTCATGTGGCTGTCAAACTGCCCGAAAACATTTGCCATATGCTCTGGCGGAATCTCTACGCTTAATTCATTCAGACTCATGCTCCACTGACCTTTCTTCTGCAGGTTCATATCTGCCAATTTTTTCAATCGCAGTCACAATGCCGTTTACCCGGCACTCGTTCTCTGCAAACTCTATTTTAACATTTTTATCCGTGATTTGAATACCCTTTTCCTCCAATTTTTTCAAAAATTGTATAAAATTTTCTTCCGCCCGTTTTTTCGCCTGTTGTTTCGTCAGCGTCACTTTCTCATAATCACAGTCATAAAAAGTGGTTTTTTCTAATATAACCGGAATATAGTAATCTTTTGCAATCGCAAGCTGCCTGCTTTCCGTATAAGATTCAAACAACTCCTTTTTCTTTATGGCAGATGGAAATTGTATCTGATAGGAAAACAAGCTTAGACTATAGCGGCTTTTCCCTTCGCCTTTCCGCGCCTTCTGGTTATACTGCATCGGAAAAGAATCCTGATAGGCATACTGCGTCTGTCCATATATGTCCGCATCTGCCGCCACATAGACATGATCCACGATTTCATTGCTGTCATTATAAATATCAAGCTGGCTGCCGACTAAAACATCTCCGGCTTCCACTTTGCTTTTTGCTTTTACCAAAGGCGTTCCGGCTCTTGTAATAATGGAAGTGATAATCGCAGGCTTATCCGCTATAATGTTAAACGCGCCTTCCAATTTTACATTTTTTTCGGAATCTTTTTTTGAAATCAGGTTTTCCTGAATGTCCACTGTCATTTTAGTGCCGCTCAAACGGACGGACGCCCAGATAATGTCATCATATGTCGTCCGAAGCGCTTCTTCAAGCGCGCTGCAGTCCACTGACTTTTTCTTACTGCCAAAAGAAGAATGCCGCTGTTTTAAAAAAGTAAGGATCGTGTCGTCCGTAATAGAAGAATTTCCGTTAATGTCTATTAACCAAATAAAAGACGTCATATAAAACAACAGACCAAGACTGACTAAAATTCCGGCAAAAAACAGCTTACGCTTCCGGTAGCGGTATAAAAAAAATGGAAACCCGAAACGCTTTAAAATCACAATCTTTGTCTTTGTCTTTTTCAATAGAGGTTTCAATTTCCGGTATGCGGCAATGCTGATATAAAATTCATAAGCCTCCCCATGGTTAGACAGATTCCATATTAAAATATTGTGATTGCTGCATAAATTTAAAAAACGCTCTGGAGAATACCCCTTTAATCGGACAAGTAGAAAACCCCGAAAAAATTTGACTAAAGAAAGAAACAAAACTGCCTCCTAATTCTCATAGAATACAGATTCAATCCGCCCAGTGATTTTCATTTCTTCATTCGTATAGTAATTAATATTGAGGTCTTTCCCGCGGATTACCAGCCTGCAGGTTTTTGTCTGCAGGCTGATATGGTTTTTGGTATATTCCAAAATCCCCCGGTAATTCTCTATTAAAATTTCCTGCTGTCCGGTGATAGACACTAAAACAGCCCCATACATTAAGTCTTTCGGAAGCTCTAAGGATTCCACCAGACCTTCTTTCCATTTGCCTAAATTCATTTTTCCCATATATTACTATATGTAAATGGCTTTCGCATTATTCATTAGAGCCTTTTATCACTTTTTTTACCATCGCTTCTTTTTGCGGCTCTGTCTCTCCAATGGCATACGCAGATGCAACCTGCTGCGCCGCCAACTCACCTTTCTTTTGGCTGTTTACATATACAACCGCCAGCGTTTCTCCTTTTTTTACAAAATCCCCTCTTTTTTTCTGAAGCAGAATGCCAACGGAAAGATCTATGGCATCGCCCTTCTTTTTTCTTCCTCCTCCACACATCATGCAGACATTGCCAATCACTTCCGCCTGAATGCCGGAAACAAACCCCTCTTTTCTTGACAACACTTCCACCGCATAAACTGCCCGCTCAAATTTGGACGTATCATACACATAAGAAGCGTCTCCGCCCTGCGCCTCAATAAATTCCGCCAGTTTCCGTTTTGCCGCGCCGCTTGCCACGCTTTCACACATAAGCCCGATTGCTTCTTCCTGCGTCCGGCAGACGTCTGCAAGCAGAAGAATCTGGCTTCCAAGCGCATAAACCACTTCCATCAAATCCTTAGGTCCCTTGCCTGACAACGCCTCAACCGCTTCTATCACTTCAAGGGAATTTCCAACGGCATTGCCCAACGGCTGATCCATCTCCGTTATGACAGCCGCTATTTTCTTTCCCGCCATTACGCCAATCGAAACCATCGTTTCCGCAAGTTCTTCCGCATCCGGCAATTCTTTCATAAACGCGCCAGAACCCGTCTTTACATCTAACACGATAATATCACTGCCCGCCGCCAGTTTTTTACTCATAATGCTGCTGGCAATTAAAGACATTTGGTCAACGGTAGCCGTCACGTCACGCAGCGCATAGAGCTTTTTATCCGCCGGAGCCAGATTCGCCGTCTGTCCGGCAATCGCAAGACCCACCTTATTGACATTCTCAATAAAGGCCTCTTTCGTTAAGTCCGACGAAAAATTCGGAAAGCATTCCAGCTTATCTATCGTGCCGCCTGTATGCCCAAGCCCCCTGCCTGACATTTTCGCCACCGGAAGCCCCAGTGACGCAATAATTGGCGCAAGCGCAAGCGAGGTCTTATCTCCAACGCCGCCTGTACTGTGTTTATCCGCCTTTATGCCATGGATGCCAGACAAATCCAAACTGTCCCCGCTGTCACGCATGGCAACTGTAAGATCCAGCGTCTCTCTTGCCGAAAGCCCCCGAAAACAAATCGCCATCATCATTGCAGACATTTGATAATCCGGCAATTCCCCATTTGTAAACCCGTCAATCATCCAACGGATTTCATTTTTCGACAAAACGCCGCCCTTTTTTTTCTTTTCTATCAAGTCATACATTCTCATCTCTAGCAGTCCTGTTCTATCGTTTCTTTATAAAATTCAAAATAGTCTGTCCGTTTCTCTTTCGTAAATTGAATTGCTGACTTTGGATGCTGGTTAAATACTCCCGTCATCAGATATTGTAAATCATACCCCCAAACTACGCCGTTTTCCTTAAGTTTATTGATGTGCTTCTCAATAAATTGAAACACTGGGGCAATATTGTATTTCGGATTCCGCAAAAATGCAAGCAAAAGCTCCATTGCGCAGTTTCCTGCCCCTCTCCCCATGCCGCAATACGTCCCGTCCAGCCAGTCTACGCCGTCCCCGACGGCCTCTATCGTATTTGCAAACGCAAGCTGCTGGTTATTGTGGGCATGAATGCCGATTTTCTTCCCATATTTCTCCGCAAAATTCATAAAGATATCCGCCACGCGCGCAAGCTGCTCAGGATACAGCGCGCCATAACTGTCCACAATATAAAATACGTCTACTGGCGTCTGCCCTAAAATATCTAAAGCGACAACTAAATCACTTTCCTGAACATTCGAAATCGCCATTAAGTTACAGCTCACCTCATACCCCTTTTTCGAGGCGTCTTCAATCATATCAGCCGCCGTTGGAATTGTATTCAGGTATGTAGCCACACGGATTAAATCAACGGGGCTTTCACTGCGGCTGACAATATCCTTTTTATAATCGCATCTCCCCACATCTGCCATAACGGCAATTTTCAAATCCGTATCATTTTCTCCGACAACTGCGCGAATATCTTCATCTTTACAGAACTTCCATTTTCCAAATTTGCTTTCTTCAAACATCTCCGTAGACGCCTTATAGCCAAACTCCATATAATCCACGCCAGCCTTTTGGTTTGCAACATATAAATCTTTCACAAATTCGTCTGGAAAGTAAAAATTATTCACCAATCCTCCATCCCTCAGCGTCGCATCTACCACACGCACAGTCTGTCGGTAATCCATCAATTTTGATATTTCTTTCATTCTTACACACTCCTTGCTTCTCTCCGTTTGATACGCTCCAATTATAGTTTATCATTATAACAAACTACATAATCAGTGTAAAGCGGTGTTTAAAAAATAGAGGTTAAAAATCTTCTTTGATACTGCATATCATTAAGCATTTTAATAAAACATTAATTTTTTACTAAAAATATATCTTGCTATTATATCTAACGTTAGCTAGATATAAAATTTTTAAGGGATAGATACGGACTTTATCCGTTGATTCTATGATATGTAACATTTAAGATGATGCTTTAAGAATACTTTAATAAAAGAAACGATTCAACAGTTTTTCCGACTCATCTTTCATGCTTATAGATTAAATTTCGTGTTTGTTAATAGATTTCATATTAGTTTAAGATGAAATCTGCTTAAAGTCATTTATAAAAGTTGTTAAGATAAAATCTGCTTGAGATCATTTATAAAAGATTGGATTTATCTGTTTTTTAGATTTCATACTTATTAAGATGAAATCCGCTTAAGGTCATTTATAAGAGATAAGATTCATCTGTTTTTCCATTTCTTCTTTTTTGCTTTTAGATTGGATATCATACTTGTTAAGATAAAATCTGCTTGAGATCATTTATTAATGATTGGTTCATCTGTTTTCCAATTCATCTTTTATATTTTTAAATTAAATTTCATGTTTGTTAAAATGAATCCGCTTGAGGTCATAAAGAAAAGATTGGATTCACCAGTTTTCCAACTCGTCTTTCATACTTACAGATTAGTTTTCATATTAGTTAAGATGAAAACCGCTTGAGATCATATGTAATGGATAAACTGCGGGTTTTTCTAACTTATTCTCTTATTTATTAAGATATTCATCTTCCATGAGCTTCAAGTTTAAGGTAACTGCAATTAGTCTTATACCTTAAATTATATATTAACATAAAAGAAATCCTGTAACATAAAGCTCTTGCGAAAACGTAGTTCTTTTCACTTCTATTTACCGCCTAATTGTATATGCAATTATTAAGATATTTTATATTTTTGACAAAAGACTAATTACCGTTATGGTAAATATAGATTTTCATATAAAAATGGTTTATACTATACTAGACATCCGAATTTTTCAAAAGAGAGGTTCAAATGAAATTACAACAGTTATTAAGTTATACTAGAAAAGCAGTAGACGACTATCAGATGATTTTACCTGAAGATAAAATTGCCATTGGCATTTCCGGAGGAAAGGACAGCTTGGCTTTACTTTACGCTTTAAAGCATTTACAAAGATTCTATCCAAATCCTTTTGAATTAACTGCCATTATGGTTCATCTGGGGTTTCAGGAATTTAAAACGGAACGCATTCAGGCTTTATGTGAAGAACTTAATGTTTCCCTTCATATTGTTAAAACCGACATTGGAAACATTATTTTTAAGGAACGTAAAGAACAATCTCCCTGTTCCTTATGCGCGAAGATGCGGAAAGGCGCGTTAAATGCCAAAGCGAAAGAATTAGGCTGTAATAAAGTTGCCTACGCCCATCACAAAGATGATATTGTTGAAACTATGCTGCTTTCCTTAATCTATGAAGGCAGATTCTATTCTTTCGCGCCAGTTACCTATTTAGACCGCATGGATTTAACGGTGATCCGTCCCATGATGTATGTGGCGGAAGCTGATGTAATTGGGTTTCAGAACCGTTATCCGCTTCCAGTTGAAAAAAACCCATGTCCCGCAGACGGCGTTACCCGCCGTGAATATGTAAAGAAACTGCTCCGTCAGTTAAATTCAGAAAATCCCGGCGTAAAAGACCGCATGTTTACAGCTATTGTAAACGGAAATATTTCAGGCTGGACAAAACAGAAAGGAACCATATGAAAGAAAAAGCTTACCATGAAAAAATAAACATAGAAAATGAATTAAAGCTTCGGGAGATCATAAAGTCACTGCCCTATTTCTGCAAAGACTTCTTTATCGGCATTGAACCAACCACTTCTTCCAGAACCCGCATTGCTTATGCTTACGATCTACGCGTTTTCTTTGAATACATACATGACAATAACCCGATTTACCAAAAAATAGAACTCCCTGACTTTCCGCTAGAGCTTCTTGATGAAGTAAAAGCTCAGGATATTGAAGAATATTTAAGCTGGTTAAAGTATTATGTGAAAGATGATGTGGAACACACAAACCAAGAACGCGGCATTTCAAGAAAACTGGCTAGTTTAAGGAGTTTCTATAACTTTTTCTTCCGGACAGAACGCATCGCCACCAATCCGGCAGAACTTGTCCAAATGCCAAAGCTCCATGAAAAAACGATTGTACGGTTAGATGTGGACGAAGTCGCCCTGCTTTTAGATGAGGTGGAATCCGGTGAAAACCTGACAAAACGACAGAAGGCATACCATTCCCAAACAAAAAAACGCGATCTTGCCCTGCTGACATTAATGCTCGGCACTGGAATCCGCGTCTCGGAATGCGTCGGTCTGGATCTGACTGATATAGATTTTAAGAACAATGGAATAAAAGTCCATCGAAAAGGGGGATATGAATCCATTGTATATTTTGGAGAAGAAGTCGAACAAGCTCTCTGCGAGTATCTGAAAGAGCGGAAAGAAATCATTCCAATGGAAGGCAGCGCCAATGCGCTATTTCTTTCCATGCAGAAAAAAAGAATGAGCGTCCGTTCCGTGGAAAATCTCGTTAAAAAATATGCAAAGCTTGTCACAAGCTTAAAAAACATCACTCCTCATAAACTGAGAAGCACTTATGGCACCACATTATACCAAGAATCCGGAGACATCTATCTCGTCGCAGATGTGCTGGGCCATAAAGACGTCAACACGACAAGAAAACATTATGCGGCGCAGGCTGACGAACGCCGCAGGCAGGCCGCCCGAATTGTACGGCTACGTGAAAAAGATTAAACTATACCGCATACGCATCCAAAATCTGCTGGATGCGTCCCTGAACCATAGAGGCAATTTCATTTGTCTTTAAATTTTTATACTCTTCATAATAAATAGGCTTCAAATAATGCACCTGTGTAATCACTTTCTTAAAACTAAAACCATGGAAAACCTTATAAGAATCAATTAATGCAACCGGAACAATCGGCGCTTTCGCTTTTATCGCCGATTTAAAACTTCCGGCCTTGAAATTTGTCATCTTGTTCGTTGCATTATTTTCATAACCGCCTTCCGGAAACAGAATATAACGTCTGCCCGCTAAAACTTCTTTTGCGACTTCATTGATAATTGTCAGAGCCTGCCTTACATTATCTTTCTCCAAACGTTTCCCCTGAAGTAAATCTATAAATTCTTTTACTAAAAAAGAATTTGACTTTGCCTTGTCCATAACGACGGAACAAGGCAATTTATGCGTATGGATAATCCCAAGCGCATCGTATTTGCCTTGATGGTTAGGATACATAATATATCCGCCTTCCTTCGGCAGATTCTCTGAACCATATGCTTTTGTGTGAACTTTCCCGGAAAGCTTCATCAGACGTATCACATGTTTTGCCAAACGATAACGTTCTTCCTCAGTATACCGCTCCGGATGCTCCGCTTCTTTTCGCATTTTAGGAACAATATATGGCGCGCGGAATACATTCATAATAATCACATAGATAAATCTTAACATCTCATTAACACCCCTTGGAATATATTATATCCTATTCCAGAATAAAATACAAGAAATAAGCAGAGGTTCCAAAGAACCTCTGCTTTGCTAGGGAGATAAACAATATCCTAAGATATTGTATAATCTTTTTATTTTAACATCTTTTTCATCTCGTCAGCAACGAACTGTACTTTTGTACCAACGATTACCTGAACAGCATTTTTGCTTGGTCTCATAACTCCAGCAACGCCAGCAGACTTAATCTTAGCTTCATCTATTTTTGTATAATCGTTAATTTCAAGACGAAGTCTTGTAATACAGTTGTCAAGAGATTTTACGTTTTCTTTTCCGCCAAGGCCTTCTAATACAATTTTAGCTACATCTGTAAAATTGTTGTTAGAAAGAACTGCGCTCTTATCAGCTTCTAAGTCATCGTCTTCTCTACCCGGTGTTTTGAAATCAAATGCAACGATAGCAAAACGGAATACAAGATAGAATACAACGAATGCTGCGATACCTAACGGAATGATCATCCATGTTTTTGCAGCGCCCGGCAAAGAAGCGGAAAAAATTAAGTCTGTCGCTCCTGCGGAGAAACTAAATCCTGCCCTAAATCCAACGATTGTAGTCACTGCTGTAAAGATACCATATAATACTGCATAAATTACATAAAGAACCGGAGCTAAGAACATGAAGCCAAACTCAAACGGCTCTGTAACGCCGCAGACAAATGCACAGATAGCTGCAGAAGTCACTAAGCTGATAGCAACTTTTTTCTTGTTTTCTTTTGCAGTATGTACGATTGCCAATGCTGCGCCCGGAACGCCGAACATCATACATGGGAAGAAACCTGACATATACATACCAAGGCTCCATGTAACGTCTGCGCTTGTTTCACCTGCCCAGAAGTGAGACAAATCGCCAAGACCAATTGTATCAAACCAGAATACGTTGTTTAATGCGTGATGTAAACCAAATGGGATCAATAAACGGTTCAAGAAAGCATAAATACCAGAACCAACAGCGCCCATACCAACAACAGCGTTTCCTAATGCAACTAAGCCAGAGAAAAGAACAGGCCATACAAATAAAAGAACGCCAGCCACAACGATAGAAACAACGCCGGCAATAATTGCTACACAACGTTTGCCACTAAAGAATGACAGCCAATCCGGCAACTGTGTTCCCTTGAACTTATTGTAGCAGGATGCTCCGATAACGCCGGCAATAATACCGATAAACGGGTTGCCTACTTTATCAAATGCTAAAGTTTTAACTGCATCATCTGCAATAGAAGGCATTAATGCAGTAACCGTTCCTGTGCCAAGCAGATTCTGAAGCATCAGCCATGAAGCAAGAGCCGCAATGCCTGCTGTTCCATCTGTATCATCTGCCATACCAACGCCAACGCCAACTGCAAATAAGATCGGAATATTATCAACTAACGCTCCACCAGCTTTTACTAAGAAAAAGCCGAACATATTTGCAAAACCGCTCATATCACCGCCCTGCATAGTGGCAGGACAGAGAGCATATCCAATACCCATCAAAATACCACAGATAGGCAGACATGCTACAGGAAGCATTAAAGCTTTCCCTAACTTTTGGAAATATTTCATCATAAAAAATTTACCCCCTTGTTTTTTAGTTTCGCCCTAGCACCGAAACAATAATCATATTAATTTTTATAGATTTGCCTTCAGAAAATCCTCAACCGCTTTTGCAGCATCGGCTTCATCCGGTCCTTCTATCTCCACTGTAATCACAGTCCCTTTTGTAGCGCTTAATCCCATAAGCGCCATTATCCTTTTGGCGTCTGCTTCTTTGCCTTCTTTGGAAATTGTGATTTTACTCTGGAAACCTCCTGCTAATTTCACTAAAAGACCTGCCGGCCTTGCATGGATTCCAAGTTCGTCTGTAATTGTATATGTGATTGATTTCATATTATATCCTCCTATATCTCTCTAATTGTTTTCCTTAATTGCAACACATATGTTGGGGAAACTGATAATTCGTCAATTCCCATATCCACAAATGTCTTTGTCAGCTTTGTATCGCTAGCCAGCTCTCCACAAATGCCTACCCACGCATTTTCTTTATGGCCATTTTCCACTGTCATCTGTATTAATCTTAAAATTGCCGTATGATGCGTATCGCAAATGCTCTCAAGCTTCTGGTTCTGCCTGTCAATCGCCAGCGTATATTGCGTTAAATCATTCGTGCCGATACTGAAAAATTCCACTTCTTTCGCAAGCTGATCGCTGATTATGGCAGCCGCCGGGGTTTCAATCATAATTCCAAGCTCCACTTCGCCCATTGGAATATTTTCTTCCCGAAGCTCCTGCTTTACTTCTTCTACAATCGCCTTTATCTTTTTGATTTCATCGACCGATATAATCATCGGGAACATAATCGCCGCCGTCCCATATGCGCTTGCGCGGTAAATTGCGCGTAACTGTGTACGGAAAATATCCGGCTGCCCCAAACAGATACGGATTGCGCGGTATCCCATAGCAGGATTTTCTTCCGGTTCCAAACCAAGATAATCCGCCTTTTTATCCGCTCCAATGTCTAACGTGCGGATAATTACCTTTTTGCCTTCCATTTTTTCAAGAACTGCCTTATAACTTTCAAACTGTTCTTCCTCTGTCGGGCATGTGTCCCGTCCAAGATAGAGGAACTCGCTTCGGAATAAACCGATTCCGCCGCCATCTGCCTGAATGACGCGTTCCACATCGTCCACTCCGCCAATGTTGCAATAGACATTCACCCTTCTGCCGTCCGTCGTCACATTGTCCTGTCCGATGAGCTTTTTCAATTTCTCCGCTTCTTCTACCCACTTATCTCTTTTTTGCGTCAAATCCTCCAGAACGTCTTCCGGCGGATTGATTACAAATTCATCGCTAAACCCGTCTACAATCGCCATTTTGCCTTGATATTCATCAAGCAAAGCGACGTCTGTATTGACTAAAGATGGAAGATTTAAGCTTCTGGCCAAAATAGCCGTATGGGAATTTGCAGAACCATGGACAGTCACAAACGCAAGAACTTTATCTTTATCCATGGAAATCGTCTCACTCGGGGTCAAATCATCTGCAAGAAGAATCACAGGCTCATCAGATTTAATGGAATCATCGCCAACCCCTGCAAGAATATTGATGACCTTATTGGAGATATCCAAAATATCCACACTGCGGGCGCGCATATATTCGTTATCCATCGCGGCAAACATCTGTGAGTAATTGTCCCCGACTTCTTTTACTGCATATTCCGCATTGCACTTATCCCGAATCATAGCCTTAATGTCTTCCAGATACCCTTCGTCTTCCAACATCATGCCATGCACTTCAAAGATTTTCGCTTCTTTTTCCCCAACCGTCTCAAGCGCTTCCTGATATAAAGTTTCAAGCTGTTTTTCCGCCGCTTCCACTGCAAGTTCAAATCTTTTAATTTCATCGTCCACGTTTGCTATCTGTGTCCGGACCAAAGTAAATTCTTTTTTACGGTATACATAAATCTTGCCAATCGCAATACCTTTCAATACGCTTTTGCCAGTACATTTAACCATCCCGTAACCTCCTTATGCCATACAGGTAATGACATCTTCGCCCGGCTCAACCATGCCGTCTTTTTTACATTCAATCGTTGAATACGCATCGCTGTTACAGATAAGCATTGGAGTTACAGTATCGTATCCCGCTTTACTGATTTCCGCAATATCCGCCACCAATAAGAGATCGCCCTTTTTCACTGTCTGGTTCACTTCAACCTTCGTGTCAAAATGCTGACCCTTCAACTGAACCGTATCCAATCCTACATGAACTAAAATCTCCACTCCGTCAGGGGTTGACATCCCAACCGCATGACCTGTGGGAAAAAGCGTAGTGACAGTGCCGTCTGCCGGAGCGTAAATCTTACCGTCTGCCGGCTTTATCGCAATTCCTTTCCCAAGAATCTCATCTGCAAAAGTTGGATCTGCAACTTCACTGATTGGAATACATTCCCCTTTTACCGGAGCTGAAATTACGAAACCTTTTTTCCCTTTCATAAAATCAAATAAACCCATGTCGTTTCCCTCCATCTCTAATTCAGATGCGCCAAATCTTTTCCCTGTCCCTGCTGTAAAAGTCTGGCGGCATCTGTCTATTATTCGCTAAATCTTAGCTTTAATAACTGTATATTATCTTATCATAACACTTGGTTATTTACAAGTTTTTTATGAAATTTATTTTTTTGTAATTTTTGTTTATAAATTTATTAGGGCTCCGCCGCTGAATAGTATGGAATCACCAAAAATTCTCCTGCATAGATCCCATCTCTGGTCAAATGGTTCAACTGTTTTACTTCTAAAATATATTCTTCTATACTATCATATTCCTCCGTTATATATTCAGAAGCAATATTCCATAAAGTATTCCCTTTTTCAACTGAAATACTTGTATAATATTTATAGCGCTTTTCACCTGACTGTCCTGATTTTGCAAATCCGGACGTGCTGTTTATGAATAGAATGGAGAAGAATAAAAAAAGCAGGCTAAGAGCAATCTGCCGTTTACTTAACTTCTTATGTAATAATTGCCGGAACATTTCAAATCCCTCCGCATCTATAGAATGTATGTTTGCAAACATTTGTTTGATTCATTATATAATCAGAACACCCATTTGTCAATAGATTTTCGAACATATTTTCGGAATATTTGTTTGCTTTTTTCTGTTCTATGTGTTATAATAAAAAAAATGATACATATACGAAGGAGGCATTTGCATGGCATACGGCAAAATCACCCCAAAACAGCAAGAAATTTTAGAATATATCAAACAGCAGATTTTAAAAAAAGGATATCCGCCCGCTGTGCGTGAGATTTGCGAAGCAGTGCATTTAAAATCCACTTCATCTGTCCACTCCCATTTAGAAACGCTTGAAAAAAACGGCTATATCCGCAAAGATCCGACAAAACCGCGCGCCATTGAGATTTTAGACGACTCTTTCCAACTGACGAGACGCGAAATGGTAAATATTCCCGTGATAGGCAGCGTCGCTGCAGGACAGCCAATATTCGCTGCTGAAAATATTGAAACTTACTTTCCCGTCCCGTCAGAATTTATCCCAAATCAGGAAGTGTTTATGCTGCACGTCAAAGGAGACAGCATGATGAACGCCGGAATTTTTGACGGAGACACTATTTTAGTCAAACATCAGAATACCGCATCAAATGGAGATATGGTGGTCGCGCTATTAGATGATTCCGCTACAGTCAAAACCTATTATAAAGAAGATGGCTATTACAGGCTCCAGCCTGAAAACGACCATATGGAACCAATTATTGCGGAAAATATATCTATTCTTGGAGTTGTTTTTGGTGTATTCCGTTTCTTTTGATCAAAACTTTCTCAATCAAAAATCCCGCAGCAAAATATGCTGCGGGAAGATTGTATTTCTTCTTTATCTATAAACTTTCCGGATCAATTAAACAGCCGTCTCTCCAAATACGCTCTAAATCATAAAATAAGCGGTCTTCTTTTGAAAAAATATGAACGATGATATCGCCATAATCCATTAGAATCCATGTGGATTTTTGATTCCCTTCTACCTGCTTTGCCTCAACTTTGGCTTTCAGCAGCGTTTCATCTACAGAATCCCGCATTGCCTGAAGCTGGTTTTGATTCTCTCCATCTGCAATCACAAAATAATCCGCAATTACAGATATATCTCTAATGTCAATAATTTTAATGTCTTTGGCTTTCTTTTCTTCTAGTGCCTGATAAGCCAATTTCGCTATTTCACGAGCGTCCATTTTCTTCTCCCTTCTGACGTTTGTAAAATTTATATGTATCCATTGTTTTTGTATCCATCGCACCCTTTTTCTGATTCAGGAAGTGTATGGTGTCTTTTAAAATCCGATAAACCGCATCATCAATATTTTCAAATGCAAGCGAGCGGATTTCCTCCAAGTCAGGCGCCTTATACCGGTTTGGCTCAATATAATCAGAAACATACAAAATTTTATCCAATAAATTCATTCCCGGCTCTCCGGTCGTATGCGCTTTTATCGCATGGAGAACCTCCGCATCTTCCACTCCATATTTTGTCTTAGCGAAAAACGCCCCAAGTTTCGCATGTAAAAGAACCGGATTCCTCCATTCTGCATCACTGACAGGAATATGGTGCTTTTTGCAGAGATGAAGCTGTTTTTCCCCAGAGATACATTTTGCGCAATCGTGCAAAAGTCCAGCCGCCATCGCTTGATTTATATCACTGCCATAACGCATAGCAAGACAGGATGCCGTATACATTACGCCAACTGTGTGCTCATAACGTTGTTTATCCAGTTCTTTTTTTAGTTGTTTTTTTATCGTTTTTAAGCGTTCTGTCATAAATATCTCCATCCTGTCATAAATATAGAGAATGCCGTCTAATATATCTTCCCACTTCTTCCGGAAGCATATAGCGTATCTTTTTTCCTTCCCGCACCCGTTCTCTGATTTCTCTTGACGAAACAGAAAAATCAGGCGAATTTAATGCAAACATTTCAGCAGAATATAGTTTTCTAGCATCTTCAAGCTTCCTTTCCAAACTGCTTTTGCCCGCATTTCTCGAAGCGACAAGAATCACAGCCAAACGGCAGATTTCTTCCGGACGTTTCCAATTTTGAAAATCATCTAAAGAATCTTCTCCCATTATAAAATAAAATTTCGAATTATTGAACTGTTCTTTCATTTTTTGCAAAGTAAGATAGGTATAATTTACTTCTGTATGATCCACTTCTAAGAAAGAAAGCTTAAATTTCGGATTATCTGAAATTGCAAGCTTCACCATATCACAGCGGCGTTCTGGATCCGTCACATGCTGGTATGATTTATGCGGAGCTTTTCCGGTAGGGAGAAATAAAACCTGATCCAAAGTAAACTCCTCGGCTGCGCTTTGGGCTATTAATAAATGTCCATAGTGAATCGGGTCAAATGTACCACCCATAATCCCTACTTTCTGGGGTTGTGTCGCATTCATTCTATTGTACGCTCCCGTTTTCTCGTTTTATCGCCTTCATATTCTATGTTGCCGTTTTCTTGCTCTATCGCACTCATATTCTATGTTGCCGTTTTCTTGCTCTATTGCATTTATATTGCATATTCCCTTTTTCCTTCCTTGTCGCATTTATTTTGTTCCCGCTCATTTACTTGTTTATTACGTTTCTTCTACCATAAAATTCCTAAGTCTTTTTAATTCTTCCAAGTTATTGCGGAAGCAATACTACAGGCTTCTTTTTTGATACGCGAAAAAGAATGATTTTTTTGCCAATTACCTTAACAACCTCAGATCTCGTCCTGCCTGCAATTATATCCGCAAGTTCCTTGGGATTATCCGAACAGTTTTTCAATACAGATATTTTTATCAGTTCCCGCTTTTCTAATGCAGCATCCAAAGCGGTAATTATTTCCGGCGTTAAACTTGCCTTTCCGATCTGAAAAATCGGAGTTATATGGCTCGCTTTACTGATCAGATATGCCCTCTGCTTACTATTTAACATACGACTTCCTTTCTAAAACTGTTATTTATAATATTCAAATTGATGACCGTACATACGAACCGTATCGCCTTCTTCAATTCCACGGTCTTCTAATGCCTGCAATATGCCCTGTTCTTTTAAAAATTTCTGAAAAAACAAAAAACCTTTTTCCGTTTCTATATTTGTATATCCCAGCATTTTGTCAATCTTTGGCCCCTCCACGACAAATACGCCGTCATCGTCCTGTTCCACTGTATACGATTCTTCTTTTAACATCTTAAGGGAAGGATCAAATTCCTGTTCATAAATAATTGGTTCTTCCCCAATCTCTTTTAACAGGCCGCTGACATAATACAATAATTCCAAAACTCCCTGTCCGCTGACAGCGGAAATTGGAAAAACTTTTATTCCTTTTTCCTCATACTCTGCCTTAAGCAAATCCAGCGCAGACTGATCTTCTCCATAAATTGCATCGATTTTATTTGCCGCAATGACTTGAGGCTTTTTCAAAAGATTGGGATTATACGCTTCTAACTCCTCATTGATTGTCTTAACATCTTCCAGTGGATTTCTTCCTTCTGTAGAAGCTGCATCCACCAGATGCACCATTACTTTTGTGCGTTCAATATGGCGCAAAAATTCATGTCCAAGCCCCACGCCTTTTGAAGCCCCTTCAATCAGACCGGGGATATCTGCCATAACAAACCCTCTTGCGCCCTCCAAATCCACAACGCCAAGATTGGGGCTTAATGTTGTAAAGTGATAATTTGCGATTTTCGGCTGGGCATTTGTCACACGGGATAAAAGCGTTGATTTCCCTACATTCGGAAAACCGATTAATCCTACATCTGCAATTACCTTTAACTCTAGCAAAACTTCCACTTCAATCGCTTCTTGGCCCGGCTGCGCGTATTTTGGAGCCTGCATAGTAGGCGTTGCAAAATTCTGGTTTCCCAGACCGCCTTTTCCGCCCTTTAAAATCACTTGTGTCTGATTCTTGCCGGAAATGTCCGCAATCACCCTGCCGGATTTTGCATCTTTTATCACAGTTCCCTGAGGAACTTTTAAAATTAAATCTACGCCATTTTTTCCATGGCAGTTTTTCTTTCCTCCGTCTTCTCCGTTTCCGGCTGAAAACTTGCGTCTATACCGGTAATCACTTAATGTGTTCATGCCCTCATCTGCCTGAAAAATCACATCTCCGCCTTTTCCGCCGTTCCCGCCGTCAGGCCCGCCATTTGGGACATACTTTTCCCGCCGGAAACTGACATGCCCATTTCCGCCTTTTCCTGATTTAATAATTATTTTTGCCCGATCCGCAAACATTCGCTTCACCTCAATTTCACATTAACGTAACAATAGACCCGGCATAAAAGTCGGGTCTATCAAATCATCTTATTCGTTGCTGGCTACTGGATAAACGGAAGCTTTTTTCTTATATCTTCCTTTTCTTTCAAACCTTAATATGCCATCGACTAATGCAAACAAAGTGTCATCTCCGCCGATGCCTACATTCGTGCCCGGATGAATCTTCGTGCCACGCTGTCTGTATAAAATATTCCCAGCTTTTACGAACTGTCCGTCCGCCCGCTTCGCGCCTAACCGTTTCGATTCGGAATCACGGCCGTTCTTTGTAGAACCAACTCCCTTTTTATGTGCAAATAACTGAAGGTTCATATTAAACATTTTTTATACCTCCTTAAAGTTTAGCGTAATATATTCGGCTCCATACGCATCCCGTATCCCCTGAAGCCCTAAAACCAGAGAATTTACAAGAAGCTCTGCATCGTGCCCTGCCGGATGTAAAAACTGTAAAAACACCTTTCCTGTTTCTTCGTCTGTATCCGCGGAAAACTCCTCCTGCGTATAACGGGAAATTGCATTCACTGTATTAATAACAAGAGCGGAAACTCCTGCGCAGATCACATCTTCACCATAATTTGCATAGCCTGCATGGCCTTTACAGTCAAAGCCGATATATTTTTCATTCCGGTTTCTAAATACTGTCACCTGAATCATAAAGCAATTTTTTCAATTTTCACCTGTGTAAACGCTTGTCTGTGTCCGCTTTTTTTATGATAGCCGGTCTTTCTCTTGTACTTATACACGATAACCTTTTTCGCTTTGCCTTCTCTCACTACAGAAGCTTCCACTTTGGCATTTGCTACAGCGTCTCCAACTTTCATACCATTGTCAGACACTGCGATTACCTGATCAAACGTAACTTTCTCACCAGCTTCGACACCAAGCTTTTCAATGGTAATGATATCGCCTTCGGATACTTTATACTGCTTGCCGCCTGTTGCTATAATTGCGTACATATTGGCACCTCCTATTATCATTACTCGCCAGCTATGGCGCTGCATCAAATGCAGACTTTAGCCTCGCTGTGCGGCATACTCATATATGATAAAAGATTCCCGTTTGTTTGTCAAGAATTTTATTTTTTCAATTTGACTTTCTTTACTTTGCTTGACGGGCTGTAAGCTTTTCCTTTTTTTGCAATTACCTTGTAGTAATTCTTCCCTTTCTTTGCTTTTTTATCTATATAAGACGACTTCTTAGACTTCAGCGTCTTAACCTTCTTATAAACGCCGTTTTTCTTAGAGGACCGGTAAATTGTATAACTCTTTGCCCCTTTGACTTTCTTAAAGCTAATCTTAACCCCGCCGCTTACTGCTTTTACCTTAAGATTTGACACTGCCTTTGGCAAAGTCAAAGAAACGCCGGAACTTGACACACTTTTAATGTAAGAAGGATTATTGGAAAGCGCAACGACTGTATACGTTAGTTTCTTTCCTCCCGGCGCGCTTTTATCAAGATAAGCGGCATCCGTCACTGTCGCAATCTTTTGCGCGGCTTTTTTCCCAGCCACACGGTAAATTTCATAAGACGAAGCATTTGCCACCTTTGAAAAAGTTATCTCCACGCCTGCGCTCTTGCTCACTGCTTTTAATCCCGCAACCGCCTTTAATGTCTCTTTTTTTACCGGAACTGTCACACTTACGCCCAAGCTTGCCACACTCTTTTTATAGGAAGGCAGGTTTGAAAGCGCAACGACCGTATACGTTAATTTTTGCCCTCTCGGCGCGTTTTTATCAAGATAATAAGCCGTTTTCACTGTGGCAATCTTTTGTGCGGCTTTGTTTGCTGTCTTACGGTAAATTTCGTAAGAAGAAGCATTTGCCACCTTTGAAAAGGTTATCTCCACGCCTGCGCTCTTAACAACCGCCCTCACGCCTGTCGGAGCTTTTAATGACGTTACCTTAACTGAATTTCCTTTTAATCCTTTCTGGGCTGTTTGAAGTTCTTCTAAAAGTCTCTGAAGTTCTTCTACAGTCGCATCTTCTGCCCTTTTTGCCGCTTTATTATACGCTTCCTTAAATTTCGCAAAGCTTTCTTTTGTATACCGGCTGCTTCCTGTCAAAAAAAGCTCCTTCATGCTTTTCACCGCGTCATCTAATTCTTTTAGAGCCTTTTTCTGCGGATCGGCAGGCAGTTCAAGCTTTTTTAATCCTTCCCGGGCTTCCCGCAGTTCTTTCAGAAGTTTCTGAAGTTCTTCCACGCCCGCATCGTCTGCCCTTTTCGCCGCTTTGTTATACGCTTCTTCAAATTTCGCCCAACTTTCTTGCGTATACTTCCCGCTTCCTGATGAAAAAAGCTCCTCCATGCTTTTCACTGCATTATCCAATGTTGTTAAGGCCTGCTCCTGCGGGTCGACAGGCGTTCCGCTCTGTTCCAATTTTTCATGGGCTTCCCGTAATTCATTTAAAAGTCTCTGAAGTTCTTCCACGCTCGCATCGTCCGCCCTTTTTGCCGCCTTGTCATACGCTTCCGCAAATCTCGCCCAGCTTTCTTCTGTATACTGTCCGCCTCCTGTCCAAATAATCTCTTCCATGCCGCTCACTGCATCATCCAGCTCTTTGAGCGCCTGCTTTTGCGGATCGTCAGGCAATTCTATCCTCTCTAATTCTCCATAGGCTTCCTGTAATTCATTTAAAAGCCTCTGAAGTTCTTCTACAGCCGCATCTTCTGCCCTATTTGCCGCTTTGTCATACGCTTCCGCAAATCTCGCCCAGCTTTCTTGCGTATACTGCCCGCTTCCTGCCTGTATGAGTTCTTCCATTTCCAAAATAACTTCATCTAACTCTTTCAACGCCAGTCCCTGTATCGCTACATGAACGGCGCATCTTGCCGTCTTAGAGCCATCTTCCGTCGTAACAATAATGTCCGCCCTTCCATTCTTTTTCGGAGTTATGACGCCACTTTCATCTACTATTGCAATTTTCCTATCAGAACTTGTGAAAGTGACATTCTTGTTTGTTGCATTTTCTGGCTCCACTGTTGCAATCAGCCTGTACTCCGTTTCTTCATCTATCATATCCAATGTCGTCTGATTCAATGAAACGCCCGTCACCGAAACGACCGGCTTCTCCTTACATTGAAATTCAAATTTATCAATTACCGGCCCGCCTTTACTGGAAGCCGTAAATACTAACTGGCCCGCCCCCGCTTCTTCTATGTCAATTTCAAATTCCGCTGTATGGAATGTCGTTGCGTTTTCTTCACCGTACACATCCATGCTGCCTGAAGAAACATTCGTCCCACTCCATTCTAAAGCATTCGGATTGCCCGAACCCCTTCCGCTGCGGTAAGTCGCCTTTACTTTATATACTCCTTCTTCCAAAGCCACAAACGGAAGATAAATCCGGTTCCCATTTTCAAACCAGTTGACTTCTTTCCCATTGCTTGCTTCTGCTTTTTCTGTAATGCGCACATACTGATTGGCATTGACCACATTTGAGCTGTCCAGTATAAACATCTCCGCTTCCGCCGTCTTTGTCTCTGCGCCTGACGGCATTACAAAAGGATCTTCCTCACTATAATTTTCTCTTATAACCAACTGCTCTTTGGCGGCTTTCAACTGATTTGACTTTTCAATCGCCTCTTTCACATCAAAATCCTCAGTCTCCAGATAGGCCTCCAATTCCGCTGTCAGCTCTTTTACGGCATCCTGCCCCTCCTTCTGATATAATTCATAATTTAAAGCCTTACAATCCGCTAAGATCTGTCTTATTTCGTCCACCCGGGCAGGATCATCCAAATCACGGATCGTTACTTTTATTGAAGTATTAAAGCCCAGCGCTGCCTGACCTGAAACGCTTTCCAAATCAACTGTAAAGAACAGATCCCCCGTTTTATCCAGAAAACGTTTCGTCTTTACAGGAAATCTTTTTTCAGTCTCTCCCTCCGCAAAGACCAAAGTACCCTTAATGCCGTCCACATCATAATGTCCCTGCCATGCAGAAGCAGGATTATTTGTATAGGTCACTGACACTTTGCCGCTGCTTCCGCCAACACGTCTTACGATAACCTCTGTTTCTGAATCTTCTTCCATTTCGATAGCGTCAGTTTCAAACTGCAGCATTCCTTTTCCGCCATTATTCAACACAACCGCCGCATCAAGCCCTATCGTTCCTGTATTCACAATCCTCAACACATGGGAGCCATGCTCCAAATCATGGGATTCGTAAATCATCTGACCGGTTTTCCTTTGACTCGCCCGTGTATCTATGGATTCTATTTTTTCTCCGTCAATATAGATATCCGCTGTTCCATGGCCGGACTCTTTCGTTCCATACAACCAGACTTTACTCCCCGTAAAGGTCAGGCTTGCTTCTTTTCCGGCGCCTGCATACATACTATTGCCTCCCAGAAACTGATTTCCGCTCTCAGCATTCCATCCTGTATAAGTGAATCCTTTCCCATCGCTGACGTCTATATCTGTTACGCTAATGACTTCCAAATCTTCCGGAATCCCAGAAGTAAGCAAAAAATCTTTCGTTGACTTATAAACGCCTACCTCACTGATTAAAGGCACAGCATGGGATCCCGTAATATTTATCCGGATTTGATCTGCCTGAACGGTCATCTCTCTACAGATTCTCTTTGCCCCGATTGTCGTCCCTTCCGCAAATGTCTTCCATTCTCCACTGTCCCCGTTCCGGTATTCCACGCTAAAACCGCTGATTCTTTGCCCTAGTAAAATTGCCTCCTCAATCGTCACCATGTTAAAACTTTTGGTCTCTCCTAAATTCAAAGTCAGACTGCCAGTTGTCGAGCCGTCTTCCATTGTCCAGTAGGTGTCGTCATTTCCATCCAGTACATTTGCAGGTGAAAACGCCGTATCATTCCCTCTGACTTCAGTCGCGGTTACCGTGGCATTTTCTGCAAGGTTCACTTTAAAACTGTTCTTAACATTCTCCCCAAATTCAGACACGCGGTTTAAAATATCTTCATCAACCTCGCCATCTGTATTTGGCGGTACATTTAACAGCAGCACCGCATTATGCCCGACAGAATTAAAATACATATTGGCAAGCTCACTAATGGTTTTCGGAGTTTTCTTATTATTTCCCCAAAACCAGCCGCTTGTAATGCGCGCATCCGCCTCCGGCACAGTCCATTGGTTTCCGTCAGCGAAACCAACCGTATATGAGCCAGATGTATTACTGTCTATCGTATTGCTGTCTTTATTCGTACGGGATTTTGACCATGTTTCTTCATTTGCAACCCCAAGTTCATTTCCAATCCAACGAACTGTCGTATAGGCTTGCGCGCCAAACAAAAGGCAGTCATCCTCAAAACCGGCTGCTTTTCCTTCATATTTCTGGATCGTGTTAAACCATGTTGGAAAATCATAGTTCTGCGCCTTAGACCCGCTTCCTTTTGCCCCGTCCATCCAGACTTCCACAAAGTGTCCGTTATTGCCGTATTTGTTATTCCCAAGAAGTTCCTCAAGCTGGTTGTTGTAATATTCGTTATAATCCAGCGCATCCTGCTCGTACACCTGCTCCCATGTCATTCCATTTAAAGGCTCTCCGTTCCCGCCGCAGAGGGCATTGCCATCTTCATCAAAGTAACCATAGCTAGGATCATGGACGTCCCATGGCGACAGGTACAGCCCCATATTCATATCATATTTTGTACAGGCCGCTGAAATCTCTGCCAAAACATCTCCTTCTCCATTTTTATAATTGCTGCCTGCCACATCATAGTCCGTATACTCACTTGCCCATATACAGAATCCATCGTGATGCTTTGCCGTTACAATTAGCTTTTTAAAGCCCGCTTCTTTGAGCGTCTGCACTAATGTCTCTGCATCGAAGTCATTTTCAAGCCTAAAAATGTCAGCCGGAGTCCTGTCTCCATAATGTTCTCCCCATTCAATCCCTTCAAACGTATTGGGGCCAAAATGGCAAAAAGCTGACAGTTCCTCTTTCTGATATTGGTACTGATATGGGCTTGGCGTAGCTCCCCATGCTTCCGGAGCCGCAGTTCTATGATCTGATAAATCAGATAGGACTACCTCCCCCCCCGCTCCAATTCAGATGCGCGGACTGTAATTCCAGCATTCGTTGTCATTCCGATAGCCATTGAACCTGCAAGAAGACAAGCGCTAAGTTTTTTCATGTGTCGGTTCATAAAATCCCTCCTTAAACATAGATTTTGTTTTAACCATGTTTTTGTTAAAATCTACAATTTCTTTCTGTGTTTTTATTTAATTTTAATACTATATATACAAAAATTCAATCTAAATTTAACAAAAATTTTTTTTATCAATTATTTTTTTCCTCTAAATCACAATATAAAATTAAATTTAAAATTTTTTTAAAAAAACACTTGAAATTTTCTCCAATTCCATGTATACTAAATAAGCTTGGTTCAGAAATGCCGATATGGCTCAGTTGGTAGAGCAACGCATTCGTAATGCGTAGGTCGTCGGTTCGAGTCCGACTATCGGCTTAAAAAACAGCGTGGTAACAGATTTCTGTTACCACGCTGTTTTTTGCGCGGATAAGACCCAAAGGAAAATTGCCTGCAATGCAGACGGCATTTGGCAGGCAATTAGAGGAAGAAGAATCTTCCCCGACCGGTTTTACTGTTCTTTATTTTTACATCTGTCCTCTTACGATACGGTATTCATCTCCATCTTTAAAATACGGACACCGTTTATGCTTGTGGCTCAAAAACCGCGCCATATCGTCTTCATCTAAATTCACAGAACAATAATACTCGTCTATTTCCTCGTCATAGCCAAAATATGCGCATTCCTCACACTCCATTTCATTCACCTGCTTTTCCTTACCATAATTTCCAGCGCCTGCCTAAGATTGCGCACAGTCACTTCGTGCAGGCTGCCGCCATATTCCCCGTCTAATGTCCACGAAACTTTTTCCTCAGAAAGAAATGTAATGCAATCGCTTTTAAAAGAATAGATTAAGTCCGTATTATCAATCCGCTTCGTTAAGGAACCTAAAATCGTATGCAGTTCCACAATGTTTTTTGGCATACGGATTAAAGTCACTTCAAATTTCCCGTCATCTAACAAAACGTTTTTGCCCGTCATATTTTTAAACCCGCCGACAGAGTTCGAATTGGTAATCATTCCATAGATAAATTCATCTTCAATCACTTTTCCTTCACATTCCACGCAAAGACGGTAGGAAGCAATCTCAGTCAAGCTTTTTACGCCTTCCAGCAAATATGCGGCATGGCCTAAAATATTTTTCCATTCCTGCCTTGTTTTATAGGAAACAGCCGTAAACATGCCAAAAGCCGCAACATAAACGAATGGCTTTTCATTAAACATGCCGACGTCACACGCAAATGTTTTTCCCGAAATCGCAATTTCCGCCGCCTTTACCATATCTTTCGGTATTTTTAAAGAATTGGCAAAATCATTTGTGCTGCCTGCCGGAATATAGCCCAGAGGAACTTTTTTGCCGGAAAGCATCATGCCGCTGACCGCTTCATCAAGTGTGCCATCGCCGCCGCTGCATACGATTAAATCAAATTCTTCCGCCCGTTTTTGTACGATTTTTAACGCATCCCGCTTTGCCTGCGTAGGATAAATCGTCACGTCATATCCCCTTTTTACCATTAGATCCACAATTTGCAAAAGCCTGCTTTTAATTTGCGCCTTTCCCGCATGGGGATTAAATATAAATAAAAGTTTTTTCATCGTAATTTTATGCCTTACCTCTCCGTATTACTCCCCGCCGCTATTTCCGATATACGCCGCAGCCTGTGATTAACCCCCGATTTGCCCACCGGAGGATTTAAGTATGCGCCTAATTCCTTTAAAGACGCGTCAGGATATTCCAGACGTAGCTCTGCGATTTCCCTTAGATGATCCGGAAGGCTTCCTAACCCTATTGTATTTTGAATCAGCAAGATGTCTTCCGCCTGCCGGACCGCTGCGCTGACTGTTTTCGTAATATTTGCCGTTTCACAGTTAACGCGCCGGTTGACGGAATTACGCATTTCTTTTAAAATTCTAACGTTTTCTAAATTCATTAACGCGGTATGCGCTTCCATAATATTCAACAATTTTACAATATGCTCGCCCTCTTTGACATAGACGACTTGATTTTTTTTCCGCGTGACAATCCTTGCATCTATGTCAAAACTCTGCATCGCATGGCATAACTGCTTAGCCTGCTGTTTTGTCCGGCAGACAATTTCAAAATGATAAGCCTTACTCGGATTGCTGATTGAGCCACAAGACAAAAACGCGCCGCGGATAAATGCCCTGCGGCAGCAGCTTTGCTGAATCAATAAGCCGTCCACTGCATCCATATTTTTAAAACAGTTCGATTTCGCATCCCACATTTTTATGCTTTCTAAAATCTGAAACGCATCTGCTTTTTCTGACTGAAATAAACTTTTCACAAGCATTTGGAACTTTTGCTGTGTCAATGGATTTGCCATTTCAATAAAAAGACTGTTTTCTCTCATGAACAGTTTTCCGGAAAAACTAACGATTGCGGAAAGCTCCGCAAGTTTGCAGTGTCTTGCTTTTCCTTCGGAAACGGCAAGCTCTTGTTTTATATCGTTTGAAAATGACATCTTATTTCCTCAGTGAATCTTTCTCAATATCCCTATGCTCAATCTTAAGCCCATACTCTATTTTATCAGAAATCCGTTTATACAGTTCATTTGCCAAAGTAACGGAACGATGCTTTCCGCCCGTACAGCCAATGCTGATAACAAGCTGGTTTTTTCCTTCTACAATATACTTCGGTATCAAATAATTCACCATATCCGCTAATTTTTCCAAAAAAATGTGGGCTTCTTCAAATTGAAGGACATATTCCTGAATCTCTTTATCATTGCCGCTTTTTGCCCGCAGACCGTCCACATAGTAGGGATTTGGCAAAAAACGCACGTCAAACACCAAGTCTGAGTCTGCCGGAATCCCATATTTAAACCCAAACGAAAGAATTGTAATAAACAGGCTTTTATAATCCTGCTGGCTTACAAAAATCTTTTCAAGTTCAGCGCGAAGCTCCCTTGTCAAAAGCCTGCTTGTATCTATAATATAATCTGCGCGGAGCCGCAAAAAAGTCAATCGCTCCCTCTCCGTCATTATGCCGGACTCTACCCGCTCTTTTCCAGAAAGCGGGTGGTTTCGCCTTGTCTCTTTGTAACGCTTGACAAGCACAGAATTTTCTGCATCCAAAAAAAGAATTTCCGGCCGTTTCCCTGTTTCATCTAAACGTTCTAAGGTTGCATGGAGTTCTGACAAGGCTTTGCCATTGCGGATATCCATGCCTATTGCGACTTTCTGCAATTCTTCCTGACTTGTTTCTGAAAGTTCTATAAATTTTTCCAGAAGGGGCGTCGGAAGGTTATCCACACAGTAAAACCCAATATCCTCCATCATTTTTAACGCTGTACTTTTTCCGGCTCCTGACATTCCGGTTAAGATTACCAATTTCAAGCCATTTCCCCCCTGTTATTTCCATACTTAAAACTCACCAATCAATTTTACTTCTGTCTGAAGCTTTACTCCGAATTGTTCTTTTACCGTTTTTTGCACATGGCAAATCACTGCATAAATATCAGAGGCCGACGCGCCGCCTTGATTAATGACAAATCCACAGTGTTTTTCCGATACCTTTGCCCCTCCAATGGAAAAGCCAGACAGTCCGGCATCCATAATTAATTTTCCGGCAAAGTATCCTTCCGGCCGCTTAAATGCGCTGCCTGCGCTTGGAAATTCCAGCGGCTGTTTGCTGATGCGCCGCTCTTTTAGATCTTCCATCTTCTTTTTCACAGCCTGTGGCTCCGCTTTATGTAAACGGAGCTTTGCGCAGACTGCGACATAATTCTGTTTTGAAATGATGCTTTGGCGGTAGCCAAATTCAAGCTGTTCATTTGTAAATGTCTTTATTTCCCCATCTTTGTCCAATACATCGGCAAAAACCAATATATCCTTTATCTCACCGCCATACGCCCCTGCGTTCATCACAACTGCGCCGCCGACGCTGCCCGGAATCCCAGCGGCAAACTCCATGCCGGACAACCCGTTTTTATACGCTTTTACCGCAACTTGGGAAAGCATTGCGCCTGCCCTAGCCGTAATAGTTTCCCCTTCTACGGATATGTCTGACATCCGCCTGCCGATTTCAACCACCGCTCCGCGGATGCCGGCATCCGAAACCAAAAGATTGCTGCCGTTGCCGATGACCGTGACGGGAATTTGATATTCTTTCAAAAGGCTTATGGTTTTTGGAAGCGTTTCCGCCGTTGGCATAAGATAATAATCTGCCGGACCGCCCACACGAAATGTCGTGTGGCGGTCCATTGGCTCATTAAGCAGCATCTGCCCCTTTTCTAATACTTGTTCTAATTCTCTGATTATTCGTTCCACTCTGCCTTATGCCTCTTTTAAAAACGCCTGATAACCCAACAATGCTTCATACAAATCCACTTTACTGATAATTTCCCAAGGCGCGTGCATATTAAGCACCGCTACCCCGCTGTCAATTACCTGCATCCCATAATTCGCCAAGATATACGCAATCGTTCCACCGCCGCCCTGATCGACTTTTCCAAGTTCCGACGTTTGGTAGGAAATCTGCTTCTGGTCTAATATATTGCGGATTTTTGCCATATATTCTGCGTTCGCATCATTTGAGCCGCTTTTCCCCCTTGAGCCTGTGTATTTATTAAAGACCAATCCTTTTCCAAAGTATGCGGCGTTTCGTTTTTCCGTTACTTCAGGATAATTCGGATCAAACGCCGCGCTGACGTCAGAAGAAAGCATACTTGAATTTCGCATTGCGCGCCGCAAAGACAATTCCGAGTAGTTTCCCTGTAAATTGATCATTTCCGCCAAAGCGTCTTCAAAGAATTTTGAGTGCATTCCCGTCGCGCCGACGCTTCCCACTTCTTCCTTATCAACCAAAAGACAGACGCTTGTTTTTTCCGGCGCCTCCATTTCAAGGAGCGCGCAAAACGACGGGTATGCGCAAACCCTGTCATCATGCCCATAACCCATAATCATGCTGCGGTCAAATCCATAATCCCGCGCTTCTCCTGCCGGAACCACTTCCAGCTCTGCGGAAAGAAAGTCTTCTTCTTTAATCTGATAAGTTTCTTCTAAAATCCGCAGAATATTTTTCTTAACCGTTTCTTTCGCTTCTTCTTTTTCCTGCTCCGTGTCCAGTGGAATACTGCCGATCAGAAGATCAAGTTTTTCGCCTTCAATAACTTTTGCGGCTTTTTTCTCCAACTGTTCGCCGGAAAGATGGATCAAAAGGTCACTAATCCCAAAGACAGGATCTTCCGGTTTGTCCCCTATGCTGACTTTCGTCACAGAGCCGTCTTTTTTGGCAAATACGCCATGGATCGCCAGTGGCATTGTCACCCACTGGTATTTTTTTACCCCGCCGTAATAGTGTGTGTCAAACATTGCCATTTCCGTATCTTCATAAAGCGGAACCTGTTTTAAATCCAGACGCGGGGAATCAATGTGGGCGCCTAAAATATTCATTCCATTTTCTAAACTCTGTTTTCCAATGACAAAAAGAGCCATCGCTTTTCCCATATGGCTGACGTAAATTTTCTCGCCTGCCATAATTGGCTCCCCAATTTGAATCCGCTGTTTTAATTCCGTAAAACCGGCGGCTTTCGCCAATGCTTCAAACTCATCGACGCATTCCCGCTCCGTTTTGCATTTCGAAATAAATTTCCGGTATTCATTTGCAAAGCCCATCACTTTGTCTCTCTCTTTTCCTTCGGGATATTTTACCCAAGCATTTTTGTTTTCCATTCTTTTAATCTTCTTTCTTATTCATTTTCACTATTTTTTTCAAAATTTGCCTGTACGCGGCGGTACAGTTCCTGCGCGGCGTTATAGCCCATTTTTTTCTGGCGGTGATTCACTGCAGCGGCTTCACAGATGACCGCAAGATTCCTGCCCGGACGGATTGGCAGAGAATGGCAGACAACTTGATTTCCTAAAATCTCCGTGTATTCTTCCTCCATGCCAAAACGGTCGTAATTGTCCTCTTTTCTCCAATCGGAAAGTTTAATGACTAAATCGATATTTTGCTTTTCCTTGACGCATTCTACGCCAAACAGGGTTTTGACGTTGATAATGCCGATTCCTCGTAACTCGATAAAGTATCTTGTAATTTCCGGTGACGTTCCGACTAAAGTATGCTCGTTGATTTTCCGTATTTCCACAACATCATCTGTCACAAGACGGTGCCCGCGTTTGACAAGCTCTAAAGCGGCTTCGCTTTTCCCAATGCCGCTTTCCCCCATAATAAGCAGTCCTTCCCCATAGACGTCTACCAATACCCCATGAATGGTAATGCAGGGCGCTAATTCTTCCGTCAATTTATTGATTAGCTCAGCCATAAATTCCGACGTCGCCTGTTCCGTTCCAAGAACCGGGACTTTATTGCGGTTTGCGGCTTCTAAAAACATCGGGTCCGGCTCAAATCCGCGGCAGAATATGACGCATGGAATGTCAAAAGATAAAAACGCGTCATAGAGCTCTTTGCGTTCTTCTTCTGTCTTTTTCTGTAAGTTGACGTATTCGACCGTTCCAATAATCTCTACGCGAAGCTGCTCAAAATGCTCAAAAAATCCATTTAACTGCAGCGCCGGACGGTTGACGTCGGCAATTACAATTCTATGGTCATTTAAGTTAATGCCATCTGTAAAATTGTTCAGTTTCATCTTTTTTGCAATTTTTGCTACACTAACACCTTCCATAAATAGCGTCTCCTTTACTCTGTGATTTTAGTCAGATATTGATTGATTTAGTATAGCATATTTTGGACGGATCAGCAATATGGGGAGGGGGAAATGATTTTGAAAAAAATTTTTAAAGATTTGGGGTGGATTGGGGCGGCAGAAGGAACTTTATATTCCATTCAGACACGCTTTCGCTCTTAGAAGCCAGTAGCAGTCTTCATTGGAATATAAAGTTCCTTCTGCCGCGGCAAGGTTTTGGGAACGGATCTTTTTAAATGTTTTTCTGATGGGCAGTTGGTGGATGAGAGATTTTGTGGATCTTTTTTCTTTTTTGGTTTTTAAATTATTTGGTTTTTTTATTTTTATTCGTGGAATTTCTCGTATACGGCTTTTGCCGCCTGCATGTTCATGGAGGGCGTTTCGGCTAATTCTTCTATGCTTGCGGCGCGGATTGCTTCTAGTGATGCGTAACGCATCATTAGGGCTTTTCTTCTGGACGGGCCGATTCCTTGTATTTCGTCTAAGACGGAATGGACTTGGCCTTTGCTTCGCAGGGATCTGTGGTATTCGATTGCAAATCTGTGCGCTTCGTCTTGTATTCTTGTGATTAGATGGAAGCCTTCGCTGTCTTTGTCTATGGGAATTTCCTTGTTTTGGAAGTATAGGCCGCGTGTTCTGTGGTTGTCGTCTTTTACCATGCCGCAGACTGGTATTTCTATATGCAGTTCTTCTAGTACCCGCAACGCAACGTTGACTTGGCCTCTGCCGCCGTCCATTAGAATTAAATCCGGAAATTTTGTGAAGCTTCCGTAGGAATCTTCTAGTCCTTTTTCCATTAGTTCCCCACGCTCTTTTGTTCCGTGCTCAAACCGTCTTGTTAATACTTCGTACATGGATGCGTAATCGTCTGGCCCTGAGACTGTTTTGAGACGGAATTTCCGGTAATCGCTGCGGCAGGGTTTTCCTTTTTCGTATACAACCATTGAACCTACGGACTGGAAGCCGCTGATATTGGATATGTCATACGCTTCCATTCGGACGATTCCGTTTAACCCTAGTAATCCGGCTATTTCTTTTACGGCCCCTATTGTCCGGCCTTCTTCACGTTTCATTTTCTCTTTGTCTTGGGATAATATCAGGTTTGCGTTTTTGTTGGCTAACTCAACTAATTTTTCTTTCATTCCTTTTTTTGGTATTTTGATATAAGCTCTCTGCCCGCGGCGTTTTGTAAGCCATTCTTCGATTATTTCTCTTTCTTCAATTTCTGACGGCAGCATGATTCGTTTTGGGATAAAGGGCGTTCCGGCATAATATTGCTTTAAGAACACGGCCAGTATTTGCTGTATGGCGTCTTCTGCCGCTATTTTCATGTAAAAATGCTCTCTGCCGATTAGTTTGCCGCCGCGGATAAAAAATACTTGCACAACTGCATCTTCCCCGGAGTTTGCTACGCCGATTACGTCCCGGTCTTCGGCGTTTGAATCGGTAATTTTCTGTTTTTGCGCAATTTGCTTTATGCTGTTTAATAAGTCCCTGTATTCCATTGCTTTTTCAAATTCCATACTTTTCGAGGCTTCTAGCATTTTGCCTTCTAATTCCTGAATCACTGGCTGATAGTCCCCATTTAAAAAACGGATTGCCGCTTCTACGTTTTTGGCATATTCTTCCTGCGATATGTATCCCTGACAAGGGGCTTTGCACTGTTTGATGTGATAATTAAGGCAGGGACGCTCTTTTTGAATATCCCTTGGCAGAACGCGGCTGCATGTGCGCAGGCCATATAGCTTATTTAATAAATCTATCGTGTCTTTAACGGCTCCGCCGCTTGTATAGGGGCCAAAATATCTGGATTTGTCTTTTTTCATCTGGCGCGCAAAAAGGACTCTTGGGAACGCTTCCCCCAGAGTCACCTTGATATACGGATATGTTTTATCGTCGCGGAGCATAGTATTATATTTTGGACGGTGCTCTTTGATTAAATTACATTCCAGAACAAGAGCCTCTAATTCGGAGTCTGTGATAATATACTCGAACCTTGCAATTTTTTTCACCATCTGAGCCTTTTTAATCCCCTCATTATGGCTTGCCCGAAAATACTGATGCACGCGTTTGGTTAGGGAAACCGCTTTTCCGATATATATGATGGCGTCTTGTTTGTCCCGCATAATATAAACTCCCGGCTGATCCGGGAGTTTTTTTAGTTCCTCATCTAGTTCAAACATAATTTGCATCTCCTAAATTTTACGATTGCGTTTTTTCTTCTTCCGGCTCCGGCAAGCCCTGTAGTTCCCGGAACAGTTTCATAAATTCTTTACCGGTAATCGTTTCATTGGAAAACAGATAGTCTGAAATTTTGTCTAATGTCTCTCTGTTGTCATTGAGGAGTTTCGTCGCATGCGCATAGCATTCGTTGATAATCTTTAACACTTCTTTATCTACCTGCGCGGCTGTTTTCTCTGCGCAATTCATTACAGCCCTGCCATCTAAATACTGGCTCTCGACGGAAACTAAATTCATCATGCCGAATTTTTCCGACATTCCAAACCTTGTAATCATGGATTTTGCAATTTTCGTTGCCTGCTCAATGTCATTTGCCGCGCCGCTTGTTACAGAGTGGAACGCAATTTCTTCCGCCGCCCGTCCAGCCATAAATGTCGTGATTTTCGCTAAAAGCTCCTCTTTCGTGTCAAGGAATTTTTCTTCTTCCGGCGTCTGGAGCGTATAGCCAAGCGCGCCCATGGTACGCGGCACAATCGTAATCTTTTGCACCGGTTCCGTATTTTTCTGCAGAGCCGTCACCATTGCGTGGCCGACTTCGTGATAAGACACAATCCGTTTCTCTTTTTCACTCATCACGCGGTCTTTTTTCTCTTTGCCGCCGACTGCCACAAGCTCAAACGCTTCAAATAAATCCGACTGGTTGACAAATTGCCGGCCGTTCTTTACGGCGTTTATGGCGGCTTCATTAATCATATTTGCAAGATCGGAACCTACAAGGCCCGCCGTCGCAAGCGCAAGGGCTTCAAGGTCTACAGTTTCGTCCATTAATACATCTTTAGCATGGACTTTAAGCGTTTCTAAACGGCCTTTTTGATCCGGCCTGTCTACAATAATCCGGCGGTCAAAACGTCCGGGACGGAGCAGCGCTTTGTCTAATACCTCCGGCCGGTTTGTCGCCGCAAGGATTAATAAACCTTTCGAAGTGTCAAAACCGTCCATTTCAGCTAAAAGCTGGTTTAACGTCTGTTCGCGTTCGTCATTGCCGCCGCCAAATCTTGAATCCCTGCTCTTTCCAATCGCATCGATCTCGTCAATAAAAATAATACAGGGCGCCTGTTTCTGGGCTTCTTTAAACAAATCCCTGACGCGGGATGCGCCTACGCCGACGAACATCTCTACGAAGTCAGAGCCTGCAAGGGAGAAAAACGGAGCCTTCGCTTCTCCGGCAACGGCTTTTGCCAACAGTGTTTTTCCGGTGCCGGGCGGTCCTACAAGCAAGGCGCCTTTGGGAAGTTTTGCCCCTATGTCACGGTATTTTTTCGGGTTATGCAGAAAATCCACGACTTCCTGCAAAGATTCTTTCGCTTCGTCCTGCCCCGCAACGTCTAAAAAGGTCACGCCCGTCGATTTTTCTACATAGACTTTGGCCGTCGTCTTGCCAACGCCCATAACTCCGCCGCCGCCCATGCGCTTCATCAAAAAGACAAGAAGTATCCATACCAAAGCAAGCGGGATCACAAAACTTAATATATTATAAATCCATGTTGAAGTGTTGTCCGGTATATATCCGAAAATTTCTACTTTATGCTTTTTCAGAAGCTCGATCATTTCATAGTCATTGACCAGTCCGGTATAATAGGTCGGTTTAAACCGGGACTCTTTTTTGGCTTTCTGGGTAATGTTTATCTGCGCGCCCGTAAATTTGACGCTTTCCACTTCCCCAGATTCCACTTTCTCTAAAAACTCCGTATAAGAAATTTCCTGATTGAACTGCTGGGTGACTTTATTCGATACAATGCTCATTATAAACAGCGCCACGAGCGTTACCATAATAAAAGTCATAACAACTTGGCCGTTTTTATTATTGCGGTTGTTGTTCTGCTTATTTGGTTCTTGGTTGTCCATAATCTCCTCCGTACGGCAGATCATTTGATTCTGCATATTAAAACAGCCAATGCCTTCTTCGCTGGCTGCTATGTTCTATTATAGGGGTTCATGGAATCAAAAGCAATATGAACTTCGTGAACTTTTTTTGATTTTTCTTAAGATTTTGTAAAAAAGTTCTTGCCCCTGTTCTAATTAAAGCCCACCACCTTTTGCGAAATCTTATAAGCAGCAATCGAAATCTTTCTTCCGCCTTTTCCCGGAAGGTTCATTGTATGTCCCATAATTCCATTCCGCAGTCTGTGAAAGAGCCGTATATCCTGCTGTTTGATATAATTCCATAGCTCCCGTTTTTTCTCTAAATTTTCTTTTGTGCCGGAGCGTATCATCATTACTGTTGAAATTACCGTAATAATTTCGAGATAATTAAACATATATTTCCTTAACTTCCGGTTTGGGATTTTCCAAAGGTCATACGCATCTACCATAATCTTATTGACTTTAATCTGCTGGTCAATCCGGCTAATCATTACTTTTTCATTGACAGACTGATCCGCCCTCCCAATAAAATACCTGTAAAAATCCACATTCAAGTAATACATATTTTTCACATACGGAAGCGGCTCATACACAAAAAGATTGTCCACATAAAACGTATGCCTTGGCAATTCCAGTTTACAGTCCCTAAGCAGTTTCGTGCGGTAAATGACCGAGTGCATAAGGATATACTTCCCTTTCATAAAATGCTTCGCATCCTCCCAGCAAAACAGACGGTTCTGCGGAAACATTGTCGTATACCGCATTACTTTTTTGTGTTTCGCCCCCTGCTTTTCATAGACAAAATTACTGATTAACATATCTAACGTTTCGCTTCCACCTACAAATTCCCGCAATTTTGCAAGTATCGCGCGGTAACTTTCCTGATCTACCCAGTCGTCGCTGTCCACGACCTTAAAAAAGATCCCTTTGGCGTTTAAGATCCCCGCATTCACAGCCGCGCCATGCCCGCCGTTTTCCTGATGGATTGCGCGGACAATATTTGGGTATTTTTTTTCGTAAGCATTGGCAATTTCCGGGGTCATATCCTTTGACCCGTCATTAATCACCAAAATTTCCACATCATCTCCGCCGCAAAGCAGGGATTTAATGCAGTTTTCCATATAATCCTCTGAATTGTAACATGGAATGGCAATCGTTAATAATTTCATTTCTTATCTCCTTATCGTTTCCGCTAACTCTAGCGCCCGTTTCACAATCGCATCGATATTGTAATATTTATATTCTGCAAGCCTGCCCAACAAATATACATTTTGAAGCGGTTTCACCAAATCTGCATATTTTTGGTATAGCATTTGGTTTTCTTCATTCAAAATCGCATAATAAGGAATCTCGCCTTTGGCGCCTGTATATGCAAACGGATATTCCCGCACAATCGTCGTGCCGTCAGTATCCGTCTGGCCCGTCAGATGCTTAAACTCCGTTATCCGCGTAAACTCCTCGCTGACCGTATAATTTACTACGCTGCGTCCCTGAAAACTATCCATATCTAAATGTTCAAACTGAAAATCCAATGAGCGGTACGGCAGCCGTCCATATTTCCAGTCAAAAAGCTCGTCTAACGCCCCCGTGTAAATGACGCTGCCTGTAAATTCTTTCCCTTCAAACAATACGCGGTCTGGCAAAAATTCCATGCAGTCTTTGCAGTCCGCCGAAAGCCGGACCGTAATATTCGCATGATCCAACATCTTTTCAAACATCGCCGTATAGCCTTCTTTAGGCATCCCCTGATATTTATCTTGAAAATAACGGTTGTCATGGGAAATTAAAACCGGAACCCTAGCCGTCACCTCCGGACTGATTTCTTCGGGTTTTTGCCCCCACTGCTTCATTGTATAGCGTAAAAACACATTTTCATACACATAACCGGCAATCGCCTTTATCTCAGGATTTGAATTTTCCCGAAGTTTCATAATCGGAACGCGGCTTCCTTCGCCATATTCCCTGATTAAAACCGCCTCTAGCCGGCTTGCTTTTTCTTCATCATAGACTTTATGCAGCGTATTTAAGTTAAACGGGATCGGAATCAGCTCCCCATGCACATTCGCCGCCACCTCATGCCCAAATAGACGCCAGTCCGTAAACTGCGACAAAAATTCAAACACTTCTTCTTCATTTGTATGAAAAATATGCGGGCCATATACATGAATTAGAATCCCAAATTTATCCGGCTTATCATAACAGTTTCCTGCAATATGCGGCCGTTTTTCTAAAACCAAAACGCGTTTCCCAACTTCCGCCAACTGGCGCGCTGTTACGCTCCCCGCAGCGCCAGAACCGATCACAATGCTATCATACATATAGAAAATCCTCCAAAATTGTCATTTTTAAAACTCGTTTCATTATACACGTTTTCTCTCCCCTATGCAAGAAACGCTCATTCATAAATTGTTTACAAATTTATCATATTATGTAAATATCAGCTTCACAAATCCTGATTATACTGTATTTATCGAATCAAAACAAAAATAACTACACTTTTCGAATTTTTCATACCTTGCTTTATGCAAGGTTCCTCCCAGAAGATAGTGAGTTGCTTCACTTTTCATAAATCTTTTTCATAAAATAAGCCGGTGTCTATACACCGGCTCCCTCTTTTTATTCCTGTCCTTCTCCGAAACGGTTTTTCCCATGGCAGATATTCAGATATTTGGCATACGCCGCAAATGCAGAAGGCATAGGGTAATTTTCTTTAAAATCCGCCGCTTCCGCAAATAACAAATCAGATTCCCCTTCTTCTAACGCTTCCACCCGCACCAGATAGCCTTTCATCTGCCACTCCACATGTGAAAAAATATGTTTCGCCGCATCGAGCGGCTCCACTCTTAAGGGCGTCAGGTTCATCTGTTTTACAAAAGAAAGCGCTTCTTCAGAAGTAAAGCTGCCAAGCGTATTTGGAAATTCATACATACCCGCTAACAGACCTTCCTGCGGACGTTTCCGGAGTATAACTTTTTCCCCGTCCCGAATCAAAAAGACCGTCCGCTTCTCGATTTTCCGTTTTTTTGGTCTGCTCTTAACGGGAAGGCGTTTTGTTTGGTTTTCCGCCTTTGCAACGCAAAGTCCCTTCCATGGGCACTCGCCGCATTTCGGCTCTCCATTTGGCAGACAGACCGTTGCGCCTAATTCCATCAACGCCTGATTGAACGCTTTGGCGCGATCTTTCGGGATTACTTGCGCCAATACCGTTTCCATATTGGAGCGCACAGACTGTTTCGCAATATCGCTGTCATCTCCCGTCACTCTCGAAAGAACACGGAGCGCGTTCCCATCTACAGCGGGGACTGGCTTGCCATAGGCAATAGATGCAATGGCGCCCGCCGTATAATGCCCGATTCCTTTTAGCTTTAACAATGCTTCGCATTCGGACGGAATCCGGCCGCCATAGTCCTCCATAACCTGTTTTGCCGCCGTCTTAAGATTTCTGGCCCTGTTATAATATCCAAGCCCTTCCCATAATTTTAAAAGCTTTTCTTCTTCACAATCCGCCAATGCCTTTACATCAGGAAGCGTTTCCACAAAACGCTCAAAATAGGGTTTCACCGCCTCTACACGCGTCTGCTGCAGCATAATTTCCGACACCCATACACGGTATGGCGATGGGTCTTCCCTCCACGGCAGTATTCTTGCATGAGAGGAAAACCAGACAAGGAGCGGACGAACCAGAAGCTCTAGCTCAAATTCTTCTATCTTCATATCCGCTCCTTTCTCTCAGCTACCGGCTGATTTTCACTTGTGTAAATGATGGTTTCGTTTCAACCGAAATGCCGCCGCTGTTTACCTGTTTCGCTGTTACTTTATAATAACCCGTCGCTCCGACAGGAAGATCCTTGTGCTCATACGACTTCTGTTTTGCCGGAACTTCCGCAATTTTTTCATATTTTGCCGAAGAAGACGTCTTATAGTAAATAACATAACTGCGGGCGCCTTTGACTGATTTCCATTTTAACTGCACAGTCCCCGACGTTTTATTTTCCGCCTCTAAAGAACTCATTTTTTCCGGTTTTGCCTTAAAGCTTGCCGGAGCGCTCTTTTCAGACACTAAATTCTGGCTCACGTTCACTGCTTCCACATAGTATTGATAGGATATGTCCGCGCTTACGCCCATATCCGTTAAGGACGTTTTCTCCGTCTTGCCGATAAGAAGCATCGTCCGTCCATTGGAACGGTACACCTGATAAGCTTCCGCGCCGACAACGCCTTTCCAGCTTATTTTTACTTTTTTGCCCTGACTGGATGCGCTCGCCTGCTTTACCTTCCCAAGAACCGGAACGATTTCTACTGAATCGCCCTTTTTCTTGGATTTGCCCGCATATGCGTTGACGCGGTATTTTATGCTTTGCGCGTTTGCAATGACCGGATTAGAAACGGTATAACTCGTTTTCGTATCCGATTTTATTTTTGCAATGCGTTGATATTTTTTCGTAACAGGATTATAGACTTCAATTTCATAGCCCTTCGCCCCATACACGCGGTTCCAAGAAATCGTGTCTTTCTGGATAATCTGGTTTGCCGCAGAGTTGATTTCATAAGAAGTCTTTCTTTTTTTTACGCCGCGTGGCGCCGAAAAGCCCATTTTACAGGAAACTTCCACGCTTGTGAAATAAGTTTTGCCAGATGCCGTCGTCTTGCAGGCTTTTACCATAAAAGTATAATTGCCCGATTTGGAAAACTTCTGTTTCAAAGAAGTCTGCTTCGTTTTCTTCAATAACACATAAGAATCGCCCTGCGTCCCCGTTTTATAATAAATCTCATATTCCTTTACATTAGCGGAAGGCGTCCAAGAAAGTTTCACCGTATCTTCCGAAACAGCCACAGCCTGCGCTTCTATCCCGCTTACAGTGTTTTTCACTCTTGCATTTTTAGAAAAAGCGCTGTAAACTTTTCTGTTCTTTTCCGTATCATAGTAATACGCCTTCACTTTGTAACTGTAAGATCTGCCAAACTTCATGTTTTTGTCTGTAAAAACGCTTTCCGTAATCGTCGCTATTTTTTTGTAGTTCTCTGAACCGGATTTGCGGTAAATGTCAAAACCAGATACGAAATCCTTTTTGCAGTCCATCGTTAGGACTGTGTTGCCGTCTTTGTTTAGTTCTGCCCGCGCTTCCGGCTTTGGCACATGCACTTTTACGCCGTCCGCATCCGATAACGCAGTAAAAAGCTCCTGTTCCGTATACGCATCCTTTGTAATTTTCCGGCGCACTTTGTAGTAGTATGTTTCAAAATCCACTTTTTCATCTACATATGTATAATAGCCTTCCTTCTCCGGCTTTACATTGGCAATCCATGTATAAGCGTTTTTCTTATTCTTCGTCGCGCGGTAGATTTCATAAACCGCAGACGCTTGGGCGTCCCAGCTAACATGGACTGCCGGCTTCGTAAAACCTGTCATATGACCTGAGCTGTCTTTTACGTCTTTACTCTTTAACCTGACGTCAGGCTCATCCGGAACTTCAAAGTAGCCATAGGAAACGTCTTCTTCCTCCTCCTCTCCCTCATCGCCTTTCGAATTATATGGCAGAATTGTAATGACATAAGCGGCTCCCGGCTGCAAAACGCAGTTGAGCGAATATGTCTTTTCCTGATAATTTTCAACAAGCGTTTCATCGTTTAGGTATATGGAAACTTTTTCCGTGTAAACGTCTTCCCATTTCATTGTAATCTGCTTTGCAATCTCGTTATAGTCTATCTCTGCATTTTCAATTCTCGCCACATAATCGTCCACTTCAAGAAGCGCGCTCTTTTCCGCTCCTGCTTTTCCTGACTTATCAAATGGAACAACGCGGTAAGTGTGCTTGCTGTTCGCTTCCAGTTCATGCTTGTCTAAAATCAGCCTGCCTTCTGTCAGCTTCTCAGCAGAGACTTTTTCCGCCAAAAGCAGATCATCTTGATAAATGTCAACGCTTTTGATGTTTTCTCCGTCCCAGTCTATAATTAAAACTTTTTTCTCCAAATTATAATCGGCGTCCACTTCCTCTACAAATGCCGGCCTGTATTTGATCTCAAAGGACACAACTGCCGTCTTTCCGGCTTTCATTTCTTTATCATAAGTAAGTATCTCTGCCTGATATACCGCGCCATCGTCCAAATTCCCACAGTTGTAGACATAAGCCTCCCCGTCCAGCCCCGCTACAATCACATCTTCTTGGATACGGATATCCACATACTGACAGTCTGCATTCCTTTCAAATGTAAAGGAAACTTTATCTGTGGCGGGATCATAAACAGCTTTCAGATTTTTTACTTCCGCTTTTGAAATGCTTGGCGCCGGCTCCTGATCCGGATCAGCTCCATCTTCCGGCAAAACATTTTCATCCGCTTCCAGCGCGGCATCTTCCGCCATTTCCGGCAAGACGTCGCTTCCAATGCTTTCTTCTGCATATGCCGGATACGTTTGAACGAATGTAACACACAAAACTGCCGCCATAAAGAACGATACAATTCTTTTCAATTTCATACTTAAATCTCCTCTCCTGATTTCTCTTTATTATACTACGTTTCTTTGCTTTTGGTTGTCTGAAATATCCTGATTTTCTTTCGAATTAACAAATACCTCATACAAAAAATTTTTATTGTAAAAAATTTGTTATTTTTATCGACTAATGAAGAATTTTTTGAAAAAATGGCAAAAAAATTTTAGATATGATATACTGAAAGAAAATGTTCCGCATATAATATCAGATAATTTACTATTGAAGGAGAGGAATCAAATGAAGAATCAATTAATCTGGCAGGAACGCTATAACGTTGGAGTCGACATTATCGACAAAGAACACAAAAAGCTATTTGGCATTATGAACCGTCTGTTTAGCATGAACGAAAAAGAATCCAAAAGCCAATGGGTCTGCCAAGAAGGCATCAAATACTTTAAAGACCATGCCTTAAAACATTTTACAGAAGAAGAAGTCTATATGGCTTCCATTCACTATGAAGGATTTGAGACGCATAGGAAACTTCACGATAAATTCCGCCAAAAAACCCTTCCGGCATTAGAACGTGAGCTGGAACAGACCGGATATTCCTCAAGCGCCGTCAGCCATTTTCTGGGGGTCTGCGCCGGCTGGCTGATTGGGCACACATTAACGGAAGACCGCGCAATTACGGGAAAAACGGTCAGCAAATGGGAAAACCTGCTGCCTGAGGAAGAACAGCTTGCCATGAAAAATACCGTAATCAAACTAATCTATAACCTGTTCCAGTTAGACGCGCAAATCATCAGTGAACATTATGGCGGAGAAAAATTTGGAAACGGCATCTACTACCGTCTGTCATATGCCTCCGAACAGGGACAAGAATGGGAAATGATTTTTATTTTTGAAGAAAAGCTTTTGGTAAATACCATCGGCAAAATGATTTGCGATGAATCTAACGAATTAAATACCATGATAGTAAACGCTACCCGATACACTGCGCGGCAGTTCGCCGACAATATCCGAAAGCATTTTCCGTCCTCCGATTCCTTTGATTTAAAATCAGAAAATCTTCTGACTTATGAACAGTTCCAAAAAGTCCTTGAGCAAAAAGACTTACAGAGCAGCCTGTTATTTAACACCGGAGGAGCCGGATATTTTGCCTTTTGCTTTATTGCGCCTCATTTACTCTCTCAGAAACAGCAGGATTCCTTACAGGCGGAAACTGCAATGGAGGAAATTGAAAAATATCTAAACAAAAATGAAAAACAAAAACGCCAGAAAATACTGATTGTGGACGATTCCGCTATCATACTTAAGGCAATCACGGACTTACTCAGCTCAGATTATGAGATTTCCACTGCCCAGTCAGGATTTTCGGCTATCCGGACACTGGTTCTCGATAAACCAGATTTGATTCTTTTAGACTATGAAATGCCAGTATGTGACGGCAGGCAGGTGCTTGAAATGATCCGTTCCGAAAAAGAAATAGCGGATACCCCGGTTATTTTCCTAACCGGAAGAAGCGATAAGGAAAGCATCCAAAAAGTCCTTTCGCTAAAACCCGCCGGATATTTGATTAAAACGCTAAAGCCTGACGAAATCAAGAAAAATATTGACAGTTTTTTTGAAAAGAAAGCAAAAAAATAAGTCTGCCTGACGTCCACATCCTGCAGGCTGACAGGAAACTCCCCTGCAATCCCATTTTAATGGTATGCAGGGGAGCTTGTTTTTATTCGAAGCATAAAATTTACGCTTCATTTATTGTCAAACGCCTGCCATAGGTGTATAATTATTTTGATCTATAGTAACAGATGAACGCCTTGTCATCTGAAATTTAAAAACACAGGAGGATATTTAACATGAATAACTTAGTTTTAGAAGTAGCTGATGAAATCGCTGTGCTGAAAATCAGCAGGCCTGCCGCATTAAATGCGCTTAATTCCGAAACTTTAGACGAATTAACGGAAGTATTAACGGAAATTGAAGGTAGAGACGACATTAAGGTTGTCATCTTAACTGGCGGGGCTGATAAAAAAGGCAATGAATTTAAGTCATTCGTAGCCGGAGCTGATATTGCGGAAATGGTGAATTTCTCTGCGGCAGAGGCGCGGACATTCGGCATGAAAGCTTCTGTTCCTTTCTTTAAACTGATGAACATGAGACAAGTCACTATCGCTGCCATCAACGGCTTTGCGCTCGGCGGCGGCTGTGAAATCGCTATGGCATGCGATATCCGCATCGCTTCTGACAATGCAAGCTTTGCGCAGCCGGAATGCGGCCTTGGCATTATCCCGGGATTTGGCGGTACGCAAAGGCTTGCCCGCCTAGTCGGCATGGGACGCGCCAAAGAGCTGATTTTCACTTGCGACAACATCGATGCAAACGAAGCGTACCGCATCGGCCTTGTCAATAAAGTAGTTGCCAAAGAAGAATTAATGCCAACCGCTTCCGCTATGGCAAAGAAAATCATCTCTAAAGGAAGCTACGCTGTTTCAATCGCAAAAGCAGCCATCAACAACGGCTATGACATGGACATTAAAAACGCTGTAGAGATGGAAGCAAACTTATTCGGCATCACCTGCTCTACCCACGACAAACAGGAAGGCATGGGCGCATTCCTTGAGAAAAGGAAAGCTGACCTGACTGATTTCTAAGTTATGGCTGACAAAAAAATCGGTTTCATCGGCTGTGGGAACATGGGTTCCTCTATGATAAGCGGAATTATAAGCTCCGGGCTATGCGACAAAGAACGGCTTATCGCAAGCGCGCATTCCCAAGCGACTTTAGACCGTCTTTCAGAAGCTTACGGCATCCGTGTCACATTACATAACGCAGAGGTAGCGCAAAATTCCGATCTGGTTTTTCTGGCAGTCAAACCATACCAGTTCCAAACTGTAATTGAAGAAATCAGGGAGATTACGGATTCGGAGAAACTCATTGTTTCGATTGCCGCCGGCATTTCACTTGCGAAACTAAACGAGCTATTTGCAAAACCCGTGAAACTCATACGCGCTATGCCAAATACGCCCGCTCAGGTTTTAGAAGCAATGTCTGCTTTAACGCCAAACGAACATGTGTCACCGGAAGAACTGCAGTTTGTAAAGACAGTTTTTAAAAGTTTTGGCAAAGCGGAAGTTGTGCCGGAGACTTTAATGAACGCCGTAATCGGCGTCAGCGGATCTTCTCCGGCTTACGTCTATCTGTTTATTGAAGCTATGGCAGACGCCGCCGTTGCAGACGGAATGCCACGGACGCAGGCTTATAAATTTGCCGCGCAGGCAGTATATGGCGCCGCAAAGATGGTCTTAGAAACCGGAACGCATCCGGCCAAATTAAAAGACGCCGTCTGTTCTCCGGCAGGAACAACCATAGCCGCCGTTGCAAAATTAGAAGAATGCGGAATGCGCAATGCAGTAATCCAAGCGCAGCGATGCTGTACAGAAACCGCAAGAAAAATGGACGCGAAATAACGTTATAATTTAAAAGCATCAAATGGCTCTTTGCATTTGATGCTTTTTTATAGAAAACAGGCAGGAAATCCGTCGGATAACCTGCCCATTTCTTACACATAAATCCAATTCTTATCAACCCAGCACTGCTTTGAGTCATTCCATCTGCGATACTGCAATCTCCCATTATACGTTCTATATTTTATAACGATTTTATCAGCCGTGAATGTCTGTATTTCCGGCGTTTTTGCTTCAACTGTCTCAGGCTTTGCAATTCCACCAAAAAATACCACTTGCAAACTCAAAAATGCGGCTAAAAATAGAACTTTCTTCTTTCTCATCATTTATCCCCCTAACTTCAAGTCCAGCTTCCTCAAAAAGTTTTACTTCACTTTCACTAATTTCATCTCTAAATATTTCTTCGGGTACTTCTAAAATTAAATAATATTTTCCATCTTCAAACAAGACATAAGAATTTTCCGGCGTAATCGCAACAGCGCCCGGCACATCTTCAATCTCCTCGATTGGCGCTTCATACGAAGGAAGTAGCAGAACGCTATAGGACACTGTCCATACAATCCCAAATACTGCCAGCCAAAGCAGTATGCTTTTCTTATTCTGTTCTTCATTTTTCTTATTTTCCGCTACTACGCGAAAACGCTCCGTTATCTCGCAGCTTTTCCCATCTCCCAATGAAACTGCATGGTGTACGCCGGAAAACTTTTTCTTCCCTGAAGCCGCCTTAATGCTTTTGACAATCGTTTGAAGATAATCCGCTGTTTCGATTCCGGTCAGTTTTTCAGTAATGCTTAAATCACATTTCATTTCAAGGCTTTTGTCTAAGTCTTCCCTGATGAAATATACGAGCGGATTCCACCAGAAAATACAGCAAAAAATATGTACCACTATTTTCACGCATAAATCCCAATTTAGGAAATGTGTATATTCATGCAATAGTATGTAATACAAATCTTCGTCCGTATATTCCCTCTCCGGCAGAAATATTTTCCAGTCCCGTATCCCCATACCCATTGGCATATGGATTCCTTCTCCATATAATACAGTCACACGATGTACTTTTCCTGTCTTTTCATACACGCTTTGCATCAGCCTTTTGCACTGTGTATCTTTCCGTTCCGGCAACATTGCCAGTATCCTACCAGCCCGTCTGTAGTCCAAAATAAATCTCACAATCTGCCAGCCTGCAGTAAGCGCCCACACAAGAAGCAGAACCTGCACAATGACAAATTCATGCCTTCCGATTTCGTATGTTTGAAAACACAGGACATCCATAAAGTCTGAATAAACGCCACGCATAGGTATCCCTATCGTAGACTCAAAATCTATTGGCATAAAAACCCTTAAGATACAGAGCAAGTACATCAACACAATGCAAATATACCCAAACCGTTTTGAAAAACAAGCCTTTTTCCGTACTTTATAGATAATCCCAATTAATGCGCCGCTGGAAAATACCGCCATTATAATTGAATAAAACGTAATTTTCATTTTATGAAACCCCCTTACTGCTTCTTACCGGTTTCATACAATCCCCATAGCCTAGCTCTCATTTTAGCTTTCCCTTCTCTGCTCTGCATCTCCATTACGCAGATCTCGAATAATGCTTTCTAATTCTTCTATCATTTCTTCTTTATCCTCATCTTCTGCAAGGGCAACGATCACTTTCGACATCGAAGCTTTTCCATCCATTTTGGAAATTAAAAATTTAGCCGCATATTCTTCCCGCGTATAAGATGGTTTCAATTTTCTGGCGTACTGCGTGCCGTAATGTTCCATGCCGCATTCTTCAAGCAGGCCTTTCTTTAGCAAAGCCCTTATGATATTATGCACAAGCCCATTACACCAACTGTCTTTTACCTTCATATTTACTATGTCCACACTTGTAAGAGGTTTCTCGCTGGACCAGAAAATATCCATCATCATTTCTTCACTCTTTGTCATTGCCAAAATGTTTGCAGGCATCCTCATCACCTCCTTTTTACACTATTTTACATGTATTAATAATATGTGTCAATAATTTTTAATTATTTTTTATATTTACTTTTCCATCTTCCAGAAAGATGCGCTATATGCTTTCAGCTCGCTTCCGCCGCCAAAGTCATGTTCTTCTCCGGTAATCAAATCCACCGCCATGCCGCATCCTGCGTCAAAATGCGCATGGAACGCTTCGCTGTCCGCATTAATTGCCACAAGAACACGCTCATTGTCTGATTTACGCTCAAAAATGCACTGCTTATTTGTCAATAAAACCGAACGGAACGATCCGTAATTTAACGCCTCAGAGCTTACCTTTGCGCCTGCAAGTTTTGCAATCCACTCCGTCAGCTCATTTTCCACAGGCTTATCAAAACTTGCCCGAAGCGCAGGATCTCCCTCCTGTTTTGCCGCTTTTGCGCCCCATTCACTGCCATAGTAAACGCAGGGAATCCCCGGCATCCCAAATGCCATTGCGTAAATTAACGGCAGATGCTTTTCGTTCGTCAGATTTGATGCAATCCTTGAGACATCATGGTTATCAACAAACGACAGCAGATGCTGTCCCTTATAAAGCGTCCAGTTTTCCGGCCCGAACTGGCGGAGCAGGGAGTGGACGATTTCAAACATATTCATGGAATTAAAGCTTGAAAACAAACCCTTATAGCATTCATAATTTGTGACGGAATGCAGCATCTGCGGATTCATCCACTGGTTGTAGTCCCCGTGAAGCGTTTCCCCTAGCAAAAAGAACTCCTCTTTTAATCCGTCCGTAAACTGCCGAAGCTGCCTTAAAAAGTCCGGCGTTAAGCAGTACGCCACGTCCAGACGCAGCCCGTCGATGTCAAACTCCTCCACCCAGCTTTTCACTGCGGAAAAAATATGCTCCACAACTGCCGGATTGTAAAGGTTTAACTTCACCAAATCATAGTTTCCTTCCCAGCCTTCGTACCAAAGCCCGTCGTTATAATTGGAATTTCCACCGAAATTGATATGGAACCAATCTTTGTACGGGGAATTTTCCCGATTTTTTAAAACGTCTTGGAATGCCGTAAATCCACGCCCCACATGGTTAAACACGCCGTCTAAAACCACTTTGATCCCCTCTTTGTGAAGGGCGTCGCAGACTTCCTTAAAATCTTCATTTGTCCCAAGACGGCAGTCAATTTTTTTGTAATCCCTTGTATTATAGCCATGGGTGTCGGATTCAAACACAGGTGAAAAATAAATTGCCGTCGCTCCAAGCTCCCTGATATGGGGAATCCAGTCCTTCACCTTTAAAATTCTATGCTCCAATGCCCCGTCATTTTCAAACGGCGCCCCGCAAAACCCTAACGGGTAAATCTGATAAAATACGCTTTCATATGCCCACATACTGTTTCCTCCTAACTTGAAATAAACTGGTTTCCCGTTGCATCATATCTATATTGAATGTCCCAGAGCTTTTCTGCAAGCGCTTCTTCTGAACAGTCAAAAGATGCGCAAAACTCCTCTAAAGACGAATAATTGTCCCGTAACTGCGTATTCACAAAACTAAGCAGCATCACCGGATCTTTCGGCAGATTTCCTCCCATAATTACCCCTTTCGCTCTACGCCGTATTTTGCTTCAAGTTCTTTTAATGTCTCCATATAAACCGTCTGCTTTTTTTGCGTCAAAAGCTGTTCTTTTAACTCGTCTTTGATCTCGGAAAAGGAACGTCCCTCCGCCTCTTTTTTCTCCTCGACAAGAATTAAATGAAAACCAAATTGTGTTTTTACCGGCCCGGTTAAATCCCCTGCTTTGCCTTCAAACGCCGCTTTTTCAAACTCAGGAACCATCTGCCCTCTGCCAAACCAGCCTAAATCTCCGCCTTTTTCTTTGGAAGGGCAAGTGGAATATTCTTTTGCCGCCGCTTCAAACTCTTTGCCGTTTTTCAGCTCCTCTAAAATTTTTGCCGCCTGTTCTTCCGTTTCCGTAAGAATATGTTTCGCCTTTACCTGTTCTTGTCCGGCAAACTGTGTGGGATTTGCGTCAAAATACGCTTTTACCTCTGAATCCTCCACCGTCACTTTTGAAATAACGCCCGTTGCCGCCATATGGCTTGCCAGCTCGTTTTCCATTTTTGAAAGCGTTTCCTTGTATTCCCTGCTTTCTTTGATCTTTTTCTCCTTTGCCAGCTTTGAAAACAAGTGGAACCCAATCAGTTGCTCTAACAGCTCGTCTTTCGCTTTTGGAGACGACAGGTAAACCTGCTGCTCCGGCGGATAATTTGCAATTAATTCGTTCAGTTCCTGTTCCGTAATCTCATGTCCAGCCGATACGGCTAAAATTTTTTCACTCATTGCCCTGCTCCTTTTTATTCTAAATTCCTTTTGTAAAAATATGTGCCAAAATAAAGCGCCGATGCAAACACCACTATCACCGGCCCTGTCGCCACATTTGTATAGTACGAGGTAATCAATCCGGCAAAACCGGAAAAAAGGGAAAAGAGAATGGAAAAGAAATGGTATTCCCTCATATTTTCCGATAAATTCCTGCCTGCCGCCGCCGGAAGGATCAAAAGCGCGTTAATGATTAAGATCCCTACCCAGCGGATCGAAAGCGTAACGACTAACGCCGTAAACACGGCAAACAGATATTCCATTAAACGGACCGGAATCCTCCTGCTTTTCGCCAAAGCCCGATGGATTGCCGCCGCATTCAGCCAGTTAAAGCATACCGAATAAAAGAAAACGGTGAAAAGAAATAACAAGAAAAGAGAAAAAATTTCCCGTTTCGTTATGCTTAAAATATCTCCGACCAAAAGCGAAGAATAGTTGCTAAAATTCCCATTTTTCGAAAGAACTGCAAGCCCGATGGCAACGGAACAGGAAGAAAACACTGAAATCACCGTGTCTGTGGAAGCCCCGCTTCTGCTGCTGATAAAATTTAACGCCATCGCAAAAAGAACCGCAAAAACTGCCATCGCAATATCCGTATCCGCTATGTGAAGCAATACGCCTATGGCGATTCCGGTCAGCGCGGAATGTCCCAGCGCATCGGAAAAAAACGCCATCTTCTTACTTACTATCATCGTCCCAAGCAGCCCGAACAATGGCGTAATAATCAATATCGCGAGCGCGGCATTGCGCATAAACCCATAATCAAACAAACAGTTTCCTCCTTTTGACATATCCGGGAAGCTCGTCTGCGCCAAATGCTTTTTCAAATTCCACACTTTGAAACACTTCCTTTGCGCTCCCCTCTTTTAACACGGTTTGATCCAAAAGAATGACCTTATCCGCATATTTTAACACATAATCTAAATCATGGGAAATCAAAATAACCGCCAAGTCAAAATTTTGCTTGAGAAATTCCATCGTCCTGTAAAAAAGCTCAACGCCGTTTGGATCTACGCCGGAAACCGCTTCGTCCAACAAGAGCAGATTCGGTTCGTCCATCACTGCCATTGCAAGCATTACACGCTGTAACTGCCCGCCGGAAAGCGTGCATACCTGCCGGTCAATCAGATGTCCCGCCTCAAACACGTCAAGCGACTGTTTGATTTTTTCTTCCATTTTCCTGCTTTTCTTCAGGAACACAGGAAAACACCAACAGTAGCTGGCTATTAAATCATATACGCTAAGGGGCGTATCTTTCTCAATATTGATTTTCTGCGGGACATACCCGATTTTTAATTTCTGTACCCTGCCATTTTCCCTATCTTTAAACGCAATTTCCCCTGAATGGGGAATATCTCCTAAAATTGCGCGGATTAATGTCGATTTCCCTGCGCCGTTTCTGCCAATTATGGCGTTTATGCTGCCACAATGGATATGCAGGTTTATGTCCTTTAATATGTCATGTCCGTTTAAAGCAACGCCAAGATGTTTTACTTTGATGCAATGCAGCCCGCAGGGCTTTCTTATTTTTTTCATGCTATTCTCCAAAAGCCTTTTTTAAACGGCTGATATTTTCCTGCATTCCGTCTATATAACTGTCCAAACTGCCGTCCCCGCGCGTCAAGGAGTCCAAATAACAAATCCCAATGCCGGTTTCTTTCTGCGCAAGCTTTGCTAAATCCCGTCCATATAATTCTTCCACAAACGCCGTCTGCGCCCCTTTTGTTAGAATCGCCGACAATAAATCCGCCGCTTCCCCGGCGCTTGTCTGGCGCTCCTCGTCTAAATTTATCCGGTAAGACACGATAAGCCCATAATCATTTGCCACATATTCAAACGCATCGTGCAAAGAAACTATCTTTTTGCCCGCAATGGCTGTTTTTAATTCTTCCTGCTGCGTTTGCAATTCCGAAAGCTTTTTATCATATGCCAAAGCATTCTTGCGAAATTCTTCTTCCTGTTTTGGAAACTGCCTGCACAGGCTGTCCGTAATTGCGGCAACCTGACTGCGGTAACGCGGCACGCTCATAAAGACATGGGCGTTTTCTGATAAAAACCCAGCATCCTCCGCCGTCTCCGTTATCGTAAGATGCGGATACTGCTTAGCCACATCTGTTAAAAAAGACTCCATGCCGCCTCCGTTTACCAGGAAAATCTCCGCATTTGACAATAGCTTCATATCTTCCGTCGTAAGCTGAAAGTCATGCAGGCATCCTGTCTGCGGCTCACTTAGATTCTGAAGTTTTACTTCTTCACAGTCTCCAATCACGTTTGCCGCCGCAATATACACCGGATAAAACGATGTGACAATCAATGGAGCCTTTTCGCGCTGTTTTGAGCTGCCATTGCAAATAACAGTAAATAAAACGGCGCATAAGGATACCAAGCATAGCAGGACTGCCGTAAATACATATTTATTTTTTATTCCCATTCACTTTTGCCACTCCTGCCAGCATGTCCATATAGTCCCAAAGTTCTTCCCGCCCTTGTTTCGTTTCGGAAGAAAATGTAAAAATTCTCTCCTGCGCGTTTAAATTTAAGCCTGTCTGGATCGCTTTTACATGCTTTTGCACTTGGCTCCGCTTTAATTTATCCGATTTTGTCGCAATTATTACCGGCTCAAATCCCTGATGGAGAATCCAGTCATACATCATTTTGTCATTGGCGGACGGATCATGCCGGATATCAACCAGAAGAAACACCGCCTTTAGCTGTTTCGATTGATGAAGGTATTTTTCTACCATAACGCCCCATTTACGTTTCTCCGATTCCGCAATTTTGGTATATCCATATCCCGGCAAATCCACCAGATACATATCCTGATTAATTTTATAAAAATTTATCGTCTGTGTTTTTCCCGGCTGGGACGAAGTCCTCGCCAATGATTTCCGGTTCATTAACGCATTAATTAACGAGGACTTCCCAACGTTCGACTTTCCCGCAAACGCAATCTCCGGAAGCAGGTTTTTTGGAATTTTGCTGGTAATCCCGCATACCGTTTCAAGCTCAACTTGTTTAATAACCATTCTTCTCTCCTATACAAACGCCGTTTTTAAAACGTCCTCCATCGTTTCCACATACACGATTTCAAGCCCCTGTTTGATTTCTTCTGAAATTTCGTCCATATCTTTTTCGTTCTTCTTGGGAACGCAGATAGTTTTTATGCCTGCATTTTTGGCGGCTAACGTCTTTTCTTTTAACCCGCCTATCGGAAGGACGCGCCCACGCAGCGTAATCTCTCCCGTCATCGCCACATCTGCCCTGATTTTCCGCTTTGTAACTGCTGAAAGCATAGCCGCCGCCATCGTAATTCCTGCGGACGGCCCGTCTTTTGGCACTGCGCCTTCCGGAATGTGGATATGAATGTCGTTCTCCCTGAAAAAATCCTTTGCAATCTTAAACTCTTTGCTGACGGAACGGATATAGCTTATGCCCGCCTGAGCGGATTCCTTCATCACATCGCCTAACTGGCCCGTTAAACGAAATTCGCCCTTCCCCGGCATTACATTGACTTCTATCTCTAATGTGTCGCCCCCTACGCTCGTCCACGCAAGGCCGCGCGCTATGCCCACTTCATCTGCCGCATTCGCCATGTCAAACGTATATTTTTCTTTTCCAAGAAAACGGCTTACGTTTTTCTTCGTTACCGTGACTTTTTTGCCATTATCCTCATAAATCTCTCTTGCCGCCTTCCGGCAGATTTCACCGATTTTCCGTTCAAGGCCGCGGACGCCAGCTTCTTTCGTATAGCCTCTGATTACTTTTGCAAGCGCATCCTCCCGAATGGAAAGCTGCCCTTTTTTCAAACCGTTTTTCTTCATCTGCTTCCGCGTCAAATGCTCCATCGCGATATGCAGTTTTTCGTTTTCCGTATAACTAGTGACTTCTATCAGTTCCATGCGGTCTAACAGCGGCCGCGGGATTTCCTGTACGGAATTGGCTGTTGCAAGAAACATCACTTCCGATAAGTCAATCGGGATTTCCACATAGTGATCCCGAAAACTATGGTTTTGCTCTGAATCAAGGACTTCTAACAATGCAGAGGACGTATCCCCTCTGTAGTCGCTGCTGACTTTATCAATTTCATCTAACAGCATCAGCGGGTTTTTCACTCCCGCCGCGCGTAACCCAGCCGCAATTCTCCCCGGCATCGCGCCGACATAGGTCCTCCTGTGGCCGCGGATTTCCGCTTCATCACGGACTCCGCCTAAGGATATCCTCACATATTTTTTATCTAGCGCCCTCGCGACAGATTTTGCAATGCTTGTCTTTCCTGTGCCCGGAGGGCCGACCAGACAGATAATCGGGCTTTCCCCCTTGCTCGTTAAGTTTTGCACCGCCAAAAATTCCAGCATCCGCTCCTTCACCTTTTCTAGTCCGTAGTGGTCATGGTTTAATACTTTTTCGGCATTTTTTAAATCGCGGTTGTCTTTAGACGTCTTATCCCATGGAAGCTCTAAAAGGGTTTCGATATACCCCCGCGCAACCGCGCTTTCGGACGAATTGGAATTGATATGCTCAAAACGGTCAATTTCTTTTTTGATTTTCTCTTTGACTTCTTTTTTGGCTTTCAGTTTCTTTAATTCCTGACGGAACTGATCGGCGTCCGACTCTGTATTGTCCTCGCCTAATTCCTCCCGGATCACTTTTAACTGTTCCCTTAGCAAGTACTCTTTCTGGTTCTGGTCAACCTGTTCTTTGACTTTTGCCTGAAATTCGTTTTTGATAGACGTAATATTGACTTCCCGAAGAATCAGCTCCATCAAAACTGTATAGCGCTCCTCTAAAGTGACCGCCTCTAAATACTTCTGCTTCTCCTCATAATAGACCTGCATTTGGCTGACAATGAAATCCATCAGTTTTCCGGCATCCTTAAGCTCTGTCATCTGCCGCAGAAAATCACTGCCTAATCTTGGGTTTAACGCCGCATAGCGCCCATAGGCTTCCCGCACTGCGCGGATCATTCCCTCCTGAACCTCCTCCGAATAGGAGGCGGCGTCTTCTTCTATCAAAAACACTTCTGAAAGCAAATAATCCTGCTGCTGCGCCAATGCCGAAAGCTCCGCGCGCTGCTCGCCCTCAACTAAAATACGGACTATGCCGTTTTTCATCTTCACTACCTGTTTGATTCCTGCAAGAATGCCCATTCGATAGAGATCATCTATCTGTGGTTTTTCTTTTTCTAAATCTTTCTGGGTCACAAGAAATACTTTCTGTTCCCCCATCATTGCTACTTCGATTGCTTTGATTGACCTCTCCCTACTGACATCGAAATGCGCCACGATTCCCGGCAAAATTGTCATCCCCCGTAATGCTATTGCCGGAATTGTTTGTATTCTGTCACTCAATTTAAGGCCCCTTTCCAGTATGAAAGCTGCCGACAGTAACTGGTATTACTGCGACAGCCATTGTCTTTTAAGCGCTCTTTGATTCTAATACTGCTTTTTTCTCCTCGATGGAATCTATAAATCCTTTTTCTTCTACCAGTTTTCTGGTAATCGTACATTCTGAAATCGTATCGTCCGATGGAATCTGATACATCAAATCCATCATCACATTTTCCATGATGGCGCGCAGGCCCCTTGCCCCTGTCTGACGCTCTAACGCTTTGTCCGCAATCGCTTCAATCGCTTCCGGTTCGAAATAAAGCGCCACGCCGTCTAATTCCAAAAGCTTCTGGTACTGTTTCACCAAAGAGTTTTTCGGCTCCGTCAGGATACGGACAAGCGCCGCTTTATCCAGCGAATCCAGTGAAACCGTCACTGGCACGCGTCCAATAAACTCCGGTATCAGCCCAAATTTGATAAAGTCCTGCGGCATCGCATGTTTAAACGATTCTCCGGCATTGACTTCCCTCTTATCTTTTACAACGGCGTTAAATCCGATTGCTTTTTGATCTAACCGCGTCTCTATGATTTTTTCTAAACCGTCAAACGCCCCTCCGCAGATAAAGAGGATATTTGACGTATCAATTTGAATCAATTCCTGTTGGGGATGCTTCCTTCCTCCTTGGGGCGGGACTGAAGCGAGCGTGCCTTCTAATATCTTCAGCAATGCCTGCTGTACGCCTTCGCCTGAAACGTCTCTCGTAATCGAAACATTTTCCGATTTTTTCGTGATTTTGTCAATTTCATCAATATAAATAATTCCCCGCTGCGCGCGCGAAATGTCATAGTCCGCAGCCTGAATAATCTTCAATAATATATTTTCCACATCTTCGCCGACATATCCGGCTTCCGTTAAAGTTGTCGCATCCGCAATGGCAAACGGAACGTTTAGAATACGCGCTAATGTCTGCGCCAAATACGTTTTTCCGGAACCGGTCGGCCCTAACATTAAAATATTGCTCTTTTGCAGTTCCACATCGAGATTTGCGCCTGCCAATATCTTTTTATAATGGTTATACACAGCCACAGACAATACTTTCTTGGCATTATCCTGCCCAATGACGTATTCGTCCAGAAACGCTTTCATTTCTTCCGGCTTGATCAGATTAATATCCTGAACCGAATCTTCTTCCAAAGAATCCTTCTCATCTTCGTCCATCATTTCTTCTTCAATAATCTCTGTGCAGATATCGACGCATTCATCGCAAATAAACGCTCCGCTTGGCCCTGAAATCATTTTTCTGACCTGACCTTCCGATCTGCCGCAGAAGGAACAGCGGATTTTTTCACCACCAATAAAATTTCTTCCTGCCATAGCCTCTCTCCATCATTTATTGTATACGATTTGTAATTACCTGATCGATTAATCCATATTCTTTTGCTTCCTGCGCAGAAAGATAATGATCTCTTTCTGTATCCGCCGCTACCGTTTCGAAAGGCTGTCCTGTGTTTTCCGCAAGAATCTGGTTTAGGCGTTTTTTCGTCTTTAAAATATTTTCCGCCGCGATTTCAATTTCCGTCGCCTGCCCTCTCGCTCCGCCGGAAGGCTGGTGGATCATAATTTCTGCATTCGGAAGCGCCATGCGTTTCCCTTTTGCGCCGCCTGCCAGTAAAAAAGCTCCCATGCTTGCCGCTAAACCAATGCAGATTGTGGAAACGTCGCACTTAATATATTGCATCGTGTCATAAATGGCAAGCCCTGCCGTCACTACGCCGCCCGGAGAGTTGATATACAACTGTATGTCTTTTCCGGGGTCTTCCGATTCTAAGAACAATAACTGCGCCACTGTCAGGCTCGCCGTCGTCTCATTGACTTCTTCCCCTAAAAAAATAATCCTGTCCTTTAATAATCTGGAATAAATATCATAACTGCGCTCGCCCCTGCTGGTCTGCTCTATGACATATGGTACTAAACTCATTTCCTGCCTCCTTACAAATTACAATGAGACCGGCTCTTTTATGAGCCGGCCGGCTAAATTAAGCATCTTCTTTTTTGCTCTTTGGTTTGGCGCGTTCTTTGATATTCGCCATAACCAGTTCGACAGCTTTTTGGACTGCAACGTCCTTTTTCATGGAATCCCGCTCCGAATCATTCATAAATGTCTTAATCTGATCCGGCGTTACCTGATAAGACGCCGCCATCTTTTCAATTTCCGCATCCAATTCTTCTTCTGTCACTTCGATATTTTCTTCCTTCGCAATCTGCTCTAGCACAAGGCCGTTTTGAATGCGGCTTAACGCATCTGGCTTCACCTGCTCTTTTAACTTCTCCATCGTCATTCCAGAGAATTGCAGATACTGCTCAAAACTAAGCCCCTGTCCGGAAATCCTTTGCGCAAATTCCTCTATCATCGTCTCTATCTGCGTCGCAAGCATAGCGTCTGGGATTTCCATGTTGGATTTGTCCACAATTTTCTTGATCGCTTCTTCTTCTTTCGTCCGCTTCGCATCCGCTTCTTTTTGTTCCGCTATTTTTTTCTGCACGCTTTCCCTATACTCCGCTAGCGTGTCAAATTCAGACACATCCTGCGCAAATTCATCGTCTAATTCCGGAAGCTCTTTCGTCTTGATTTCTTGGATTTTCACCTGAAATACCGCCGGTTTCCCAGCAAGTTCCTCTGCATGGTATTCCTCTGGAAATGTCACATGCACTTCCGTTTCCTCTCCGGCGCTCTTGCCGACAAGCTGATCTTCAAATGTATCAATAAATGAATGGGAGCCCAGCTCTAAGGAATGGCCTTCTCCTTTTCCGCCTTCAAACGCCTCTCCGTCCACAAATCCTTCAAAGTCAATGATTACCGTATCGCCGTTTTGCGCCGGACGGTCTTCTACCGTGACAATCCTTGCGTTTTGGTTCCGTTCTTCTTCGATTGCTTTGTCAATTTCCTCATCTGAAACGGAAACGTCAATTTTCGTTACGGTCACGCCTTTATACTTGCCTAATTCCACTTCCGGACGCACTGCAACTTCCGCAGTGAAGATAAACGGCTTTCCTTTTTCCATCTGCACTATGTCTATCTCAGGGCGGGACACAATGTCAACTCCGCTTTCTTCCGCCGCTTCGCCGTAATTTTCGCGTATTAGCTGATTCGCTGCATCCTCAAAGAAAATCTCCGGTCCAAACATCTTCTCAACCATAGTTCTGGGAGCTTTTCCTTTCCGAAATCCCGGAAGCTGGATTTTATTCCTCTGCTGCATATATACCTGCTGTAACGCTCCCTCAAGCTTATCTACAGACAGCTCAATGGTAAGCTTTGCCATATTCTTCTCTAATGTTTCAACCTGTACACTCATTCAATTATTTCCTCCTTCGCCTGCAGTCATTGCAGTATTATAGCATATGCTTTTTTAAAATACAAGAAAAATTTACGTCGACAAATTTTTGCAGACTTTGAACTGATATTCTGGTATGCCTTTGTCCATCGCAAGCGCTTCGTCAATGTCATAATCCACAAAATCGCCGTTGCGGTAAGCGACAATGCGGTTTGTCGCGCCCTTACACAACAAATCCACTGCATATGCGCCCATTACGGATGCATAAACGCGGTCTTTACAAGTCGGGCTGCCGCCGCGCTGCATATGCCCTAAGATCGTCGCCCGCGTCTCTATCCCTGTCGCAGCTTCAATCCGCTTTGACATGCTCACAGAATGCCCGATGCCTTCCGCATTGATAATAATGTGGTGTTTCTTGCCGCGTTTCCTGTTTTCTATAATGTGGTTGACTAACTTTTGCTCATCGTAATCATACCGCTCCGGCAAAAGAATATCTTCCGCGCCGTTTGCAATCCCCGTCCAAAGCGCAATATAACCTGCGCCGCGTCCCATTACTTCGATAATGCTGCACCGCTCATGGGACGTAGATGTGTCGCGCACTTTGTCAATCGCCTGCATAGCGGTGTTGACTGCCGTGTCAAAGCCAATCGTATATTCCGAGCAGGCAATGTCTAAATCTATGGTGCCCGGCAAGCCTACCGTGTTGATTCCAAGCGCCGCCAATTTCTGCGCGCCGCGGAACGAACCGTCCCCGCCAATTACAATTACGCCTTCTATGCCATGCTTCCTACAGACTTCCGCCCCTGCTTTCTGCCCTTCCAGCGTGGTAAATTCCAAACAGCGCGCTGTCTGTAAAATCGTGCCGCCGCGCTGGATCGTATCCGATACGTCTCTTGCTTCCATATCAATAATTTCTTCTGAAAGAAGCCCTGCGTATCCCCGCTTAATCCCTTTCACGTTCAGGCCCTTGCACAGAGCTTCGCGGACAACCGCGCGGATAGCCGCATTCATGCCCGGGGCATCGCCGCCGCTTGTCAATACGCCTATTGTCTTAATCTCCTTTTCCATACAATAAGTCCTCCTGTATTCTGATTTCTATTCCGAATCATTTCTTCTTCGCCCATTCTTTTCTATTTTAATCGGTTTACCTTCTGTTTTCAATAGCCTTTTCCACAACTTTTATATTATTTTTGCCAAACGCGTCCGCAAGCGTTTGAATTAAGGCAGACGTAATCTCCACGTTTTTGCTCGCAGGCAGACGTTTCATCGCTTTCCTGTCTGCAAGATAAACGACGATGGCGTCCGCCCCGTCAGAATCCGCAATCACGCCGTAAAGCGTTTCTTCCTGCGTTTCAAACGCTTCTTTATCCGCAAACTGAATCCAAAGCTCCCGTTTCACATCGTCAAACGAATATACTTTTTCACAAATGACTTTTCCGTTTTTTTCTTCTTCCACGTTTGCCCGTCCACGGATAAACACTTTTGCCTCCGGCTGTATAAGCGCCTGATTCCTTTCATAGTCCCTTGGGAATACGACGGCTTCCACTGTCCCTACTAAATCTTCGATTGTAAGAAACGCCATCTGCTGGTTTGTTTTCGTATATTTAATTGTCTTTTCAGTAATCATGCCGCCCACTAAAACGGTTTCCCCGTCTTTCACTTTTGTCTCGTTTGTTTCTTCGTCCAACAAAAAGTCCGATGTGACCGCCGTAATGTTTTTTCTCCAGCGGCTTTCATATTCTTCAAGAGGATGCCCGCTGATATAGACCCCTAACACCTCTTTTTCAAAGCCAAGCAGCGTTTCTTTATCGTACTCGCCGACATTTGGCAACGAGATTTCATAGTCTTTACGCTCCTCTTTCGATACGAAATCAAACAGGCTCATCTGCCCTGCCATCGAATGCCGCTTTTCCTGATGAATGCCGTCCATAATCTTCCCGAACACAAGCATTTTCTGCTGCCGGCAGCCGGGCAGGCAGTCGCATGCCCCAGCCTTAATTAAATTTTCAACGGCGCGTTTGTTCATTTCCTTTCCGCCCATTCTCTTTAGGAAATCTGTTATGGAAGTAAACGGCCCGCCCGCTTCCCGTTCTTCAATTATGCCTTCGATGACCGGACGGCCTACGCTTTTAATGGCGGAAATCCCATAGCGGATGCTGTTGTTTGAGACGGAAAAGCGCCCCTCCCCTTCATTAATGTCCGGTGAGAGAATTTCAATCCCAAGCCGGCGGCACGTTAAAATATATTCTGAAACTTTTACCACATGATCCTGTACGGAAGTCATAAGGGACGCCATATATTCTAGGGGATAGTAATACTTCAAATATGCAGTCTGGTAAGCGATGACGGCATAAGCCGCCGCATGGGATTTATTAAACGCATACTTCGCAAAGTCTATCATTTCGTCATATATTTTATTCGCGACTTTTTCATCAATCCCATTTGCTATGCATCCGGGAACGTTTTCCTCCGGGTTGCCATAGACGAAATTTTTCCGCTCCTGTTCCATGACGGACTGTTTCTTTTTCGACATGGCGCGGCGCACAAGGTCGCTCCGCCCTAACGTGTAGCCGGCAAGATCCCGCACAATCTGCATGACCTGCTCTTGATAGACGATGCATCCATACGTCGGCGATAAAATCGGCTCTAACTGCGGGCAGTCGTAAACAATCTGTCCAGCGCTGTTTTTCCCGCGGATATAGGACGGGATAAAATCCATCGGCCCTGGACGGTACAGCGCAATGCCTGCGATAATGTCTTCTAGATTCTGGGGTTTTAACTCTTTCATAAAGTTGCGCATACCGGCGCTTTCTAGCTGGAACACCCCCTCCGTCCTGCCTGTCCCAAGCGACTCCAACACACGTTTGTCATCAAAACTGATACGGTCAATGTCCATTTTCACTGAATGGTTTTTCTCTACCAGATCCGCTGTGTTTTTCAATACGGTCAATGTCCTAAGGCCTAAAAAATCCATTTTTAAAAGCCCTAATTCTTCAATTGTCGTCATGGTAAACTGTGTCGTAATCATGCCGTCTATGCCCCTTGCAAGCGGCACATACTCCTCCATAGGCTTCTGGGAAATCACCACTCCCGCGGCATGGGTTGAAGAATGCCTTGGCAGCCCTTCCAACCGTTTTGACATATCGATCAACTGACGCACGCTTTCGTCATTCTCATAAAGCCCGCGCAATTCCGGATTCATCTTTAACGCCTTTTCAATCGTAATGCCAAGTTCATTTGGGACGTTTTTTGCTATGGAATCCACAAATGCGTAAGGCATATCCATGACGCGTCCCACATCACGGATTACGCCCCTTGCGGCAAGCGTTCCAAATGTGATAATTAAAGTGACGCATTCCTTCCCATATTTTTTAATGACGTAATCAATGACTTCCTGCCTGCGTTCGAAACAGAAATCCACGTCAATATCGGGCATAGAAACGCGTTCTGGATTAAGAAAACGCTCGAAAATCAGGTTATACCGTATCGGATCGATATTGGTGATCCCTATGGAATAAGAGACAATGCTTCCAGCCGCGCTCCCTCTCCCCGGCCCTACGCTTATGCCCTGTTCTCTCGCAAAACGGATATAATCCCATACAATCAGGAAATATTCGACATATCCCATGTCCCGTATTACTTTTAATTCGTATTCTAAACGGTCTTTTAGTTCTTGCGTTAGAACCGGATAGCGGTCTTTTAATCCGTCGTAACAGAGCTTTTCCAAATATCCATACGTCGTAAACCCGTCCGGCACCGGAAAATCTGGAAGTTTTGTCACGCCAAATTCAATTTCCACCTGACAGCGGTCCGCTATCTTCTGCGTATTTTCCACGGCTTCCATTGCGTAAGGGAACAATTTTTTCATTTCTTCTTCCGACTTTACATAGTATTGCCCGCCTTCGTAACGCATACGGTTTTCATCGCTTAATTTTTTCCCCGTCTGTAAACAAAGCAAAATATCATGCGGCGTTTCGTCCTCCTGATAGGTATAATGCACGTCGTTTGTCGCCACAAGCTCTATGCCCGTGTCTTTGGAAAGCCGGAGAAGCTGCTGGTTGACCAACTGTTGCTGCGCTAACCCGTGATCCTGAAGCTCCAGAAAAAAATTGCCTTCCCCAAAACAGCTCTGATACCGGCGCGCCGTCTCTTTCGCTTCTTCATAAAACCCGCGCGCAAGGTTCCTCTGCACCTCGCCCGCTAAACACGCGCTTAACGCAATCAGCCCCTCATGGTATGTTTCAAGCAGCTCCATATCCACCCTCGGCTTGTAATAATACCCGTCTACAAATCCGCGTGAAACGATTTTCATTAGATTTCCATAGCCCTGATTATTTTCCGCCAAAAGCACCAGATGATAGTACCTGTCTTCTCCATGCGCCGTTTCCCTGTCAAAACGGGAGTTTGGCGCAACATAGACTTCACAGCCTAATACCGGACGTATGCCCGCCGCTTTCGCCGCCTTATAAAACTCAATGACCCCATACATCACGCCATGATCCGTAATCGCCGCCGCCGTCTGGCCAAGCTCCTTTACCCTTGCGACGTATTCTGATATTTTGTTGGAGCCGTCTAACAGACTGTACTCTGTGTGTACATGTAAATGTGTAAATGCCATGGAACTACTCCGTTTCTATTTTCATCGAATGATTTCCGCCAAAACTTCAAACAGTTTCTCCGTGTCAATCGGTTTCGCCAGATGCCCGTTCATGCCCGCTTCGATTGCCGCCCGCCTGTCTTCCTCAAACGCATTTGCCGTCATCGCTATAATCGGAATGGAAGCCAGCTCTTTTTCATTCAGGGCGCGTATCGCCTTCGTCGCTTCATACCCGTCCATCTGTGGCATCTGCACGTCCATTAAAATCAGGTCATACTGCCCTTTTTCCGATACACGGACCTTTTCTACCGCAATGGAACCGTCTTCCGCCTCCTCTATCTCAAATCCGGCGTCCGTCAGTATCGCCTGCGCAATCTCACGGTTTAACTCATTGTCTTCTACAAGTAAAATCCGCCTGCCCGCAAAATCCGGCGCTATTGCATCATCCCGCTGATCCGGCATCGCCACTTGCTGCCCCAGCGCCCGCGACAGAGCCGCCTTTAGATCCGACATAAATACAGGTTTATTGCAAAACGCGTTTACGCCTGCCGCCCTTGCCTCCGTTTCTATCTGCGTCCAGTCATACGCCGTCATAATCAGGATTGGCGCCGTCTGGCCGACTGCCGCGCGTATCTGCCTTGCCACTTCAATCCCGCCTAAATCCGGCAGGCGCCAGTCTATAATATATACGCCAAACGCTTCCTGCATACTGTCCGCCTGTTTCGCCCGAAGCACCGCTTCTTTGCCCGACATTGTCCATTCCGACTGCATCCCGAATTTCACAAGCATCCGCGTCGCCGCGTCGCAGGCGTCAAAATCATCGTCAACCACCAATGCGCGCACGCCTTCTAACTGCGCAAACCTAACCGGATCTTTCTGCGTTTCTAAAAGCTTAAGGTTTACTTCTATAATAAATTCCGTCCCCTTATCCGGCTCGGTTTTCACTTCAATCGTCCCATTCATCAAATCTATGATATTTTTTGTAATTGTCATTCCAAGCCCTGTGCCCTGAATGCCGCTGACTGTTGAAGTCCGTTCCCGTTCAAAAGGCGCAAAGACTTTTTGGGCAAATTCCTGCGTCATGCCGATTCCCGTATCTCTGACGCGGATCACATATGCCCCATAGCCTTCCGGCGCTTCCTGCTTCTGCTCTATGCGGACAGAAATTTTCCCGCCCGCCGGCGTGAATTTAATGGCATTGCCCAATAAATTTAAAAAGACTTGGTTCATACGGAGTTTATCGCAGTACACGTCTTCGTTTACCACATCTACCGCATCCATCAGAAGATTTAACTGTTTATTCTGCACCTGCCCTAATATAATGCTGTTTAAATCGTGCAAAAGCTCTGGAAGGTTGCACTCCGCTTCTTCTAATTGTATTTTTCCGCTTTCAATCCGGCTCATCTCCAGCACATCATTGATTAGCGCAAGAAGATGGTTGCTGGAAGCAAGGATTTTTGCCAGATAGTCCCGAATCCGCTGTGGATTTTCCATATTTTTAATCGCAAGATTTGTAAAACCAATAATTGCGTTCATCGGCGTCCGGATATCATGGGACATATTGGACAAAAACACGCTTTTCGCTTTACTGCTTTCTTCCGCCTGTATTTTTTCAAAACGCAGCCTGTCATTGCGTCTGCGCATGGAAAGATACAGATGGAACAAGCCTCCCAGCATAAGAAGGATCAAAAAAAACTGTATCAGGCTGTTTCTGGTAAGCGTCCTGCGGATTTTATCCACGCTTGCGCTAATGAGGTCATAATGGAGCGTCGTCACAATATGCCATTTTGTGCCTTCAATCGGCATGTAGTATGTATAATGAAGCACGCCTTTTAGGTTATAAACCGCCATGCCGTTTTTGCCTTCAGACAAATCTTTTTTCCACTGTATCAAAGAAGTCCCGTCTTCAAAAACAGCTTCCTGCCCCAATGTGGAAAACAGATTGCTGTTATCTTCCAAATGCGCATGTTCCGTCCGGACAATATAACTGCCGTCTGACATAATGACATTGCTAAATGATTCCCCCGTACCCTCGTCATAGGATAATTTATCCGCCACAGAATCAGCCAAGATGCCAGCGACCGCCGTTACAAGCCGTTTTCCCTGAAAAAGCCTTTCTTCTATCGGAACGCTTATCATTACCAGATTAGCGTTTCCCATGCTCTGGTCAAACGAAATCATAGGCTTTAGCGCGCAGGAACTAAGAAAGCTGAATTTAGAAATTCCCGAAAATGTGGAATCTTTGGTATAAACGTCGCCCTGTTCGTCCACCAAAGCCATAAAATCAAATTGATTGACTGTCTGCATCTGATTTAAAAACATACGCATTGCCTCTTGGTCTTTTAAATCCGCATCTAAAAGCGCATGAATGGTAACTGACAGTTGTTTGACATGGCTTTCAAGCGTTTCATTCAGTTGCTTTTCCTGCTGTGTCGTCAGTTCTTGCAGATACTGTCTGCTAATCTCATAAACTGTTTTTTCCGTCGCCGCCTGAGAGCTTCTTAAAAGCTGCCATGTAGAGCAGACAACCGCCGCCAGCAAAAGAAAAAGAGTCGGAGCCAAAAATTTCCTGAACTTCTTTTTGCCTTCTTCCGTTTTCGTTTTGATATGAGGTTCTTCTTTCATCGCTTACTGACTGGCCTCCTGTATGATAATCCGCCCTTCTAAGGCAGGACTTATGGTTTCCTCACTATGGTTCCTAAAATACGCGACAAGCGCATCGGCATAGGTCTTTTTAGTGTCTTTTACCATATCCGCGTCCGCCGCTTTCTCCAAAGTGTCATCAAAGACATTTAACATCGCATAGCCGTCCCCGCCGTCCGAATATCCGTCCCTTCCACATAAGTAACTGTTGACTGCAATGCGGTAAATCTTATCTTTTTCAATCGGGGAACCGTCTTTTAACGACGCTTCCTGCAAAACGGCCAACGCCGGCTTCGGATTATCTTTGTCGCTTATATCCTCTTTTGATTTGTCTACGGTAACTTTATATTTTATTCCGCTCACCTGCAAAAAACGCCCTTTTGGCACATCTTGGTAATAAATTCCCGCAATGCTGTGTTCTAACATTTGATACAGCGTCTCTCCCGTCACGTCTAATACTACGATGGTGTCTTCAAACGGACAGACTGCCGCAAGGTCACTAACGTAAACGTCTCCGGCATAAAGGGACGAGCGGATCGCTCCCCCATTGACAAAAGCAATGTCCACACCTGCCAGCTCCGCTACAGAATCGGCGGCCAGATTGCCAAGCGCCGTCTCACGTTTCCGTGTATTATATGCTTCATAGAGCAGATCGTTCTCCACAGAACCAATCAGCGTATAATCCTCAGAATAGCTTTCCGCCCCGTTTTTGTTCATCTGATCTACCGATTTTAACGCTTCTGAAAGTTCCATATCCCCCATACACGCTTTTATGACATTCGTCCCAAGAAGCCAGAGAATATTAGAATCAAAGCGGTTTAGATGATATACATGGCCGGAGCTTACATAACGGTCTAAACCGGAATTGGACACACAGGCGCTTTCCACTTGTTCCGTTAAATAGGAAGCGTCGCTTTCCGTGTCTTTTAAGATAGCCGCCTGCCCTTTTTGGCTTGCAAACAATTCCAAAACCCGCAATATGGCGTCCAGCTTTTTCTCATCTTCCGCCGCATCAGAATTAACGCCAAGATAAGCGGCGGGCGACGCCGCCACCCATGGCTCATTGCCTTTCCCGCTTAAAAAGGGAATCATAACAAATTCATCTTTTACATTTGCCGCGCGGATTGAATGGAGAACGGAACTATATCCATAGCAGGCAGCCAGCTTCCGCTCAGCCATACGCTGCGTAACGGACATTGCGTTTTTTTGCTGAATATCCAAATAAATGCGGGACGGGTCCATATATCCTTCTTTGGCCAGCGAAATAAAAAAAGAGAGCGGTTCTTCCAATGTCCCTTCTGCGTTTGCTTTTTTTTCGATAAAATCATTTGTCCAGCGCTCACCGTCCATCGTGCCCAAAAAGTCAGGCGTCATTGCGCTGACAATCAGCTCACTGACAGACATATTGTCCATATCCGCCGCCGCAAAGACAAACCCGTCTTTATCCACGCCAACGCCTTTTGCCTTTGCCGCCGCAAAAAACTCTTTTAATTCCTGCTGGCTTTCCGGCAGTTTCATCCCAAGCTCCCCGGCAAGCGTTTTATTTATAATTAAGCTTTTATACACACAGGGCATGGGCAGCCAGACTGTCTTGCCGTCTCTTTGGACTGGCTCCATTACGGCGCTTGCAAAATCTGTCGTAAAAGAATTCGCGCTTAAATCCAGCAAATAGTTTGAGACTTCCCCGCTTGGCATGGAAGAAAAAACCAGATCCTTCCCATGGCCGTTTTTCAGACGGCGCAGGGCGTCACTGTTATAAGTGGAAACGCTTCCCTGCTCAATCTGAAGGTCAATGTCGTCATACGCAGCTTCCACAAGCAATTCAAACTCAGGCAGCGGCGTATAATACAAAGCCGTAACAACTGTTTTAGCGCCGTCTTTCGACGTCTGGATTTTGGCAGTTCCCAAATGGCAGGCAGACAGACTACACAGGCTAATTAAAAACGCCCCTAAAAAAAATATCCCCGTTACTTTCTTTTTCATATTCTCGCCTCCTAAACCGACGGCTTTTTTGGCTTTCCCTACTTAAAATATTTTATAAATTTTATCAAATATAAATTAGGAAGTCAAGGGAAGAAGCGGGCTTGGCGCACGGCAGACGCAGAAGACAGTGAGGCGTTTTCCATAAAGCAAAATCCGGAAGGAAAAAAATGGACTGCATCACTTTTCATAATTTCTTAAGATTCTTCTGGACTTATATTTTAGAAACATATATAATGAAATTATTAAATATAACTTAAGATTTAAGATATTGCGATGCTTTGCTAAATTATTCCATATTTCGTTTTTGGAACATGTATTTTGCATTTTGAGGAAAATGCCATTCAATATACTATTTAAATTAGTTTCGTTAATGCTTAATACTTAAGAAAAACGAAAGGTGGGTTTTTATGAAAAAGAAAACTGGAACAAAACCTAAAGGAAGAAAAGGCTTAAAAAGCCTAACGGCTATGCTGATTTTGATTATCTGTATTTTAGTTTCCATTCCAACGATTGGGCTGGCATGCCTTGGCGTTTATTATCTGAGGCAGTCAATGGACGAGTCGTCGGAACTTTATGCAACGGCTATGACGAACGGCTTTGCAACCGAAATCAAATCCCAAGTCCAAGGCGCGATCGCTGTAGCGCAAAACTATTATGACCGGAGCCAAAACGGGGAATTGACGGAAAAAGAAGCGCAGAAAATGGCGGCTGACTGCATCCGGTCCATGCGTTATAAAGACGATGCTTCCGGTTACATTTGGATTGACGGAGAGGATTACACGCTTGTCGCGCATCCAATCCTGACGGATCAGGAAGGCGAAAACCGGTATGATTTGACGGATCAAAACGGCGTAACGGTTACGCAGAATATCGTTTCCACTGCAAAAGAAGGCGGAGGGTACAATGAATTTTATTTTACGAAATCAGACGGCGTGACAGTCGCTCCAAAACTTGCGTATTCTGAAATGTTTGAGCCTTGGGGCTGGGCAGTCGCTACCGGAAACTATATCGACGATATGAATGCAAAGATTGACGCGCAGCAAGACAACATTGAAAAAGAATTTTCCAAGATGCTTTTGATTTACGGCGCTGCGGCAGTGGTTATGCTGTTTGGCGCGCTGGCGGTTTCGGCGTTAAGCGGCCTTAAGATTACAAAAGGCATTAAAATTGTGGAAGGACACCTAAGACAATCGGCTGTAGGCGATTTAAGCTTCAGCGTTGAGCCGGAACTGCTGCGCCGCGCAGATGAAATCGGGGAAATGGCACGTTCCTTAGATAATGTAAGGGAGTCCTTAGCGGCTATGCTTGGCAGCGTGCTCCATACAGGAAAGGCGCTCAATGAAAGCAGTGAAAAGTTCAGCGAAAAGTTCGGATATATTTCCGACAGCATCCAAAATACGAATCAGGCGATTGAAGATCTTGCTCAGGGAGCGACCAGCCAAGCGAATGAGACGGAAACGGTAAACCAGAAAATAGTGGAGCTTGGCAGCGTCATTGAAGTGGAAAAAACAGGCGTCCAGAAATTAGAGGAAGCCGTATCCGCTATGTCGGCGCATTCCGCAGGCGCTTCCGACAGTATCCAGGAACTGGATAAGATTACAAAAGTAACGACGGAAACGATACATATGGTATCGGAACAGACAAACAAAAACAACGATTCCGCCGCAGACATCAACAAAACCATAGAAATCATTAAAGGCCTTGCGGCGCAGACGAACCTGCTTTCACTGAATGCAAGCATTGAAGCGGCAAGAGCCGGAGATGCGGGCAGAGGATTTTCTGTTGTGGCGGAAGAAATCCGCAACCTTTCGGAAGAATCCTCCGGCAATGCGCAAATGATTGAAGGAATTGTAAAAGAGCTTGTCAACAATGTGGAAGTGTCCGTCAGCAAAATGCAGGAAGTTACGCAAAACGTCTTAAAACAGCAAAAATGCCTAAATGAGACGAGAGAAGCCTTTAAGCATTTAAGCGAAGAAGTTGCAATGGTTGAAGAAGTCACGAAAGAGCTTGGCGGGCAGACGGAAATTTTAAGTTCCTTAAAACAAATCGTAACGGATTCCGTCAACAGCCTTGCCAGCGTCGTGGAAGAAAGCGCCGCATCTACAGAAGAAACAAGCGCCAGCATGACGCTCCTTTCCCAGACGATTGGGGAATGTACGGAAGATACGAAAGGGCTTGTGGAATTAAGCCACCGCCAAAGCGAGCAGGCGAATAAATTCCAACTATAATTACATATAAATGAAAAAGCCAAAGGCCATCAGCAGTGTTTCACAACGCCGAAAGCCTTTGGCTTTTCTTTTTTCCCCAACTCTCCTACGTCAGATTTCTCACCCAGCGGTATTCCTTATAATGCTTGTATACGACGGGAAGTTTCACGATTTCATCTAAATTTAAGACGAAATAGACGGCAAGCACAGGCATATTCAACACAAACGCGGCAATCAGCCCCATAGGCACTGTTACGCACCACAATGTCACTGTGTCACAAATTAAGCCAAAACGGGTATCTCCGCCCGCGCTGAAAATCCCGCCGATTGTCGTTGAATTAATGGATTTGCCAATCAGATAATAGGAACTGATAAAAAACATCCATTTTAAATATTCCGCCGCCTGATTGCTTAACGAAACGAAATTTAGGATAAACGGCGAGAACGCTAAGAGGATAATTCCGGCCGCCACTCCTCCGGCAATAGAGAGACGGCAAAGCTTTCCGCCATATTCCTTTGCCTTTGACAGCTTTCCCGCTCCCAGCTCATTTCCGACAAGAATGCTCCCGCCATTTGCAATCCCGATACAAAAACAGACAATCAGGTTTTTTACAATATTGGCAATGGAATTTGCCGCTACGGCGTCGCTTCCCATATGCCCCATAACGACGGAATACATGGTAAAGCCACAGCCCCATGCAAGCTGGTTTCCTAAAATCGGCAGAGAATATTTCCAGTATGTTTTTTCTAATTCACGGTCAGCATGGAGAAAAAACTTCATCTTGAAACGGATTCTGCCTTCCTTACAGGATTCCAAAAGCGCCCAGATCATTTCAAAGCCCCTCGCAATCCCCGTTGCATAAGCGGCTCCGGCAATTCCCATAGCCGGAATTTTCCAAAACCCGAAAATAAACGCCACATTTAACACAATATTAATGACAACAGCCGTTGAGCTGATTATGCTGCTTTTCACGGCAAACCCGCTGTTTTTCATAATGCAGAGATAAATCTGGGATACGCCGCAGAACAAAAAGGAAACGGCAGACGCCTGAAGATATATTACGCCGCCGCTCACCAGCTTGGGCGAAGATGTAAAAAAGCGCATAACCTGACTGGGGAAAAACAGCGCGCCGGAAAAAAACAAAAGAGAAACCAAAAGAGACGCCCGCAACACAAACGCTAACGCCTTTTCCACCGCTTTGCGATTCCCTTTTCCCCAATATTGGGCGGCGATCATGCTGGTTCCCATGGAAAAAGCCGATAAAAACAGATTAAACACAAACATTGCCTGTCCGGCAAGTGAAACGGCGGATAACGCGTCTTGGCTTAACATTCCAAGCATCACGGCGTCCGATGCGCTGACTAAGGACAGCATAAACTGCTGAAATGCAATCGGCAGTACGAGCCACACTAATTTTTTATAAAATTCTTTCTTCATATTTTGTCTCCTCTCTCCACTTATTTAGAACAAAAACAAGTATAGCGCCAAATTCTCTTGATTTTTAGAATTATTCTGCCATATAATAGTACAAAACTTCCAAAATAAGAAAAATAGGAGAACTGCATCTATGATTTCACGATCCGGCTGTATGACAGATAAACAGAAAAAAGAACTAAAAGACCATGGCTCCGCCGCTTTTCCTTTGGCCTGCTACCAAAATGACGCAGACGCCCTCCCCGTCCCTTGGCACTGGCATGATGAAATAGAGCTGGTTCAAATTGCAAAAGGCAAAGCATTTATCCATTTCGGCGATCTGTCTTATGAAATTTCGGAAGGAAACGGCTGTTTTATTAATGCAGGCGCGCTCCACGCCGTGGAGACATGCCACAATGAAAGTATGGAAGAACATTGCATTGTCTTCCACCCACGCTTAGTTGGCGGCAGCGTGGACAGCGTATTCTGGCAGAAATACATACAGCCAATTATTTCTGACCGCTCTTTTTGCGGAACGCTTTTAGAACAGCGCATCCCTTGGCAAAAAGAAATCCTTTCCCATATCCACACGGCTTTTAAAGTCTGCGAAACGGAACAGGCCGCCTATGAACTAACCGCCCGAAATGAGCTTTCAGAGCTTATTGCCGTCCTTTCGAAACAGCCCTTCCAAAAAAAGAGCATTTCAAAAAAAGCCCTGCGCCAAAATGAGCGTATGAAACAAATGCTCTCGTTTATCCAACAGCATTTTGGGGAAACTGTTTCAATCCGGCAGATTGCGGCAAGCGCATCCATCAGCGAAAGCGAATGTATGCGGTGTTTTCACCAGACAATCCATACAACCCCGATTGCTTACCTGAAAAACTACCGGCTTCAATTCGCCGCCGATCTACTGAAAAACACAGATTTGCCGGTTGCCGTAATAGCAAGCCAATGCGGATTTCAGGAAATGAGTTATTTTGCCCGCTCATTCCGTAAAGTATACCAATGCGCGCCGTCCCAATACCGGAACTAAATGCTGCATACAGACTTATTTACAAACAAAAAATGCCGCCTGATAGGCGGCTGGCTGTTTGTGTCTGGTTTTCTCACTAAGCGACTGCATAATTCTTTAACATAGACTCAAATTTTGCGTTTTCCCCAAAATACTGTACTTTCAGCTCTTTGCGTAACCCAAGCCCAAGCACTCCAAGGAATGATTTTGCATCAATGTAAATATGGTCATATGTGATGTCAATTTCAAAATCACACTGCCCTGCCGCATTCACAAAGTTTTCTACATCCTCTGAATTTTTAAATTTCACTTTCTGTTCTCTCATCGTCATCAATCCTTTCCAAAAATTTCTCAAACTTCTTACACAATTAGTTTCTCTGATTTCTGTGAGATTATGCCATCTACACATAATTTTGTCAAGAAATAAAATAGAAACCCAATCCCGAAAAGTTCGTTAATTTATACCTTTTTTATCCATGTTCTGCCTGTGATTTTTTACCAAAAAGGGAATATATTTCGAATTGTAGGCTTTTATTCATACAATTTCTTTAGGCGCTTTTTTCCTATCTTTGTTTAATTCCCATTTAAAATTGTGAAACATCTATAAAAATCATTTGATTGTAAACCATTTTCAAAAATAGGGTTGATAATTTACTTAAAATAGCCTAAAATCAAGAAAAACACCCAAAAGGAGACAAAAAACAATGGAAACAAACACGAAAAAAACTATGCTTTCAATCCGGCAAATGGCCATTATCGCCCTAATGACTGCCTTAACCTGTATATTAGCGCCCATGTCGGTTCCGATTGGCGCTGTGCCGATTTCACTGACAAATTTTGTAGTTTACCTTGCGGTTTATTTGCTTGGCGCAAAACTTGGGACGGTCAGCTATTGCATCTATCTTCTAATTGGGCTGTGTGGGCTTCCGGTGTTTTCCGCATATTCCGGAGGACCGGCAAAACTTCTTGGGCCAACAGGGGGATATTTAATCGGATTTATTTTGATGGCGGCTCTTTCCGGCATTTTTATTGAAAAATCCCATGCAAAAGCCGGACTTTCCATACTAGGCATGGGAATCGGGACTGCCGCCGCGTACCTGTTTGGAACAGTCTGGTTTCTCATTCAGGCAAAATGCTCCCTTTGGTATGCCCTGACGGTCTGTGTATTTCCATTTTTAATCGGAGACGGCATAAAAATACTAATCGCCGCTAAAATCGGCCCTATGATAAGAAGGACGCTTCAGACGGCGAATTTATTGGAGCAATCGTAACCAAAGAGACGCTTTCCAGAACTTAAGCAGGGCGGCGGCAAATTTCTTTTTGCCGCCGCCCTGTTCTAACGTTCATCTGTATTGTCTTTTTTCTTTTTGTTTTTACTCCACCATGTGCCTGCCAATGAACAGCTCCCACCTAAAATAAACAAAATAAAAATAATTAGTTCCCAAAAATCTTTCATAACTAATTTCCCCTTTCCTTTACCAGCTAAAGTTAAAATGTAAAATTATTCCTTAAAAAAAATAACTTCATTCTTTCTAAATGTCAACTATTTCATATTTTTTAGATTAAAAATATTGCTTGTCTTTTCATGGACAAGCAATATTAATTTTGATTATTGAATTTTTTTGTATATCAGCTTTGACTTTATTGTTATTTCGTAAATTTGAGTATACCATATGTCTTATATTTTGTCGAATGCAGATTCTATAAATATAGAAATAAAAAAGCGGGATTCCATGACCTGTTACGCACAGTTCCATAATGTTTGTTTTTGCCTTTGATTCTTTGGCTGCCTGCTTTTTCCCGTACATAAACATTTACTCAGGATACCTCGTTAAAACATAAGTCCCTGTATTTTCAATTTCCGTAAAGGGGATTTCCCTTTCCCAATGAACAGACGAATTATAATTCCCTTCTGCCACTATAACGCCATTCTCCTGAACTTCTAATACGATGACGGAATGGGCGTCGTTATCCATACGGACAATATCCCCAACACAGATATTTGAAAAATCTTCATGCCGGCGCGCCGGCAGACTGCCAAACGCCGCGTCGCTAAGCGCAAAAGCAAATCCTGTGCATCCATAGCCCCCACTGAACATGCCGCCATTCCAAGCGTAATAATTGTCGTTCGTCCACGTCATTCCTTCCGGATACTCCGATTTCATTGCAATCATGTCTGCATAAATCTGCTCTGCCGTTAAGTCAGGGCTTTCCGTTTGCATCGGCGCATAAGCGATGACATAAACCCGCGTTGCCCCATTTGCCGCCGTGACTGTCACACGGTCTGTATAGTAAAAATTATCCGACACATAATTTTCTTCTTCGTCAAAATAGGAATGGTATCTGGATTCCGCAGTATAATGCCAGCCTTCATCTCCTTTATGCGCTGTACTGCGGACAACGCTTCCTTCCGGAAGGCTTAATTCATAACTGCTTCCCAGTTCTTTCTGGCTGCCTTTCACATAAATGACATAAACCGTTTCCTCTGAAACGTCCCCTTCTCCTGTAGCGTCCACAGATAAAAGAGCCTGCTCTCCTGTTGTATTGGCATAGATATAATCATTGTTTGCATCCGTAATTTTGCTTATCTTAACTCCGCTTATATCCTGCGCATAAGCAATCAGATAAATGCGTTCCGCTCCGTTTTCCGCTGTAATTGCAACACGATCCGCATAATAGTATGTATTAAGAACGTACCTGCCTTCCTCGTCATATTCATATTTATCTACTAACTGCCTTAACTTTCCTTAATTTTCAAGGCTTTGCGGTATGCCTGACCTCAAAATATGTATCCTTTTCCCTTGTTTTTGCCCTTATGAGCAGATTACAAGGGAAAGTTTTTATTCAGTTTTCATTGATTAATTCATTCCCACAACCTTATCCAAGAGTTTAGCGGAATCCCGTTTTGCCTCCCTTGTAGCATGTGCATAGACATTCATGGTGGTGCTTACGTCTGAATGTCCTAAAAGTTCCTGCACATCTTTTGGCTGCGCCCCGTTTGATAACAGGTTTGTTGTGTATGTGTGTCTTAGTGTGTGGAAATGGAAACCCTCTAACTCTGGCACTTTCCTCGCCGCTGTCCGGCAGGCTGTTTCTACGGTGGCGGGAAGTTCAAGACAGCCATCTTCCCTCAGACATACAAAAGAGATTTCTGTATAATCCTCTGGCGTATCTTCTGTCATTGACAGGTTGTAATACTCATAATGCACCCTGTTTTTCTCTGTAACTTCCCTGTAGAAATTCCTGTGATAGAGTTCGCCATACTGCATACGGTTTTTAAGCTGTTGTTTCCTTGCTTTCTTCAAGATGTCAGCGAGGGCATTGCCAAAATCAACAATCCGCACTTTCTTCCTTTTTGTCGAGCCGATTTCGTGCTTATGGGTAGCACCGTTGTAGCGGACACTCCTGCGGACTGTCAGGCATTGTTCCTCAAAGTTGATGTCCTGCCAAGTCAGCCCTGCCACTTCCCCAAGCCTGAGCCCTGTGAAATAGGCTATCTGTACAGGCAGGATTGCGTCTTTGCTCCGTTTGCCAAGCTGTGCAATCAGCTTTTGGTACTGCTCAAATGACAGTGGCTTGACCTTTCCGTTATCGGTGTCCGTTTCTTCCGCAAACAAGTCCATATCGTCCTTTTTATGCCTCATGACCACATACTGCATGGGATTGAATGTAATGTACTGTTTCGGGAACACCGCAAAACGGAATGACTGCTGTAATACTGCGGAAAAGGACTTTACATAGTCTTTGGAATATCCTTTGGAAACAAAATCTTCAATCGTGCCCCCAAAAGACATGATATCCATGAACTGCTGTAAATGCCCCGAAGTAACCGTTTTTAGCTTTCGTCTGCTTACAGGGTGCTGTTTAATGCGGTTGATTGCCTGTAAATAAGTACCGACAGTGCCATTGCTCAATGTTCCTGTCTTTAATT